>Ga0207653_10000037_pt1 | contig 99765 bp, 99 predicted proteins | sample KBSK5251metaG_FD_184341 | JGI IMG/M metagenome (GOLD analysis project Ga0207653, IMG submission 184341) | Corn, switchgrass and miscanthus rhizosphere microbial communities from Kellogg Biological Station, Michigan, USA - KBS K5-25-1 metaG... | ecosystem: Host-associated > Plants > Roots >... | reverse complement strand
CAGGGACCCGGGCAGCTCACGTCCCCGCAGGATATGCAGCCCGCACTGGGCCTCGACCTGCTCGCATCGGGAGCGAAGGGCTTCGTGGGCGGGCTACTCGCCGGGATCAACCCGTTCACTCTCTGGACTCTGGTGCTGACGGCGATTGGTGTGTCGACGACGCAGCGGATGGCGAAGGGCAGCGCATACGCGATAGCCACTGCCTCGTTCGTCGTGGTGTGGTTGATTGCCAGCGGACTCAGAGCGCTGAACGGCTAGCTAGACCGTCGCCTTCGTTCGACTGACGACGCCCGCCTCCTCGAGGGCCGCCTGGGCCGCGGCGAGGCGGGCGATCGGCACCCGGAAGGGCGAGCAGGACACGTAGTTCATGCCCGTGCGGTGGCAGAACTTCACCGAGCTTGGCTCCCCGCCGTGTTCGCCACAGATCCCGATCTTGAGATCTCGGCGCGTGTTTCGTCCGAGCTTGACCGCCAGCTCGATCAGCTTGCCCACGCCGTCCTGGTCGAGCACCTGGAACGGATCCTCCGGCAACAGCCCGTGCTCCACGTAGAACGGCAGGAACCGCCCGGCGTCGTCGCGTGAGAGACCGAACGTCGTCTGCGTGAGGTCGTTCGTGCCGAAGGAAAAGAACTCTGCTTCTTTGGCGATCTCGTCCGCCGTGACCGCGGCGCGCGGCAGCTCGATCATTGTGCCGATGAGATACGGGACCGCACGGCCCTCGCGATGAAACACGTCCTGCGCAACCTTGCGAATGAGCTGCGTCTGATTGACCAGCTCCCGGACGTCCGCCACCAGCGGCACCATGATCTCAACCGTGACCTTTTTCCCTTTGCCCGCCACGTGCCCAGCGGCCTCGAAGATCGCCTGCGCCTGCATCTCGGTGATTTCGGGATAGGTGATGCCCAGCCGGCAGCCACGATGCCCGAGCATCGGGTTCGCTTCGCGTAGCGACTCGATCAGTTTCTCGAGCTGCGCTGCGGGCACCTTGGCGTGCTTCGCGAGTGCGCCAATCTCCTCGCGCGTATGCGGCAGGAACTCGTGCAGCGGCGGATCGAGCAGGCGGATGGTGACGGGCAAGCCATCCATCACTTCGAAGATGCCCTCGAAGTCGCGCCGTTGAATCGGCAGCAGCTTGGCGAGGGCCTTGCGCCGGCCTGCTTCGTCCGACGCCACGATCATTTCGCGCATCAGCGTGATGCGGTCGCCTTCAAAGAACATGTGCTCCGTGCGACAGAGGCCAATGCCCTCGGCGCCGAATTCGCGTGCGCGGCGCGCGTCGGCCGGAATGTCGGCGTTGGCGCGCACGCGCATCCGTCGCTTCCCGTCCGCCCAGGACATCAGCCGAGCGTACTCCTTGCCCGCCTTGGGGGTGACCAGCTTCGCCGAGCCGAGGATGACGCGCCCGGTTGTCCCATCGACGGTAATCACCTGACCGCGCTTCACCACCCGGCCATTGACCCGGAATCGGCCGGCGGAGGGATCGACATCGAGCTCCTTGGCGCCCACCACGCAGGTCTTCCCCATGCCGCGCGCCACGACCGCCGCATGGCTCGTCATGCCGCCGCGCGCCGTGAGGATCGCGCGGGCCGCCACGATGCCATGGTAGTCCTCGGGCGACGTCTCGGGGCGCACGAGGATCACCTCGTGACCCTTCTTCTTGAGCGCCTCGGCTTCATCGGCATCGAACACGACCTCGCCGGTGGCAGCCCCCGGCGAAGCGGGCAGTCCCTTGGCGAGCACCGTGACGCTCGCTTTGGGGTCGACCATGGGATGAAACAGCTGATCCAGATCCTGCGGCGGCACGCGCTGGATCGCTTCGTCCTCCGTAATCAGCCCCTCGTCCACCATTTCGACGGCAGTCCGGACCGCTGCCATTCCGGTCCGTTGCGCGCGGCGAGTCTGCAGCATGTACAGCTCGCCGTGCTCGAACGTGAACTCCACGTCCTGCACATCCTTGAAGTGCTTCTCGAGTTTGGTCGCCAGGCGGTCGAGCTCGCGATAGATCTTGACGAATTTGCCGCGCTTCATTTTCTGAATGGACTCAGGGGTTCGCGCGCCGGAGACCACGTCTTCGCCCTGCGCGTTGGTCAGCACGTCGCCGTTCAGCACGTGCTCCCCGGTGCTGCAGTCTCGCGTGAATGCCACGCCCGTGCCGCAGTCGTCGCCCATGTTGCCGTAGACCATCGCGACGATGTTCACGGCGGTTCCCAGGCTGTCAGGAATGCCGTTCACCTGGCGGTAGTCCTTGGCACGTTTGGTGTGCCAGCTCTTGAAAACCGCTTCGATCGCGCCCCACAGCTGTTCCTGCGGATCGTCGGGGAAGGGATGGCCAGTGCGCTTTTTCACGATCGTCTTGAAGTCGTGCACCAGGTCGTGCAGGTCGTCCGCGGGCAGATCGATGTCGCGTTTGACCTTGCGGCGTGCCTTGGCTTTGTCGAGCTCGTCTTCGAACGGAGCCTTGCCGATGTCGTACACGACGTCGCCGTACATCATCACGAAGCGCCGATAGGAGTCGTAGGCAAAGCGCGGATTCTTGGAACCGGCGATGAGGCCCTCGACCGTCCGGTCGTTGAGGCCGAGGTTCAGAATTGTCTCCATCATCCCCGGCATCGAGACTGCCGCGCCCGATCGCACCGACACGAGCAGCGGATTCTTCGCGTCCCCAAATCCCTTCTTGGTCACGCGCTCGAGATGCTTCAGATGGCGTTCGACTTCCGCGCGGAGTGCGGGGGGGAACGTACCCTGTTCGAGGTACTCAATGCACAGCTTGGCGGAGAGCGTGAATCCGGGAGGGACCGGCAGTCCCAGGTTGGCCATCTCGGCGAGCCCGGCGCCCTTGCCGCCGAGGATGTCGCGCATGGCGGCGGTGCCGTCGGCGCGGCCGTTCCCGAAGAAGTAGACGTGGCGTTCAACAGACATACCGCGATTATGGAGCCCGAAGAGGTTCGGCGATAGGGGCACCGCATCAGGCGCGGGGCCACGCGCGTGCTGTGATATTGCGTTTAGGCAGACCTGCCTATTTCATTGAACCGAGCGGCGAGCTACCCACCGTCGTCACCATTAGACATGGAGCGCACATCATGAGACTGACGAAAAATCTCGGCATGCTCCTTCTGGGCATCTGGCTGTTGATTCAAGGTCTCGAGGGGCTGGTGGGGTTCAGCTTCAGAGGGCTCGGGACTATAGAGGCCGTCCTTGCTCTCGCCGCGGGGATCCTCATCATGGTCGGCCGGTAGCTCGCGCCTGGTTGGCGTCGGCGCCACCGGCCCAGTGGCGCCGCACACCTGGTTCTCGACCTACTTCTCTACAGTCGTGATGACGACCGGAGGCCGTTCCTTTTCAATCACCACGACCTTCTGTTTTTCGACCACCACTACCGGTTGGACCACAACTGCCGGCTCCTCGACTACCGTCACCTTCGTCATTTGTCGGGCCCTCGTCTGAAAGAGTGAAAGTTCACGCTATCGTACGACTGTCGTCGTGGTCTTGCCTTGGCCTCTACGCGAGGCCATGATGGCGAGCACAATGACGATGAGAACTACAACTGCACCGAGCCCGATCCACACTGGATCGGTGTACCACACGGTGTGACTGTCGGCCGTTGTCACCTCCACTTTCACCTGTTCAGCGAGCGCCGCGCGGGCACTCCCGAGCAGGATGGTGGTGCTGGCCATCAACATGATGGGGAATCGCATATGGACCTCTCGAGGTGTGGAGCAGTGGCAGGGCTTCCCTGCCATGTGGAATGGGAAGGGTAGCGGGAGCAACGCCCGACCGCTGTCGCACAAACGGCGTACTGCTCGCGGGGCGCTAAACCGCCATGGTCACCTGTAACGGTGTTGCGTGGCGGGCTTTCTGGGTGTCATCGGGAATCGCGGTGGGATATTCACCCGAGAAACAGGCATGGCAGAATTCTGTCGCATCGCCGCCGGCGGCGCGCTTCATGCCCTCGAGCGACAGATATCCGAGGGTCTCGACGCCCAAATGCCGGCGAATCTCTTCAAGGGAGTGGCTCGAGGCAATCAGCTCCGACTTTGTCGGCGTGTCGATGCCGTAATAGCAGGGACCGGTGATCGGCGCCGACGCAACGCGGAAGTGGACTTCCTTGGCGCCTGCCTGGCGAATCATTTGCACGAGCTCGCGGCTCGTGGTGCCGCGCACCAGCGAATCGTCCACGACGACAACCTTCTTCCCCTCCAGCACCTCGCGGACGGGGTTGAACTTGATCTTCACCTTCGCGTTCCGCGCCGCCTGCGTCGGGTTGATGAACGTCCGGCCGACGTAGTGGTTGCGGATCAAGGCGTGCTCGAGCTTCAGCCCCGAATGTTCCGCAAAGCCCAACGCCATCGCGTTCGAGGAGTCCGGCACCGAGAAGACGCAGTCGGCGCCGTCAGCGGGGTGCTCCCGCGCCAGCTCGCGCCCCAGGGCGCGACGCACACGATCGACCGACCGGCCGAAGATCGTGCTGTCGGGCCGCGAGAAGTACACCAGCTCGAAGATGCAGCGTTGATGCCGCTTCGCGGGGAGCGGCGGCAGGCGATCGAGCTCCGGCGGCGATCCCTGAATGCGCAGAAATTCACCGGGCATGATCTCACGGACCACGGAGGCGCCGATCAGGTCGAGCGCGCACGTCTCGGAGGCGACGACGTAGCCGTCGCCCAGTTTCCCGAGCCATAGCGGCCGGAACCCTCGCGGATCGACGATCGCGTACAGCGTCCGGCCGATGGTCACGACCAGCGAATAGGCGCCCTCAACGCGCTCGAGCGCGTCGAGCAGCTGATCTTCGGGCTCGCGGGCCTCGGAGCGGGCGATCAGATGGATCAGGACTTCGCTGTCCGACGACGTTTGGAAGATCGATCCCTTGGCGACGAGATCCGACCGGAGCGCCTCGGCATTCGTCAGATTGCCGTTGTGCGCGAGGGCCAGCGGCCCCTCGTGGTAGCCCGCGAGGATCGGCTGCGCGTTCGCGAGTACCGACGAGCCGGCGGTCGAGTAGCGGGTGTGACCGATCGCCACGTCGCCAGGCATCCCGGCCAGCACCGTCTCGCTGAAGACATCGGACACGAGCCCCATGCTGCGGTGCGAGCGCGCCACTCCGCCCCCGTCCACCGCGACCATGCCTGCCGATTCCTGGCCGCGGTGCTGCAGGCTGTAAAGCCCGAGGTATGTGATGCGCGATGCGTCCGGGACGCCCGCTACGCCGATGATGCCGCACATGCTTGGGTCAGTCTCCCATGCGTCGTGGAATGGCGCTGAAATATACCTCGCGTAACCGGCCGACAGACTCGTCGATCGTCGCGTCTCGCAGCCTGATGCGGAAGGCGCCGCCCTGGCTCCCAACGCTCCCGGCACGGTGCAGCGGCACGCCCAGCTCGCCGGCGAGTGCCTGAACCGCTCCGGCGCGCTCCGGTGCACACGTGACCACGGCGCGACCGTGGGATTCGCTGAATAACACCTCGTCCGTCGTGAGTCGTGCGTCGTGCGTCGTCAAATCAGCGTCGAGTCCGAATCCCTGCTTCTGATATGGACCGCCCATCGCGACTTCCGCGAGTGCAACGCCAAGGCCCCCGTGGGAACAGTCGTGGGCCGAGCGAAACAGGCCACGCTCAGCCCCCGTGACGAGGAGCTCGATGAGGCGCTTCTCCGCTTCCAGATCCACGCGGGGCGGCTGTCCGCCCATGAACTCCTGACAGACCTCCCAGTACGCCGAGCCACCCAGCTCGGCCCGCGTCTCCCCAAACACGAACACAACGTCACCAGGCGAGCGGGCGTGACTCGGCACGGCGCGGTCGGCGCGCGTGAGCAAGCCGATCATCCCGACGACCGGCGTGGGATCCACAGCGCCGGTAGGACTCTCATTGTAGAAGGACACATTGCCGCCGGTGACCGGCGTGCCAAGCGCTCTGCAGGCATCCGCGATGCCGCGACAGGCTTCGCGGAACTGGTAGAAGACCGCGGGCCGCTCGGGACTGCCGAAGTTGAGACAGTCGGTGATGCCGAGTGGCCGCGCACCGGTGCAGGCAACGTTGCGCGCCGCTTCGGCCACGGTGGCCTTGCCGCCCTCGTAGGGATCGAGCCGCACGTAACGGCTATTGCAGTCGGTCTTCACAGCGATTCCGAACTCTTCGTGGCGCACCCGCAGTACGCCTGCGTCGCCGCCTGGGGCAATGACAGTGCCGGCCTGAACAGTGGAATCGTACTGCTCGAACACCCACCGCTTGCTCGCTACTGACGGTGCATCTAACAGCGTGAGTAAGACGTCTGTGGGAGACGTGCGTCGTGCGTCGTGCGTCGGAGATGCGGCGCGCAGAGCGACGATCCGCGGATCTTCTTGAGCTTCCGGATAGTAGACCGGGGCGTCGTCGACCAGCTTCTGGCCGGGAATTTCGACGACTACTTTGCCCTGCCACGTACAACGGTACATACCGTCAGCGGTGACTTTGCCGATCGGAGTCGCGGTCAGCTCCCACTTCGCCGCAATTGCCTGGATATCCTTGATGCGGTCCGCCTTCGCCACGACGAGCATCCGCTCCTGCGATTCCGACAGCAGGATCTCATAGGGCGTCATGTCCGGCTCGCGCGCGGGGACCTTGGACAGATCGATTTCCACGCCGACCCCGCCGCGGGCTGCCATCTCTGCCGACGACGAGGTCAGCCCCGCGGCGCCCATGTCCTGGATCGCGACGATGTGGCCTGACGCGATCAGCTCGAGACTTGCTTCCAGCAGCAGCTTCTCGGTGAAGGGATCGCCGACCTGGACCTGGGGGCGGCGCTTCTCGCTTTCCTTTGTCAGCTCTTCCGACGCGAACGATGCGCCGTGGATCCCGTCCCGCCCCGTGCTCGACCCGACAGCCAGCAGCACGTTGCCCACGCCGTGCGCGGCCGCCTTGATGAGATCCTTCTCCTTCAACACTCCCACGCACATCGCATTGACGAGCGGATTCCCGGAATAGCCCGGGGCGAAATCGACCTCGCCGCCGAGGGTCGGGACGCCGACGCAGTTGCCGTAGTCGCCGATGCCGCGGACCACGCCCGCAAACAGGTAGCGGTTGCGCGCCTCGTCGAGCGAGCCGAACCGGAGGCTGTTGAGCAGCGCCACGGGTCGCGCGCCCATCGTGAAGACGTCGCGCAGGATGCCGCCGGCGCCGGTTGCCGCTCCCTGATAGGGCTCGACGGCCGACGGATGGTTGTGGGACTCGATCTTGAAGGCGACGGCCCAGCCGCCCGGCAGCCGCAGCACACCCGCGTTCTCGCCCGGACCCTGGACGACCTGGGGGCCGGTGGTGGGAAATGTTTTGAGAACCGGCCGCGAGTGCTTGTAGGAGCAGTGCTCACTCCACAGGGCGGAGAAAATGCCCAGCTCGGGGAAGGTGGGCGTCCGGCCGAGCATCGCGAGGATGCGCTCGTACTCTTCGGTTGTGAGGTTGTGTTCCTGCACCAGCTCGGGGGTGATCTTCGGATCTGTCACTTCCGGGTCACACCCTTCGCGACCGCGCGGAACACGCGCGCCAGGATGTTGGGCGCCGACTTCTTCATGAGCGATTCGGCTTCACCCGCATCGAACCAGATGCCGTGGCAGTGCGTGCATTGGTCGATCTGCACGCCGTCCCAGTCACCGGTGATCAGGTCGTAGCCGCACTTGGGGCACTTCATGAAGTGTTTCTTGCGCTCGGTCTCCGCGGCGGCCTGCTGCGCCGCCGCGCGCTGCTGCCGGATGAGGTCGGCATCGCGGCGGGCAAAATACTCGTCTTCGTTCTTGCTCGGCTTCTCGTGACTCATTGACTGGGCGGCGGCGGGGGAGGCGTGATGTGGAGCGAATCCCCCGGATTCGCCACAGGAACCCGTCCGGGCGGCGAAGACGATTCGCCCGAATAGCGGTGGCCATCCCAGCGCGCGATCACATCCACCACCTTGCCGTTTTGCAGCGTGACCACGTCCATGGTGCCGCACGTGTATTCGCAGCCGTTGCGGAAAAAGAGATAGGTGTACACGCCGACGCGCCGCACAGCGGCCGGCGCCGCCCACAGCTCGTAGACCTCGCGTTCGCTCATCCCGGGATTGACGGTGCCCGTGTCGTCGGAGACGTACGGCACGTCACGGGTCAGCGGTGCGCCACCCGACGGCGCTGACGGCGGCCGCGGATGCTGTGTTGCCACCTGTTGCTGCTGCTCCTGCGCGCTGACGCGAGCGGCAGCGGTGTCGGTCGCGGGACGGACCGGCGGTGGCGCCGGCGCCTGCACCGTGGAGCGACCCCGCAACTTGTCCCACGCCAGCTTGAGCTTCGCCTTCGCGGCGTCGACCTGATCACACCCTAAGGTGGCGACCGTCAACAGCGCGCAAATCGCCAGCGTGCTGCGTCGCATTGCGAGCCTCCAGAGAGAGAAATACGCGAGCGCCATCCTGACCGCCCAAAACCAGCGCGTTGCGGCGCTCCGGGTGCGGCATGATCCCCACCACGTTGCGGCCGGCGTTGCACACGCCGGCAATATCGTGCATCGACCCGTTCGGATTCTCAGTGACGTACCGCAACACCACCTGCCCGTTGGCCGCGAGTTCCGCGGCGGTCTGCGCGTCGGCCACGTACCGGCCGTCGCCGTGCGCGATCGGCAGCGTCAGCTCCTCGCCGCGCTCGTAACTGCGGGTGAACGGCGTGTCCGTCGCGTCGACGCGCACCTGCACCGGCCGCGACAGGAACTTGAGTCGGGCATTCCGCATCAACGCCCCGGGCAACAGGCCGGCTTCGCACAGAATTTGGAAGCCGTTGCAGATGCCGAGCACCTTGCCGCCGGCACGCGCATGGGCGGTCACCGCGCGTAACACCGGCGAGAAGCGGGCGATTGCCCCGGAGCGAAGATAGTCGCCGTAGCTGAAACCGCCCGGCAGAATCGCCGCATCCGCCTGCTGCAAATCGGTGCTCGTGTGCCACACATAGTAGGCGTCCGACCCTGCGGCGCGTGCCGCGTCCAGGGTGTCGGCGTCGCAATTCGAGCCGGGGAAGACGACTACTGCGACACGGTGCATTCGTAATCCTCAATGACCGGATTCGCGAGGAGGCGATCGCACATGGTACGAGCTTTCGCCGCTGCCTCGTCACGGCTCGCGGCCTGCACCTGTAACACCAGGTGTTTGCCCGCCCGGACACTGCCGACTTCGTCGAAGCCGAGCGCCTGGAGGGCGTGCTGCACCGCTTGACCCTGCGGGTCGAGCAAGGATGCGCGCGGCATGACCCGGATTTCGACGGTGAAGTCGCTCACGCCGCTCCCGTCCCGGGACGCCTCGGTCCACCACCGCCCCCGGTGCCGCCGCGGTAGCTCTGGGCGGTCTCGTCGATGACGATCGGACCAGCGATTTCCGCCTCCTCATCCTCGGCCGGGGCCTTGAAGAAGCCGAGCAGGATCGCGCGCCCCACGCCGTAGATCATGTAGACGATCCCCAGGGGGAACAGGAACACATCGTGCTGCCAGATGCCGAATACCAGGATAACAACTATCAGCGCGAGTCCCAATAGTCCGCTGAGCGTGCGGAAGCCGGCCCGGGGAAGCGTCGGATAATGGACGTTGCTCACCATCAGAATCGTCAACGCGATCATCAGGAACGTGAGCGTCAGGTGCCAGGGAACACCGTGCAATGAGGCGTACAATTCCGTCTGCGTGAACGGGTAGAAGGTAGCGAGCGTCATCCCGGCGGCGGGGGAGGGCAGGCCGATGAAATAGGCCTTGGCGCGTCCCGCCTGGGTGATGTTGAAACGCGCCAGCCGGATCGCCGCCGCCATGACGTAGAAGTAGCAGAAGATCCACGACGCCTGGCCGCCCGTCGTGAACTCGACCTGATACATGAGGAAGGCGGGCGCCACCCCGAAGCTCACGATGTCGACCAGGCTGTCGAGCTCCGCGCCGAAGCGCGTCCCGGTTCCGGAAATGCGGGCAACCCGCCCGTCGAGCGTGTCGAGGATCCCGGCAAAGACGATGAACCAGCCCGCGCGGTAGAACTCGCCCCGCGACGCGAGAACCATCGACCAGATCCCGAAGAACAGATTGAACAGTGTGAACAGGCTCGGCACGATGATGACGACGCGGCTGAGCGGTAACGGAGGTGGTCTCACGCGTACTCCGCCAGGACGGTCCCGCCGACCCGCACGCGGTCGCCGGGTTTGACCTTGATGGCCGGGCGCGCCGAAAGCGGCAGGAAGACATCGGTGCGCGAGCCGAACCGGATCAGCCCCAGCCGCGCGCCCTGAGCGACCCGGTCGCCGGGTTTCGAATCGGTGACGATGCGTCGGGCGATCAGCCCGGCGATCTGTCGCACGAGCACCCGCCCATGCGGTCCACGCATGCCGATCGACGACTGCTCGTTTTCGAGGCTCGCTTTTTCGTCGGCGGCGTGCAAGAACTTGCCCTTGTTGTAGTGCACCAGCTCGACCGTCCCGTCCACAGGATAACGGTTCACGTGGACGTCGAACACGGACAGGAAGATCGAAATGCGGACCGACCGTTCCTTTACATACATCGGCTCGTCGGTCTCGATCACGTGCACCACATGGCCTTCCGCCGCGGCCACGACGAAGCGGTCACCGCGCAGGCCGGGGCGGATCGGATCACGAAAAAACGCCACGACCCACACCGCGAGGATGGCCAGCACAATGGCGGCCGGCCACCACAGCAAGGCCACGGCCAGCGTGACGAGCCAGGCGATCGCGATGAACGGCCATCCTTCGCGTGCGATCCTCACTCCAGTTCTGAGCCGGTAATGCGTCGATACGCGTCCCGGTAGCGCTCGCTCGTCGCGTTCACAACCTCTGGCGGCAGCGCCGGAGGCGGAGCCTCGCCATTCCACTTACCCTGGCGTTTCACACCCGCCAGGTAGTCGCGCAGCGGCTGCTTGTCGAAGCTCGGTTGGCCGTGTCCGGGCTGATAGCGGTCGGCCGGCCAGAACCGCGACGAGTCGGGGGTCAGGATCTCGTCGATCACGATGAGCTCACCCTGCGGCGTCGTGCCGAATTCGAATTTGGTGTCGGCGATGATGATGCCGCGTTTCGCCGCATAATCGCGGCCCGCCTCGTACAGGGCCAGGCTCGCGCCGCGGAGTCGCTCGGCGGTGAGTCGCCCGAGGGCATTCACGACGTGATCGAAGGTGACGTTCTCGTCGTGTCCCTGCTCGGCCTTGGTCGCGGGCGAGAAGATCGGGGGATCGAGCTGGGCGCTTTCGACGAGCCCCTGCGGCATGGGCTCGCCGGCCAGCGTTCCCGATTTCTGATACTCGGCCCACGCCGAGCCGGAGATGTAGCCGCGGACGACGCACTCGAACGGCACGGTGGTGGCGCGGCGCGAGAGCATCGCGCGGCCGTGCAGCTCGTCGCGGTGCGGCGCGAGCGCGGGGACCCGCGACACGATGTCGTCGGCGTCAGCGGTCAGGAGGTGATGCGGCATCACGGCAGAGAGGCGCTTGAACCAGAACGCACTCAGCTGCGTGAGGACGGCGCCTTTGAATGGCACCGCCTCGCGCATCACAACGTCGAACGCGCTCACGCGATCACTGGCGACAAGCAGCAGTGTGCCCTCGTCCACCTCGTAGACCTCACGAACCTTTCCGCGACGCAGCAGCGGGAGGGGCAACTTGCTCTGTACCAGCACTCCTCCGGTCATACCTGAACCTCCGCTGCGGCCGCTTGCGGTGCGGCCGCTTGAATGGAACGCATCAAGTCGGGAATGACCCGATCGAGAAACTCATCGACCTGCTCCGGCGCGCGGCCCACGTAGGCCGCGGGATCGAGCTCTTCGGACGTCGCCCGTACGCCGAGCTGCTTGAACTCCGGGGCGCGGGCGAGGCGGTCGAGCAGATCGTCGGAGCCCTGGAGACTCTGCGCGCGAATGACTTCGTGCAGCTGCTGGCGGTCGCCGCCGGCTTTCACGCCACGCATGAGCAGCCGCTCGGTGGCGAGATACGGCATGGCCTTGGCGACGTGCTGCCCGATCGTCTCTTCGCGCACCTCGAGGCCGGCTGCCACGTTGGTCGCGAGCACCAGAATCGCGTCGGCGGCCAGGAACGCCTCGGGAATGACGAGCCGGCGGTTGGCGCTGTCGTCCAGCGTTCGCTCGAGCCACTGCGCCGCCGCGGTGTGCCAGGCGTTGCCTTCCAGCTCGATCACGAACCGCGCCAGGCTCGTCATGCGCTCCGCGCGCATCGGATTGCGCTTGTAAGGCATCGCGGAAGATCCGACCTGCTCGCTCTCGAACGGCTCGAGCAACTCGCCTTCGTGCTGCAACAGCCGCAGGTCGGTGGCGAACTTCGCCGCCGACTGCGCGACGCCGGACAGCACCGCCATCACCTGGCCGTCGAGCTTGCGGGTATAGGTCTGGCCGGTGATCGGCAGCACGTGATCGAACCGCATCGCGCGCGACACCCGAGTGTCGAGCTCGGCGACCTTGGCGTGATCGCCGTCGAACAGGTCGAGGAAGCTCGCCTGCGTGCCGGTCGTCCCTTTCACACCACGGAATTGCAGCGTCGCGATCCGATGGAGCAGCTCGTCGGCATCGAGCGCGAAATCCTGCATCCACAGCGTCATGCGCTTGCCCACGGTCGTGAGCTGCGCCGGCTGGAAATGGGTGTAGGCGAGGCAGGGCAGGGCCCGATAGCGGCGCGCCACCTTGCTCATCGCGACGAGGACGGCGCCGATCCGCCCGAGCAGCAATTGCATCGCCTCGCGCATCAGCACCAGATCGGCGTTGTCGGTGACGAAGGCGCTCGTGGCGCCCAGATGAATGAAGGGCCGGGCGGCCGGCGCCTGATCGCCGAGATGATGGATATGGGCCATCACGTCATGGCGGAGCCGGCGCTCGTACTCCGCCGCCTTCTCGAGATCGGCGTCGTCGAGATGCGCGCGCAGCTGCGTCAGCGCGGCGTCGGGGATCTTCAGCCCGAGGTCCTTCTGCGACTGCATCAGCGCCAGCCAGAGCCGGCGCCACAGACCGATGCGGCGACGGTCGCCCCAGAGCGCCTGCATCGCGGGAGAGGCGTAGCGCGCGGAGAGCGGCGAGACCCAGCTCAAACCGCGGCCTTCGCCCGCGCGACCAGCTTGCTCCAGTCGGAGAGGAACTGGTCGAGCCCGCGGTCGGTGAGCGGGTGGAGCAGCAGCTTCTTCAGGACATCGGGCGGCAACGTCGCCACGTCGGCGCCGATCATCGCGGCCTCCACGACATGCCGCGGATGGCGGATCGAGGCCGCGAGAATCTCGGTTTCGATGTTGTAGTTGTCGAAGATCGCGCGGGCCTCGCGAATCACGTCCATGCCTTCCTGCCCGACATCGTCCAACCGTCCGATGAACGGGCTCACGTACGACGCGCCGGCTTTCGCCGCGATGAGGCACTGCACGCTCGAAAAGCAGAGCGTGACGTTGGTGCGAATCCCGGACGCGGCCAGCCGTCGCACCGCGATCATTCCGTCCTCGAGCATCGGGATCTTCACGACGATGTTGTCGGCGATCTTCACGAGCTCGGTGCCCTCTTTGACCATGCCGTCGGCATCGACCGAGACGACTTCCGCCGAGACCGGCCCGTCAACCAGCGAGCAGATCTCCTTGAGGACGTCGCGTGGATCGAGATCACCGGCTTGCTTGGACAGGAGCGACGGATTGGTCGTGATGCCATCGATCAGCCCGGCTTGTGCGGCCCAGCTGATGTCCTTCAGACTTGCGGTGTCGAGGAAAAACTTCATGTCTCGGACTCCTCGGCGTAGAGTTCCGGAGGATACTGCACCGCCTCCAGGTACAAGCCCTGGGGCGGGGCAGGCGGGCTGGCCGCCAGGTTGTCGGTCGCTGCGAGCAGACTGGGGAAATCCGCCGGCGGGCGCCGGCCGAGGGCGATATCGACCATGGTGCCCACGATGAAGCGCACCATGTGATGCAGGAATCGATCGGCCTCGACCGTGAACGCCATCCCCACTCCGTCCGCTCGCGGCGCCCATCGCGCTAGCGCCACGCGGCATCGGTAGTGAGCGGTGTTCGCGCCGGCCGCAGCCAGGCCGCGAAAGTCGTGCTCTCCCAGCAGGGCCGTTGCGGCGCGCTCCAGTGAACCGGAATCGAGCGCTCGACCGAGGGCCCATTCGTACGGCTTGCGAAACGGCGACGCCGCTGCTTCGTCGGTGCCGATCAGGTACCGGTAGCGGCGCGACGTCGCGCTGCGCCGCGCATCGAATCCCGGCCGCATCGGATGCACCCGCCGAACCCAGATCCCGTGCGGCAATAAGGCGTTGAGCGCGCGGCGCAAACCTGCTGCATTCCCTGCCCAGCGGTCCGTACCAAGGAAGCTGACACCCTGGCCGAGCGCATGCACGCCTGCGTCGGTGCGACCGGCTCCCGTCGCGGCGGTCTTCTCGCCCATCAACTGCTCGAGGACCGCTTCAAACTCGGCCTGGATCGTGCGGTCCGCAGGCTGGCGCTGCCACCCTGCGAAGCCCCCCCCGTCGTACTGAACCACCGCTAAAAAGGGGCGGCTTGTCACGCGGGAAAGATGCAACTCGTTGTCACTATTTGACAAGGGTGATAGCCTTAACTCCTCATGGACTCCCCGCTGCGCCGCGCGCTGAGCGCGCTCGCCAATCGCCAATCGCTGTCCGAAGACCAGACCGCTGAGGTCTTCGGCGTCGTCATGAACGGCGAGGCGACGCCCGCGCAGATCGGCGCGCTGCTCATGGGGCTCCGCGCGAAGGGAGAAACGGCAGACGAGCTGGCCGGCGCGGCGCGCGCGCTGCGCACCGCGATGGTGCGCGTCACCGCGACGCAAAACCACCTCGTCGACACGTGCGGCACCGGCGGCGGCAGCGTGCCCACGTTCAACATCTCGACTGTCGCCGCCCTCGTCACCGCCGGCGCCGGAGCGGTAGTCCCCAAGCACGGCAATCGATCGTTCACATCGCGCTGCGGTTCCGCGGACGTGCTCGAGGCGCTGGGCGTCCGAATCGTGCTCGATGCGCCCAGCGCGAGTCGCGTGTTGAACGAAGCTCGAGTCGTGTTCCTGTTCGCTCCCAACTTCCATCCGGCGATGAAGCACGTCGGCGCGGTGCGGCGGGAGCTGGGGACTCCGACGGTCATGAACCTGGTCGGCCCGCTCGCGAACCCGGCCGGCGTGCGGCGCCAGGTGGTCGGCGTTGCGGACCCTGATCGTGCCGTGATCGTGGCCGAGGCACTCGCACGGCTTGGCAGCGAGCACGCGCTCGTCGTGCACGGACGCATCGGGATGGACGAGATCTCTCCGCACGGGGTGACGGACGTGTGGGAAGTGAAGGACGGCACGGTGCGGAGCTGGGAAATCGATCCTGAGCGCTTCCGTCTGGGGATCAAGGACGTCGGAGAACTGCAGGGTGGGGAACCGGCCGCCAATGCCGAGCGCCTGGAACGGATTCTGGGGAATGGGTCGGCCGATCCCTCGGGGCTCGCGGCGGTGCTGCTGAACGCCGGTGCGGCGATCTATGTGGCGGGAATCGCGGCGTCGCTGGCCGAAGGGATCGGTCGCGCGCGGGAAGTGGTGGCGTCCGGCGCGGCACGCGCCGCACTGGATCGGCTGCGCAAAGCGACGGCTAGTATTTCCTGATGACGCCGACGACCACTCCCTGCACGATGACATCGCGCTCGTTGAGGCGCAGCGGCTGGACCGCATCGTTGGCCGGCTGCAACCTGATCCACCCGCCGGGCTCGCGGTAGAACCGCTTCACCGTGGCGCCCTCTCCATGGACGAGCGCAATGACGGTCTGGCCGGCTTCGGCCTGGTTGCGTTCCTGAACCACGACGTAGTCGCCGTCTTTGATATGCTCGTCGATCATCGAGTCGCCGCGCACCTTCAAGACGTAACTCCGGCCGCGCCGGGGCAGCAGCTCATCGGGTACGGCGATGGTCTCACCCTCGGTCACGGCCTCGATCGGTGCGCCGGCCGCGACCAGACCGAGCAACGGCAGCTCAGTCGCCCCGGTCTGCCCCTTGGGCGGAACGACCTCAATCGCCCGGCTCTCGTTGTGCGTGCGCCGGATGTACCCTTTGCGCTCGAGATTCGTGAGGTGCTCGTGAACCGTCGCCAGCGACTGAAACCCGAACTGGCGGGCAATCTCCTCGAAACTGGGGGCGTAGCCCTTTTCTTCGATGTGTTTCCCGATGAAATCGAGGATCTCGCGCTGGCGCCGCGTGACCGGCATACTGTGGCTCCCGAAGATTTACCGAACCATAATCTACCCGAATAACGACCGAACGCAAGCATGTCAGACAACCCGCACAGGACCTCGCTGGACGCTATTCTGGCCGTAACTCGGACGCGTGTCGAGGCCCTCAAAAGCAGCGCTGGCGACCTGGAACGGCGGGCCGCGGCTGCTCCGCCGGTGCGGCCGTTCCGGGAGCCTACGCGGGAAGTGGGGCTGATCGCCGAGGTGAAGCGCCGCTCACCTTCACAGGGATTAATCCGGGCCGATCTTGATCCGGTGCAGCACGCACGGGCTTACGTCCGAGGGGGCGCGGTGGCCGTTTCGGTGCTCACGGACGAGCGGCACTTTGGAGGATCGCTGGAGGATCTGACGCGCGTCGCGGAGGCAGTGCCGGTACCTGTGCTGCGCAAGGATTTCATTCTCGACGAGCTGCAGATCATGGAGGCGCGAGCCGCGGGCGCGAGTGCGATCCTCCTCATCGTGCGCGCATTGACGAAGGGCCAGCTGCGGGCCCTCGCTCAGGCAGCGGCCGCATGGCAGTTGCCGACACTGATCGAGGTGCATTCGGCCGCCGAGCTCGAGCCCGCACTGGCGGCAGGTCCAGGCGCGATCGGCGTGAACGCCCGCGACCTCGACACATTTACGATCAATTTGCGAGGGGCAGAGGCCGTGATACGGGACATTCCCGTCAACGTTGTCGTCGTCGCCGAAAGCGGAATCGAAAGTCGAAACGATATCGAACGCGTCGCCGCCGCCGGCGCGGATTTCGTGCTCGTCGGCACGAGCGTCGCACGGCAGCAGGATCCGGAGCAGGCGGTCAGGGCACTCGTCGGAGTAAAGCGACAGCCACGAAAATGACGGCAATCGAAACCGGTCGATTCGGCCCCTACGGTGGCCGCTACGTCCCCGAGACCCTCATGCATGCGCTCGAGGAGTTGGCGCACGTCTATGACACGGCGCGCCAGGACCCACGGTTCTGGGCCGAGCTCGAGGCACTGCTGAAGAACTATGTCGGTCGCCCGACGCCCATCACCGCCGTGCCGCGATTGTCCGCGCAGGTTGGCGCTCAGGTTCTGCTCAAGCGCGAGGACCTGAACCACACCGGCGCACACAAGATCAACAACACCCTTGGCCAGGTGCTGCTCGCGCAGCGCATGAGCAAGCCGCGCATCATCGCCGAGACGGGCGCCGGGCAGCACGGCGTGGCGACCGCCACGGTGTGCGCGCGGTTTGGGCTCGAGTGCGTCGTGTACATGGGTGAAGAGGACATGCGCCGGCAGCGGCTCAACGTGTACCGCATGGAGCTGATGGGCGCGAAGGTGGTGCCGGTCACGTCAGGCACGCGCACGCTCAAGGACGCAACGAATGAAGCGCTGCGCGACTGGGTTACCAACGTCACGACGACCCACTACATCATCGGCTCGGTCGTCGGACCCGATCCTTTTCCCAGGCTGGTTCGGGATTTCCAATCGGTGATCGGGCGTGAAGCCCGCGCCCAAATGCTGGAGCAAGTGGGGCGTCTGCCCGGCACGGTTGTCGCGTGCGTCGGCGGCGGGTCGAACGCGATGGGCATCTTCACGGCGTTTCTGGACGACAAAGCCGTCCAACTGGTCGGCGTCGAGGCCGCCGGCGAGGGTGTGGCCACTCACAAACATGCGGCCACGCTGGGCGCGGGCCGGCCCGGCGTTTTCCACGGCAGCAAGAGCTACCTGCTCCAGGACGCCGACGGCCAAGTCCAACCGGCGCACAGCGTTTCAGCCGGACTCGACTATCCTGGTGTGGGCCCCGAGCACGCTTACCTGAAGGACACCGGGCGGGTATTGTATGAAGCCGTGACGGACCGGGAGGCTCTCGAAGCATTTGCGGCCCTCTCGCGATTAGAAGGTATTCTGCCGGCTCTCGAGAGTGCCCATGCGATTGCCTGGGTGATGAAAAGCCGCCGAGCCTCTGACGAACTCATCCTGGTCAACTTGAGTGGCCGTGGCGACAAGGACGTCGCCATGGTCGCTGAGCTTACGGGAGCAGCGATCTGACGAATCCGCAGGCCGAGATCCCCGAGCTAGCCCTCCCGCCGTCGCAGGTCGAGGAGCTGATGCAGGTCGTCAGCAAGGGGATGCGGGCGACACAGTTGTACCTCCCCAATAATCCCGTCTATCAGCGCGCTGTCGACAACATTCGCACCGCGTTCCGCCAGATCTGGCAAGCCACCGACGATTTGGTATTCGACATCGGCGAAACGGAGATCCGCTGGGAAGATCACGTCATCTATAACCAGGACCAGCGCAACGAAAGCATCGCGTGGACGCTCTTCAAGGACGGCGTCCGCTCGCTCACGTTCAAGCCGGGCGTCGAGGAGCTGGAGATCGTGCGCTTCCTCGCGGTGCTGCAACAGGCGAAGAACCTGCAAGCAGACGCGGCCGACGATCTGCTGACGCTGCTTTGGGCAGAAGACTTCCAGATGGTCACGTACACGTTCCGCGAGCTCGCCAGCGAAAACGCGGTACCGATCGAGCGCACGGAGAAGGGCGCGCCGGAGATCAGCGGTGGCGGCGGCACGCCCGGCGGCGACGCCGGCTCGGCGGACCCGACGACGGTGCGGCGCCAGGTGGAGGAGGAGGCACCGCCCAAGCGCGAAGGGCTCGTGTCGATCGACGACTTCGACACGACGCTCTACTTCCTCGACGATAAGGAGATCGAGTATCTCCACAAAGAGGTCGAGCGCGAATACGCCCAGGATCTCCGGGGCAACGTGCTCGCGATGTTGTTCGATCTGCTCGAGCTGCAGACCTACGGCACCGTCCGCGCCGAACTGATCTCCATCGTCGAGAACTTCATCCCCTATCTGCTCGGTGCGGGGGATTTCCGATCGGTGGCGTTCATCCTGCGCGAATGCAAGGTCATTCTCCAGCGCGCCCGCGAGCTCATTCCCGAGCACAAGCAGATCCTCGAGACGCTGCCGGGCCGCTTGTCCCAGGCTGACGCGCTGTCGCAGCTGCTGCAGTCGCTCGATGAAGCGACGAGCCACCCGACCGAAGACGAGTTGAGCGAGTTGTTCGGCGAGCTCGGGGCCGACGCCCTCGGCACGCTCATGGGCTGGCTTCCCAAGTTGACCAACGAGCGCGTGAAGGCCCTCGTGCAGAGTTCGGCCGAGCGCCTCGCGCAGGCGCACGCGGGGGAAGTGCTGAAAGCGCTCGCCAGTGCCGATCCCGCCGTGCAGCTCGAGATGGTCCGGCTGGCTGGCCGTCTCAAGCTGCCGGGCGCGCCGGACGGGATGGGTCCGCTGCTCGAGCGGGGCGAGCGCGACCTGAAGCTCGCGGTCGTGGAAGCCCTGACGACGATCGGCAGCCCCAGCGCGATGCGCCTGCTCGAAAAGGCCATCGATGATGGGGAGCGAGACGTGCGCATCTCGGCGGTCAAGTTCCTGGGCCAGCGCGGCCACCGGAACGCATTCACGCGGATCGAAGCAGCGGTCGTCGGGAACAAGCTGAAAGATTCGGACCTGACCGAGAAAATGACGTTCTTCGAAGCCTACGGCGCGTTGGCCGGTGAAGCGGGGATCAGCACGCTCGAGAAACTGCTCGTGGGGAAGGGCGGCCTGCTCGCGCGCAAAGAGGATCCCGAGACACGCGCCTGCGCCGCGATGGCGCTCGGCAAGATCCGCACGCAGACGGCGCGCGATATCCTCCAGAAAGTCGCGCAGGACAAAGAGCCGCTGGTGCGCAACGCCGTCAACCGTGCGCTGCGCGAGGTCGGCGGGGCGAGCTCGACATGACCGCACCCGGTTCAGGCGGCAAGCGCCCCTCGATGATGGAGACCGTCCAGACAACGGACGGGTTCCTGCGGCATGCCGGGCGGGATTTTCTCATCGTGCTCTACACCGCGTTCCGCTCGCTCAAGCTCTATCCGATCGAGAACACGCAGGTCCAGAAGGCGCTCGACGATCTCGCCGCGACGACAAAGCAGCTCCTGGACGTCGAGCGCGAGCTCGAGATCCGGCTGCAGGGTGAATTCATTTTCGTGAACTCGACGCGGCTGCGCCTGGACCTCGATAACTATGCCTCGTTCTCGCACATCCTGAACGTCTTCCAGCAATGCGGCATCGGCGCCGTCCGCCTGGACGAAGGCGTGGACCGCCGGCAGTTGCAGGTGTTCGTCTCGCTGCTGCTCGCCTATGCGGCGAAAGAAGCCAATCCCAACAAGCTGTTCGAGCTGTCGCAGAAGCTGAGCGACGGCGGCGTCACGCACGTCAGCGTCGAGCCGCCGCTCGAGGCGGAAGAGGACGTCGAGGAGGAAGAGCGGCAGAAGGAAGCGGCCAAGCGCACCTATGCGCGATCGGTGGCCGTCACAAAGGAAGTCATCAACAGCATTCGCATGGGCCGCACCGCCAACGTGAAAAAAGTGAAACGCGCGGTCCAGGCCATCGTGGACCAGGTGCTCAACAACGAGTCGTCCCTGGTGGGACTGACCACCCTGCGCGACTACGACGAGTACACGTTCACGCACTCGGTGAACGTCTGCATCTTCTCGGTCGCGCTGGGCCGCAAGCTCGGGCTTACCAAGCTGCAGCTCTACGACCTCGGCATTGCGGCGCTGTTCCACGACGTCGGCAAGTCACGCGTGCCGCTCGAGGTACTGAATAAGGAAGGGGGACTCACCGAGGAGGAGTGGCGCATCATGCAGGCACACCCCTGGCTGGGTGTCCTCACTCTCTTCGGCCTGCGCGGCTACGGCGAGATCCCGTATCGCGGCATGGTGGTAGCCTACGAGCACCATATGAAGATCGACCTGACGGGGTACCCCAAGTCGATCCGCGGCCGCACCCTGTCGATTTACTCGAAGGTCATCGCGGTCGCCGACGGATTTGACGCCGCGACCAGCCGGCGCGTCTACCAGACCGTGCCGATCCAGCCCGACCAGGTGCTCAAGGAGATGTGGGAAAATCCGCGGCGCGGATACGATCCGGTCGTGGTAAAGGCGTTCATCAACCTGATCGGGATCTACCCCGTCGGCACCTGCGTCATCCTCGACACCTATGAGGTGGCGCTGGTGCACAGCGCCAACCCGGACGTCGCACACGTCCACCGCCCGGTCGTACGCCTCGTCACGACACCCGATGGGGCGCTGTTGAATCCGGGTACGGTCGTCGATCTTTCCGAGAAGGATGCAAACGGCAACTACCCGCGCACCATCGTCAAGGTCACCGACCCGGTCAAATACGGAATCAACGTCAGCGACTACTTTGTCTGAGAGCGCCCCCGCCCCCGCCCCCGCCAGCCCAATTGCTGCGCGGTGGCAGGCGCTCGGCAAATCCCGGGCGTTCATTCCATATCTGACGGCCGGGTTCCCCACGCCTGCTGTTTCCCGTGAAGCGCTGCGAGCGATGGCGGCCGCGGGAGCGGACTTCGTCGAGGTCGGCGTGCCGTTTTCCGATCCGCTCGCCGACGGACCCACGGTACAGCGGACCACTCAGACGGCCCTCGAGCAGGGGATGACCGTCCCGCGCGTGCTCGACCTGATCCGTGAAGGCGCGGCCCAGGTGCCGGTGATCATCATGACGTACCTGAATCCCGTGCTCGCCTATGGCGTGCCGCGATTCGCGAAAGACGCACACGCGGCCGGAGCGGCGGGAGTTATCCTCACCGACCTCCCCGCGGGCGCCGATCCAGAGGTCGAGCAGGCGGTGACGACCAGTGCGCTCGACCTCATTCGGCTGGTAGCGCCGACGACTGACGACCGACGACTGAAAACCGCACTCGACAATGCCACCGGCTTCGTTTACCTCATCACGCGGCTCGGCGTCACGGGCGCGCGCGACACTGTGCCCGCTGATCTCGCGGCGCAGGTGCAGCGCGTCAGGGCGGCAAGCGCGAGCCGGATACCGGTAGCCGTCGGGTTTGGCATCAGCACGCCGGCGCAGGCTGCGGCGGCGGCCCGCTCGGCGGATGGCGTCGTGGTCGGTAGCGCCCTCATGGACGCGCTCGCAACAGGTGGGGTCTCGAAGCTCGAACAGCTGACCCGCCAGCTGGCCGCGGCGGTCCACGCATGAAGATCTCGCGCTTCGTCACCCTCTATAGTCAGGGCCTGGCCTGGGTGGGCGCCGGACTGATGGTCGCATTGCTCGCCGTCGACCGGCGGTGGATTGGGCAGATCCCCGAGATCGTCGCGCTGTTCGGCACTGCGGTCGCGTTACGTGGCCTGTCCGTCCCGCTCAGCAAGTACTCGTACCTGACGCAGACCGCTCTCGTGGGGTTGGCGGGGAGTCTGCTCGTCGGCGTGCCGGCGACGGCGCTCGCCATTGCCGGCGCCACCGTCGTCACCGATTCGCTGTGGCAACGGAAGCCGCTGCGTGTGGCGTGGATCAATTTGGGGCGCGAAGTCATCACGCTCGTGGCCTCGTATGGCGTCTACGCGGCCGGGCTGCACTGGCTCGACATGCCGAACGGCGCGCCCGTCCTGAGTATCGAGCTGCTGCCGGTCCTCGCCGGCTATTCCCTTGCGTACTTCGTGTTCGGCCGGCTGCTCTTCTACCTCACGCTGATCATTCGCGCGAAGCTGGAGCCCGCCGAGCGGCTGATGATCGTGCGTTACGAGGTGATCGCGTATGCCGCGACGCTTCTCGCGGCGACGATCTTTGTCGGCGCCGTTGTCGCATGGTCGTTCGGCGCCTGGGTCCTCGTCGGGCTCGTCCTCACCTTCCTTGGCCTGCTCCTCAAGCAAATGATAGAAGAAGCGATCTCAGCCGAGGAGTTGAACAAGATCCACGCCATGGAAGCGGTCATTACGGCGAACATCAGTCTCGAGGATTCCTTCCAGCGGATCGAGCGGCTGGCGAATCGCCTCGTGGACTGGGGCGACTTCCGCATCTACCGGCTGAACGACGGTGTGATGACGCTGGTCCATCGTTCCGAGCGGGGCCGCGACGGGCGGGGGGAACCGTCCCAGGATACGGCTGCCTTGCGCCAGGCCGTGGCGGCGAGCGGCGAAACAGCGGTGATCGACGACGTGACGCGCGACAAGCGGGTCGCGGATGCGCCGCTCGCGGTCCAGAGCCTGGTGATCGTGCCGCTCAAATTCGGCGATCAGGTGATCGGGACGCTGGAGATCGAGCATCACAAGAAAAACTGCTACCGCCGCTCGGACATTCTGACGATAACCACGTTCGCGAGCCAGCTGGCGACCGCGGTCCACATCACCGACCTGCGCCGCCCGCTCGTCGAGACCGTGGAGCGGATGACGCGCCAGCTCGCCTCGATCGCCCAGACGGCGGAAACGTTGAAAGGCGCGGCGTCGGCAGTCGCGCAGTCGACCGGCGTCATCCGCGAAGGCGTACGTCGCGAAGAGGGCGAGGTCTCCGGGGGACTCGAAGCCACGGAGAGTCTCGCCCAGGTGTCGCGCCGCGTGTCGGACGACGGTGCGGGGGCGGCCCGCGCCTCGACTGCGGCAAGCGACGTCGCGAGCCGCAATCGCACACAGATCCGGGAAGCGATCGAACGGCTCGTCGCCCTGAAAACCTTCGTGGGCGAAAGCTCGATCAAGGTCCAGCAGCTCGGGCAGATGAGCCGCCGCATCACCGGGTTCATCGCGTCGATCCGCGAGCTGGCCGACATGACGAACCTGTTGTCGCTGAACGCCGCGATCGAAGCCGCGCGCGCCGGCAAGCACGGCAAGGGGTTCGCGGTGGTCGCCGACGAGGTGCGGCGCCTCGCCGAGCAGAGCGCGACCGCGGCGGAGGAGGCCGGGGGGTTGGTGCAGGACATCCACACGCAAGTCGGCGAAGTCGTGGAGCAAATGCGGCGAGGACAAGTCAACGTCGGCGACGTGGAAGAGCTTTCGGCGGCCGCGTTGGACGCGCTCGACGCCATTGTGGCGGCAACCGCTGAAGCGACGGCGCACGCCGGCCGGATCACCGCGGCAGCGGGAGAACAGAATCAGGCGTTCGCGCGGCTGCGCGAGCGGATCAATGCGGTCGCGAGCATCGCGGGACAGAACCGCGTGGAGGCCGACGACGTCGCCACGCGCGCCGTCCAGGCGGCCGAGGGACTCACCGACCTCGAGCGCGCGACCCGCGACCTGGAGCAGGTAGCGACCATGTTGCGCGACTTGACCCGCGGGTTCGCCAACGTCAACTGAGCGGGTCTTTGTCGCCCTCGGCTCGAATCTCGGTGACCGCGACGCCCATCTGGCCCATGCGCGCATGCGGCTCGCGGCCCTTCCCGGCACCCGGCTGGTGGCGGCGTCGCAGATCGAGGAAACGGCGCCGATCGGCCCGGTTGCGCAGCCGCCGTATTTGAACCAAATGGTTCTGCTCGAGACCGCGCTCCCGCCCGAGGAGTTGCTCGCGCAGTGCCGGGCGATCGAGGCGGAGCGGGGAAGAGAGCGCAAGCGGGGTCAACGCTGGGGGCCGCGGACGCTCGACCTCGACATCGTGCGCTTCGGCGCCCAGGCGGTGCGGAGTCAGCACCTCACGATTCCGCATCCGGAGCTCGCGAACCGCGATTTCTGGCAGCGAGAAATCGCCGAGCTGGAAGGGGAACATGTCTAGCATCACGACGCACACGTTGCTCGAGATGAAAGAGAAGGGCGAGCGCATCGTCGCACTCACGTGCTACGATGCCCTGTTCGCGCGCCTGCTCGATGCCAGCGGCGTCGACATCCTCCTGGTCGGCGACTCGCTCAACCAGGTGCTCGCGGGCGCGCCGTCCACGCTGTCGGCGACGCTCGATCAGATGATCTATCACACCCGTATCGTGCGCCGCGGGACCGAGCGCGCCATGGTGGTGTGCGATATGCCGTTCCTGACCTATCAGGTCTCGCCTGAGGACGCGCTCCGGAACTGCGGTCGCGCCATGAAGGAAACGAACTGCGACGCCGTCAAAATCGAAGGCGGCCAGCCGATGGCCGAGACGGTCCGCCGCCTGGTGGAGATCGGCATTCCGGTCATGGGACACCTCGGGCTGACGCCGCAGTCGGTGCATGCCCTGGGGGGCTATCGCGTGCAGGGCCGCGATGACGCGACGGCGGCGCGGCTCAAAGCCGATGCGACGGCGCTGCAGGACGCCGGCGCCTTCGCGGCCGTGCTCGAGCTCCTGCCCGCGCCGCTCGCGTCACAGATCACCAAGTCCCTGTCCATTCCGACCATCGGCATCGGCGCCGGCCCGGCCTGTGATGGTCAGGTGCTCGTGCTGCATGACATGCTGGGCTTGAACGATCAATTCTCGGCTAAATTCGTGAAGAAGTACGCCGCACTGGCGGAGGATGTGCGCGAAGCCGCCCGGGTATTCGCGGCCGAGGTGCGCGAGGGCCGCTATCCCGGGCCGGAGCACTCCTTTGGGAAATGATCAATGTCCACTGATCGTGACTGTGCTTGATCCTTGATCATTGAAAATTGATCATTGATTATTGATAATTCCGACCGGAGGGAGGCCCATGGGTAAGACGGATGACGAAAAGCTCGCAAAGCTGATCAAGAAAAACATGGCCAAAGCAGCGAAAGCGAAGCCGAAGGCGCGCAAGCGCTACGACCCGACGCTGCCGCCGGACACCACGGACGATGACATCGAGCGTCGCGACTTCTTTTCGGAGATGAAGAAGCGCGAGTTCTGAGCAGGTGCGGCCCCATACACCAAGGATGTAGTCCCAAGGTTTAGTCCGAAGATTAATGCAGCTCCTACCAACGAGTGATTCCCACTCGCGGCTCAGAAATTAATGTCCACGGCGAACCCAACCGACCGCCACCCTCGCATGACGGATAGCAAAGCGCCGCGAACCCCGCACTACTCCTGTGCGCGCTGCCACCGGTCGCTGGATCCCTACGACCCCAATGCCCGGCGCAACCGGGTCACGCGCAAATGGGAGCATGTGGATTGCCGGACCACGCCGCGGCGATCTGACGCGCGCCAGAACCCCACGAAGCGGTTATAACCTCGCGGGCGACCGCGGTTTCCGTGCGGTAGCTGATCTGCAAGTGACGGGGGACCCTACCCAGCGATGGGGTCCCCCGTTTCCTTTAACGCCGCCCATGCGCGAAATCACCTCCATCACCGAGATGCGCTCCTGGTCTCGCGCCGAGCGCTCTCGCCGCCACACCATCGGGTTCGTTGCCACCATGGGGTACCTCCACCAGGGCCATCTGCGCCTCGTGGACCGCGCCCGGGAGCTCGCTGACCGCGTCGTCGTCAGCATTTTCGTCAATCCCCTGCAATTCGGCCCCCACGAAGATCTCGCGCGCTACCCGCGCGACTTAGCGCGCGACCGCCAGTTGGCCGAGGCGCGTGAGGTGGACTGTCTGTTCGTCCCTGAGACCGCCGCGATGTATCCGGCGGAACCGCTGGTGCGTGTCGTCCCCGGGCCCGTGGCCGACACACTCGAGGGCATGGCGCGGCCGGGCCACTTCACCGGCGTGCTCACGGTCGTCGCGAAGCTGTTCGACATTGTCGAGCCCGACGTGGCGGTGTTCGGCCGCAAGGATTTTCAGCAGGCGATGCTCGTCAAACGGATGGTCCAGGACCTCGATTTTGGGCTCACCATCGACATCGCGCCCACCGTGCGCGAGCTGGATGGCCTCGCATTGTCGTCGCGCAACACCTACCTGACACCCGACGAACGCCGCTCCGCCCTCGTGCTCTCACGCGCGCTCCGGACCCTCGAGCAAACCTGGCGCGGCGGGGAAGCCGATCCGTTGAAGGTGCAACGCGCGGGGCTCGAAGCCATGCATGCGCCCGGCGTGATCCCCGAGTACTGCGCGCTCGTCGACGAAAACCTCCAGCCGGTCACGCGCGTCACGGCCCATACGATCGGCGTGGTGGCCGCGCGCGTGGGGAAGACACGTCTCCTCGACAACGTCGTGCTGGGCGAAGGCATCGGGGCGGATCCACGAGTCACACCGTGAGCCTGCCGGCGTGGGCACAGGCGTCACCGGAACGTCGCGCGCACATCGAGCGCGTCGTGGCACTCCTGAACAGCTGGGCGGACGCGATGCACGTATCTGGAAAGGAGCGGGACCGCTGGCTCCGCGCCGGCTGGCTGCACGACGCGCTGCGAGACGCTCCCCTGGACGACTGGGCTGCGCATGGCCCGGCCGCCGCAGACCGCGCGGCCAGAGCAGGCGAGCGCGACGCCGGCGTGCTCGCCGCGGTCCGTCACCACACCCTGGGCTCAGCGGAATGGGACGATGTCGGACGCATGCTCTATCTCGCCGATTTTCTCGAGCCAGGCCGCGATTTCGCCGCGGCAGAGCGGGCCGAGTTGGCGCGACGCGTCCCGACCGAGCGGGATGCCGTGTTGCGCGAGGTCGCGCGGCGGCGGCTCGAATGGGTGCTTCGCTCAGGGTGGCCCGTTCCGCAGCAGTCGGTCGATTTCTGGAATGAGCTCGCCCAACGGCCATGAGGATTCTCGCCCTGGTGCTCGTCGTCTCCGCCTGCGGTGGCGATTCGAGCAAGACGCGCCCGATTCCCGGCGATCGAAACCCGGCCATCACGGTGGAAGTCCTGAACGCCAGTGGCCGCGCGGGCGACGCGCGCGTCGTGACGCGACTGCTCCGTGGGGCGGGGATCGACGTGGTGTACTTCGGCAATGCAGGGGAGGGCGGTCTGGACTCGACGCGCATCATCGTGCGCCGCGGTGCGGCAAAGGTCGGCGACCGGGTGCGGGCGGCACTGGGCCAGGGGCGCGTCGAAGTCGCGCTCGACAGCTCGAAACTACTCGATGTGAGCGTGCTCCTCGGTGCGGACTTTGCGCCGCGGGCGCACGCCCTCGACTTCCACCCGTAGCTGGCCGCACGCCGCGCTGATATCCAGGCCGCGACTGCGCCGCAGCACGGCTTCGACGCCGCGTTGCTTGAGCCGCCGCTCGAAGGCCAGCATCTGGGACCGAGCGCTGGGTGTGAGATCGGGCGCGCCGCCGGGGTGCAGCGGCAGCAGGTTGACGAGCGCCTCGAGCGGCTGCGCGAGCTTCGCCAGCTGATCCGCTGTTTCGAGCGAGTCGTTCTTCCCCCCGATCAGGACGTACTCGAGCGTCACCCGGCGCCGAAACTGCTTGAGCGCGTCCATCAGCTCGGGCAGCGCGTACTTCTTCTCGATCGGCATCAGCTCCTTCCGTAACGCCGGTGTCGGAGCGTGCAACGAAACGGCGAGACGGAACTGCTCGGTCCGTTTCGCGAACTTGGCGAGATTGGGCAGGATCCCCACCGTCGATACGGTGATGTGCCGGGCCCCAATCCCCAGACCCTCGGGCGCGTTCAAGATTGTGAGCGTCGTGTCGACGGCTTCCCAGTTGAGCAGCGGCTCACCCATCCCCATGAACACGACGTTGGTCGGCTTGAGCGCCGGGTCGCGCAGGATCAGCTCGCGCACCTGACCGGCGATTTCCCCGGCCGAGAGATTGCGCCGAAATCCCATCCGGCCGGTGGCGCAGAAGACGCATCCCAGCGCGCACCCTGCCTGCGAGGAAATACAGAGCGTCCGACGCTTGCCTTCCGGGATCAGAACGGATTCGATGGCTTCGCCGTCATGCAGGGTCCAGAGAAACTTCTCGGTGCCATCGCTCGAGACCTGGCTCGTCGCCAGCGTCAAGCGCACCAATGGAAACGCTTCGTCCAGCCCGGCGCGCAGCGGCGCGGGCAGATCGCTCGCCTCGGCCCAGCGGCCAACGGGCCGCTGCCACAGCCGCGGGAATACCTGGCGCAGACGATAGGGCGGCTCTTGATGTTGTCCGAGCCATTCGCCCAGCGCCGCCTGCGCCGCCTCCGGCGTGAGACTGAGGAGGTCGACGCTCACCGGAATCGCATCTCGACGCCGACGCGATAGGACGAGCCGAGGTCGCTCACGCCGCCGTCACGCGCCAACGTGACGCGGTATTTGCCGACGGCGATGCGCAAAGCACCGGAGGGCCGCCAATTGACCACATTACCGTAGCTCTCCTCGCGCACCACCATGAAATCGAGGCCAAGCGTCTTCGCGAAATCGGCGCCGAAGCCAAACTGATGATCTGCCGGAAACCCGTGCGCAAAGGAAATGCCGTACCGCCCCCGCACGACCACGCGATTCTTGCTGCCCTCCTTGCCGATCGCCCCGCTCCACACGCGCCCTTCGATCCCGGCATAGACGTCCTGGGCCGGGTCATTCGTTTTGAGCGATGAGAAGAAATGCGTGGCGGCGGCGAGCCGCAGTCTGTCGCCGCCGAAGGCTCGGCTGGCACCGATATCGATCGTCCACCGGTCGGCGCTGGCGACGTCGAGACGCGTCTCATGAAACGCGACCGTTGCGCCCAGACTGGTTCCCCCGACCAGACGCGACCAGGTGGCGCCAACCGCGAAGGTGTAGACCGGCACCACACTGCCCGTGGGATCAGGGCTGTCGATCGTCTGCGTGATGTCGCTCAACCCGACGCGGCCATACAGCAGCCCGAACTGACCCAGGGATCCCGCGGGGAACCGCACCGTCGAGATGATACCCGTGGCGTCGACGGCGGCAGGCGTTTGAATCGCTTCGACGGCGAGCAGGAGGCGTGCACTATCTTCGGTCTGCGCCGGATTCCAGATCGCGGCCGCGGGACCGAGGGCGAGGGCCGGCGGCGTCGCGAGCGTCGTGCCCGCCACACGCCAGAGCGTCGTCCCGGCCGCCTGCTGTCCCACAGCCTGCATCACACCGATCGTAAGGAGTCCAACGAACAGCAGGCCAATGCGTTGCATGCCGAACGTTTACTCACGACTGTGGCGCCGTCAACTCAAGTCAACTATCTTCAACCGGTTACGGCACTTGGACATACTCCATTGCGGCTCTCCGAACTGCTGACACCCGACCGCATCCGGGTCCCCATCCGGGCCCAGAGCAAGGAGGGCGTATTGCGGGAATTGGTGGAGCTCCTGGTCGGGACCAATGGGGCAGCCCCCGATGTCCTGCAGGCGGTGATGGAGCGAGAGCGGCAATTCCCAACCGGCATCGGCTATGGCGTGGCAGTTCCACACGGGAAAACGCCCGCCCTCGCCAACCTCGTCGCGGTCGCCGGCACCGCGCGCTCGCCTGTGCCTTATGAAACAGTGGACGGCGAGCCGGTGCGGCTGTTTTTCATGCTGGCCGGCCCGGAGTCGCAGGCGGGCACACACGTGAAGGCGTTGAGTCGCATCTCGCGGCTCGTGCGGCGCGAGGCTACCCGTGTGCAGCTGCTCGGGGCTATCGACGCTGAAGAGTTCTACCGCTTTCTGTGCGAAGCAGAGCGGGGAGGGGGACCAGCATAAACGCATCTGTTACTCGGACAACCTTGCGAACCCACCGCTGCGGCGCGCTGCGTGCCGCTGACGCCGGTCAGCACGTTCGCCTGGGGGGCTGGGTCCACCGCCGGCGCGACCTGGGAGGGATCGTGTTTCTCGATCTCCGGGATCGCGACGGACTCGTGCAGGTCGCCGTCGGGCCCGGATGGGCCTCGCCGGAGGTCGTCGCACGCGCGCAGGCGGTCGGCGCGGAAGCGGTGCTGCTGATCGAAGGTGAAGTCGTCGCGCGCCCAGCCAACATGCGGAACACCGAGCTCGCGACCGGCGAGATCGAAGTGCACGCGACCGCCCTGCGCGTCGTGGGTCCCGCCGAGACGCCCGCGATTCCCGTGGCGCGCGGGAAGGGCGAGGAGCTGCCCAGCGAAGAGCTGCGGCTCAAGTACCGGCATCTCGACCTGCGGCGTCCCGAGCTTCAACAGAAACTGATTCTGCGCCATCGCCTCGCGCAGCGTGCGCGGCGCGTACTCAGCGACCTCGATTTTCTCGAGCTGGAAACGCCGATCTTGACCAAGCCGACCCCGGAGGGGGCGCGCGATTACCTGGTTCCCTCGCGCGTGCACCCCGGTGAGTTCTATGCGCTACCGCAATCGCCGCAGATCTACAAGCAGCTGCTCATGGTCGCCGGCTTCGACCGCTATTTCCAGCTGTCGCGCTGCTTCCGCGATGAGGATCTGCGGTTCGACCGGCAGCCGGAATTCACGCAAATCGACATCGAGGCGTCGTTCGTCGCGCAGGACGACGTGCTCGCGATTGTCGAGGCTGTCCTGGTCGCGCTGTGGGACGAGGCTGGGTACAAGATCGGGGCGCCATTCGCGCGGATGTCGTGGCGTGACGCGATGGAGCGCTACGGCAGCGACAAGCCCGATCTTCGCTACGACCTCGAGATCAAGGACTTCAGCGCGTGGGCGAAAGCCGATGGGAAACTCATCGGCGACGCGGTGCGCCAGAAACTGGACGGGAAGGACGCGCGCCTCCGCGGCATCGTCGTGCCCGGCGGCGCCGCGTTCTCGCGCAAGGACATCGATCGTTTGTCCCAGGAAGTGAAGCAGGTCGGCGGCTGGGGCCCCGCATGGGTGAAGCGCCAGGGCGAGCAAGTATCCGGCTCGATCGCCAAGGACGCCGACGTGGAGACGCTGGGCGCGCTCGGCGTGCGCGACGGAGATCTCGCACTGCTCACGGTTGGCTCGGACCACGTGACGTCGCCCGCGCTCGACAAGGTCCGTCGCGAAGTCATCCGCCGCCTGGCGCCCGCACCGAAGACGGCGCATGCACTGTGCTGGGTCGTCGACTTTCCGCTGTTCGAGCCTGATCCCGAGAGCGGCAAGCCGGTGTTCGCGCATCATCCGTTCACGTCGCCGCATCCCGAGGACGTGAGCAAGCTCGACAGCAATCCGTTCGCCTGTCGGGCTCTCCACTATGACGCGGTCTATAACGGCAACGAGCTCGGGTCGGGATCCATTCGCATCACGGATCCCGCCGTGCAGCGCACAGTGTTCCGGCACCTCGGTCTGTCACCCGCGGAGATCGAGGCGCGGTTCGGCTTCCTGTTGAACGCGCTCGCCGCGGGAGCGCCGCCGCATGGCGGGTTCGCCATCGGATTCGACCGCACCGTGATGCTCATTGCGGGCGCCGAGTCGATGCGCGATGTCGTCGCGTTCCCGAAGACGACCGCCGCGCGTGCGCTGTTTGAAGGCGCGCCCGCGCCGGCACGGCCCGAGGATTTAGCCGCCCTTCACATCAAGGTGGTGCCATGAGTGATGACGTCGTCCACCGGCTATCCGTGGAAGGCGTGGATCCGCTGGCCTTGGCCGGCGTGAATGATGCCAACCTGCTCGAGCTGGCGCGCCGACTGGGCGTGCGCGTCTCGCTCCGGGGCGACAATCTGTCGCTGGCCGGTCCACAGGCCGCGATCGAGCGTGCCGGCCCGGTAGCACAAGCACTCATCGACCTGGCGCGGATGGGCGAGAATCTCGATGTGCACGACGTCGAGCGCCTGATCTCGGACGAGGCGCACGGCGAGCTGGGACGTCCGGGCGCCGCCCCGGACCCGGTGAAGATCATCCTCCCGGGGCTGCGCCGCGTCATTCAGCCCAAGACCGCAGGACAGCGTGAGTATCTCCGCTCGATTGCGGAGCACGACATCGTGATCGGGATCGGCCCGGCGGGCACCGGCAAGACCTACCTCGCGGTCGCGGCCGCCGTAGACGCGCTGGCCCGCAAGCGCGTGCGCCGCATCATCCTCGCGCGCCCCGCGGTGGAAGCCGGCGAGAACCTCGGGTTCCTCCCGGGCGATCTCCAGGAGAAAGTCGATCCGTACCTGCGCCCGCTATACGACGCGCTCGAGGACATGATGCCGCGCGAACGCGTGCAGAAGGCGCTCGAAACCCGCATGATCGAGATTGCGCCGCTCGCGTACATGCGCGGCCGCACTTTGAGCGATGCCTTCGTGATTCTCGATGAAGCGCAGAACGCGACCGGCATGCAGATGAAGATGTTCCTGACGCGCCTGGGTGTGAATTCGCGCGCCGTCATCACTGGCGATAAGACGCAGATCGACCTCCCCAACCGCGAGGACTCCGGCCTGCTCCAGGTGGAGCGGATCCTCCCCGGGATCGAGGGCATCGGGTTCTGCTATCTCGACGATGCCGACGTCGTCCGCCACCGGCTGGTGCGCGACATCATTCGCGCCTACGCCGAGGACGCGCAGGGTTGAGATGAAGCTCCCGACGCGAGATCAGGTGCGCTATCACGCCGCGCGCTGGGTATGGGTCCCCGCGCTCGCGCTGGTCGTGCACGTCGCCTTCCCGTCGAGCTCGGCCGACGTCGCGCCGCTGCTCGAGCCGGGCGCGCAGGCCGACCAGGAGATCGTGGCGCCGTTCAACTTCGTCGTGAACAAGTCGGAAGACGAGCTGCAGCGCGAGTCCGAAGAGCTGGCGGCGTCGGCGAAGCCGATCTACGAATTTCGCCAGCACACCTACGACAGCGCCGCCACCACGATGGCTGCGTTCTTTACCGCGGTGGACGCCGCGGTCGACCAGGGTCCCCAGGCGGTGATTCGCGCGGCCGGCGATTTCGGCGTACCGGTCACGCTGCAGGAAGCCGCGTATGTGAGTAAAGGCGGGAAGCGGCGGGCCCTGCAGCAATCACTCGTGAGAGTGTTCGATCGCACGCTGGCCCAGGGCGTCACCGGGCCGGGCGTGCTGCAGGTCGAGCAGTCCCGCGAGCTGATCGTGCGCCGCGGATCCACCGAGTCGTCGGTGCAACGGGACCAGGTCCTCAACTTTGCCCAGTACCTGAACCGCGCCAAGCAGCTGCACCCGGACGCCGGCTCGAGCGTCGGCGACGTGCTGTACCTGAAACTGGTGCGCCAGTTCTTCCGGCCGACGCTGATCTTCAAACAGCTCGAGACCGAGCGCCGCCGCAATGAGCTGCGCGGCAGCGTGGATCCCAGCAAATACATCGTGCGCGCCGGCGACCGGATCGTGGCGCCGGGCGAAGTCGTCACCAACGAAGCCCACGAGCGACTGCTGGCGCTGCACCAGGAGCTGTTGCGCCGCGGCGCGGCGACGACGTATTCGATCCGTGGTGTCATCGGCCCGCTGCTCCGCGACTCGCTGATCCTGTCGATTTTCTGGGTGCTGCTGTTGTTCTACCGGCGCGAGACCTATCGCGACCAGCGCCAGGTGGCCCTGATCGGCGGGCTGTTCGCGGTGCTCCTGGCACAGGCCGGATTCGTCGCGCGATTCTATCCGGTACATCCGGAAATCATCTTCATGCCGTTCCTAGCCATGATGATGACGGTGTTGTTCAACGGCAGGGTCTCGATGATCGCGGCGATGATTCTGGCTGTCGTGGCCGGACAGCAGCCGGTCTTCCACGACGTGCCCGCGACTTTCCTGTGCGTCGTCGGCGGCGTCACGGCCGCCCTGTCGGTGAAGACACTGCGGAGCCGGAGCAACTTTTACGCGCCCGTCCTGATCATCGTCGCGGGATACCTGACCGGCGCGCTCGCCCTGGGTCTCGCGAGCGGCTGGCCAATCGAAGAAATCGGCCTCCGCGGGCTGTGGGGCGCGTTGAACGGCTTGGTGTCGGCGGGTCTCACCTTCTTCTTGCTTCCCGTCGCTGAGTCGGTCACGCACATCACGACCGATCTGACGTTGCTCGAGCTGTCCGATCCGAGCCGGCCGCTGCTGCGCCGCCTCTCGCTCGAGGCGCCCGGGACGTACGCGCACAGTGTGGCAATGGCGAATCTCGTCGAGGCGGCGTGCAACCGCATCGGCGCGAACGGCCTGCTGGGCCGCGTGGGCTGCTACTACCATGACATCGGGAAGGTGCGGAATCCGCTGTACTTCGTGGAAAATCAGATTCCGGGGAACAACCCGCACGACCGGCTGAAGCCGCTCCAGTCGGCCCAAATCATCAAGGCGCACGTCACCGACGGGCTGGCGCTGGCCGCCGAGGCGCATCTCCCCGATGCGGTCGCCGCGTTTATCCCCGAGCATCACGGGACCACGGAGATCACCTACTTCCTGGACAAAGCGAAGAAAGTCGACGGCGGGCAGATCCGCGATCCCAACGATTTTGTGTATCCCGGCCCCAAGCCGCGCTCGATGGAGACCGCGATCTCCATGATCGCCGACTCGGTCGAAGCGGCGCTCCGCGTCCTCGAAGACCTGACGCCGCAGAAGATCTCAGAGGCGATCGATCACATCGTGCGCACCAAAGTGAACGCCGGCCAGCTCGACGAAGCCCCGCTCACGCTACAGCAGATCGAGCAGGTGAAAGCCGCCTTCATGGTCGTCTTGGGCGGGATGTACCACAATCGCATCGACTATCCGGAGTCCAGTGGCGGCATCAGTGCGGCCTGGCACTCGGCGGCCGCGCGCTGACCAGCTGATGCGCGTCGCCAAGCGGGTATTGGCGTGGGAACGCGCGCCCGCGGGGTCGCACGTCGACATCACGCTGCTCTCGGCCGCCGCCATGCGCCGTGTCAACCGTCGCGCCACCGGGCGCCGCGGCCTGACCGACGTGATCGCCTACGCGCTGCCGCAGCCGGACGGGAGCTTGCTCGGTGACGTCTACATCTCACCCGATGCGGCGGCTTTCGACCCCCACGAGCTGACCCGACTCGCCGTGCACGGCACGCTGCACGTGCTGGGATACGACCACCCGGAAGGTCCCGGGCGGACGCGCTCCCGCATGTGGCGGGTCCAGGAACGCTACGTCAAAAGGCTGCTCGGCTGATGCTCACCGAAGCGGCTTTGCGACTCATCGGGCTCCTCGTCGCCATCGGCGCCGGGGTGTGGGCGGCGCTGCTGGCGCTCGGCGAGGAAGCGGCCGTCGGGGAAGCGCTGCACACCCTGGGCGACGCTCCGCCGATCGCCGCCGAACGGCGCGTGCCGCTGCATCGCGCCCTCCACATCGCGCGCCTGGCGCTGCTCGTGCTCGGCGCCGTCGCGACCGCGAACGCGGTGGCGTGGTGGACACGGCCGTGGGTGGAAGCGCTGGTCACGCTCGTCGTCGGTACCGTGCTGCTGTTCATCGTCGGCGATGCGCTGCCGCGCAGCGTGGCGCAGCTTGCCCCGGAGCTGTCGGAGGCCGCGTTGCCGCTGGCGCGCCGGTCCCTCGCGCCATTCGGACCGCTGCTCTGGCTGCTCGCCTGGGCCGACCGCGGACTGCACGCGATCGTCCACACACCCCGGCCGTTGCAACCGGACCTCGGAGTGGCGCAGCGCGACATGCTGCTGGGCGTCTTCACGCTGGCCGATACGACGGTGGACGAGGTCATGACGCCCCGGCTCGACATGAAGGGTGTAGATATTTCGGCGTCCGTCGAAGACGTCCTCGACGCATTCCGGCAGAGCCAGCACTCGCGCCTGCCGGTCATCGACGGCTCACCCGACAACATCGGCGGCGTGGTGTTCGGGAAGGATTTCGTGCCGATCGCGATGGGGCTCGCCGAGCCGGGCATACGGTGGCAGACGCTGGTGCGGCCCGCCGCGTTCGTCCCGGAGACGAAGACGCTCGACAACCAGCTCCGCGATTTTCAAGGCACGCCGGCGCACATCGCGATCGTCGTGGATGAGTTCGGCGGCACGTCAGGACTGATCACGCGCGAAGACATTCTCGAGGAGATCGTCGGGGAGATTCGCGACGAACATGATACCGAGACGACGCCGGCCATCCGGCAGGATGGCGCGCGGATCTGGGTCGATGGGCGCACGAGTCTCGACGAGCTGTCGACAGCGCTGGGAACGACGATCGCCCACGCCGAAGTGTCGACCGTGGGCGGGCTCGTGTACTCGGTGCTGGGACGCGTGCCGCGGTCCGGCGATGAGCTCACGCTGGACGGGTACCGCGTCGTTGTGGAGCGGGTGGATCAGCGCCGCGTCACGCAGGTGTCGTTCGAGAAGCAATGAGCGTCGCCCTCGCGGTCCTGCTCGTCGGCCTGCTGGTCGCCGGCGTCTCAGCAGCGGTCGGTGTCGCCGCTGCGACGGTCAGCCAGCACGAGCTGACGCGCTGGGTGGCGTACAAACTCCGGGGCTCGGCGGCGACGGTCAGCGTGTTGCAAAACCCCGGGCGCACCCTCGCCACCGCCAACCTGCTGACGACGGTCGGGGTACTGCTCGCCGGGGGCGCGATTCCGGCGCTTCTCGCCGCCACGACGCCCACGTTCCTCGGGATTTTCACCATTACCGTCGGCGTTCCGCTCTTCATCGGCGCGGCGTACCTGGTGCCGCGCGTGCTGGGAAGACGGTGGGCGGAGCCGCTCGTCGGCCGCGCGGTGCCGCTCATGGAACGGTTCGGCGGCGTGCTGGCGCCGTTCATTCCGCGCCGCGAGGGGTCCACGCGAACCACGCTCGCCGCGCTGCTGACGGGCGCTAATACCGACGCCCTGGCCACGCACGACGAGATGGCCGTCGTGTCGGGGGTCCTCGCGTTCGCCGATCGTCCGGTGCGCGAGCTGATGACGCCGCGGACGGCGATCGTCGCATTTCCCGAAGGCATTCTGACCGCCGAGGCGGCCCACGTGCTGCAGCAGTCGGGATACAGCCGGTATCCGGTGCATCGTGGCTCGCTGGACCAGGTGATCGGCGTCGCGCACACGCTCGATCTGCTGGGCCGCCAGCCCGAGGATCCCATTCTCGTGCGCCCGCCGCTGAGCGTTCCCGGCACCATACGCGCCGCTGATCTCATGCTCGAGATGCAGCGCGGCGGCCAGCACCTGGCTGTCGTGCTCGACGAGTTCGGCGGCACGGCGGGCCTCGTGACTTTCGAGGACCTGCTCAACGATCTCGTCAGCGAGCTGTTCGAGCCGTCCTCGTCGACTCCGGATGTGACGCGCGTCGTGGAAGTGGAAGGCGGCGCGCTCACCACGGAGCTCGCCGAGAAGCTCGGTATGCCCCTCGGGGGAGACGGTGGCGGCGGAGCGCAGACCGTCGGCGGGTTGCTGATTCAGGCGCTGGGCCGCATTCCGCGCCCGGGCGAGCGGTTCACGTACCTGGGCATGGAGTTCGATATCCTCGCGGCGAGCGCGACCCGCGTGGAGCGCGTGGCGGTCCGGCCCGGACCGGTGCGCACCATCGCGCTCGGCGGAGGCTCGACGTAACGGTGGCCGAAGCACCGGATCTCAGGCTCGATGAGCTGAAGGAGCTCGCGGAACAAGACGATCTGCATCCGTTCCTGGCACGGGCCAACAACGTCCATCCGTCCGATCTCGCCGACGTGCTGTCGGCCCTCGAGGAATCCATCCGCGTCCGGGTCATCTCGGAGCTGCCGATCGAGCTCGCCTCGAGCGCGCTGGCCGAAATGGAGGCGGCCGAGCACCCGGAAGAAATGCTGCTCGCGGTGGGGCCGGAATACGCCGCGGAGCTCGTCGAGGAGATGCCCTCCGACGATGCGGCCGATCTGGTGGCGGAGCTGCCGGCCCGGGAGCGGCAGGCGTTGCTCGAGGAGATCACCGATCGCGTCGAGGTCGAAAAGCTGCTCAAGTACCCGGAGGATTCCGCCGGTGGCTTGATGACCTCGAACGTGGTCAACGTGCGCGAGGACAACACCGTCGCCGAAGCGCTCGAGGCGATCCGCCGCCAGAGCGAAGAGGACGAGAGCCAGCTGTATCAGGTCTATGCGGTCGATAGCCAGAGCAATCTGAAGGGCATCGTCCCCATCGCCCGCCTGATCGTGTCGGCGCCGACCAAGCTGGTGCGCGACGTCATGGAGCAGCCGGTCGTCCAGGTGCAGCCCGAGCAAGACCAGGAGGAGGTGGCGCGGCTGATGGCCCGCTACAACGTCGCGGCGGTGCCCGTGGTGGACGACAGCGGAAAACTCCTGGGCCGCATCACGTTCGACGACGTGGTCGACGTGGTGGAAGCAGAGACGACCGAGGACCTCCTGAAGTTCGGCGGTATGGAAGCGCTCGACGCGCCCTATCTGAAGGTCGCGTTCGGCCGCATGGTCCGAAAGCGCGCCGGCTGGCTGGCCGCGCTGTTCCTGGGCGAAATGCTCACGGCGACGGCGATGGCGTTTTTCGAAGAAGAGATCGCGAAGGCCGTCATCCTCGCGCTGTTCGTGCCGCTCATCATCTCGAGCGGCGGCAACTCCGGCTCGCAGGCGTCGACGCTGGTCATTCGCGCGATGGCACTGGGCGAAGTGAATCTGCGCGACTGGTGGCGCGTCATTCGGCGCGAAATTGCCACCGGCGTCGTGCTCGGCCTCGTGCTGGGCGCGATCGGCTTTCTCCGGATCACGTTGTGGCACGCGATCACCGGGATCTATGGCGAACACTATCTGCTCGTCGCGTTCACCGTGTTCGGGAGCTTGATCGGCGTCGTCACGTTCGGCACGATGGCCGGATCCCTGTTGCCCTTCATCCTGCGCCGGCTTGGATTCGACCCCGCCAGCGCGTCGGCGCCCTTCGTTGCGACGCTCGTCGACGTCACCGGATTGGTCATTTACTTCACCGTGGCGTCCGTGATTCTGCGTGGAACCCTCCTGTGACAGCCACGCCGCCGTTATCGTTAGGGCATATGCGACTCGACGCGGTGCTCGAAGGGTTGGCGCGCGGAGACACCGCGGCACTGGCCCGGGCGATCAGCCTGGTCGAGAACCAGCGTGACGGGTTTGAGCGCGTGTTGTCGGCGTTGCACGAGAAGATCGGGAAGCGGCACACGCAGCGCATCGGCATCACCGGTCCACCCGGAGCAGGGAAGAGCACGATCACCGAGCAGCTCGTGCGGGCCTACCGCGAACGCGACCTCAAGGTCGCCGTCATCGCCGTCGACCCAACAAGTCCGTTTACCGGCGGCGCGCTGCTGGGCGACCGCATCCGGATGGAATCGGTGAGTCTCGATCCGGGCGTGTTCATCCGCTCGATGGCGACGCGCGGCGCGCAGGGCGGCCTTGCCACCACCACGGAAGAGGTTGCCGACGTCCTCGAGGCGTTCGGCTTCGATCGCATCCTCATCGAGACGGTGGGCGTCGGCCAGACCGAGCTCGACATCGCCGCGACCGCGGAAACCACGGTCTTGGTGCTCGTGCCCGAGTCGGGGGACGGCATCCAGACGTTGAAGGCGGGCGTGATGGAGATCGCCGAGCTGTACGTGATCAACAAGAGCGACCGGCCAGGCGCGGACAAGCTCAAGCAGGAAGTCGAAATCATGCTCGGCATCCGCAGAGGCAACGCGTTTGCGCATGTGCGACCGCACCACGGGGCGGCGAAGGGCGGCGGCGGGGGGGGGCGGCGAGCTGAGGCGGCGGCGAAGGAAGAGGATTGGGAAGCTCCAGTCCTCTTGACGGTCGCCTCAAAGGGCGATGGCATCGCTGACCTCGTCAACGCGCTCGACAAGCACCACGACTACCTCGAGCGCTCGGGAAAACTGGTCGAGCGGCGGAAACGCAGGCTCGCCGCGAGGACGCGCGCGGTTGTGAATCGGGCGATCCGCCAGTGGGTATGGGATGAGACCGCGGCCGAAGGTCTGGTCGCGCAGCGACTCGACGACGTGGCAGCGGGCACACGGAGCCCCTACGACGTCGCAGCGGAAGTCCTGAAGCAAATAAGGAACGGAAAATGACCATCGAGAAGAAGCCGGTCAATACATCTGCCGACTTGAAGGGGTTTGACGCGGAGCGGCAGCTGGGACGTCCCGGTGAGTATCCGTTCACGCGCGGCATTCATCCCACGATGTACCGCGGCAAGCTCTGGACGATGCGGCAGTTCGCCGGGTTCGGCGGCGCCGCCGACACGAATCGGCGCTACAAGTTCCTGCTGGAACATGGCCAGACCGGCCTGTCCGTCGCGTTCGATTTCCCGACGTTGATGGGCTACGACTCCGATCACCCCCGCTCGGAGGGAGAGGTCGGGAAATGCGGTGTCGCGATCTCGTCCCTGGCGGACATGGAGACGCTGTTCGACGGCATCCCGCTCGATCAGGTGTCGACCTCCATGACGATCAACGGTCCGGCCGCCATCCTGTTCTGCTTCTACGTGGCCGCCGCCGAGAAACAGGGTGTGCCGCTCGCGAAGCTGCGCGGCACCGTGCAGAACGACATTCTCAAGGAGTACATGGCCCAGCATGCCTGGGTCTATCCGGTCGAGCCCGCGCTCAAAGTCATCGTCGACATGTTCGAGTGGGGCGCCAAGCACACGCCGCTCTGGAACACCATTTCGATCTCCGGCTACCACATCCGCGAAGCGGGCGCAACCGCGGCGCAGGAGCTGGCGTTCACGCTCGCGAACGGTTTCACCTACGTGGAGCGGGGCATCGCCCGCGGTCTGGACATCGACAGCTTCGCCGCGCGCCTTTCCTTCTTCTGGGACATCCACAACGACTTCTTCGAGGAGATCGCCAAGCTGCGTGCCGCCCGCCGGATCTGGGCCCGGCACATGCGCGAGCGCTATAAGGCGAAACAGGCGCGCTCCTGGATGATGCGGTTCCACAGCCAGACAGCCGGCGTCACGCTGACAGCCCAACAGCCGCTCAACAACATCGTGCGCGTCGCCTATCAGGCACTCGCGGCGGTCCTGGGCGGCACGCAGTCGCTCCACACGAATTCGCTGGACGAGACGCTGGCCCTCCCGACCGAGCAGTCGGTGCAGGTCGCCCTGCGGACACAGCAAATTCTTGCGCACGAAACCGGCGTGGCCGAAGTGATCGATCCGTTCGGTGGCTCGTATTTCATCGAGTCGCTCACCGATCAGCTCGAGCGCGAAGCCGAAGCACTCTTCGCCGAGATCAATTCGATTGGGGGCGTCGTCCGCGGGATCGAGAGCGGCTGGTTCCAGCGCCAGATTGCCCAGTCCGCTGCCGCTTTCCAGCGTCAGATCGAGCGCAACGAGAAAGTGATCGTCGGGGTCAACGAGTTCTTGTCCGAGGACGATCACCCCGTCGAAATTCTCAAAATCTCCAACGACGCCGAGGATGAGCAGCGGCGCCGCCTCGCCCGCGTGCGCGCGGAGCGGGACAGCGCCCTGGTAGAGCGGCGGCTCGAAGTCCTCCGCCAGGCGGCGGAGTCGGATCAGAACGTGATCGGACCGATGCTCGATTGTGCGCGCGCGTACGCGACGCTGTACGAGATCCGCCACGCGCTGGAGCGCGTGTGGGGCGCGTACCGCGAACCCGTGTTCTTTTAGATCATGAGCGCACTGCCAGCCGCGATTACGGAGCAAGACGTCCAGGAAGCGATTGCGCGCCTGGCGCGGGTAGAGCCGGGGCAACCCTGGGTGGTCTCGTGCTACCTGAAGCTCGAGCCCCGCGACAGGACGCGTGGCAAGTATCTGATCAAAATGAAGACCCGCGCCAAGGGATTGTTGGGCGATTACAAGGACCAGCCGGCCGTCGCCGCGAATCTGGAACAAGTAGTGGAATACCTGGAGCAACCGAATCATCTCCCGCGCGGGCGGGCCATCGCCATCTTTGCCTCGCGCGAGCTCGGACTATTCGAAGTCCTGCCCCTGCCGTACGTGCATCGCTCGCGGCTTGCCGTCTCCCAGGAGCCGCTGGTGCGCGAGCTGCTGGGCCTCGAGGAAGAGTTCGGCACTATCCTCGCCGTCGTATATGACCGCACGGCAGCGCGTTTCTTCGAGGTCACCGCGTACGACTGCGTAGAGCTCCCTGGCCTTGCCGGCATCGAAACATCGCGGGCGGGGAAGTTCCACGGGGGTGGCGGGGCGTCGGGCGGCGCCGGGGAGCACAAGTTTCACCAGCGCATTCGCACGGAGAAGCAGCGGCTCTACGCGCAAATCGCCGACCGCATCTTCCAAATGAATCGCATCAAGCCGCTGGCGGGGATCGTGCTGGGCAGTGTGGGTGTGGACGCCGGAGCCGTGATTCCCCACCTTCACACGTATGTGCACGACCTGGTATTTGGTGTGGTGAAACTCAATCCCAAACAGGCGACGGCGGCGGAGGTGCGGGACGCCACGCTGGTGCTGCGCGAGGAACGTGAGCGCGCCTGGGAACGCGCGCATGCCGATGCCGTGAAAGACGGCGTGCCCCGTGGCTGGGCCGTCAACGGCGTCGACGCCACGCTCAAGGCGCTGGGCCGGGGCCAGGTCCGCACGCTCTTGGCCGACGGCCATGATGACGATGCGCGCATCGATGAGGCGATCGAAGACGCACTCGGGCAACGCGCCCAGATCGATGTCCTCTACGACGACAAAGCCCGCCGCGTCGTGGACGGCCTGGCGGCATTGCTGCGGTTCCGCGCCTGATGGCCAAAGCTCCGCCGGCTCGCCGGCGCCCGATCCGCATTCTCGTCGCGAAGCCGGGCCTCGACGGGCATGACCGCGGCGCGAAAGTCGTCGCGGCGGCGCTGCGCGATTCCGGCATGGAAGTGATCTACACGGGGCTGCATCAGACGCCCGAGATGATCGCGCAGGCCGCCATTCAGGAGGACGTCGACGTCGTCGGCCTGTCGATTCTGTCCGGCGCGCACATGACCCTGTTCCCACGGGTCCGCAAACTCCTCGACGCCGCGGGCCGGCAGGATGTCCTCCTGACGGGGGGCGGCATTATCCCGCCCGAAGACATGACGGCGCTGGAATCGCAGGGCACGGGGAAGCTGTTCGGGCCAGGCACACCGACGTCGGACCTCATCGCGTACATCCAGGAGTGGGCGGCGGAGCACGTCGCCGCGTGAGTCGACTCAAGACCCTCAGCGACGAATACCAGACGCTGCGCGGCCGCCTCGAGCAGGGAGGCGGCGCGGAGCGGATCAAGCGCCAGCACGATCAGGGCAAGCTGACGGCGCGCGAGCGGGTCGGCGCGCTGCTCGACAAGGACGGCCCGTGGGTCGAGATCGGGCTCCTCGTTGCCTGGGACCAGTACGATGGCCAGGCGCCTGCTGCCGGCGTCGTCACGGGCCTGGGCCGCGTGGGTGGCCGTCCCGTGGTGGTCGTGGCGAACGACGCGACGGTCAAAGCCGGGTCGTGGTGGCCCGAGACGATCCGCAAGATTCTCCGCGCCCAGGAAATCGCGATGCGGCAGCGCATCCCCATCATCTATCTGGTCGATTCGGCGGGCGTGAACCTCCCGTATCAAGGCGGAGTATTCCCGGGTCAGTATGGGGCGGCCCGAATCTTCTATTACAACTCGATCATGCGGCGCTACCTCAAGGTGCCACAGATCTCGGCCGTGATGGGACCCTGCATTGCGGGAGGCGCGTATTTGCCGGCGCTGTCGGACGTGATCTTCATGGTGGACGGCACGTCGTTCATGGGGCTGGGCGGGCCGAACCTCGTGAAGGGCGCGACAGGCCAGGTGGTCGATGCCGAGACGCTCGGCGGCGCTATCACGCACACATCGGTCAGCGCCGTCGCGCACTACCGCGCGAAAGATGACAAGGACTGTCTGGCCCGGATCCGCGAGTACGTTGGCCGCTTGCCGCACGCGCCGTCGCCGCGACGGACGTATCCCGCACCGAAGCGCGATACGAAGGCACTGTACGATCTGATCCCCGTCGATCATCGGATGAGCTACGATGTGCGCGCGCTGCTCGAGTGCCTGCTCGATGCCGGCCGGCTCGACGAGTTCCAGCCGGACGTCGCACCCGAGATGATCTGCGGGCACGGCGCGATCGAGGGACGGCAGGTTGCCGTGATCGCCAACTCGCGCGGCGTCATCAAGGGAAAGAAAAAGAATGAAGCGCCGCGCATCGGCGGCATCATCTACACCGAGAGCGCCGAGAAAGTCGCGTATTTCATCGAGAACGCCGACCGGGAGCGCGTGCCGCTGTTGTTCATTCAGGATGTGTCGGGCTTCATGGTCGGGACGGAAGCCGAGCACACCGGCATCATCCGGGCAGGCGCGCGCTTCGTCGAGGCGATGGCGACGGCCACGGTACCGAAGCTCGTTCTCACGGTGAACCACGCCTCCGGCGCCGGCTATTATGCGATGGCCGGCCAGGGGTTCGACCCGGACTTCATCGTCTCGTGGCCGACAGGCCGCATGGGAGTCATGGAAGGGGAGTCGGCGATTCAGGCGGTCTACGGCGCCGACGCCGCGAAGCCTGACAACGCGGCCGCCGTCGACGCGATGCGCGCCGACTACGAGCACCAGCTGGACGCGAAGTTCGCGGGCGCCCGCGGCTTTGTGGACGCGATTCTCACACCCGACGAAACGCGCGACACGTTGGCGTTTCTGCTCGAGGTGTCCAACGAATTCACCGGGCCCCACCTCGGGGCCTTTGCACTCCCGGGTCTCTCGTGATGCGCACGCCTGCCGCCATGCTCCTGGTCGCTCTCACTGCCTGCGCCTCGAGCAAAGGGGGCATCACGAAACCCGCAGCGCCGAAGCCCGCGCCGTCGGTCGCGGCAGTCCCATCGGACGGCAGCCGTGCCGCCACGGCGCAGCCGGCGGTCGATCCCGCCATGGCCTACATGCTGGGCCTCATGCCGTTGAAGAGCACAGGGGTGGACGTGTTTCGCTCGCTGCACCCGACCTACGACGGCCGCGGCGTGCTGATCGCCATTCTCGACAGTGGTGTGGACCCGGGCGTGCCCGGCCTGATGGTCACCAGCACCGGAGCCCCGAAGGTCATCGAGCTGCGCGACTTCTCGGGCGAAGGCCGCGTGCCGCTGACCGCGTTCCCCGCGCCGACGGACAAGGAGATGAAAGGAGCGGCACGCATCGGCCGCCTGACCACCGCCACGACCTGGTACCGCGGCGTGTTTCGCGAGCTGCCGCTCGGCCGCCCGCCGGCGGGAGACGTCAACGGCAACGGCCGTAACACCGACGAGTTTCCGGTCGTGGTCGTCAGGGCGTCCGACGGCTGGGTGGCGTTCATCGATACGAACCTCGACGGCTCGTTCGAAGACGAGATGCCGCTGCACGACTATCGCCAGGGACGTGAGATGATCGCCCTCGGCACCAGGCCGTTGACGATCGTCGCGAATTTCAGTCAGGTGGTGTCGGACAGCACGCCGGTGCTCGATCTCTTCTTCGATACCTCAGGGCATGGGACCCATGTCGCGGGCATCGCCGCCGGCTACAACCTGTTCGACGTAGCGGGGTTCAGCGGCGTAGCGCCGGGGGCACAGATCATGGGCCTCAAGATCGCGAACAACGCCCGCGGCGGCGTCACGGTCCACGCCAGCATGATGCGCGCGATCGACTACGCCGCGCGCTACGCCGCCCAGCGCAATTTGCCGCTCGTGCTGAACATGAGCTTCGGCGTCGGCAACGAGCATGAGGGCCGCGCCGTCATCGATTCGATCGTAGATGCCTTCCTGCTCGCCCATCCGGAAGCGGTCTTTGCGATCAGCGCCGGGAATGACGGACCCGGTTGGTCCACCCTGGGCTTTCCCGGTTCCGCCGACCTGGCGATGACCGTCGGCGCCGTCTATCCCGGCGTTTTCACGGCGCCGCCGCAGCAGGGCGCGCCGCCGCCCCGCGATCTGCTGGGTTGGTTCAGCTCACGCGGCGGTGAGCTCGCAAAACCCGACATCGTGACGCCGGGCGTCGCGTTCTCCAGCGTGCCGCGCTGGGATACGGGGAATGAGATCAAGGGCGGCACAAGCATGTCATCTCCGCACGCCGCCGGTCTCGCCGCCTGCCTCGTCTCCGCGCTGGCACAAGAGGGACGTCGCGCTACGGCCGCGGATATCGTGCAGGCGCTCCGGAGGTCGGGCCGGCAACTCGCCGGCGCGCGCGTCATCGATGACGGCGCCGGGATGCCGTTGCTCGAACCGGCGTACCAGTGGCTCGAGGGCGGCCACCAGGGCTCGATCTACGCCGTGCAGGCCTCCTCCGGTGTCACCGCCGCGTTCCGGCGCAACGGGTTTGCCGGTCCTGAGGACAGCGTCGAAACGTTCACCGTCCGTCACATGGGTGGCCTCCGCGCAGCCGAGTTCGTCCTGCGTGCGAACGCGGCATGGCTCTCGGTCGGTGATTCCATCGACGCCGGGCCCCGCGCCACGCAGATCCCGGTGACCTACAATCGCAGCGCATTGACGGCGCCCGGGATTTACGTGGGGACCGTCATCGCGCTGAATCCGCGCGATACGATTGCCGGCCCGTTATTTACGCTCGTGAATACCGTCATCGTGCCCACCGATCTCGCGACCAAGCCGCTGTTCGACGAAGGCCGCGCGGTCGGGACCGGCGCGGTGCAACGCTATTTCCTGCGCGTGCCCGAAGACAACGCCACGTTACGCGCGACGGTGACGCTTCCCGATCCGCAGCGCCAGCAGGCAACGGTCCGCCTCTATGAACCGAACGGCGCACCCGCGCGTTCGGCGCCTGACGACATCGAGATCGGCGAGCAGCAGCCGGGCAGCGCTACAATCACCGTGCGCGCCGAAGACATGGTCGCGGGTGTGTACGAGCTCGATGTCATCGGACCGCCGCTGGCAACGACCACGGTGACGGTGCGCGCGGAGCTGGGACCCGTTGCACTCGCGGCGCAGCAGGGTGGGATCGAAGCCTCGAGTGTCGGTGGCGCTCAGGGCAGCACCGCGGTGGGCCAGGTTGCCTACCGGCTCGTCGGCGCCGAGCGGAGCTATGCGATTGCCGGCCGCGGCCAGCCCGCCGAATCGTTGCAGGTGCGCCCGCCGCGCTGGGCGAAGCGGATGGAAGTGGACTTCGAAGTCCCCGACGAGTTGTGGGACGAGCTGACGGATCTGTCGGTCACCGTCTACGACTCGACCGGCCAGCAGGTGCACGGCGGCAACGAGCCGGTGAATTACGCATTCGGTCGCATGGGTCTCGCATTGTCCGACTCGCTCCGGGGGATCCCTCTCACTATCGAGTTCTTTCCGGCCTTCGCCCGCCTGCCGACGCACGCCTGGCGTGGTACCGCCCGCGTACGCTTCGTCGGCCCGGATGAGTCGGTGGGTGATGCGACCTCGCTCTCGGTCGTCGCCGGCGGACGCAGCGTAATTCGACTGCCCAACGCACCGTCGCTCGATATGCCGGAGGGGTACGGGACACTCATCGAGACGCGTGTGACGACGTCGACAGGGTCGGTCTCGGCGCGCCGCACCATGGTCCCGCCGCCATCGCGCGGAGCGGGTGGGGTAAGGTGACCGCTCCCCCCCGGCCGGCGACCGTCCGCGTCGCGGGAGGGCAGGGGTTTTGGGGAGACTGGCTGGAGGCACCGTACCGCCAGGTGACCGGCGGCCCCATCGATTACCTCATGATGGACTACCTCGCCGAAGTCACCATGTCCATCCTGCAGAAACAGAAATCCCGCGATCCGGCGCGCGGCTACGCGACCGACTTCGTGACGCAGATGGAGCGCATCCTTCCCACCGTCGTCGCGCGCGGCATCAAAGTGACCGCCAACGCAGGGGGCGTGAATCCGCGCGCGTGTGCGATGGCGCTCGCCGACGTGGCGCGAAAGCTCAAGCTTGGCGGCAAGCTCACGATCGGCGTCGTCACCGGCGACGATCTGCTGGGACGGCTGGACGGTTTGATCGCGCGCGGTCATACGCTCGAAAACCTCGATACCGGGCGGCCCTTACGTGACGTCCGTGACCGAGTGTTGTCGGCCAATGCCTATCTCGGCGCCGCTCCGGTGGTGGAGGCTTTGCAGCGTGGCGCTCAGGTCGTGATCACGGGACGTGTCACCGACACCGGCCTGACGCTCGGACCATTGATGCACGCGTTCGGCTGGGCACCCGACGCCTGGGACCAGATCGCCGCGGGCACCGTCGCTGGACACGTCATCGAATGCGGCGCGCAGTGCAGCGGCGGCAACTGCCTGAACGACTGGCAACACATTCCCGACCTGGCGAACGTCGGATATCCGATCGTCGAAGCGCACGCCGACGGCACCTTCGATCTCATCAAACATCAGCAAACCGGCGGCCGCATCGACGTCCCTTCTGTCACGGAGCAGCTGGTCTACGAGATGGGCGATCCACGGGCGTACATCACCCCCGACGGCGTAGCGGACTTCACGACGATCCAATTGAGCCAGGTGCGGAAGGACAGGGTTCGCGTGTCAGGTGTCAGGGGCAAACCGGCGACGGACAAGCTCAAGGTCTCGATCGCCTACTTCTACGGCTACAAGGCAGTCGGCACACTGGTCTACGCCTGGCCTGACGCGCTCGAGAAGGCGAAAGCCGCCGATCGCATCCTCCGCCAGCGTCTCAAGGACCTTGGGCTGCAGTTCGACGCGATCCACACCGAGTTTGTCGGCGCCAACGCCACGCATGGACCGCTCGCCCTGAAGGACGTGGACGTCACGACGCTCCCCGAAGTGCAGCTGCGCGTCGGCGTGCGGGCGCGGGATGAGGCCCCGGTCGACCGGTTTACGCGCGAGATCGCGCCGCTGATTCTCAATGGGCCACCCAGCGTGACCGGGTTTGCCGGTGGACGCCCGAAGCCCGAGGAAATCGTGGCGTACTGGCCGGCGTTGATCGACAAACGGATGGTGCAGCCGGCCGTCGAGCTGATCCAGGCATGAAACGCAGACTCGTGGAGCTGGCGCACGCACGCTCGGGCGACAAGGGCGACACAGCCAACATCGGCCTGATCGCGCTCAAGCCCAAGGACTACCCGCTGCTCGTGAAGCAGGTGACGGCGGCACGCGTCGCACGGCATTTTAAAGGCATGATCACCGGCAAGGTCGAACGCTTCGAGCTGCCAAACCTCTATGCGCTGAACTTCCTGCTCCACGGCGCGCTCGATGGGGGCGGCACGATCTCCCTGAAGACGGACGCGCAAGGGAAAGTCTTCTCCACCGCGCTGCTCCGCATGGAGATCGAGGTGCGCAAATGAGCGATCGCATCCTGACTCAGCTGGCGGGTGGAATACTCACCGCGACGTTGAACCGCGCCGACAAGCGCAACGCGATCGACACCGCGATGATCGACGGCTTGCTCGCGGCGATCGAGCGAGCCGACCTGGACGGGACGATTCGCGTGGTGGCGGTGCGCGGTGCCGGACGAGACTTCTGCGCTGGGATGGATTTGAACGAGCTGCTCGCCTCGGCCGACCACACGCTCGAAGAGAACCGCCAGGCCGCGTTGCACTTTGCGCAAGTGTTCATGCGAATGCGCCAGCTGCCCAAGCCGATCGTCGCGCTGGTGCAGGGGCGCGCGCTCGCGGGCGGCTGCGGGCTCGCAACGGCCTGCGATCTCATCTTGGCGGCGGAATCGGCGCAGTTCGGCTATCCTGAGGTCCAGCGCGGCTTCGTCCCGGCCATCGTGATGACGATGCTGCGGCGCGCGGTGGGCGAGAAGATCGCGTTTGATCTCGCGACGACGGGACGATTGCTCGACGGCACCGAGGCCGCCGCGGCGGGACTCGCGTCGCGGGTGTATGAGGATGCGGACTTCGAGGAGCAGGCGGGCGAAGTGCTGCGCGTGCTCGCCGAAGCGAGCCCATCGGCGCTCGCGTTCACCAAGCAGCAGTTTTACCAGCTCGACGGGCTGAGCTTCGACGACGGCCTGCGGCTCGGCGCCGACGTCAATGCGGTCAGCAGAAGCACGCCCGATTTTCGGGCAGCGCTAAGCGCGTTCTTAAAGAAGTGAGGAGCATATGCGCAATCTGAACGTCCCGATGTACGATCCCGAGATGGTCCGCCCGATGCGGGAGGAGCTGACCCGCCTGGGGTTTGAGGAAATGCGGACGCCCGACGAGGTGGATGCGGTGCTCCCGAGTGAGCGCGCGCCGACCCTCGTTGTGGTGAACTCGGTGTGCGGCTGCGCCGCGCGCAACGCCCGGCCGGCGGCCGCGCTCGCGATCCAACACGAGCGCCGTCCCACGCGACTCGTCACCGTATTCGCGGGACAGGATGCCGACGCGACGGCACGCGCCCGCAGCTACTTCGCCCCGTACGGACCCTCGTCGCCGCAGATCGCCTTGTTCAAGGACGCGCGCCTCGTGTTCATGCTCGAGCGGCGCAACATCGAGGGCCGGAACGCGCGCGACATCGCGGCTGATTTGACCGCGGCGTTCGACAAATACTGCTGACTGCCATCAGCCATCAGCCGTCTGTTCCACCCGATCTCGCGCTGGCTATCGATGATGCCTGGGATCGGGTTCGCAGTGCACCAGGGTTCCTGACCGAGCGGGAAGCGCGCTTTCTGGCGCTCGTCGCCGCCTGCGCCCCCGTGCAGGGCGTGATTCTCGAAATCGGCAGCTACAAAGGAAAGTCTACCGTCGGGCTCGCGTCGATCGCGCAACGATACGGGTTGGGGCCGGTCGTCGCCGTCGATCCCCACACCGCACCGGCGGCGACGGACTACGGCTACGGCACCCAGCAGTCCTCGTGGGAGGACTTCCAGACGTCGCTGCGCAACGCGGGCGTCGAGGGCAGTGTCGAGCCGCATCGCGCGTACTCGCGCGAGCTCGCCCGCGGCTGGAACCGCCCGATACGGTTCTTGTGGATCGACGGCGATCACACCTACCGCGGCGCGCACGAAGACATCAGTCTCTTCCGCCGGCATCTCGTCCCCGGCGCGATCGTCGCGCTACACGATGTGTTGCACAGTTTCGAAGGTCCCGTGCGGGTGTTCGCCGAGGAGCTGCTGGGCTCCGATCAGTTTGGGCCGGCGGGGCTGTGCGGCTCGATCGGCTGGGCGCAGTATCGACCGGCTGACGGCGCGCAGTGGCGCCAGGCGCGCCTCGCCCTCGCGCGCCGAGTGGTGCGGCTGATTCCGTTTGTGAAAGACGGGCGCACGCCGACCGGCTTCCGGAAGCTGCGCTACAAGCTGTGGCGGGGGCTCGTGCCCCACGCGGCCCCGGCTGCGGCCGCGTGGGTCCGAGCAGTCAGCTAGAGGATCTTGCCTCGGCGGACGCGGAAGTCCACGATCTGCTGCGTCCAGCTCCACAACGAGTCTTGTTGCTCCATGGCCACGCCGGCGACTTCATGGCGGTGCCACCCGACCATCACGTTCTGATCCTGGGTCCAGATTTTCACACGGTTGCGCGGGACCAGCTTTTCCCAGTTTTGCGCCACCTGGGGTTGGGCGTAGAGCAACCGGATCGTGACGTTACGCGACAAGTATTCGATCGGGCTCACGTCGATCTTGGCGTAGAGCTGCGGGGCGGCCAAGCGGCCGGCTCCGGGGAAATCGGGCACGCCATCGGAAAACAGGACGATGTTGAGCGGCGCCAGGACGAGGTTCTGGCGCTTGATGTGCACCGCGGTCCGCTCGAAGAACGAGTTGAAGTCGGTGACCGGATCGTCCTCCGGGAACCAGGCGCGAAGACTCGCCTCAATTTCGGCCGGCGTCTTCCCCGAGAGATCCTGGATCGGGTGGAAGCTCTTCGGCTGGCCGACGTGCTCGCCACCGAGCGAACCGACAAACACGTCGGTGGCCTGCTTGAGACCGCCCATCGCGTTGATGTGCCCGTAGATGTACAGCGCCGCATAGCGCATCGCGTCATCGAACTGCCCGCTCTTGCGGAACGAGCCGGAGATGTCGAGGCCCACGACGAGGGTCGAGCGCGCCGGTGGCGAATTCGCGGGCGGCTTGCACGCGAGCAGCGCCAGCGCGAGAACCGCGACGCGCTTCATCGGGCCACCTCGCCGCTGGCCCGCGCTGGAAAATGCGTCGCCGACATGACCTCCTCCATCGACTTGAACGGGAGCGTGAAGTGACCGCGACCGGTGAACACCACGAACAGGAAGTTCAGCCCGGCCGCGACGACCTGCAGGACGGGCAGCGAGGCGAGCTCGAACAGCTCGCGACCTTCCTTGCGGAACCACTCGCGCTCGGTCTTCAGCGCGGCAATGGGGCCCTTCCAATAGTCGGGCGCCACCGGAGCGCTGCCGTGCGCCGCCATCCCTTCGACCACCAGCGGTTGCCGACCGAGCAACGCGATCAGCGCGGGCGCGCCGAAGCGCCCGAACAGGAACCAGGTCATGCCGCGCACGCCGACCCAGCCGAAGAACGCGAGTCCGATCGTGCCGAAGATGCCGAGCTGAATGCCCTGCTGTGCAAGCCACGGCGTCATCGCGTCGACCAGCTCGCGATACAGGAACAGCACCTCGAACATCGCGACGGCGATCTCGACCAGGATCATGAACACGATATTGCCGGTCTGCTTCGCCTTGATCGCGTCATTCAGCACCTGAATGCAGGCAAAGCTGCCGGCGATGATGATCGCCAGGAAAATCCACAGGATCACGATCAGGGCGAAGCCGTTGACCTCGTATCCCGTGAGGTCAGCCAGCAGCTCGCTCATGGTGGGCCGCAGCGTGAACGTGAAGATCGTCGCTTCGACGGCCGACCAGACGACGAGCAGGAAGAACGCCGGCCACGGCACGCCGGGACGCCGGGACGTTGCGTCGAGTACGGCGAACGGCGAGGTGACGGCGCCCTTGAGGGTGCCCCAGACGAGCTGGACGGTCACCTTCAGCAGGCCCCACACCCAGCCGAGGAGTACGATCAGGAAGCGCGCGAGGCCGGCCCAATAGAACCACACCATGCGCAGCGCGTCCCACCACGCCAACGCGATCGATTGCAACAACGTCACCGACCGTCCCAGCCGGAAGGGAAGCGTGTACAGGGACACCATCGTGCCCCAGATGCCGGCGATGAATACGGCCGCCGGCAGCAGCAGCAGAACGGCAGTCCCGGCGAGGCCCCAGAAATTCTCGTTCTGGAGCACGAAGCCGAACACCCGGCTCTGGAACGGCACGATCCACGCGAGCCCAGCCATCACCCAGGCAAAGAGCTGCGAAATGATGAAACTCCACTGCTGGGTCTGCGCGGCGTTGGTGACTGCGTCTTGCATCGGAAGAGCCCTCCCACGGGATAGGACGGCGTTGGTTCGAGGCGGGCACATTGTTATAAACCGGACCGGACAAGTCAAGCAACGCGGGAGTGATGGAGGTCACGGGACTCGTGCGACTTGCGCAAAATGCCCATGAAAGGCTAATCATCTGGCGTGCCGGAGGACCCGAAGAGATTGATCGTCGTCGGCGATCGCGTGCTCATTACGCCCGAGGAGGGCGAGGAGCGAACGAACGTCGGACTCTTTCTACCACCCTCCGCCATCGAGGGACGGCAGGTGCAGGGCGGCCGCATTGTCGCCACCGGCCCCGGCACCCCGATGCCCGAGCCGGCCAGCATGGACGAGGAGCCGTGGAAGATCCATGGCGCCGAAGTGAAGTACCTACCGACGCAAGCGGAGGCGGGAGATTACGCGCTTTTCTTCCGGAAAGCAGCAGTCGAAATCACATTCGAGGGCAAGACCTATCTGGTCGTGCCCCAGGCGGCGATTCTCGTCCTAGTTCGAGGGAAGCATGGCTGACATCGGGTGGGCGCGCAGTCGCGGGGAACGTGCGGAAGGGCAGGGACTCCGCCGCGGCGCGTGGTATCGCGTCGTCGAGAATCCGCCGAAGGACTACGTGGTCCTCGATGTGCACCACGTCGAGATTCGGATTCCCAAAGGGGATCTCGAGATTCGGAGCGAGCGACCCAGCGCGTGGAGTGTGGTGCGCGAGCCGCACCTGGTCTGTCCCGGATGCCATGCGCGGACCGTCGTCCCTGAAGGCCGCAAAGACGCCAAGTGCCACGAATGTGGCCGCACCTACGCCATCGATTGGAAAGACTCGGGCTAGAGCTCGGGAGGAACGTAGGGCGTCGGTGCCGGCGCCTTGATATCCGGGTTCGCGTCCCGCTCGCAGAGATGTTCCAGCAGCTCGATTTGCCGCTTTTGAATGTGCCACAGCTCGTGCCACTGTTTGAATCGCAACGAATCCAGCTTGTCGTGTAGATCCCGGATTTCAATCTCCGCCATCAGGTTGATCTCGTAGTCCTGATTCGCCTGCATCCGGTCTTTGTGCGCCTGCCGGTTCTGGCTCATCATGATCACCGGCGCCTGCAGCGCAGCGAGCGTCGACAGGACGAGGTTCAAAAGAATGAACGGGTAAGGATCGAAGGGATGAGTCGCGAGCACCCAGGCGTTCACAATCATCCACGCGACGAGGATCCCGCCGAACAGACCGATGAATCGCCAGCTGCCGCCGAATTGCGCGACCTTGTCGGCGATGTGCTCGCCGAACGTCATCTGCGTGTCCACCTCTTGGTGCACCAGCTTACTCACCCGGCCGCGGCGCGTGATCTTCGAGACCACCGAATGCTCGAGCTCCGACAGCTTCTGATACTCGGCCTCGAGATACGACACGAACTTCTTGGCGCGATAGGTCTCGAGGCAGTTGGCGCAAATGCCGCGCGTTCCTGCCCATTCCGGCCGGTCCTTCTTGATCAAGTCGATGATGCGGTTTTCCAGCTTCTGCGGGGACGCGAGCGTGCGGCCCTCCACGGGAGTGTCGCACAGCGAACAGTTGACCTTGGGCATCCGATCGTCTCCTAGGGCCTGGCCGGGGACGGGGTCTGTGCCGGCAGCTGCATGCGGAGATTGTGCACGAGGAACGCCCAGCGATCGGTCTGCTCTTCGATCACCTTGGCGGTCGGCTTGCCGGCACCGTGGCCGGCCTTGGTCTCGATCCGTATGAGCACCGGCTCGGGGCCGCCCTGCGCCGTCTGGAGCGTCGCGGCGTATTTGAACGAGTGCCCCGGGACCACGCGGTCGTCGTGATCGGCGGTCGTGATGAGGGTCGCGGGATAGCGCGTTCCCGGCTTCATGTTGTGGATCGGCGAGTACCGATAGAGAAACGGGAACTGCCCGACGCTGTCGGCCGAGCCGTATTCGGTGACCCACGCCCAGCCGATCGTGAACTTGTGAAAGCGCAGCATGTCCATGACCCCGACGGCCGGCAGAGCGGCGCCGAATAATTCGGGCCGCTGATTCAGCACGGCGCCGATCAGCAGCCCGCCATTCGAGCCCCCACCGATCGCCAGTTTGGGCGGTGACGTGTAACGCTCGGCGATCAGATACTCCGCGGCGGCGATGAAATCGTCGAACACGTTTTGCTTGCGGTCCAGCATCCCCGCCTGATGCCACTCCTCGCCGTACTCCGACCCGCCGCGCAGCACGGCCTGCGCGTACACGCCGCCCATCTCGAGCCACGAGAGCACGCCGATCGAAAACCCCGGTGTCATGTTGACGTTGAAGCCGCCGTAGCCGTACAGGTACGTCGGGTTCGAGCCGTCCTGCTTCAAGCCCTTCTTGTAGGTCAGGAACAGCGGGACCCGCGTCCCATCCTTGCTGTGGTAGAACACTTGAACCGTCTCGTACTTCGACGCGTCGAAGGCAATCTCCGGTGCCTTGAAGACGGTGGATTTGCCGGTCGTGAAGTCGTGCCGGAAGATCGTGGTCGGATAGAGAAATGACGTGAATGCGTAGAACATCTCCGTATCACGCGGCTCGCCGGTCACCTGCACGATCGAGCCGAGGGTCGGGAGCCCAACGTCACCGGCCGTCTTGCCGTCGAGTGTGAAGAGACGCAGCTGCGAGTACGCGTCGTGGAGATAGCGCACGACAAACGTGTTGTGGACGATCTGCGAGCCTTCAATCACGTCGGGCGCCTGCGGCACGACTTCTTTCCACGCGGCCGGCGTGGGACGACGAACGTCGACGGCGACGAGGCGGCCCCGCGGCGCGGCGCTATCGGTCTGGAAATAGAAAACGGGGCCGGTGTTGCCGACGAAGCCGTAGGCCGCGTCGAAGGCATCGAGCAAGCGGACCACCGGCGCGTCGAGCCGCGGATGCCGGGCGTCGCCCAGGTCCTGATAGTAGATGCGATTGCGCCGGTCGGTGCCCAGCCAGACCGAGTAGACGGCGTAGCGGCCGTCGGCGCTCACTTCGACACCGAAGCCCCAGTCGGGATGATCGGGGCGTTCGTAGACCAGGCGGTCGGCGGACTGGGCGGTGCCCAGTTTGTGGTAATAGACCTTCTGGTTGTGATTGACCTCGAGCAGCGGATCGGCGCCCGCCGCGGGCTCCGGATACCGGCTATAGAAGAATCCCGCTCCATCGTGCGTCCAGGCGGCGCTCGAGAACTTGATCCACTTCAGATGATCAGGCCGGTCCTGCCGCGTCGCGACATCGCGCACGCGGAATTCCTGCCAGTCCGAGCCGCTCCCCGACGTGCCGTACACCAGCGTCTTGCCGTCTTCGGCAAACGCGAGGATCGAAAGCGCGACGGTGCCATCCGCCGACAGCGTGTTGGGATCGAGCAGGACGTCGGGCTCGGCGGTGAGCGAGCTTTGCGTGTACAGGACCGACTGGTTCTGGAGACCTGAGTTCTTGAAGAAGAAGTAGCGTCCGCCCTTCTTGAACGGCGCGCCGTATTTCGGATAGTCCCACAGCTCCGTGAGGCGCCGCCGGATGCGCTCGCGCTCGGGGATCTGCTCGAGATAGGCGAACGTGACGCGATTCTCGGCCTCCACCCAGCTGTGGGTTTCCGGCGCGTCGACGTCCTCGAGCCAGCGGTAGGGATCGGCGACCTTGGTCCCATGGTAGTCGTCCACGACGTCGCCCTTGCGAGCGAGGGGATATGTCACGGTTTGTACCAGCATGAGCGTGAAGAGTAGTGGAGGCATGACGCGTAAACGTGCCCCGTGTCGCGTGTTTGGGGTAGGGGGCCAGGGACTCGGGGCGCAAAGGATGTCTCATGAGCCTCGATGCCGCCCGAGCGATTCTCGTGGAACGATTCGGTCACACCCGGTTCCGGATCCATCAACTCAGAGTCCTGGGCCCGTTGCTCGCCGGCCGGAACGTGCTCGCCGTTCTCCCCACCGGGGCGGGGAAGTCGCTCTGCTACCAGGTCCCCGCGCTGCTTGGCGCCGGACTGACGCTCGTTGTTTCGCCGTTGATCTCGCTGATGCAGGACCAGGTCGGCGCGCTGCGACGCCGTGGCATCGCGGCGGCTTACTTGAACAGCCAGCTCGACCAAGACCAGCGCCGCGTCGTGCTCGAGGCCGCGACCGGCCGCCGGCTCGCGTTGCTGTACTGCGCTCCGGAACGCCTGGTCTCACTCACGCGACGCCTTGCAGTCGCCGAGACTCCTGTCAGCCTCCTGGCGATCGATGAAGCGCATTGCATTACGGAATGGGGCAATGAGTTCCGACCGGTCTATCGGCGGCTCGGCGTGTTTCGTTCGGGTCTGGGCCGGCCGCCCACCATCGCGTTGACCGGCAGCGCCACGCCCGCCGCCCGGGCCGACATCCTGCACGTCCTGCGGATGCCCGACGCGGAGGTCATCGTCACGTCTTTCGACCGCCCCAATCTCACCTTCGCGGTGCAGAAGGTCGCGGACGACCGCGAGCGCTTCGCCATCATTCGAACCCGCGTGCGCGAGGCGACCGGCGCGTCCCTGATTTATACGCCGACCCGGCGGTTGACCGAGCTCGTGACCCGCGCTTTGCTCCGGACGAGTGTCCGCGCCGCTCCATACCACGCCGGCCTGAGCGGGAGCATTCGCAGACGAGTGTTGCGGGCGTTTCTCGCCGACCGGGTGCGCGTCATCGTCGCCACCAGCGCGTTCGGCATGGGCATCGACAAACCGGATGTGCGGCAGGTTCTGCATTGGGGTCCGCCGCCGACGCTCGAGGCCTATTACCAAGAGGCCGGCAGGGGCGGCCGAGACGGCAAAGCGGCTGAATGTTGCGTCCTGTGGCGACCCAAAGACCTGGCGTGGGGCAGCATTCACTCCGCGATGAGACGTTATGTCGAATCCCGGACGAACCATCGTGAAATGATACTGGAGTACTTCGGGGAGCCCTGAGCATATTTCGGGATGCACGATAGCCTCTACTTCTCCGATCACCATCTCCAGGTTCGTGAGATGGTTCGAGACTTCGCCCGGAACGTCGTCAAACCCACCGCCCGCCAATACGATCTCGACAGCCGCTTCCCCTGGGACAACGTCAAGCAGATGGCGGAGCTCGGGTTGTTTGGGATTCCGTGGGCGGAGGAGTTGGGCGGGTCGGGGATGGATTATCTGTCCTACATCACCGTCATTCATGAGCTCGCGAAAGTCGACGCGAGTCACGCCATCACCGTCAGCGCCCACACCACGCTCGGCACGTCGCCGATCGTGGATTTCGGCACCGACGAGCAGAAGCGCCGCTTCGTACCCCTGCTCGCGGCCGGGAAGGTCCTGGGCGGTTTTGGCCTCACGGAGCCGGGCGCGGGGTCGGACGCGGGAGGCACCAAGACGACCGCGGTCGACAAAGGCGACCACTACGTCCTCAACGGTTCGAAGATCTTCATCACGCACGCCGGCGTAGGCGAGATCTTCTGCGTCACGGCGCGCACCGATCCAACGGCCAAGCGCACGCACGGAATCACGGCCTTCATCGTCTCGAAAGACACCTGCGACCTCGACGAGACGAAGCGCGTGGGCATCGGTCACGCGCCGCCGTCGGAGCTGCCAAAGAACCGCGGCGTCCTTTCAGGCAAAAAGGAAGACAAGCTGGGCTGGCGGGCGTCCGACACGCGTGAGCTGATCTTTCAGGACGCGATCGTCCCGAAGGAGAATGTGCTCGGACCGGTGAACAACGGCTTCCGCCAGTTCCTGCACACACTCGACGGCGGCCGCATCGGCATCGCCGCCCTGTCGCTCGGCTTGGCCGAGGGAGCGCTGGAGGAGTGTCTGGCGTACACGTCGACGCGGAAGCAATTCGGCCGGCCGATCGCGAGCTTCCAGGGCGTGCATTTCGCGCTCGCCGACATGGCGACGGAGATCGAAGCGGCCAAGCAGCTCGTCTACCACTCCGCCTGGCTCAAACAGCATGGCCACCCGTTCAAGAAGGAAGCGGCGATGGCCAAGCTCTACGCTTCGGAACTGTGCATGCGCGCGACGACGAAGGCCGTCCAGTTGCATGGCGGGTACGGCTATACGACCGAGTACCCGGTCGAGCGCATGATGCGGGACGCCAAGATCTGCGAGATCGGCGAGGGAACGAGCGAAATTCAGCGTGTTGTGATCGCGCGACAGTTGCTCGGCGGCCTGATCGATTGACCTAAGTCTCCTCTTTTCCTAGCTTTACCCTCATGCATTGGGCTCTGGCGTCTCTCAGCCGCCTCTCCAATCGAATCATCTCACTGCCCACGCCAAATCGGCCGGGCAAGTTGGACTATTGCTGGGAAAACCACAGGCTCCCGGGGGGCGGATGCTTCCCGCCGGGGCGCGAGGGTAACTGCTTTGAAGCGCGAGATACTGATCTCTGGAAACCCGCGGGAGACCCGCGTGGCCATTCTCGAGGACGACCGCCTTGTTGAGCTCCTGGTCGATCGTCCCGACTCCCATCGTTCGGTTGGCGACATCTACGTCGGCAAGGTTGAGGCCGTTCTGCCCGGCATCCAGGCGGCCTTCGTCGACATCGGCGCCGAAAAGAGCGCCTTTCTCCACGCCTCCGATTTAATCGAAGCCGACGAAGACGAAGATCCCGAGGACCGTGACCCCGACGACGCCGACGACGAAAACGGAAACGGCAACGGCGGTGGGGGGGGCAACGGCAGCGGGGGGGGCAACGGTGGCACCCAGCCGGTAGCGAAGCGCCGCGGCCCACCGCGGGATCGATCCCGCCGCCGTCCCGCGCCCAACATCGCAGACGAGCTCAAGCGCGGCCAAACGAAGCTCGTCCAGGTCATCAAAGAGGCGATCGGTACCAAAGGCCCGCGGGTCACCGCGCAGGTCTCGCTCGCCGGCCGGTTCCTCGTCTACATGCCGTTCGCGTCCAAGGTCGGCGTCTCGCGGAAGATCGAAGCCCGCGACCAGCGCGCCAAGCTGCGCGAGCTGGTCACAAAGCTCGTGCCGAAAGACGAGGGCGGCTGGATCATCCGTACGGTCGCCGATGATCTGACGGAAGCGAGCTGCAAGCGCGAGATCGACCACCTCCTCGGGCTTTGGAAAAAGATCAAGCGGAAGCAGTCGTCAGGCCGGGCACCACAGCTGGTACAGCGTGAGACGAGCCTCACCCGCGGCATCGTGCGCGACCTGTTGTCGGACAGCGTCGACCTGCTCCTCGTCGACTCCAAGCTCCTCTATAACGAAATCGAGCAGTACTTGAAGCAGATCGACCCCGAGCTGTTGCCTCGGGTCAAGCTCTACACCGCTGAGACTCCGCTCTTCGACGAATACGACGTCGAGGCGGAGATCCGTAACCTCTTCAAGCAGCGTGTCGACCTGCCGACCGGCGGTTACCTGATCATTCAGCCGACCGAAGCGCTGATCTCGATCGACGTCAACACGGGGCGCTACACGGGCAAGCGGGACCCTGAGAGCACAATCCTGCGCACGAACCTCGAGGCGGCGCGCGAAGTGGCCCGCCAGCTCCGGCTCCGCGACATCGGCGGCATCATCGTGGTCGATTTCATCGACATGGAGACCAGGTCGAACCGCGACAAGGTGCTACAGGAGCTGCGCACCCACCTGGGGCACGACCGCGCGCGCACCCGGGCGTTTGCAGTGTCCGAGCTGGGCCTGATCGAAATGACCCGGCAACGGGTGCGGCCGTCCCTGTGGCAGTCGATGACGATCGAGTGCCCGACCTGTTCGGGCACCGGTCGCGTATTCCGGCCGGAGGTCGTGGTCCGACGCATGGAGCGCTCGCTCAAGCGCGCCGGCGCTGACCACAAGGAGCGGCAGCTGTCGGTCCGGCTCCATCCCGAGGTCGCGCTCTATCTCGTGGAGCAGGAGCCTAACTTCCTGCGTCAGTTGGAGAAGCAGACCGGGCTCGAGCTCGAGGTGCGGGACGACCCGATGATGCGGCTGGATGAGTTCCGGATGATGGCTCGGCCGGCGGGGCGTGACGTGACGGAACAGTATGCGGTGGCTTGACCAACCGATTGTCCCTGTTTAGGTTCCGGCCCCTATGTCATACGCGATTTTCTCGACCGGTGGACGCCAGTTCCGCGCCGAGCCGGGAGTCACGATCAGAGTCCCGCTGCTCGATGCGAAGCCGGGGGACGAGGTGTCCTTCGATCACGTGCTGATCGCGAGCGACGGCAAGGAAGTCCAAAGCGGCAAGCCCCACATCAAGGGTGCCAAGGTCACCGCCGAGGTCGTGCGGCACGGCAAAGATAAGAAGGTCCGGATTTTCCGGTTCGCGCGCCGCACCGGCTATCGCCGCCACGCCGGGCACCGGCAGGATTTCACCGAAATCAAGATCGCCGACGTGAAGGTCGGCTGAGGATAGCATGGCTCATAAGAAGGGCGTCGGCTCCTCGCGCAACGGGCGCGACTCGAATCCGAAGTACCTCGGCGTCAAGCGGTTCGGTGGGGAATTCGTGCGGGCGGGCACCATCATCGTCATCCAGCGCGGCACCAAGTTCCATCCGGGCAAGAACGTCCGCCGCGCCTCGAACGACACGCTGTTCACGACCATCGACGGCCACGTCAAGTTCGAGCACAAGAACAAGCAGCGCTTTCAGGTCAGCGTGTATCCGGCAGCTGTGAAGGCCGCGGCGGCCGCAAAGAACTAGTAGGGGGCGGAAAAGGGGCGGTAGGAGGCGGTAGGGGGAAACCCCGCCGCCTTTTTGATTTCATGGCTTGTCAACCGGGAACCTGCCGGGTATACAATAGCCATGCGCGCGCTCGCCGTTGCGCTCCTCGCAGCCACCACCGCTTGCAACCCACTCGCCTTTTGGGGCGACGCCACCGCTAAACGGGGGGCGGCCGAGACGGCGACCGACCGGTTCCATCTCAAACTTGACTTAGGTCAGTTCGATTCGATTTATCAAGCCGTTGATCCGGAATTCCGAAACGCCACTTCGGAGAAGGACGCGAACGCCCTGTGGCGTATGGTCCAAAGAAGGTTCGGCTCGCTGCAGAGCGACTCGCTGGTCAACTGGAATGTCAGCGTCACAACGAATAGCGGCACGATCGTTCGCCTTGTCTACTACACGACGTTCTCCAAGGACAAAGGGACGGAGATATTCACCTGGCGTATTCGCGACGGTAAACCGGCGTTGCTCGGCTACAACATCAACTCGCCCGCCTTGCAGCGGGCATTAGTGGACGAAAAGAGCACCGACGAGGCGGTAGCGAAGAACTAGGCGGCTGAAAAACTAGGGCGGCAAAGGCGGCAATGGCGGCAGGGTTTTGAACCCTGCCGTTCTTGTTTGGTACCACAAGTCTCCGCGCTTCCCGCAATTTCCGACATGCCATCCTACGAACGACTGGCTGCTTGGAAGCTGTCGTATGACATGGCGCTCCAGATCTACAACGCTACGGATGCGTTTCCGCGTGATGAGCGGTATGGCCTGACATCCCAGCTCCGGCGCGCTGCGTTCTCCGTGGCAGCCAACATTGCCGAAGGGTGCGCCAAACGAGGGCGTCGGGAGTTCGCCAGGTATTTAGACATCGCTATCGGATCTGTGACGGAAGTCGAAGTGGGACTACGACTAGCTCGAGACCGTGGGTATCTCGATCACGAGCGGTGGCAGAAACTCGAAAGCGATCGCAATCATGCTGGAGCGGTCACATGGCGACTCTTACGAGCGATGAGGGGCGGCAGGTGAGAACAACCCTGCCGCCCCTGCCGCCATTGCCGCCCTAGTATTTCGGTGGCAGCGTCTTATACCTCTCCAGCAACTCCGTCTGCCTGCTCCGCAACCGGATCTCTCGGCCCCGAATAAAGACGTGCTCGACGCCCGTTGAGAAGTCGAAGGGATCGCCGGTCCAGATCACGACGTTGGCAACCTTCCCACTCTCCAGCGAGCCGTACCGATCCGCCACGCCAAAGATCTCCGCCGGCGTCAGCGTCACGGCACGCAGCGCCTGCTCCCACGGCATCCCGCTCGCGACCGCATTGCCGGCCTGCTGGCGCAGGTCTCTGGTATTCTCGGTCGCCGTCTCCATCAGCGCGACTTTCACGCCGCCCTTCGCGAGCAACGGAGCGTTTTCGTAGCGAATGCCGAGCGCGTCGTAGCTCGGAATGTTGTCGAGAGGCTCGACGAGAACCGGAACTCCGGCCGCCGCGATTTCGCCCGCGATCATCCAGCCCTCGGCCACGCCCGCGAGGATCAGCCGCAGCTTGTACTCCTTGGCGATGCGTAGCGCGGTCTCGATATCGCTGCGGCGGTTCGCGACCACGAGCAGCGGCAGCTCGCCCCGCAGCACCGGTTGCAGCGCCTCGAGGTCCGCGGCGCTCGCGCTGAGCGGCTGGATCTGCGCGCGGCGATAATCGGCACGCCGGGTCGCGTATTCGCGCGCGTCATCGAGGACGCGGCGCAGCCGCTGCGCCACGCCGGCGCGGGAGCCGCCGCCCGCGGCTTTCGACCCTTCACTCAAATCGGCGACCATCGCCGTGGGTGATTTCACCCGCATCGCCTCGATGGTCGCGCCATCGAGATCGATCAAGACCGCCTGGCCCCAGATCAGATTGCCGGTGGGCACCGCGAGCGTGGTGGTGATCCCTTCCATCCGGTTCACGGCGATCAGGGATGACGCCGGATTGATGCCCTCGAGCACATTGAAGGAGGCCGCGACGTCGTTGCCCCGGAATGCGGACTCATTCGTGTTGTCGACCGCGCCGATCTCACGCAGTCCCATCTGGCCTGCGCCATCGATGAAGCCGGGGGTCACCCACTTGCCGGACGCATCGATGCGGGTCGCGCCTGCCGGCACGGCCACACTGGCGCCGACGGCGGCAATCCGGCCGTCCCGGATCAGCACGGTAGCGTTCTCGATCTTCGGGCCCGACACGGGATACACCGTGCCGCCGGTGATCGCGATCGTCTGGGCGAGCAGGAAGGCGATCATGGCTGCTCCCCTCCCAAGGTGAAGTCCATCTTGGGCTGATGCGCCGGATCGTTCCGGTCGTACACGAGCCAGCCGTCGTTGTAAACCTGAACCGCGCGGGCATACACGGAGAGCGGGTCAGCAGACCAGAGCACCACGTCGGCCATCTTGCCGGGCTCGAGCGTCCCGACGAGCGAATCGAGACCGAGCACCCACGCCGGGTTGGCGGTGAACCAGCGCACCGCCTGGTCGCGCGTGACGGGAATCCCGGCGCGCCGCCCGTGGTACATCGCTTTTGCCGCTTCCTGATTGAGCCGCTGAATCCCGGACGCGTCGTCGGAGTGGATCACGACGCGACCACCCGCCTGCTGCACCAGCGCGGCGTTCTCGTAGATCCCGTCCATCGCCTCTTCTTTAAAGCCCCACCAGTCCGACCAGATCGACACCGCCGTGCCCTCGCGCGCCAGCACGTCGGCGATCTTGTACGCCTCCACCGCGTGGTGGAACGAGCGGATCTTGAACCCGAACTCGTGAGCGAGATCGAGCATCTGCATCATTTCGTCGGCGCGGTAGCAGTGGTTCTGCACGTAGATGTTGCCGCGCAGCACCTCGGCGAGCGACTCATTACGCAGATTGCGTTCCGGTGGATCGCCCTGGTGATCCTTGTTCCATTTGTCCCACTTCTGGCGATATCCCTGCGCGGCGATGAACGCGGCGCGGTAGCCGGCCATGTTGCCCATGCGTGTGGACGGACCGCCGCGGTTTCCGTACACCCGCTTGGGATTCTCCCCGCACGCCATCTTCAGCCCGTAATGTGCGCCGGGAAACTTCATCTCCTGCACCGAGCGCGCCGGGACGAGCTTCAAGACGGCGCTGCGGCCCCCGATGAGATTGGCCGACCCGGGGAGCGCTTGAATCGTCGTGACGCCGCCCGCGATTGCGAGCGGGATCTGCGGATCCTGCGGCCAGAACGAATGCTCGGCCCAGACCTCGGCGGTCACCGGGCTCGTGGCCTCATTGCCGTCCGATTCCCCAAACGTGCCCGGCGCGGCATACACGCCGATGTGCGAGTGCGTGTCGATCACTCCCGGCGTCACCCACTTGCCCGTGCCGTCGACGATCGTCGCATCGGTCGGGGCCGTGACGTTTGTGCCCACCGCAACGATCCGGCCGTCCCGGAAGAGAATTGAGCCACCCTGAATCTCCTGTCCCGCTGCCGTCAGGATCGTGGCATTGCGGATCAGCACCGGAGAATTGGGATGGCGCTGATAGGTAGATGGATACTGAGGCCCGATGCCCGCATCCTGGGTGGCCGCCGCAGCCGGCGCGGCTTGCGCTGGCGCTGCTGCGGTCGTCGTCCGTGCACCCGCTGACGCGCAGCCAGCGAGGAGCACCAGCAACGCCAGGCTGGTCGACAGAGCTCGCATGATCGTCTCCTGTTATTTCACGAGTTCAAACACGAGCGGTGCGCCGGTCGGCGCAACACGTACCACTCGCCGCGGCGCTTGTTGACTCACATGCATCACGAGCGGCAGCTGCATCCCGGACAACTCGAGCCGGAAGGCAGGGAAGGTCCCTGCGGGCACGGCGACGTTTTCGACGGCGGTGACTTTCACGCTGACGACCTTCGTTACCCCTTCGCCGGACGAGAATACGTTCAGGTTGATCGTCTTGCCTTGCTCGAGTGGCAGCGCGGGCAACAGGACCGCGAGCGCATTGTCGTCGATCGCACCTGCGGCCACCGTCGTGTCGACCGTGATCGTCTTCGGGCCGCCGGGCTGTGGCGTCTGGCTCGTGCCTTTCACACGCCCGCCCGCGTAGGCGAGATGGATCTCCGTGTGTTGACCCTGTACCGCGCTTGTCTGGTCGGTCCGGCGCATTGACAGGTCGCTGTTCAACACGACTGTCGACTGCTGCTGGACGAACGAGCCAATCACCGTCGATTCGGTATAGACGATCGAGTCACTGGTGACGACGACCTTCGAGGTCTGCCCGCCCAACGCGTTGCCTTGCACCAGGGCCTGGAAGCTGTCGCTCCGCGCCACGATCTGACTCCGATCGAACGTCACCGGCCCGCCGGTCGGATTCAGGTCGGCCGGATCCATCGGCTTCCCGCCCACATCGACAAGACGCACGGGCGCGATCGCCTTCAGTTTATCGTAGAGCGTCTTGGCGTCGCCGACCACCACGATCGTCAGCGCATCGCGCTTGAAGACCCGCTGCGCCGCGGCGCGCGCGCGTGGCGCACTCACCGCTGTGAGGCGTTCGCGATAACGCTGGATGTAATCCGGGCCGAGCCCAAGCAGGCGAGCCGACGTGACGACCTGCGCGATCTGGCGCGGCGTCTCGATGGTCAACGGGAACGAGCCGACGAGGAACCCCTTCGCCGCCACGAGCTCACTGTCGGGAATCGTCTCGGTGCGGATCCGGTCGATCTGATGCAGCAGCTCCGTCAGCGCGCTGTCGGTGACTTCGGTGCGGCCCTCGAATGTCGCCTGCCAGTACCCCATGCCGCGGCTGCGGCGCAGCGCGGCGTAGGAGCCATATGTCCAGCTCTTCTGCTCGCGCAGGATCATGAACAGGCGGGAATCACTGCCACCGCCCAGCACGTGCGTCGCGATGCGCGCAGGGTAGTAGCCGCTGTCGGTCGGCAGAAATGTCGTATTGCCGATCACGATGTTCGACTGCACCGAGCCGGGCCGGTTGACGAGCAGGATGTCCGTGCCGCGCTTGGTGGGGGCGGCCGGAAATACGGGCGTCGGCGCCGCGGCACCGCGCCAGGTACCGAACGCCTGCGTCGCGAGCGCGCGGGCTTGCGGCAGCGTGATGTCACCGGAGATCACGAGCAACGCGCCACCGGGACGCAGGCGTCGCGCCGCAAAGGCCACGATGTCGTCCCTGGTGATCGCCTTGTAGGCCTCCACGCTCGTGTTCCGGCCGTACGGATTCCTGCCGTAGATCTCTTTCTGAAAGACGCGTGCCGCGACGTTATCGGCCTGAGACAGCTCCACCTCGAGCGAAGAGAGGAAGCGCGTGCGCGCGAGCTCCAGCTCCTGCTCGGGGAACGTCGCCCGTCGCGTCACGTCGCCCAGCAGCGAGAACGCCAGATCGGCGTGATCGCTCAGCACGTCGGTCGAGATCGTCAGGAAGTCGTCGCCCGTACTGGCGCCGATGCTCCCGCCCACACCCTCGATCGCCGCTGAGATCTGATCGGCGTTACGGTTGGGGATGCCCTTGGTTAGCAGCTCGGCGACCAGCGAAGCGACCCCTTCCTTGCCGGGGGGATCGTACGCGGTTCCCGCCCGGAAGCTGAGACTCACCGAGAGCGTCGGCTGCTCGTGATTCTCGACCAACAGCAGCGTCATCCCATTCGGCAGCGCGACATCCCGGAACGGCGGGAACTGCACGGGCCGGAGCCGGGCCGGCGCCGGGGCGCGGGTGGGGAAGGGCTCCTGAGCGGAAAGTTGGAATGTTGGAATGATGGAAAGTGTGATGAGTGCCATCATTCCAACCTTCCACCATTCCATCATTCCCACATTCCGGCGGTTCATTGCCCACCTCCGCTCGCCGGCGCGGCACCCGCACGAACGACCACCACCGTCAGATTGCCGGGCGCCAGGTAGGTGTTCGCGACGCGCTTCACGTCGTCGCTCGTCACCGCGAGCAGCCTGTCGAGATCGGTGTTGATCTCTTCGATCGACGCATGAAACGTCAGATAGTGATGCAGCTCCTCCGCTTTGCCCAACGTGGTCTCCCGGTTTCCGATGAAGCCGGAGCGTAGCGCGTTCTTCGCCTTCTCGAGCTCGTCCGGCGTAATACCGTTGGCGCGAATGCTGTCCAATTGCACTCCAATCAGGCTATCCAACCGATCCGCGGGCACTCCCGAGTTCACGATGCCGTACGCGACCCAGATGCCGGGCCCGTTGCGCGAGCCGAACGGGTTGAGAATGGTGCCCGACCCGACCGCCGCTTTCTCACGCCGCACCACAGAGACGTTGAGCCGCGAGCTCTCGCCCTGGCCGAGGATGATGTTGAGGACCTCGAGCGCGGGCGTGTCGGCGCTGCGATGTTCGGGGACGCGGTAGATCCGGAGCACCGCGTCCAGATTTGCCTGCGCGTCATGCACCTCCCGGCGTCTGGGGGAAGTGCCGGTCGTCGTCGCGTCGCACCGCGGGGTTTCCGGCACCGGGTGACTCGGCGCTCCGGCGAAGTATTGATTCACGAGGCGGCGCAGCTCGCCGGGGGCGAAATCGCCGACCACGACGAGCGTCGCATTGTTCGGCGCGTAGTAGCTGTCGAAGAACGCCTGGACGTCGGGAAGCTTCGCCGCGTCGAGATCGGCCATCGAGCCGATAACGGTGTGGGCGTACGGGAAGCAGCTGCTGCTGTCGAACGGCAATGTGAGGCCGTCCGTGAACGCACCCTGATAGGGTTGATTGTCGACGCGCAGCCGGCGTTCCTCTTTGACCGCCTGGCGCTGGTTCTCGAAGTTCTCTTCGGTGATCGCGAGCGAGCGCATCCGATCAGCTTCCGCCCAGAGCGCCAGGTTGAGACGGTTCGATGGCACCGTCTCCCAGTAGTTCGTGCGGTCCTCGGCAGTCGAGCCGTTGAAATCGCCGCCGGCGCGCTCGATCAACTTGTTGTGCTCGGCCTTTTTGATGTGCGCCGACCCCTGGAACATCATGTGTTCGAACAGGTGCGCGAACCCGGAGCGGCCGAGGCGCTCGTTGCGCGAGCCGACCTCGTACCAGACATCCACCGTGACGACCGGCGTCGAGTGGTCTTCGGAATAGATGACCCGGAGGCCATTGGGCAGCGTGAACTCCTCGAACGCGATGCGTCCGGCGGGAGCAGCGGCGGGGGGGGCGGCCTGCGCGAGCAGCGTTCCAGGAAGGAGCACCAGCAGCGGGAGCAGTTTACGCATGGGTTCGAGACTCCATAGGGAAGAGCGCCAGCGCGTTGGTTTCGAGGATAGCCTGCTGCTGCTCGTTCGTAAGCGGCAGGGCCAGGAACTGATCGATGTTCTGCCGGAGGTCTCTCACACCGGGGCTGGGCCAGTCAGTCCCCCACAGTACGCGATCGCCGATCTCCGTCAGGCGGGGAAAGTACTCCAGCAGCTTGGAGGGCGGAATGCCCGAGACGTCGAGCCTGACTTTCCTATGACGTCTCAGGATGAAAAACGCTTCTTCCATGTAGAGTGGCCGCCCCCCGTGCGCCATCACGAGCTGCAGATCCGGAAAATCGATGGCGACATCGTCCAGCTCCATCGGGTTGCCGAACTTGGAGCGGGCGCCCGGGAAGATCGACGTGCCCGTGTGGATCATCACCGGCAGGCCGCGCTCTTCGCACCGCCGGTAGATCTTGCCAAGCGCGTCGAGACCGTCGGTGTAGGCATTGGCGGGGAAGGCCTGGTGCGGTGGATGGATTTTCAGCAATCGAATGCCGAGGTCGATCAACCGATCCACGTCGCCCGCGGGATCACGCGTGAAGCGCGCGTGCACGCCGCCGTAGGGCAACAGTCGCTCGGGATTCGCGCGGGCGTATTTGGCGGCAAATGTGTTGGTCGAATCGTCGAACCCCATGATGTCGGGGCTGGGGTAATTGACCAGACCCACCCGCCAGACGCCGGATTTGTCCATTACCTCGAGCAGGGCGCGCGGATCGTCCATTAAGGAGATGAGGACCTCCCAATGATCCTCTTTCCCCTTGCGCATCGCGTCCTGGACTTTGGGCTTGAGGTCGCGCCACGGCTGGATGTGGATGTGGACGTCGGTGATGCGCTTCAGTCGCTCCAGGTGTAGAACCCCTTTCCCGACTTCTTCCCCAGCTCGCCCTTCTTCACTTTGTCTTTGAGAATCTTCGGCGGCGCGTACTGCGGCTTGCCGAGCGTTTTGTGCAGGTACTCGGCGATCGCGAGGCGGACATCGAGGCCCACGAGATCGGTGAGCTTGAGCGGCCCCATCGGATGGTTGTAGCCCAGCTCCATCGCCTTGTCGATGTCCTCCGCGCTCGCCACGTCTTGCTCGAGCATGCGCATCGCTTCGAGGCCGAGCACGACACCGAGCCGGCTCGACGCGAACCCGGGCGAATCGCGGACTACAATCGGTTCCTTGCCGAGCGCCCGCGCGAACTCCACTGCGCGCTCGGCGGCCGGACCGCTGCCCGGCCCGTGCGTCACGACTTCGACGAGCTTCATCACATGTACAGGATTGAAGAAATGCATGCCGACCAGGCGCTCGGGGCCCGTCAGAGCCGCGGCGATCTGAGCGATCGAGAGTGACGATGTGTTCGAGGCGAGCAGCGCGTCCGGCGGCGCTGCACGCTCGACGTCAGCGAAGAGACTCTGCTTGAGTGCGAGGTCCTCGACGACCGCTTCGATCACGATGGTGGCATCGCTCACGGCCGCGCGCACATCTGGGACAGCGCTCACTCGTCCCGTTACAACCTTACCGCGTGCAGCGCCGCCGGCGGTGAGAGCTTCGATCTTGTCGAGGGCCTGGGGCAGGGCCTCAGCGCGGGCATCCGTGAGCCGGACCTCACACCCCGCCAGCGCCGCCACGTAGGCAATGCCGTGTCCCATCGTGCCGGCGCCGATGACCGCGACGCGCGTCGCTCTCATCGTGCTGGAGAAACGTCGACGACGCGGCGTGCGCGCTCGGGATGGTTGGTGCAGAGGCCATCCACGCCCCAGGTCGCCAGGCGCTCCATGTCGGCCGGATTGTCGACCGTCCACGCAATCATCGTCGCGCCCAGGCCGTGTACCGTCTGCACGAGCCGCTCATCGATCGTCGATTGCTCGGGCCAAAGTGTCTGCGCCCCGGCGTCCGCGAGGATCTGCTTGGCGGATGGCGACCGCACCTCCGAAAGAATCCCGCGCGGCAGGGCCGGCCGTTTCTCGCCCAGTCGCCGGATGACAGGCTCGAGAAAGCTGTGCACCGAATAACCGGCCGGGTTCGGGCCGGCATCGAGCGCAGCGAACAACCGGTCATCCCACCGGGGGTCGAGCACCTTCACTTCGACGAAGACTTTGAGTGTGCCGAGGACGTCGAGCGCCTGTGCGAGCGTAGGGATGGGCTCCCCGTTCGCGAGAGTCACGGTCGCCAGGTCCGTCGCCCGTGTCTGCGCGATCGGGAGACCCATGATCGAGGGATCGTGATGAACGATGATTTCTCCATCGATCGTGGCGTGCACGTCCAGCTCGACGCCATCCGCGCCCTGACCTCGGGCCGCGTGGAACGCGGCCAGGGAGTTCTCCAGCTCGATGCTGGAGGCGCCCCGGTGGGCAATAACCAAAGGCTTCACTGCTGGAGGCTGTCGGCTTTCTTCGGCTCGATCCAGTCCGGCTCTTTCTCGATATCGTGCACGCGCGCGATGTCTTCGGGCCGCGGCAGCACCGACTCCAGATAGGCGGGATACTTGGCCGCGTCGATCGGCTGCCCGTCGACCGTGAACTTCTGGTGCGCGTACATCCCGATCCGGCGGTTGAACTTCAGGTCTGGGACCTTGAGCTGCCGCTCGCGCTCCGGGATGAACATGTTGAGCCGCTCGACCAGCTTCACGATCTCCTGGCGATACAGATTGCGCGCCAGCTCGTTCAGCTTGCTCTTGTCCGGCTCGGCACCGTTGGTGGGATTCTCGCGTTCGTCATACCGCCCTTTGAGTCCCCACACATACGCCCAGTGCGCGGACGAAGAGTTGTCGGTCCCAAAGAGGTCGAACGCCGTGGGAATCCACTTATAGAAGAAACGCTGGATCACCTCCGGCGGCATCTTGCCGGCCTTCACGATTCGCAGCAGGCCATTGTTGCCGGTGCCGAGATGATAGGACTCTTCCTTCAGCATCGGGCCCATGGAACGCGAGAGGGGGTCGAAGGCTGAGACGGACAGCATCTTCAGCTGGAACTTGCCATCGCGGTCGATGAACTGCGTGTAGGTGAAGAAGTCGAGCCAGTTGTCGACGATCTCGTTGAACGAGCCGAGCAGCCGCTCGCCCTCGTCGGCACGCCGCTCCAGCAGCTTCGCTGCCTCGCGCTTGCCTTCGTCGCCGAAATGCGAGCAGAGCAGGTAGGACATCTGCCAGCCGTGGCGCATCTCTTCGGTCATCACCCGCTGCAGCGATAGGAGGTCGTAGGCGGAGGGCGCGTGGTGCAGGAGGTTGCGCTGCTGCTCCACCGACGCGAACTCCGTATCGCCCTGGTAGACGATCAGGTTGAGCAGCGCGTCGCGGATCCGCTGGTCGGGGATGTGCATCACCGTCGGCCATTTGCGCTGGCCTTTGTAGTGCCCGAACTCGATGTGGGGCACTTCGGGATCGCCGAACTTGGCCTCGAACCCGTATTTGCGAAGATCGCCCTGCGGGAGACCGATCGAGTCCTGCCAGTACCGGAAGTAATCGATCCAGTCGTCGAAGTTGTGGAGTTTGCGGACCATCAGCGATTCCTTATGAGTTGGCGTGCCTCGGGAGTGGCAAACAGAACCTCTTGGTCGGCGATTTCGACGTCGAGCATCTCTTCCAGCGTGCTGTGGAGCGAGCGATACAACGCCGCTTTAGCCTTGCGCACCGCGAGCGGCGCCATGCCCGCCCAGCGCTGGGCGAGGGCCTGGGTCTCAGCGGCTAGCGCTTCGGGCGCGACGACCCGATCGAACAGGCCGAGCTCCAGCGCTTCTGCGGCCGGGACCATGCGTGCACTCCAGACCAGCTCGAGCGCCTTCGAAATGCTGGTCAGACGGGGCAGGAAGAAGCTGCCACCCCAGTCCGGCCCGAGTCCGAGCTTGTGAAACACCTGGCCGATCGACGCCTGATCTGACGCGAGGCGGTAGTCGCACGCGAGCGCCAGGTTGGCACCGCCGCCGGCGGCCGGGCCGTTGACCGCCGCGATGACGGGCTTCGGCGCGTTGCGGATCGTGAGCGCGATGTCCTTCCCGGCGCGCACCAGCTTCTCGCCCTGGGTGCCGAGGACGCCGAGGTCGGCGCCGGCGCAGAACGCGCGGCCCGCACCCGTGATGACGATGACGCGCACCGCGTCGGCGCCGGCGAGCATCCGCAGCGCGGCGAGCAGATCTTCGCAGGCCTCGGGGTCAAACGCGTTCAGCTTGTCGGGACGATTGAGCGTCGCGGTCCCGATGTGATCGCTGATTTCGACCAGCACGCGCTCGTACGCCGCCATCAGACGCGCTCCACGATCATCGCGATGCCCTGGCCGACCCCGATGCACATCGTACATAAACCGTAAGAAGACTTCGTACGCATTAAGGCGTGGACCAAAGTCGTAAGAATCTTCGCGCCGGTGCAGCCCAGCGGGTGACCGAGCGCGATGCCGCCGCCGTAGATGTTGACCTTCGCGGGATCGAGCTTCAACTCGCGGATACAGGCGATCGCCTGTGCGGCAAATGCTTCGTTGAGCTCGATCAGGTCGATGTCTTTGATCGTGAGGCCGGCCCGCTTGAGCGCCTTCTGGGTTGCGGGAATTGGTCCGAGCCCCATGCAGCTCGGGTCCACACCGGCGACCGCGGTTGCAACGATCCGCGCGATCGCATGCTTCTTGTCGTCCGTCACGAGCAGGGCAGCGGCTCCGTCGTTGATCCCGCTCGAGGTTGCGGCAGTGACCGTTCCATCCTTCTTGAAAGCTGGCTTCAGCTTCGCGACAGACTCGAGCGTCGTCCCGGCGCGCGGATACTCATCCTTGGCGAACGTGGACCCGTCGGGCATCGTCACCGGCACGAGCTCATTCGTGAACACGCATTCCTTCAGCGCCTTCTCGGCGCGCCGCTGGCTCTCTACCGCAAATGCATCTTGCTCGACGCGGCTGATCTTATAGCGCTCGGCGACGACCTCGGCCGTTTCGCCGAGCGAGATCGTCCATTCCTTCTTCATGCGGGGGTTCACGAAGCGCCAGCCGACTGTCGTGTCTGCCGTCTCCGGAGCCTTGCGACTCCAGGGCTCGGCGGACTTGAGCATCACGTACGGGGCGCGCGTCATGCTCTCCACGCCGCCGGCGATGAACGTCTCACCTTCTCCCGACTTGATCGCCTGTGCCGCGCTCGCCACCGCCTGTAAGCCGGACCCGCACAGCCGATTCACCGTCTGTCCTGGCACTTCGATCGGGAGCCCAGCGAGCAGCAACGCCATCCGGGCCACGTTGCGATTGTCTTCGCCCGCCTGGTTGGCGCAGCCGAGGATGACGTCGTCGATCGTCGAGGCATCGATGCCCGACCGATCGACCACCGCCTTAATTGGAATGGCGGCGAGGTCATCGGGCCGGACGCTCGCGAGTGACCCGCCATGCCTGCCGACGGGCGTTCGCAACGCCACCGAAATCCAGGCCTCAGTCTTAGTCACTTGGCCCCTTAGCCTCTTAGAGTCCCACCCACACCGTCTTCGTTTCCAGGTAGCCATCCAGGGCTTCACGTCCAAGATCTCGTCCAAATCCTGAAGCCTTGAACCCTCCGAACGGCGCGCCGGAGTCGTAGAAGTTGTACGAGTTGATCCACACCGTGCCGGCGCGAATCGCCTTGGCGGCGCGATGCGCCTTCTGGATGTCCTTGGTCCAGATGCCGGCGGCGAGGCCGTAGATCGTGTTGTTGGCGAGCTGCACACCGCGCTCGAAATCGTCGAACGTGAGCACAGCGAGCACCGGCCCGAAGATCTCTTCGCGCGCGATCGTCATCTCGGGCTGAACACCGTCGAACACGGTCGCTTCGACGTAATAGCCCTTGCCGTTGGGCTTCGCCGCCTTGCCGCCGGCGACGAGGTGCGCGCCTTCGTCCACACCCTTTTTGATGTAGGAGAGCACCGTCTCCTGCTGCTTCTTGGAGACGAGCGCACCAAGGCGCGTGTTCTTATCGAGAGGATCGCCGGGCGTCATTTTCTTCGCCCCTTCGGCGAGCTGCTCGATCACCTGCGCATGCACTGATTTCTCGACCAACAGCCGCGATCCGGCGGCGCAGACTTCGCCCTTCCCGTAAAAGATGCCCGTCTGCGCACCGCGCACCGCGGCCTTCAGGTCAGCATCGGCGAAGATGATATTGGGACTCTTTCCCCCCAGCTCCATCGTGACACGCTTGTTCGTCTCGGCGGCCATCTTCATCACGTGCCGACCTACCTCGGTCGATCCCGTAAACGAGATCTTGTCGACGTCGGGGTGCCGCACGAGTGCGGCTCCGGCCGTCGAGCCGCCGCCCGGCACCACGTTGAACGCCCCCGGCGGCAAACCCGCCTCGAGCGCGATCTCGGCGAAGAGCAGGGCGGTGAGCGGCGTTTCGGACGCGGGTTTCAGGACAACCGTGCACCCTGCCGCGAGGGCAGGGGCGAACTTCCAGCTCGCGATGTTGAGCGGGAAATTCCAGGGCACGATCGCACCGACGACCCCGATCGGCTCGCGGAGCGTGTAAGTAAGGAAGGGGCCTTCGACCGGCAGTGTATCGCCCACGATTTTGTCGGCCCAGCCTGCGTAATAGCGCAGGGTATTGATCGTCATCCCGATTTCGATCTTCGACTCGAACAGCGTCTTCCCGTTCTGGGCGGTCTCGAGCCGGGCGACTTCATCGAGCCGCGCTTCCAACAGATCGGCCGCTTTGAAGAGGAGTTTCCCCCTCTTTCTGGCCGACATGTCCTTCCACGCCGCTGACTCGAAGCAGGTCTTGGCGGCGCGCACGGCGTTATCGATGTCCGCGGCATCGCCCTGGGCGACGTCGGCCAGGTTCTCTTCGGTGGCGGGGTTCTCGACCGGGAAGCGCTTCCCGGAGGTCGCCGGCCGCCACTCGTTATTAATGAAGAGGTCGGTCTTCACTTCCCCTTGAACTCCGCCACGCGCTTTTCGTTGTAGGCGGCAATGCCTTCCTTCGCATCCTCGCTCTGGAACAGCTGCTGCTGCAGCTCACGCTCGATCGCCAGCGCGCTCTCGAACGGTACTTCGGCGCCCGATTGCACGGAGCGCTTGATGAGGCCGACCGCCTTGGACGCTTTGTGCGGCGGGCAGAACTGCTTGGCGTAGAGCACGACCTGCTCCCAAAACGCGTCGGCGGGGAAGATCTCGTTGACGAGGCCGAGCTCCTTGGCCCGGTCGAACGAGAACGTCTCGCCTTTCACCATCAGCTCAATGGCGCGCGATTTGCCCACGACGCGGGCGAGGCGCTGCGTGCCGCCCGTGCCAGGGAGCACGCCCAGGTTTACTTCTGGCAGCCCGACCTTCCCGGCGTTCTCCTTGGCGAGACGGATGTCGCAGGCCATCGCGATCTCGAGCCCGCCGCCGACCGTGTGCCCGTTGAGCGCGGCAATCGTGAGCTTCGGCGTTTGCTCGAGCCGGTTGAGCGTCTCGTTGGCGTGCAGGCAGAAGAAATACTTGAAGCGGGGCGTGACCTTATTGAGCATCGCGATGTTCGCGCCGGCCGAAAAGAACTTCTCGCCGTGGCCACGAATCACGATCACATGGACGTTGTCGTCGAAGCGGGCCTTCAGGATTGCTTCGTCGAGCTGGTGCATCATTTCGAACGTGTAGGTATTCGCCGGTGGATCATCGAGCTCGATGATCGCGAGCCCGTCTTCCGTGCGGTACTGAATGAGCGTCTTGAGTTGCGGTTCGGTCATGGTTGCCATGGAATTATTTCGCCTCCTGATGGGTCTCGACGAAGCCGCCGAGGAAGATGCTCGTCATGAGATCAGCCAGCCGCGCAGGATCGATGTGGCCAGCCGGGTCGTACCAGTTGTAAATCCAATTCATCATCCCGAAGAGGATGTACGTCGCGGCGCTGCGGTCGGGGCCACTCTGCTCGGGCGCCGCATCCTTGAGAATCGATTCGAGCAGATCGACGTAGCGCCGCTTGATGGCGCTGACGCCTTTGGGCGACGCCTCGTGCGACAGCACCTTCATTTCCGGCATGTGCTGCGCGAAAAACGAGACATGGTGCCTGATGAAGGCCTGGAGCCGTTCCTGCGGATCGCTTGCCGCGGCGACCGCGCGCCGCGCGCCATCCAGGACCTGCGTGAAACAGCGGTCCTGGATCAGGGCGAGCAGGTCTTCCTTGCCGCGGACGTAGTAGTACATGCCGGCCAGGGACATCCCGCTCGCGGCCGAGAGATCCCGCATCGTGGTGGGATGGTAGCCCTTGTCCGCAAAGACCCGGGCGGCGCGGGCGAGCAGGTGGTCGAGACGCTCGTCGTATGGTCGCATGAGGGGTTCGAACAAACGTTCGAATTCCGAAGCTATATGGGCGGGCGAGGGCGGGCAAGGGCGCCGTCAACCGTCTTAATATTCGAGCCCGTCTCACGTCCACCACCCCGGAGCCCGATGGCCCAACCGCAAGTGATTTCAGTCGCGCCCGATGCCGCGCTGATTCTGGCGTGGCAGGCGGGAGACGAGCAGGCGGCGGCCGAGCTGGTCGGGCGTCACGCCCGGCCCCTGGCGCGCTTTCTGGCTGGGGCGGGCGCGCCCGAAGCGGACGTCGACGATCTGGTCCAGGAGACGTTCATCCGCGCGTTTCGCAGCGTGGATCGCTTTCGCGGGCAATGTCAGTTTCGCACCTGGCTGCTGACGATCGGCGGCAATGTGCTGAAGGATTTCGGACGGCGGGCGGCGCGGCGAAAGGTGTTGCCGCTCGATGAAGGTGTTCGCGACTGGGCCGGAGACCCGCATGAGCATGCCGAGGCGAGTGAAGCCGAAGCGTTGCTGGCGAAGGGTCTGAAGGAGCTGCCGCGGTTGCAGCGCGAAGTCTTCCTGCTCAGAGCACAGCAGGGACTGGAATACGAAGAGATTGCGGCGGCGTTGGCGACGACGCCGGGAGCAGCGCGGGTGCACTATCACCACGCGGTCAAGCGACTGAAGGAGATTGTGAAATGAACACCATGAACGGCGACGAACGGCTCGAGCACCTTGCGAAACGCCTCGGCAACGCGGCGGCCGCTCGGCTCGATGTGGAGGCGACGGCGCGGAAGGTCGTCGCGCAGTTGCGGGAGCAACCCGCACGGCGCGCGAGCTGGATCCAGCCCGCGTGGCTTCGCATTGCCGCGGCGCTCGTCATCATGGTGGGAGGTGCGGTGGCGGTTCGCCAGAGTATCGTGCGCGCTACCAACTCACATCCGGCGCATCTCGTGGCGGACGACCTGAACGATCTGTCGGCTGACGAGCTGCGCGATGTGCTCACCAGCTTCGATGAGTTGATCAACAACGACAGTGTGGCCGTACCGGAAGGCAGCACGGACTTGCGTGAACTCGATGCGCAGCAGCTGCGTGCAGTACTGCGCTCTTTGGAGGGATGAACATGAGGAAGCACATCCTACTCAGCCTTGCCGTCGTCCTGGCGCCGTGTCTCGCCGCTCAACAGCGAGACAGCATGCCCGGGCCGAGCGACACCGCCGAGGCGGGGCGCCTGCGTGCGCAGATCGAGCAGCGGTTCAATGAGCGGGTGACGCAGGAGCTCAACCTGAATACCGATCAGGCCACGAAGCTGCGCGCCACCCAGGAGCGATTCGGCACTCGTCGCCGCGACGTCATGCAGCAGCAGCTCGCGCGCCGGCGGGCGCTCGACAATCAAATGCAGCCGGGGATCGCGGCGAACTCCGATAGCGTCCGCAAACTGATGGATGGGATTCAGGCTGGGCGCACCGAAATGGTCAAGATCGAGCAGGATCAGGATCGCGAGATGTCAGGGTATCTCACGCCCGTCCAACGCGCGCGGTATCAGCAGATGCGCGAGCGGCTCATGCAGCGCGTGGGTGAAATGCGGATGGAGCGGCGGGAAGGGCGGGCAATGGGTCAGGGTCGAGGCATGGTGCGTCCCCGTCCGGGAGTCCGGGGAGGTCGTCGCCGGGGCATCTAACCGCCTTGCTTGACGGTTGCTTGCCGGAGCACCCGTAGCATGTGCGCGTCCCTCACAAGGCACGCGCACATGCATCTCTCGAAACTGTCGTTCCTCGCCCTGCTGCCCGCGCTCGCGGGATGCGCCACGGTCACCATGATGAAGGATCTGCCTCCCGACGCCGGTCGGCTCGCCTGGTACGCCGCGCCGCCTGAGACACTCGTCGCGGTGGCCGAGGCAGCCATCCAGCAGCAACACCTGACCATCGCCGATACCGACCGGGATGACGGCGCCCGCGTCGTAATCGGGAGGCGAGCGCCGGGGCTGTTCTCGAATGGGGAATTCGTGCGCGTCCGGATCGCTGCGGACAGCGGGAACAGGGACGCGATGGCCGTCCGCATCGTCAGCCAATCCGGCTATCTGCTCGACTTGGCCCACCGCGACGGAGCGCCCAGCCTGTTCGGGGCCATGGACGCCCAGCTCCCCGGGGCCGCGCTCGGGCCCTGGCCCGGAATGCGTGTGCGGGCGACGTTGCGAGACTCGACTGACATGGTCGGCGCGGTGATGCGGGTGATCGCTGACACCATCGTCCTGGATGGTGCCCGAGGCAGCGGGCCGCACACGCTACAGATCGGCGCCCTTGCTGGCCTGAAGGTGAGCCGCGGCAGCTATGGCCATACCCGAGCGGGCGCGCTCATTGGGGTGCTCGTCGGTTCACTGGTTGGGGCGGCGATCGGCAGTGCGACTACGGACTCGGGCGACCCCTTCAGTGGGCTCAACGTTGCTGGCGGCGTCTTCATCGGAGCTCTTGGGGGCGGCTTGGTGGGCGGGGCCGTGGGCGCGAGTAGCAGGACGGAGGTGTGGAGCCCGGTACCGATTCGCTAGTGCGTGACGAGGGTCAGGGGGTGACTATATTTCCGCCCCTTGGCCCGAGTGGCGGAATGGCAGACGCAACGGACTCAAAATCCGTCGGGGGCAACCCCATGAGAGTTCGACTCTCTCCTCGGGCATCAGCCATGATGTTGCTTCTTCCGCTGCTGTACGCACAGCTCGCCACGCCGTACCAGCCGTCACTCCGCGGCACGGTCGTCAGCGCCGAATCCGGTGAACCGCTCGGGTTCAGCATCGTCACTCTGCGCCCCACCGGGGGGCGCCAATTCACCGACTCGGCCGGCGCGTTCGCATTTAGCACCACTGCCGGGCGCTACGTCCTCAGCGTCCGGCAGATCGGCTACACACCGGTCGACACCGAGATCGTGGTTCGTGGCGACACCACGGCCGTCGTGCGCGTCGCACTCCGGCATCTCGCGATCGAGCTCCCACCGGTCACCATCGCCGTCAGTCAGTGCACGAAACCGGGACGCCCCGATTCGAGCGATGCCGCGCTGCGCGCCGTGTTCGACCAGCTCCAGGAGAACGCGCGCCGCTACGAGCTGCTCATCGACTCCTACCCATTCCGCTACGACCTCGAGTTTTCGCTGCGGGAGGTGAGCCAGCGCGGGGACACCGGGCGCCCCGATATCCGCCGGCTGCGATTCCAGAGCACTGACACTCATCCGTATGCGGTGGGTCGCGTTGTGGAGCCAGCCTGGGGCCCATGGGGCTCGCCCGCCAACGTCCTCGTCATCCGGAGCGCGGACCTCGAGGACCTCGGCAACGACGACTTCGTCGCCAATCACTGCTTCCATCTTGCCGGGCGCGACACGATCGGCGGGGAAACACTCGTGCGGATCGACTTCGAGCCCGCGATCCGCATCGGTGCAGCCGACATGGCGGGCACCGTGTTCCTCGATCCCACGACCTATGAGCTGCGCTACACGCTCACTACGCTCACGCAGCCGCACCTGTCGCCACTGACGGACGTCAAGTCGATGACGTTCCGGACGCGCTTCAAAAACATCGCGCCCGGCGTGCCGCTCCAGGACTCGTTGACCGCCGTCACCACCTACCGCTTCGGCAGACGAACCAAGATCGACACCCAACGCACTCTCGACGTCAGGTTCCGCCGACAGCCGCCTCCGCCGTAGCGTCAGCACTTGCGTAGAAGCGGGTCATGGGGGGATATGGGGCCTCCCCAGGAGGCCATCCATGACGCTCCCGTTGCTCCTCGCGCTCCTTCAGGCTCCGACCGGCTCGGTCGCGGCCTGGACGCTGCATTTCCCCGGCGACCTTCGCTGGCAGCAGATCACGCCCGCCGGCGCTCTGCTCGTCTCGAGCGATGCCGCGCTGTCGGGCGTCGACGTCGAACGCGGGCAGATCGCCTGGCAAAAGCCGGAGCTGGGCGGCTTGCCGGTCGACAGCGTGCACATGGTGGAGGGCTCGCTCCTCATGGAAGCGGCGAAGCCCGGCCTCTCGATCATCTTCGACCCCGTGACCGGCACCGTGCTCTTCGATTCGCGGCGCTTGAATCTGACTCGCGTCGTCACGCGTCGCGTGCTGCCACAGACCGGGACGCTGCTCGTGCACGGCCAGCGCGCCTCGGGTCCGCCCGTGGTTGCGCTCTACGATCTGGCGACCGGCAACCAGCGCTGGGTGAGTGAATCGCTTTTCCAACAGACTGAACCGAAACGCGGCGGCCTCGGCGGCCTCATGCAAGGTCTCGTGCGCATGGCCTCGGCGGCGACCACGCTCGAAGTGCTCCAGGCAGGGCCCGAGGTGATCGTGGTTCACACGCTGATGGGCCTGCGCGCGCTCGATGCAAAATCCGGCGCGATCCGGTGGACGGCGTCACTGCCAATGGCCCGTTCCGGCGCGGTGCCGCATCAGGTCAGGCTATATCCTTCGCTCGCCAAGAACGACCGCATTTACGTGAGCTACGACGACCGGCTGATGGCGTACCGGCTCGCCGACGGGCAGCCGCTCTGGGCGAAGCCCGCGAACGTCGACGGCTGGATTCGCGACATCGTCCAGCATCCTGCCGGCATCATCATGCTGCCCGTCGGTCCACCACCCGATCAGGCGACCGGCAACGTGCGCATCATCAACGGCGTGGTGCAGACCGGCCTGAACGTCGCCCGCTATGAGGACGGCACGATGATCGCCGCGAAGCCGCTCCGCATGCGTGGCACCGTGAAGGACGCGATGGTCACCGGTGACGCGGTGGTTCTCGCGGTGGACGCAGACTCGAAGACGTTCGTCAACGTTCTGAACGTTGCGACCGCCACGCTGCGACTACAGAAGGACGTGAAGATCAAAGGCCAGCTCGACTACGCCGAGCTCGTGCCCGCGGGTCTGCTGTACATCTCGCGTTCAGATGCGTCGACCAACGGCGAAGTGAACGTCATCGATCTCGCGAGCGGCGAACCGAAGTACAAAGACGCGATCGAAGGCGGCAAGTCATCGGTGCTGCTGTATGCCACCGAGGGAAGCACGCTCTACGTGTACGCGAATAAGGACCGACATCTCTACGCCGTGAATCGCCAGGACGGCGCCTATCACGCACTGGGCGGGGAGATCAAGCTGCAAGGCAACGAGGACCCAACTGCGCTCGAGGTTCGTACGGCCGGCCTCGTGCTTACGTCGCCACAGAACATGGTGATCGCCGGCAGGGATGGGCAGATCAAACAACAGGTCTACAACCCGGCACCGCAGCTGCCCGGACTGCTGCGGGCGCTCTACCGGATCAACTCGGTCCGCGCCGGCTTGTACGGCGCCGCTGCGTCCGCCTACGGCGACGCTTTTGCGCAGGCCTCGCGCAACGCGACCGACACGACGGCCAAACGCATCACCAGCCAGCTCGCCACGGCGTACTCGCAGGGCGGGGCACAGCTCTCCGGGTATTCGCAACAGGCGGGCGCGCTGGCGTCGAAGCGTTTCAAAGCCTCACTCGCGACGCCGAGCTCCGTGTTCGTCCTGACGAAATCGCCCGATGGGAACGGCAACGTGCTTTTACAGATCGACAAGGACAGCGGGCAACCGCGCTCCCGCATAGACCTCGGCAAGCAACGCGAGCCCGTGTATGCAGTCGACGATATTTCGGGGATGCTCTTCTTACAGACGACAAGTGGGACGTTGACAGGCTATCGGCTCTAAGAGCCGAATGATCATTGATCATTGATCATTGATCATTCGCGTTTACGGCGTCGTCGTCGTCGTGATCGTGAACGCGCCGCTCGTGACCGTGGCGGCGCCGCTGGCGCTCGCCGATAGCGTGTAGGTACCGGCTTTGTCGATCGCCAGGTTGGTGAAGCTCGCGATCCCGTTCACCGGGCGGACGTCGGTCGTGCCGCTGAGAACGCCACCGGTCGAGTTCGACGCGAGGCCAATAGTCACGGTGCCCGTAAACGAGCTGTCGGTACTCCCAGTCGAGTCGCTTACGACGATCTCGACGGGTGGACTGATGACCTGACCTTCGTTCGCCGAGTTCGGCTGGACGAAGAACGAGAGGGTCGGCGTCCCGTTGCTGCCGCCCCCGGGGCCGCCGGAGATGCCGATGAGGCCGGACCCGGTCCCGTCGAAGCAGGCGCTGGCGAGCAGCACCAACAGTGCGCCAAAGACTCTCGTTTGGTTGGTTCGCATGGCTGACCTACCCCCTATCACCCGGCGCCGTTCCGCCACGTCACTCCTGCAAAGGCGGCCGTTTTTGTGGTAAACTGGGGGCCATGCCAACACAGGTTGCAGGCAAGAAGATCGACTTCCGGGACGGCCAGTGGATCGTCCCCGACCACCCCATCATCCCGTTCATCGAAGGCGACGGCACCGGTCCCGACATCTGGCGCGCCTCGGCCAAGGTCTTCGACGCGGCCGTCGCCAAGACCTCCGGCGGCAAGCGCAGCGTCGTGTGGCGCGAGGTGCTGGCCGGGGAGAAGTCGTTCAATCAGAACGGCAGCTGGCTTCCCGAGGAGACCCTCGCCGTCATCCGCGAGCACCGCGTCGCGATCAAGGGACCGCTGACAACGCCCGTGGGCGGCGGCATCCGCTCGCTGAACGTCGCGTTGCGACAGATCCTGGACCTGTACGCCTGCATCCGGCCCGTCCGCTATTTCGAGGGCGTGCCGTCGCCGATGAAGGCGCCGGGCAAGCTCAACATCATCATCTTCCGGGAGAACATCGAGGACGTGTACGCGGGAATCGAATACAAGGCCCAAAGCGCAGAGGCGGACGCGGTCATCGAGTTCCTCAGCGGCCGGTTCGGTGCGAAGATCCGCCAGGGGAGCGCGATCGGGATCAAACCGATGTCGAAGTTCGGTTCGCAGCGGTTGATCACGAAGGCCATCCAGCACGCCATCCGGCGCCGTCTGCCGTCCGTCACGCTGGTGCACAAAGGCAACATCATGAAGTTCACCGAGGGCGCCTTCCGCGATTGGGGGTACGAACTCGCGAAGGAACGCTTCGGCGATCACACGGTACCGGAGTCTGAGGCGGGCAAGCGCAAAGAAGACGCCGGCAAGGTCACGATCAAGGACCGAATCGCGGATTCCATGTTCCAGCAGATGCTGTTACGTCCGGACGAATACTCGGTCATCGCCTCACCCAATCTCAATGGCGACTACCTCTCCGACGCCGCGGCGGCGCAGGTCGGGGGACTCGGCCTCGCGCCGGGCGGCAATGTTGGTGATGGGTATGCAGTCTTTGAGGCGACACACGGTACGGCGCCCAAGTACGCGGGCCAGGACAAGATTAATCCGAGCAGTGTCATCCTGTCGGGCGTCATGATGTTCGAAGAGCTGGGGTGGGACGACGTGGCTCACGCGATCGTGCGCGGACTCGAAGGTGCGATCGGGTCCAAGCGCGTCACCTACGATCTGGCGCGACAGATGCCTGGCGCAACCGAGGTCTCGACCTCGGCCTTCGCCGACGCCATCATCGAGCACCTGTCATGAAGACTCTTGTTTCGACACGCCCGCTCGCCAGCCTCGAGACACCGCTGCTCGCGGTCGTCGTGGCCCAGGGATCGACGGCGCCGCTGAAGGACGCGAGTCTCGAGCGCGCGATCGCGTCAGGGGATTACAAAGGAAAGAAGGACGAGACGTTGCTCGTCTACGGCAACGGCACGTCCTCGCGCATACTGCTCGTCGGCGTGGGCAAGCCCGGCGACATCACCCGCAGCTCGATCCGCCGCGCGAGCGCGATCGCGACGAAGCGCGCACGCAGCCTGGGCACCAAGTCTCTGGCGCTGGCCGTCTCGAGCGAAGCACGCGGGGGAATTGGCGCGGCCGAGCTGGCGCAGCTGGTCGTCGAAGGCGCAGCGCAGGGCGGTTGGCAGTTCAACGAGCTCAAGAAGCAGCCCGAGGACCCGAAGCCGGAGATCGAGACCCTCGAGCTGGTGGTCGATGCGCCGGACAAGACCGCGGCCGAAGCAGGACGCCGCATCGGCGACGCCATTGCGGCGGGCTACCTCTTCACCCGCAATCTCCAGATGCAACCGGGGAACGTGTGCACGCCCAGCTACCTCGCCGAGCAGGCGCGGAAGCTGGGTGCCGCGCACGGGTTCAGCGTCACGGTCCTCGACAAGGCGCAGATAAAGAAGGAAGGGATGGGGGCGCTCCTCGCGGTCGCGCAGGGCAGCGCCGAAGAGCCGCGCTTCATCGTGCTCGAATATCAGGGCGGCAACGGCGCGCCCGTCGCGCTGATCGGGAAGGGCGTGACGTTCGATTCCGGCGGCATCTCGATCAAGCCGGCGCTGAACATGGAAGACATGAAGTTCGACAAGTCGGGCGCAACCGCGGTGCTCGGCGCGTTCGAAGTGCTGGGGCGACTCAAGCCCAAGATCAATGTCGTCGGCCTGATCCCGGCCACGGAAAACCTGCCCTCCGGTACCGCGATCAAGCCCGGTGATGTGGTGAAAAGCCACCTCGGCAAGACGATCGAAATCATCAATACCGACGCCGAGGGACGGCTGATACTGTGCGACGCGTTGTCCTATGCGCGCCGCTACAAGCCGGCCGCGGCCATCGACGTGGCGACGCTGACCGGCGCCGTGGTCATCGCGCTCGGCCACCACGCGATCGGCATGCTCGGCAACGACGAAGCGCTGCTCGCGGAAGTGCGCGACGCGGGCGAGCGGGCCGGCGAGCGATGCTGGCCGCTGCCGCTGTGGGAGGAGTACCGGGAGCTGCTCAAGTCCGACGTCGCGGACGTCAAGAATTCGGGTGGGCGCTCCGCCGGTACCATCGCCGGCGCGTGGTTCCTCCGCGAGTTCGTCGACGGTTTCCCGTGGGTCCATCTCGACATCGCCGGCACGGCGTACCTCGAGGGTGAAGGCGCGGCGCACGCGAAGGGCCCGACGGCGATCGGCGTTCGTCTGTTCACGGAATTCCTGCTCAAACGCGCCGGCGCTTGATTCCTCAGTGGGCCAGGGCGAGCCTCCTCGTCCTCGCCCTGTTGCCGGCGGCGCTCGCCGCCCAGGTGGATACAACGGGTCGCGCCAGGACGGCGCGAGACACGTCGGCGCGTGATACAACGGCGCGCGATACGATGCCCGCCCTCCTGCCGACGTTCGAGCCCGCGATCGTGTCCGGTCCCCTGCCGCTGGGCACGCGATACACGTTCACCACCGACTCCGTTCTCCTGTCGAACGCGCGCACGCTGAGCGATCTGCTCGTCCACATCCCGGGCGTCTTTGTCGCGCGCGGCGGATGGTATGGAGAACCGGAGATCGTGTTGTACGGCGGGCGCGGTCCCGCATCACTCGAGGTCTACTGGGACGGCGTGCCCATGCTGCCGCTCGGCCGAGACTCTGTCTATCTCGATCCGGCGCGCATTCCACTCGGGCCGATCGAGCGCGCCGACGTCATCGTGTTGCCCGCGTCACTCCGCGTGTATCTCGTCACGGCGCAGCACCGCTCGACGACGCCGCGCACCCAGATCGGGATCATCACCGGCCAGCAAGACATCGCCGATTATCGCGCAGGGTATGCTACGCGCACCCGATCGGGGATCGGCGTCTCGATGCTCGCCGATTGGGCCAGCATCGGCGTCGGCTCACCCGGCCACACCACCCCGCCGTTCGGCACGAGCGACATCTGGCTGAAGGCCGATTACGTCCCGAGCGGTGGACGCGTCGGGGCATCGTTCCAGGTGTCGAGCGCGAGCTGGCATCGGTCCGTGGCGCCCGACGGCCGCGTGGACGGTTGGCGCCAGGACCGCCGCGACCGCCAATTGCGGTTGTTCGTCGCGGAGCGCGGTGACGGCCTCGGTTGGCGCGTGACGGCCACGGTTGGGACCAGCGGAATCAGTCATGACACCCTGGTTGCCAAGCGCACGATCTCGGTGGCCAGCCTCGAGGCCGTTCAGGCGTGGCCCAACGCCACCGTCACGGCGATTGCGCGCTTTGGCGCGGCCGGCATGCCGCAGCAGTTCGAAGGGCGAGCCGGATGGATGCCGATCCATCCGCTCACGCTCGCGGGCACCATTCGGCAGACCGTCTACTCCAATCATCGCGCCGGCGTCCGCGCGTTCGCCACGGCGGGACTCACGCTGCCGCTTGGTGTCTCGGCGCGCGCCGAGGTGGCGTGGCAGCACGACGTGCAGGCCCCATTCGTGACCACCGATCAAGTGCAGCAGACGCTCGACGTCGCGGCGTGGTTGGGCTTCCAGAGTCGCCTGCTGACGTTCGAGATCGGCCGTGGCAGGCGTGATCCGTTCGCGCCGCTCGGGTTCGCGGAGGGAATCAAGACGGTCGATTCGCTGAATCCCACGCCGCTCACGGAATTCGTGGCGGCACACGCGAGACTTCGAATCGCGCCCGGATTTGAGCTGGCCGGGTGGTACTTCGACCCGGCTGTGGGCGGAGGAGACTTCGAGCCGCCTCGCCATGGGCGCCTGTCGGCAGCGTTCTACTCGAAATTCTGGCGCGTCTTCAAGAGCGGGATCTTCGCGCTCCGCGGCGAGGTGGCGATGGAGTCCTGGAGCAAGTCCGCGCTGGGCGGCCTCGACAGCACCGGCGCGCAGCGGGCGATGACCGGATCGAGCTTCGTGGACACGAACCTCGAGATGCAGCTCGCCGGGGTTACGCTCTTCTGGAGCATCCAGAACATCAACATCATGCGCTCGAGCTTCGTCGAGGGGCTGGGGTATCCCAAGGCGGCGCAGCAGTACGGTGCCCGCTGGTTCTTCAATAACTAGCCCACCCGACTACATTTAACGCCCTGTGCCGCGTAGTATGACAGGCTTCGGCTCCGCCGAAGATCGAGTGCTCCGCGGACGGCTGCGAGTCGAAATCCGCACCGTCAACCACCGCTATTTCAACCCGCAGCTGAAGCTGCCGGCTGACCTGGCCGGGGTCGAGATCGAGCTGCGCGAGCGGCTGCGCCAGCTGCTCGAGCGGGGACATGTGGCCGTGACGGCCCGCTGGGTCGAGGCACCCGGTCCGGAGCGGGCAGTCGCCGTCGACCTGGAGCGCGCCCGGCAGGTGATGGCAGCGGCGCAGGAGTTGAAGAAGAAGCTGAAGTTGAAGGGCACCGTGGATCTCGCATTCGTGGCGCGGCAGCCTGACGTGATCACGGCCACGAATGGCGGGAGCGGAGGCAACGAACAGCTCGTGCAGTGGTCGGATGTCCAGGCCATCGTCGAGCGTGCCGCGCGGGACGTCGTGACAATGCGCGAGCGGGAAGGGAAGGCGTTGGCCGGCGAGCTGAGCCGGCGGCTCGATACGCTCGAGGCCGGGGCGCGGACGGTGGCAGCGCAGGCGCCGGCGCGGCTCAAGGCCGAGCATGCGCGCCTGAAACAGGCAGTGGCCGAGCTGACGGCGCAGGCGGCGGTGGACGAGCAACGGTTGGCGCTCGAGATCGCACTGCTGGCGGACAAGCTCGACATCACGGAGGAGCTGGTGCGCTTCGAGGCGCACGTGGCGGCGGCCCGTGCCGCGTTGCAGTCGGATCAGGCGGTGGGGAAGCAGCTCGGGTTCCTGGCGCAGGAGCTGCTGCGCGAAGTCAACACGATGGGCTCCAAAGCGAACGACGCGCGCATCACGCAGACGGTGATCGCCATGAAGGGTGACCTCGAGAAGTTTCGGGAGCAGCTGGAGAATCTGGAGTGAATCCGCGGATAGTCGTCCTGTCCGCGCCATCGGGTGGCGGCAAGACGACGATCGCAAAGGCGGTGCGCGAGAAGCATCCGGACGATTTCGGGTTCTCGGTTTCGGCGACGACGCGCAAGCCGCGCGAGAACGAGCACCACGGCGTCGATTATCATTTTCTGGGGCGGTCCCAGTTTCTCGAGGGCGTGGGCACAGGCAAGTTCCTCGAGTACGCTGAATACGGCGGCGAGCTCTACGGCACGCTGAAGAGTGAAGTCGAGAAGGTCTTGAGCGCCGGCAAGAACGTGCTGCTGGACATTGAAGTCGAAGGCGCGCGGCAGGTGCGCGAGCAGTATCCCGCGCCGCGCTCGATGTCGATCTTCATCCTGCCGAGCGAGCCGCGGGTGCTGCTCGAGCGGCTGCGGCAGCGCAAGAGCGAGTCGATCGAGCAGATCCGCTGGCGGCTCGACCGCGCCGAGTACGAGCTGCAGCAGGCGACGCTGTTCGACCGCTGGATCCGGAACGATGATCTGGCGACCGCGGTCGAGCAGGTGGTGGCGCTCGCGAACGAGGGCAGTGCGCGCGGGCGCACGCGCGACCGGAAAGATTTTGAGTGGATCACGAATTACGGACGGATGCTCCGAACGCTGTACGATGAGCTGCACTAACAGAAAGGTTGAGCAATGCGGATCGTGACACCGGCAGAAGTCGCAGGACAGACACAGAACAAGTACCTGGGGGTTCTCGTGGCCGCCAAGTTCGCGCGCTTCGTGAATGACTTCCCCCGTGACCGGTCTGTCGACTGGGAAGAGAAGCTGACCACGCGCGCGTTCGACGAGCTCGTTCGCGGCGGACTCAAGTACCGCCTGGTGCGGCGGCGGCGCCAGCAGGAAGCCTGATGCCGTTCGCCGGCCGTCACGTCGTGCTCGGCGTGTCGGGCGGAATCGCCTGCTACAAAAGCTGTATCCTGGCCCGCCGGCTGACCGAAGCGCACGCCACGGTAGACGTGGCGCTCACGGCGGCGGCGGCCGAGTTCGTGCGCCCGCTGACGTTCGAGGCGCTCACGGGGCGCCCGGTGCTGACGTCGCTGTGGGAACGCGGCCGCGCGCTGGTGCACATCGATCTCGCCAAACATCCCGACCTCATCATCCTCGCGCCGGCGACCGCCAACATTCTGGCGCGCTGCGCCATGGGGATGGCGGACGACCTGTTGACCGCGCTGCTGCTTGCGCGCGCCGATCGACCCGTGCTCGCGGCGCCCGCCATGAACGACGCGATGTACGCGAACCCCGCCACCACCGCGAACATCACCGCGCTGACCGCGCGCGGCTGGCGGTTTGTGGGACCCGAGATTGGGGCGCTCGCCGAGGGGCCGAGTGAGCGGCCGGGGCGCATGAGCGAGCCGGACGTGATTTTCGCCGCCGCCGAGCGGCTGCTGGGGCACACCACCAAGAGCAAGTGGCTCGGCAAGCGCGTCGTCGTGACGGCGGGACCGACGCGCGAGCACCTCGATCCGGTGCGCGTGATCACGAACCCCTCGAGCGGCCGGATGGGATACGCCCTCGCCGAGGCGGCGAATCAGCGTGGCGCAGACGTCGTGCTGGTCACCGGGCCGACGGAGCTCCCGCCACCAGCCGGCCTCGCGACCACGCACGTCGAGACCACGGAGCAGATGCAGCGCGCGCTGCAGGGACTCGTCGCCAATGCGGACGCCTTGATCATGTGCGCGGCACCCGCGGACTATCGGCCCACAAATCAGGCGGTCAAGAAGCTCCCGCGCTCGGCCGGCGCGCTCACCGTAAAGCTGGAAGCGACGCCGGACATACTCGGCTCGCTCAAGCGGCGCAAGGGGATGCTGGTCGTCGGGTTCGCGCTCGAGACGGGCAACGGACTCGCGAACGCTCGGTCCAAGATGCAGAATAAAGCTCTTGATTTCGTGATCCTGAATGACGCCACTGAGCCCGGCGCCGGATTCGAGGTCACGACCAATCGCGTGACGATCCTGGGACGCAACGGTACGCAAGTCGACTTGCCGTTGCTGCCCAAGCGCGATGTGGCCGAACGCATCCTCGACGTCGTGGAAGAGGCGCTTTGACGGACCCTCGGGCTCTGGTTGCGGAGTATCTAAAACAGCAGCGTCTGCTTGGCGGGGACTCGGTGATTCTGCCGGTCGGACGGCCTGACGGCCGGACGGTCGAAGACACCGCCAAGCCGTCGGACCGTCCGACCGTCCCATCGGGCCTGAGCTTCGATCCACCCTCGAGCGATCTGTTTGCAGTCGATCCCATCCAGCAGACACAGTCGTTAGAGGACATCGCCACCCTCATCGCGGCGTGCGTCAAGTGCAAGCTGTGCGAACGCCGCACCAACACCGTTCCGGGAGAAGGTCCGGCGACTGCGCGCCTCGTGGTCATCGGCGAAGGTCCGGGCAAAACGGAAGACGAGACGGGCCGACCGTTCGTCGGTCGAGCGGGCGAGCTGCTGACCAAGATCCTCGAGGCAATCAAGCTGCCGCGCGAACAGGTCTTCATCTGCAACGTCGTGAAATGCCGGCCGCCGGAAAACCGGTTGCCGCAGTACGACGAGATCGCGGCATGCCTGCCGTACCTCTATCGCCAGATCGAGCTCGTGAAGCCGAAAGTCATTCTCGCCATGGGCGGGACGGCGGCGCAGAGCGTGCTCAACACCAAACAATCCCTTGGCTCATTACGCAATCAGGTTCACCGGTTCCGCGGCACCCCTGTGATCGTCACGTATCACCCGGCGGCACTGCTCCGGAACCCCAACTGGAAGAGACCAACCTGGGATGACGTCCGTATCGCAGCTCGCCTCCTCGACAGCTGATCGAGCGGGCGAGTTCACCGGCGGGGCCGGGGGGGGCCGCCAGACTCCGTGGAGTAACGAGGCGGAGCAGGCGGTCTTAGGCGCAATGATGCTCGACCAGGATGCGGCGCTCAAAGCGGCCGAAATCCTGGACGACACGATGTTCTACAAGGAAAGCCACCGGCAGCTCTTTCGCTCGATGATCGCGCTCACGGAGCGCGGTGACGTCATCGATCCCGTCACCATCCGTGACGAGCTGAGCCGCCGCGGGGATCTCGACCGCGCGGGCGGGATGGAGTACATCGCCGCGCTGATCGACGTCGTGCCCACCGCAGCCAACATCGACTATCACGCCAAGATCGTCCGGGACAAGGCGGTGCTCCGCCGCCTGGTCGAAGCGGCCACGGGAATCATTCAGGACGTCTACGAGGGACACGGCTCCGCCGGCGAAGTGCTCGACAACGCCGAGCATCGCGTGTTTCAGGTCGCGCAGTTCCGCCGCGCCGAGGAATTCGTCCGGATCAAAGAGCTCATCTGGCCGACGATGGAGCGGATCGAGCAGCTCCAGTCGGGAGCCGGCTCGGTCACCGGCGTCCCCAGCGGGTTCGTCGACCTCGATCGCCTGACGGCGGGGTTCCAGCGTGCCGATCTGGTCATTATCGCCGCCCGGCCTTCCATGGGAAAAACGGCGCTGGCGCTGAACATCGTCCAGCACGCCGCGATCGAGCACAACACGGGCGTCGCCTTTTTTTCGATCGAAATGTCGAAGGACGCGCTGGTGCAGCGTCTCCTGTGCTCGGAGGGGCTGGTCGATGCGCAACGGCTGCGGCGCGGACAGTTGCGGGATGATGACTATCCCAAGCTCGCGCGGGCGGCGGGTTTGCTCGGCACCGCGCCGATCTGGATTGACGATTCCGGCTCCTTGACCCCGCTCGGCATGCGCTCAAAGGCACGGCGGTTGAAAGCCGAGCACGATATTTCGCTCGTGATCGTCGACTATCTGCAGCTGATGCAGGGTCCGGGCGACGTCGAGAACCGCCAGCAGGAGATTTCCTACATCTCGCGCTCGCTCAAGGCACTCGCCAAAGAGCTCGACGTTCCCGTCGTGGCGATCTCACAGCTGTCGCGCGCACCGGAGCAGCGGGGTGGCGAGCACCGGCGACCCCAGCTGTCGGACCTCCGCGAGTCGGGCGCGATCGAGCAGGACGCCGACGTCGTGTGCTTCATCTACCGGCAGGAGTTCTATGACGGGCCAGTCGATCCCAAGACCAACGAGAGCATCGAAGGCATCGCCGAGGTGATCGTCGGCAAACAGCGCAACGGCCCGACCGGGACGGTGAAGCTGCACTTCAAGAAGGAATACACGCGATTCGACAACTACACCGCGCGTGAGTCGCCGGTGGAGGCTGGCCGTGTCTAAGGGCAAGTCCGTTTTTCGCTGTACAGAATGCGGCGCGGACCAGCCCAAATGGGGCGGCAAGTGTGACGCGTGCGGGGCGTGGAATTCGCTGATCGAAGAGCCGGTGGGGCGGTTGGGCGGTGCGGCGGTTCGAGGTGTGCCAACCGGCAAGCCGCCCATCCGTTTAACAGACCTGAAGAGCGAATCAGTCGCGCGGTGGAAGACAGGCCTCGCCGAATTCGATTTCGTCCTCGGCGGGGGCATTGTCCCGGGATCAGTCATCCTCGTGGGCGGCGAGCCGGGAATCGGCAAGTCGACGCTGCTCATGCAGTGCGCCGCCCGACTGGAAAGCCAGGGCGTCTCGACGCTGTACGTCTCGGGCGAGGAGTCACCCGACCAGCTGCGGCTGCGCGCTGACCGCCTCGAGGAGGACGCCGGCAGCATCCATGTGCTGGGCGAAACGCGCCTCGAGTCGATCCTGCATCACGCCACCCAGCTGCAATCGCGTGTCGTCCTGCTCGATTCGGTGCAGACCACCTATACCGAAGAGCTCGACGGCGCGCCCGGCAACGTCGGCCAGGTGCGCGAGTGCGCCGCCCGCCTGATGCGGTTCGCCAAGGAATCTGGCCCCGCGGTCCTGCTCGTCGGACACGTCACCAAGGGCGGCGGGATCGCCGGCCCCAAGACGCTCGAGCACATCGTCGACACCGTACTGTACTTCGAAGGCGAGACGACGCTCGATCACCGAATCCTGCGGGCCGTGAAAAACCGCTTCGGGTCAGTGGACGAGATCGGCGTGTTCCGCATGACGGGCAGCGGGCTCGAGCCGGTCGCCAATCCCGCCGCGGCCTTCCTCGCGGGCCGCAGCACCGGCGCATCGGGGTCGGCGGTGACGGCGCTGATGGAAGGCACGCGCCCGATGCTCGTCGAGATTCAGGCGCTCGCGTCCAAGGCGGGCTTCGGGACGCCCCAACGCGTCGCCACGGGGCTCGATCATCGCCGGCTCGCGCTGCTGCTCGCAGTGCTCGAGCGCCGCGGCGGCCTCCCGTTCGGGAACCTCGACGTCTTCGTGAACGTCACAGGAGGTGTGCGCCTGATCGAGCCTTCCACCGACCTCGCCATCCTCGCGGCCCTCGTCTCGACGGTCCATGATCGGCCTGTGCCGTCCGACGCGCTCTTCCTGGGCGAGGTGGGACTCGGCGGCGAGATCCGGCCCGTCCCGGGCGTCGAGCGACGCCTCGCCGAGGCCGCGCGGCAAGGCTTTCGGAGGGTGTTCCTCTCGAACAGATCGAAGACCAGCGGAGACCTTGAAGTGATTGGGTTGGAGGGAATCAGTGAGCTCGCCCGTCGCCTCGCAGCCTGACGTCGGCGTCGTCGTCGTCGCGGCCGGCGCCGGCGTGCGCGCGGGCCCCGGCGAGCCGAAACAGTTCCGGCCGATCCTCGGCGTGCCGATGCTGCTGCGCGCCTTGCGGGCGTTCATCGGACATCCGGAAGTCCGTCAGGTCATCGTGACGCTGCCGCCCGGCTACGTAGAACGTCCGCCCGACTGGCTCGGCAAGCTCCGCGGTGAGCGACTGGCCTTCGTTCCCGGTGGCGCGCAGCGGTCCGATTCCGTACGATCTGGCCTGCGTGCGCTGCCCGCCGACGCCACGATCATTCTGATTCACGATGCCGCCCGGCCGTTCGTGAGCCGCGGGATCATCGACGCCGTTATCTCGCGCGCGCGGGCGGGCGTCGGCGCCGTCGCCGCGATCCCTGCATCCGACACGCTCAAGGAAGTCGGGCAGGACACGCAGGCCCTTACCCCGCGCGTAGCACGAACGGTGGATCGCGAGCGCATCTGGCGTGCGCAGACACCGCAAGGGTTTCCGCGGGCGATGTTGCAGGCCGCCTACGCACAGCTCGGTGCGGTCACGAACGGCAGCGCGCCCAGTGACGACGCCGAGGTCTGTGAACGGGCAGGGTTTCCGGTGGAGTTGATTCCCGATTCGCCGTACAATGTCAAGCTGACCACAGCCGACGACTTCCGGATCGCCGAGGCTCTCGCTCGTGAATTGCGGTGAAGCCGATTCCCTTTCAATCGGATGCGGATGTCGCCACTGCGATCCCGCAGGTGGTGACGCACATGGGAAACGGCGGCTTGCTCGCGTATCCCACCGAGACGGTGTACGGTCTCGGCTCGCGCGCGGTGCAGGCGGACGTCGCGGCCCTCGCCGCGATGAAAGGGCGGTCGGCCAGCAAGCCGTTTCTGTTGTTGATCAGCGACCGCGGCATGGCTGAGGCGCACGGCCTGGCGTTCAACGCCTCCGCCGACGCTCTCGCGCGCGCGTTCTGGCCCGGTCCGTTGACACTCGTCTTGCCCGGCGGCTCCGGCCGCTTGCCAGACATGTTGCGCGGGCCGGACGGCGGGATCGCGGTGCGGTGGACGTCCCACCAGGCGATCGCGCGACTGGTCGCGGCGCTCGGCTCGCCGCTGACCTCCACGTCGGCGAATCTGCCCGGCCAGCCGCCGGGGCCCGGCGCCGACGCGATCGCCCGCGACTTCGCGCCGGCCGTGGCGGCCGGACAGCTGCTGGTACTCGATGGCGGCGTGCTGGGCAACCGGCCACCTTCAACGGTCGTTGATTGCACCAAACCGCGGCCGGAAATCGTCCGCGAAGGAACCCTCAGCGTCCACGAGCTGCGCCGCGCCGTCGGGCGGCTCGCGCCATGATCCAGCACGTTCTGTTCGTCTGCACCGGCAACATTTGCCGCAGCCCGCTCGCCGCATCACTGCTCGAGCGCGCGCTGCAGGAGCGCGGCATCGAAGTGGCCGTGTCGTCGGCAGGGACGGGGGCCTGGGATGGCGCTCCAGCGTCCGAAGGCGCGTATCTCGTGGGGCTCGAGCGCGGGCTCGACCTGTCCGGTCACCGCGCCCGCCTGTTGACGCGCGAGCTGGTCGAGCAAGCCGACCTGATTCTCACCATGGCCCGCCATCATCGCGCGCGCGTCGACGAGCTCGGGGGCGAGGGACGCGTGTTCGTGCTCGGCGAGTACGCCGGCCAGGGCGGCGACGAGGTGAGCGACCCGTTCGGCGGCGATCTCGGCATCTATCGTGATACCTGCCAGGAGCTCGAGTCGCTCACGACCGCCGTCGCCGACCGCCTCGTCGCTGAGAGCAAGAGTGGAGATCAGCGCTAAGACGCGTTTGCTCGCGGTCATCGGTGACCCGGTGGCCCACTCTCTCTCGCCTGCCATGCACAACGCGGCCTTTCGCGCGCTCGGCCTCGACGCGGTGTACGTCGCGCTGCGCGTCACGCCCGAATCCGTGCCCGCCTTCCTCGCGATGCAGGCGGCGACTGGCGGCGCCGGGAATGTCACCGTGCCCCACAAAGAAGCGGTCGAACAATCCGTCACGCGGAAAACGGATGTCTGCGCGCGCGTTGGGGCGTGCAATACGTTCTGGACGGACGACGGTGGCGTCCTGGTCGGCGACAACACGGACGTGTTCGGCGTGCGCGCGGCGCTCGAAAAGATCGGCGCGGAGCGAAAAGGAGAACGGTGGCTCGTGGTGGGAACGGGCGGGTCGGCGCGCGCGACCGCGGTGACCGCGGCAGACCGCGGCGCTACGCTGTTTGTGCGCTCGCGCGACGGTGTGCGCGCAGCGGCGTTCGCTGCCTGGGCGAAGGGCATTGGCGTACCGACCACGGTCGCCAACGGGCCGACCGAGGTGGACGTCGCGATCAACGCCACGCCGTTGGGCCTTGCCGGTCACGATCCGCTGCCGGTCGACCTCAATCACATTCCCGGCGTGCAGCGGGCACTCGACCTCGTGTACGCTCCGGGCGAGACGCGCTGGGTCCGTACCCTCCGCGAGCGCGGCATCGAGGCCGCCGATGGGCGGGAGATGTTGGTGCAGCAAGGGGCGGCCGCCTTCGAGCGGTTCTTTCCAGGTATCGATGCGCCCGTCGAGGTGATGCGTGCCGCCGTCGTCCGTTCGCTCCGCAGTTGAACGACTCCTCCTTCCCGCGGAGTGCCTGCTGTGCCACGCGCTGCTGACGCCGCGTGAGGCCGAGCGGCTCGTCTGCCCCATCTGCCGCGGGCGCTGGAAGGCCGTCCGGCCGCCCTGGTGCGAGCGCTGCGGCCAGCCTGAGCCCCACTTCGGCCCCTGCCGGCTGTGCGTAGAGTGGCCGGCCGCGCTCAGCTCGGTGCGATCCGCGGTCTGGCTCGATGAATACGCCCGGCCCGCCGTCCACGCCCTCAAGTACGGCGGCCTGCCGCGGATCGCCGACGACCTGGCAACCGCGATGCTGAAAACGCGGTCTCCGGCCGACGGAGCGTCGGTGCTCGTCCCGATTCCTCTGGCCAAAAAGCGCTTGCGCGCGCGCGGTTACAATCAAAGTGAGACGCTGGCGCGCGCGCTGGCCCGACAGTGGCGGATTCCGGTGCTTCCTGACCTGCTCGTCCGCACACGGGAGACGCCGACGCAAACGGCGTTGACACCGGACACGCGTCTGGCGAACGTGCGCGCAGCTTTCGCTGTCGCGAATGTCCAATGTCCAATGCTCAATGATCATTGGACATTGATCATTGTCGATGATGTATTTACCACAGGGGCAACGCTCGCTGAGGCAGCGCGTGCCCTCGAGCAAACCGGTGCGAAGCGCATCCACGGCATCACGTTCGCGCGCGCCGCAATTCCAGACTTCACCTAAGGAGCAGTCATGGCAGTGCGGGTAGGGATCAACGGGTTCGGACGAATCGGCCGCAACGTCTTGCGCGCGGCCACCATGGCGAAGCAAACCGAGATCGAATTCGTCGGCGTCAACGACATCACCGACACCAAAACGCTGGCCCATCTGCTGAAGTACGATTCCGTCCACAGGCGCTTTCCCGGCACCGTCGAGGCGAAAGGCGACGCTTTGATCGTGAACGGCAAGTCGATCAAAGTCTCGGCGATCAAAGAGCCCGAGAAGCTCCCCTGGAAAGAGCTCGGCGTGGAGTTCGTGCTCGAGAGCACGGGCCGCTTTACCGACAAGGAGAGCGCGTCCAAGCACCTCGTCGCCGGCGCCAAGAAGGTCGTGATTTCGGCGCCTGCCAAGGGTGAGGACATCACGATCTGCATGGGCGTGAATAACCAGAAGTACGATCCCGCCAAGCACCACATCATCTCGAACGCGTCGTGCACCACCAACTGCCTCGTGCCGGTCGTCAAAGTGGTGATGGACAATTTCGGCTTCAAGCACGGCTTCATGACGACAGTACACAGCTACACGAACGACCAGCAGATTCTCGACCTCCCGCATAAAGACCTGCGTCGAGCCCGCGCGGCCGCGCTCAGCATCATCCCCACGACGACGGGCGCCGCGAAGGCGACGGGCCTCGTCATCCCGGAGGTGAAGGGGAAGATCGACGGCGTCTCGCTCCGCGTGCCCACGCCCGATGTCTCGATTGTGGATCTCACCGCGGAAGTCGAACGCCCCACCACGGTCGAAGAGGTCAACGCTGCGTTCAAGAAAGCCGCGGCAGGACCGCTGAAGGGCATCCTCGACGTGAGCGACGAGCCGCTCGTCTCCGTGGACTACATCGGCAGTCTGTTCTCGAGCGTCGTGGACAGCATGTCCACCGCCGTCATCGACGGCACGCTCGTCCATGTCTCGTCGTGGTACGACAACGAGATGGGCTACTCGTCGCGCTGCGTCGATTTGCTCGCGTACATCGGACAGCGGCGTTGAACAAGCGCAGCCTGCGGGATCTTCCCCCGCAGGCACTGGACGGCAAGCGCGCGCTCGTACGGGTCGACTTCAACGTCCCGCTGAAGAACGGCAAGGTGACGGACGACACGCGGCTGCGCGCGTCGCTGCCGACGATTCAGTATTTGCGCGACAAGGGCGCGCGCGTGGTGTTGCTGTCGCACCTGGGCCGGCCGAAGGGCGGCCCGGACCCGCAGTACTCGCTCAAGCAGATCGTCCGCACCCTCGAGCAGCTGCTGGGCGCGCCCGTGGAATTCATTCCCGATCCCGCGGCCGGCGTCGCCGCGACGCGGCGGCTGCCGCGGGGTGGTGTCGCCCTCGTCGAGAACACGCGGTTCTGGCCGGGCGAGGAGAAGAACGACGCCGAGCTGGCCAAGACGTTTGCCGCGCTCGGCGATCTCTACGTCAACGACGCCTTCGGCTCGGCGCATCGCGCGCACTCGTCCACCGCCGCGGTGGCGCACCTGCTCAAGCCGGCGGTCGCCGGCTTCTTGATGGAGAAGGAACTGCAATACCTCGGCGAGCTGCTGCAGAACCCCAAGCATCCCTTCGTCGCCGTG
>Ga0207653_10000036_pt1 | contig 101828 bp, 84 predicted proteins | sample KBSK5251metaG_FD_184341 | JGI IMG/M metagenome (GOLD analysis project Ga0207653, IMG submission 184341) | Corn, switchgrass and miscanthus rhizosphere microbial communities from Kellogg Biological Station, Michigan, USA - KBS K5-25-1 metaG... | ecosystem: Host-associated > Plants > Roots >... | reverse complement strand
TAGTGCCATTCTCGACTCCAAAACCCGACTAAAGTCGGTACTCTAAACGCCCGGTGCTCGTGTCGGTTGGCAGCCCAAGCGGCGCAGTGTACAGTAACGTCGCGGGAGCGGCACAAGCGACTAATATGAAAACTCAAACAGAGAAGGGAACTCTCTTTCGCGCGCTACATGAACGCGATCGCGCATTCATCATTCCAAATCCGTGGGACATCGGTACGGCGCGGCTCCTGGCCCATCTCGGCTTTGAAGCGCTCGCAACAACAAGCGCCGGCTATGCATTCTCGATCGGCCAGCGAGACAACACAGTCGGCCGCGAAAGAATGATCGCTCACGTTCGCCAGATCTCGGCGGCAACTGAGTTGCCCGTGAGCGCCGATCTCGAGAACGGCTTTGGTGATGATCCTGAAACCGCCGCGGAGACCATCAGGCTTGGCGCGGAAGCCGGGCTTGTGGGCGGGTCGATTGAGGACTCGACTACAACTCGAGATGATCCGATCTACGATATTCAACACGCAGCCGAGCGAGTCCGCGCCGCCGCCGAAACCGCTCATTCGCTCAATTTCAAATTCACATTAACCGCCCGTGCTGAAAACTATCTTTTCGGGCGTCGCGATCTGAAGGACACAATCAAGCGGCTTCAAGCTTATCAGGAGGCCGGAGCCGATGTGCTCTACGCGCCGGGTCTGTCGAATAAAGATGACATCGCTTCGGTGGTCAGCTCACTTGATCGTCCAGTGAATGTGCTGATGGGACTTGCCGGCGTGAAGCTGACCCTCTCTGAGTTATCAGAGATCGGCGTCAAGCGAGTCAGCGTGGGAAGCGTGCTCTCGCGTGTTGCGCTAAGCGCTTTTCTACGCGCCGCCGAAGAAATGCGCGATCACGGAACATTCACATTTGCTGATGACATCGTCAGCTTTCGCGATATCAGCGCAATGTTTGCGAGGTAGCGCACAATGAAGACTTTGATTCTTCTGTCTTTGCTTATCGCATTGATGCCTGGTGCGGAGGCGGCTCGTCAAAAGAACTCACCTGATCGTTGCATCGAAGCCGAAGTGATGAAACTCCTAGACGAATACATGGAAGCCTGGAATCGCAAAGATCTCGCCGCGTGGGAACGCACGTTTCAGTTTCCGCACTATCGTCTCGCAAGCGGAAGGATGAACGTGCTCGACAAACCCGGAATGCAGGACGCCGCGAGAGTTTGGGCGTCGGCGGGCAGCGATTGGCATCACAGCAAATGGGACCGCCGCCGCATAATCAGCTCATCGCCGGACAAGGTTCATGTCGATACGAAATTCACGCGTTATCGCGCCGATGGTTCGAAGATCGGCGCGTACGAATCCTTGTACATCGTGACGAAAGAGGACGGACGCTGGGGTGTGAAGCTCAGATCGAGCTACGCTCAGTGATTTTTCTGCAACGCCATAGCACTCGATCGCACTAACCAGGCGATCTCGTGTGCCCACCAAATTGATTATCGAATCTTCCGCTCGCTTCGAGCATTATCGGAGGTGTACACGTGCACAGCATCCTGCAAGATCTTCGTTACGGTTTCCGAATGATGTCCAAAAAGCCCGGCCTTACGTTGATCGCGGTGGTGACGCTGGCGCTCGGAATCGGCGCGACCACCGCAATTTTTACCGTCGTCAACGCGGTGCTGCTTCGCCCGCTTCCGTATCCGAACTCGGATCAGCTTCTGTCGATCGGGCAGCAATACAAGACGGAGCTCGCAGGCGCGGGCGAGCCGAAGTTTATCTTTTGGCGTGAGCGGAGTCAGTCTTTCGAATCGATGGCCGCTTACTCTAACTTCGGCGGCGCTGGCGGAAATTTATCGGGCGGGAGCGAGCCGGAATTTGTGCGAGGCTTGCGAGTCTCCGAAGATTTCTTTCACGTGTTGGGCGTCTATCCCGCGCTTGGCCGCGTGTTCTCGGCTGACGAGGATAAATTGGGCGGCGAGCGCGTTGCGATTATGAGCGATGGACTTTGGCGGCGTCGCTTCGGCGCTGATCCCGCGTTGTTAGGCACGAGTGTTCTGCTCAACGATAAACCGGTGACGGTTGTCGGCATCATGCCGCCCGAATTTCGATTTGGCGCTGACCTGTTTGTGCCTATGCGAGCGCGTCCAACCGCGAACTACGATCCGAACGCTACGGTCATCGGCAGATTGAAGCCCGGCGTGACGATCGCCCAGGCGCGCGCAGAGCTTCAGAACGTTGCCGATAACTTCCGCGCGGCGTTTCCACAACAAATGCAGCCGGGCGAGAGTGTCGGCGCGCAATCTTACAAGGAAACGTTCACCGGAGATGTGAGTCAGTTGCTGTGGATTCTATTCTCGGCGGTTGGGTTTCTGCTGCTGATCGCGTGCGCGAACGTCGCGAACCTTCAACTCACGCGCAGCGCCGCGAGGCAAAAAGAAATCGCGGTGCGGCTGGCGCTCGGCGCGAGCAGCCGCCGAATCATCAGGCAGTTGGTCACCGAGGGAGTTCTGCTCGCGCTGATCGGCGGACTCGGGGGAATCTTGCTGGCAATCTGGGGAACGGATTTGCTGATGGCTTCGGTGCCTCAGGATTTGTTGCCCAGCGTCGCAGTGATTAGCGTCGACTGGCGCGTGATGTTGTTTGCGCTTGGCGCGGCGGTCGGCACCGGGGTGCTGTTCGGTTTGGCCCCGGCCTGGCAATCGCGCAGCGTCGATGTCAACACAACGCTAAAAGAGCAATCAGGCAGGAGCGGGTCGGCTCGAGGCAAATTGCGAAGCGCGTTGGTTGTGACGGAAGTGGCGTTGTCCTTTGTGTTGCTGGTGGGCGCGGGCCTGCTCGTACGAACGTTCGCGAATCTGATGAGCGTCGATCCCGGCTTCGATCCTCACAACGTCTTAACTTGCCAGATCCAGTTGAACGGCGAGCGATACGACACGACGAATGAGGCGGCTGCATTCTATCGCGACGCTCTCGAACGGATTCGAAGTGTGCCGGGCGTCGAATCAGCGGCGGTGACAAATAAACTGCCGCTTGATTGGCAATTCAATATGCCGGTCATTTTTCCGGAGAACCCTGATCAGGTGCAGAGCGTGCAGTTTCGCATGATCACACCGGACTATTTCCGCGTAATGAATATCCCGCTTCAACAGGGACGCGTGTTCACCGAAGGTGACAACGCCGGCGCGGCTCCGGTGATAATCATCAACGAAGCTTTCGCGCGCCGTTACTTCTCGGGAAAGGATCCGATGGCGCAGCAGCTTTCAGTTGGACGCGGCGCGAATGATCCGCTGCGTCAGGTCGTTGGCATCGTAAGAGATGCCAAGCAATCGAGTCTTGATCGGCCCGCGCCGCCGATGGTGTTCGAGCCCATCGCGCAAATGACGGACAAGTTGATGGCAATCGCGCGCGCGTTCACTGCGGCGCACTTTACGATTCGCGCAACGGCCGAGCCCGCCGGGTTGATGGCCGCAGTCAAACGCGAAATCGCGGCCCTCGACCCGACGTTGCCGCTGTCTGAGATTCGCTCGATGGAGGAACTCACCGCGCGATCCGTTGCGACTCAACGGTTCAACATGTTGTTGCTCGGGTTATTCGCCGGGATTGGGTTGTTGCTGGCGGCCGTTGGGATCTACGGCGTCGTTTCGTATGTGGCAGAGCTGCGAACGAACGAGATCGGAATCCGAATTGCGCTCGGAGCGCGGGCCGGCGATGTGCTGGCGCTGATTCTGAAACACGGTTTGACGCTGGCGACGATCGGCGTCGCCCTTGGTTTGGGGGCATCGTTTGTGCTGACGCGTCTGATGAAGAGCCTGTTGTTTGGAGTAAGCGCGACCGACCCGGTGACGTTTGTGGTGATTTCAATGGTGTTGGCAGGAGTGGCTCTGGGAGCCTGTTTTGTGCCAGCCAGGCGCGCGACGAAAGTCGATCCGATGGTGGCGCTAAGGTATGAATAGTTCAGGGTTCGGGGTTCAGGGTTTCTGGTTTGTGGTTTTGACTTGATGTCCTAACTTGCCCTCAACCGCTCACTAACCAGAAACCAAAAACCAGAAACCAGAAACCCTAAACCCTTAATTACGCGGAGGAACAATGGAGACTTTGATTCGAGACATTCGATACGGCGCGCGAATGCTGATCAGGCATCGAGGCTTGACCGTGGTCGCGATCGTGACCCTTGCGTTGGGAATCGGAGCGAACACTGCGATCTTCAGCGTCGTGAATGCAGTGCTTCTGCGCCCGCTTCCATTTGCTGAGCCCGAGCAACTCGTGGTCGCGCTCACAAAGACCAGCAAGCAGCCGCGGAATTGGGTCAGCTATCCCGATCTTCGTGACTGGAGAGAACAGAGCCAACTGTTCAATGAGTTCGCGGGCTTTGCCGCGCAGAGCGTCAACCTTACCGGCACGGAACAACCTGACAGGCTGGTCGGCTCCTTCGTGACCGACAATTTCTTCAAGACGCTGAAAGTTGATGTTGCACTTGGGCGCGGATTCATGCCCGGCGAAGATCAGCCTGAGGCTCAGCGCGTAGTGATTGCCAGCCACACAGTGTGGCGCGATCGATTTGGCGCCGATCCGAATTTGCTCGGAAGGTCACTGATTCTCAACGGCCAGCCGCATACCGTGATTGGCGTCTTGCCCGAGTCATTCCATTTTCAATGGGGCGACGCCGATGTGTGGATGCCGATTCGAAGTTATCCAAACTTCTCGGACGATCGCCGAAAGCCTGCCGCGGCGGTGATAGGCCGTCTCAAAGCCGGCGTGACGCTCACGCAAGCTCAAACCGAATTGGATACGATCGCGGGGCGCCTCGCCGAACAGTACCCTGAGACAAATGCCGATCGACTCGCTGAAGTGCAGGGATTTCAGGACTTCATGGTCGCGGACCTGAAACCGTCGTTGCTGGTCCTGCTGGGAGCGGTCGGGTTTGTATTATTGATCGCCTGCGCCAACGTAGCCAATTTGCTGTTGGCGCGCGCCCTCACCCGCCAAAAAGAAATGGCGTTGCGAGCGGCGCTCGGCGCAAGCCGCGTTCGGTTGGTGCGTCAACTTCTGACCGAGACCGTGATGCTGTCGCTAGCGGGGGGCGCGCTCGGGTTGCTGCTCGGAGTGTGGGGAACCGATTTGCTTGCGGCGAACAGCCCGTCGGATCTTCCGGCCGGGGTCACTGCGAAGCTCGATGCAACGGTACTCATGTTTACGCTCGGCGTTTCGATGATAACCGGAGTGTTGTTCGGCTTGGCGCCGGCGCTGAAATTCTCAAGGCCCGATGTTTACGAGACGCTCAAGGAAGGCGGCAAGACATCGGGCTCGGGTTCAGTGCGGAGCGGCGCGCGCGGAGTGCTGGTCGTATCGCAAGTCGCGCTCGCACTCGTGCTGTTGATTGGTTCGGGGTTAATGATCAGGAGCTTCTTTAACCTTGTTCGGGTCGCCCCGGGCTTCAATGCAGAGAACCTGTTGACGCTTGAATATCGGGTTCCGCGCAACAAGTATCCCGAGGGTCAGCAACAGTGGGATTTTCACAAGCAAGTCGTTGAAAAAGTGAGGGGGCTTGCGGGCGTCACGTCGGCGGCCGTAGTTTTGGCGCTGCCCTACAGCGGCAACGGCGGCTCGATGAGCTTCGTTCCGCTTGATCGCGCCGAGCCCGCAAAAGGCGACGAGCCAACTGCGCAACGCAATTCCGCCGATGCTTTCTACTTCAGCACGATGCAAATACCCCTTGTGAGCGGACGTGTGTTCACCGAGCAGGATCAAGCCGGAACGCCGCAGGTCGTTGTGATCAATCAGACGTTGTCCCGGCGATACTGGCCGGACGACGATCCCATCGGTAAGCGGATTCGTATCTCAGGCACCGGCCTGAGTGATTCAGACATCATCGCAACGATTATCGGTGTGGTCGGCGATGTCAAACACGGGAGCCTTGATGAACGAAGCACTCCTCAAATCTATCTGTCCTTCGCCCAGAATCCATTTATTTTCGCGACGCTCGTGGTCAGGACTCAAACCGAACCGATGAGTATGGCCGGCGCAGTACGCAGCGCGGTGTGGTCGGTGGACAAGGACCAGCCGGTATGGAAGGTTCGCACCGTCGAGTTCTTGATCAATCGGGATCTCGGCCCGAGGCGATTCATGATGGCGCTGCTGGCGGGATTCGCCGCGCTCGCGTTGCTGCTTGCGGCGATCGGGATCTACAGCGTGATCTCATACTCGGTGACACAGCGCACGCACGAGATCGGAGTACGAATGGCGCTGGGGGCGAAAGCCGGCGACGTGCTAAGGCTGGTGATCGGGCAGGGAATGATTCTGATACTGATCGGCATCGGCGCGGGTCTGGTAGCTGCGTTCGGGTTGACGCGGCTCATGTCAGGATTGCTGTTCGGGGTGACCGTGACGGACCCGCTCACATTCGCGGCTATATCAGCCCTGCTGACAATAGTGGCTCTGGGAGCCTGTTTCGTGCCGGCTCGCCGCGCGACCAAAGTCGATCCGATGATCGCTCTCCGATACGAGTGATGTTGATTTACGATTGCCGATATGCGATTGCCGATTTGCGATTGCCGATATGCGATTGCCAATATGCAATTGCCGATTTGCGATTGCTGATATCACGCTTGAAAGTGAAGAAACAATCCGGAATAAGGCCTCGTAAACTGGAAAGAAAGCAATCCCAAATCGGCAATCGGAAATCGGAAATATGATTATGGAAACAGTGTTGAAGGACATCCGCTTCGGAGTTCGGATGCTGCTCCGCAGCCCCGGGTTCACGGCAGTGGCCCTGCTCGCGATCACGCTCGGGATTGCCGCAAATACGACAACCTTCAGCGCGATCGACGCGACCCTGTTTCATCCCTTCGCGTTTCCCAACCAGGACCGCCTGGTCATGCTTTGGGAGAGCAACCCGGAGCTGGGCTTCAAGCGCGGCTCGGTTGCCCCCGCTAATGCGGGCGACTGGCGCGAGCAGAATCAAACCTTCGAACACATCGTCATCATCAACCAGCGTTCATTCGATCTTACCGAACGTGATGAGCCTGAGCGGTTCTTTGGCTACGTAGTATCGTCGACGTTCTTCGAAGCGCTCGGAGCGCAAGCGATGTATGGCCGAACTTTTAGCGCGGATGAAGGCGAGCCGGGTAAGCAGGATGTCGTAGTGTTGAAGCACAGCCTCTGGCAACGGCGTTTTGGCGCGGACCCGAACATCGTCAATCAGACCATCCGGCTCAACGGCAAAACGTTCACCGTGATCGGAGTGATGCCGCCGGATTTCAACTATCCGTTCAACGGTGGCGAGATGTGGGCGCCAATCGTTTTCGACGCAAAAGACCTGGTCAATCGCGGCAGCCATTTCCTCCAGGTGATGGGTCTGCTAAAGCCCGGCGTGACGATCGCGCAAGCGAGCGCCGATCTCAGGGGGATTGCTGCGCGCGCGGCCGAGCAATTCCCGGAAACCAATGCCGGGCGCAGCGTCAACGTCATTTCGATGACGGAAGACGCAACGCGCGGCTCGCGCATGTACGCGCCGGTGATGCTGGCCGCTATTGGGTTTGTGCTGCTGATCGCGTGCTCGAATGTCGCAAACCTTTTGCTTGTGCGCGGCGCATCCCGGCAGAAAGAGATCGCGATTCGATTGGCGCTGGGCGCGAGCCGCTGGAGGCTCGTGCGACAGTTGCTGACTGAGAGTCTGCTTCTGAGCATGGCTGGTGGCGCGCTTGGCTTGCTGCTCTCGGTGTGGGGCGTGAAGAGTCTGGCGCGCGCGATACCCGAAGATTTTTCCAAGTTCATTCCCGGCTGGCACAACCTGGTCATCAACCGAACGGCTTTTTTATTCACGCTAATTGTGTCCGTGGCGGCCGGACTGTTGTTCGGTGTTGTTCCTGCGCTTCAATCGACAAAGACGAATTTCAATGAGGCATTGAAAGAAGGCGGCAAAGGCTCATCGGGCAAAGCGTCGCACAATCGCGCGCGCAATAGTTTGATTGTTGCGGAAGTGGCTTTGTCACTGGTGCTGCTGATCGGCGCGGGATTGATGGTACGCAGCTTCATCGAATTGCTTAGATCGGACCTCGGCGTGAATCCCGCGAACGTCCTGACAATGGAAGTCTCGCTGCCCAACGAAAAGTATGCAAAGGTCGAAACTCGCTCCGCCTTCTTTGACCAGCTTATGAATCGCATTCAAGAATTGCCCGGTGTGACACGCTCAGGAGGCATCGGGAATCTGCCGATGGGCGGCTCCAGCAACAGCCGCGGCATCGAGCGGATAGGTCAAAGCGTTTTTGCGCAAGGTAAGCAACCAAACATTCTGTATGTCCCGATCACACCCGGCTATCTCGAAGCCATCGGCACCGCGCTCATCAAAGGACGCAACTTCACTGAACAGGACCGCGGTGATTCGCCTCGAGTGGCACTGGTCAACGAAGCGTTCGTGAACGAGTTCCTGCGCGGCCAGGATCCCATCGGACAGCAGTTCAAAGAACCCGTGGGTTCAGCCGTCTCAATCATCGGGGTAACGGCCAATGTGATGAATGCCGACTTTGATGACAAACTAGAGGCGCAGATTTACGTTCCTTACGCACAGGAGGTGTGGCGCTCGATTTATCTGGTGATTCGCGGCGGCTCCGAGCCGGCCCAACTCACATCCGCGGTGCGCGGCGAAGTTAGCGCGCTCGACAAAACGCTGCCGGTCTTCAACGTCAAAGCGATGGAGCAAGTCATCGGCGAGCGAATGTCGCCTAAGCGGCTGGCGACCGCGATGATGGCGATCTTTGCAATTCTGGCGCTCGTGCTTGCGGGCGTGGGGATCTACGCGGTGATGAGTTATGCAGTCTTTCAGCGCACGCATGAGATTGGTATTCGCATGGCGCTTGGGGCACAGGCTCGCGACATCTTCAAGCTGGTGATCGTGCAGGGATTGACGCTGACGCTCGTAGGGATTGTCATTGGCCTCGGCGGAGCCTACGCGATGACTCGCGCGATGGCCGGGATTCTGTACGGCGTGACGGCCACAGACCCGCTTACGTTCATTGGCATATCGTTGCTGCTCGGCGGCGTCGCGACGTTGGCATGTTATGTGCCGACTCGCCGAGCTATAAGAGTTGATCCGATGATCGCGCTCCGCTATGAATGATTGAAGATCGAAGATCGAGGATCGAGAATGGAGGATTGAGGATCGAAGATAGAGGAGGATCGAGGATGGAGGATAGAGGATAGAGAATCGAGGATCGCGCATTGGATCTTTCGAGTCTGCCGCTCAATCCTCAATCCTCGATCCTCCACTCTTTATCCTCGATGCTCCATCCTCAATCCTCCATCCTCAATCCTCCATCCTCCATCCTCGCTCCTCGATTTTCCATCCCCTATCTTCTATCCTCCATAATTCCACGAGTGAATGAAACATGAATACGCCTGCGAAAGACTGCTGCATTCTGGTTGTTGACGACGATAAGAAGACCGTCGCTTCGATCAATCTCTATCTGGAGCACGACGGTTATCATGTGGCAGTCGCATACGATGGCAGGCAGGCGTTGGCTTATGCGCGATTGCATCGGCCCGACCTTGTTGTGTTGGACCTGATGCTGCCCGAGATCAGCGGAGTCGACGTATGCCGGACGCTTCGCGCTGAATCAAGCATTCCCATCATAATGTTGACCTCGCGTGCCACAGAGGAAGACAAACTCAGGGGGCTCGATCTCGGTGCCGACGATTACATAACCAAACCGTTCAGCCCACGCGAACTTGTGGCGCGCATTCGAGCGGTACTGAGGCGATCCTCGCAAGGTGATACTTCATCGGCGATCCGGAGTGGCGATTTGATTATTGATCTCAATCGCCACGAGGTTCGCGTGCGCGACAAGCTGGTGCAGCTTACGCCGACGGAGTTCAAACTGCTCGAGGCATTAGCGAAAGCTCCGGGCCGAACATTCACTCGGCAGGAACTGGTCGAACGAGCGCTGGGATGGGACTACGCCGGTCTCGATCGAACGGTTGACGCACACATTATGAACCTGCGGAAGAAACTCGATGAGGGCCGCGCGGAATCATCGCGGATCGCCACAGTGTTTGGCGTCGGCTATAAATTCTCGACCGAAGGGCGTGAAGATGATGATTCGTAGCTTGCGTCTGCGGCTGCTTCTGATGACCGTGATCGTTTCGGGCGTAGCGGTCGCGGCGGTCGGATTGCTCTCGAGCCGAGTCACGACATTCGAGTTTCAACGCTTCGTCGGCGCCGGACAGGAAAACAGCTTCGAACGATTCCGCAATATCGTCACAGCGCACTACCGGCAAACGGGAAGCTGGACGGGAGTAGAGTCTGTCCTCGAACGGATTGGTCAGGTCAGCGGCCGGCAGCTTATTCTTCTCGATGCTGGGCACAAGACTATTGCCACGTATCCAGCGGATTTGTCGCGCGCGGAAATCGAAATCACTCCTGATGACAATCTGCATTTGACTCGAGACGTCTTTGAAGAAGAGGGCAGACAGGTTCGGGTCACTCAGCAGAAAATGGTTTTCGCCAAGCCGCCGCATTTCACGATCCCGGATTCGCAGGACGCGCCGGTTGCGACGCTCTATTTGATGGGACGCATGGCTCCCGATGAGATCAACGAACAGGAGAGCTTCGTTGCATCGGTGAATCGCTCGCTGCTGTTGGCCGTGGTGATTGCCGTCGGAGTCGCAGTGGTTGCAGCCTTTCTGCTTTCACGCCGGATCCTGGGCCCGGTCGAAGCTCTGACTGAGGCCGCGCGAGGCATGGGCCGGGGCGATCTCAGCCGCCGAGTTGAAGTGAAGTCGCGCGACGAGATCGGAGATTTGGCTGATGCGTTTAACGGCATGGCGGACGGTCTCGCTCGAGTTGAACAACTGCGCCGCAATATGATCGGCGACATAGCTCACGAACTACGCTCGCCGTTGACGAACATCCGCTGCCAGCTTGAGACATTGCAGGATGGACTTGCGGCGCCGAGTCCGGAAATCATCGCATCGATTCACGAAGAGGCGATGTTGCTCAATCGGCTGATCGAGGACTTGCAGGATCTGGCTCTGGCGGAAGCCGGTCAGTTGAGATTCCAACGAGAGACGGTGGACCTCGGCGCGGTGATCGAGCAAACGGTCGCCGCAATGCGGACTCAAGCCGCTAACAAGGACATCGACCTTTGCGTTGATGTGACAGCGGGCCTTTCGCCTGTTATCGCGGACTCTGAGCGGGTCGCGCAGGTGCTTAGAAACCTGCTGGCAAACGCGATCATCCACACGCCAACGAATGGCCGGATAGAAATTCGCGCGCGCGCGATCAACGGCGATAGGTATGTCAACATCACGATCACGGATAGCGGTCCGGGCATCGCGCCGGAACACTTGCCTTTTGTCTTTGAGCGTTTCTACCGGGCGGACGACTCACGCGCTCGTTCGACTGGCGGGGCCGGGCTTGGCCTTGCGATCGTGAAACAACTCGTGGAAGCGCAAGGCGGAAGAGTTTGGGCGAAGAGTGAGCCCGGGAAAGGCTCGGTCTTTGGTGTCGACCTTCCGGCGAGCGCGGACGATCCAACCACCGCGCCCGAGGCCGAAGAAAAATAGGTTCTTCATAACATCTTCACAACTTCGTGCTACAAATGCCTCGTGCAGAGGTGGGCACTAATTCGAACTCTGTTCCGAGCGAGGTTCCATGATACGTTTCAAAAGCTTCATCATTCTCGTTTCACTCTTTTCAATACTAGTCTCTTCGGCGGCGGCCCACGATTCGGCCGTGGCCACGAAAGTCGATGAATACTTGACTCGTCTGAATGGTTTGGGATTCAGCGGCGCGGTCGTGGTCGCCAAAGATGGGCAGGTATTGCTCGAGAAGGGCTATGGCTTCGCGGATCGAACGCGGAATTTGCCCATAACAAAGGACACGGCGTTCGATATCGGATCGAACACGAAAGATTTCACGAAGATGGCTATCCTGCAATTGGCGGAGATGAAGAAACTCAACCTCGACGATCCGATCACGCGCTTCATCGAAAGTGTGCCTGCAGACAAGGCCGCGATCACTGTCACGCAGTTGATGGATCACACCGCGGGACTTGGGATGTATTCCGGCCGCGACAACCAGAAGGTGACGAAGGAAGAGTTTCTGCGCCGCGTGCTGACGGCGCCGCTGATGTCGGAGCCTGGGAAGCGCGAGAGCTATTCGAATCCCGGGTACGGGTTGCTGGCGGCGATTATCGAGAATGTAAGCGGGCAGTCATTCGAGCAGTACCTGGACGAACACATCTACAAGCCGGCCGGGATGACGAGCACTGGCTATCTGATTCCCAAATGGCGAGACGGCCAGCTCGCTCACAGCTATGCGAAGGGAGAAGACGACGGGTCGACTTTTGATATTCCGCATCTGCCGGATGGTATTTCGTGGAGTTTGCGCGGCGCCGGTGGCACGCTGTCGACGCTCGGCGATATGTATCGGTTTCATCTTGCGCTCGAGGGCGAACAATTGCTTTCGAAGGCTTCCAAACCGAAGCTGTTTGACATGGATGGACCAGCCTTTTTGGTTGGGGGGAACGGCGTTCATTATTTTGTCTACATTCGGCAGCCGTCTGATCACGTAGCCATCTTGATGGCTTCGACGGACGCCGGAGTGCGCGCGATCGAGATCGACGATCAGATTCTGTCACTTGCCTTGGGAAGGGAAGTGAGCCTTCCGCCGCAAACGATCAAGCTCGATCAGCCGGCGTTGGCGAAATTCGCGGGGAGCTACAAGCTGCCTTCCGGGGCCGAACTGAATGTATCGGTCAGAGGAGATCACTTGTTCGTCGCGAGCGCGAATCAGGCAGGGTTCGATCTGCTCGCTGGTAAGAAGCGAGGCAGCCCCGATCAAATTAACCGCATGAACTCAGAGGTGCGGGCGATCCTCGAAGCAAGCGTCAAAGGCGACCACACCGTTCTGCACAAGTACTTCGGCTCCGCGATGCCGTATGAGGAATTCAAACCGGAACAGGATAAGCTGTGGCAGCGGCGCAAGGACCAGTTCGGACCAGTCAAGGGACTAACGATTCTTGGCACGGTTCCGGGGCAGGGAAACTTTGTCACTACCGCGCGTCTCGAATTCGAGCGCGGTGTTGATTACTCTCAGTTCATGTGGGGAGGGGGAACGATCAGAGGGATTCTCCCTTCGATCCCGGCTCCTGGCTCAAACTTCTTCCCGCAATCGGCGACGGAGTTCGTGAGCTTCAAACCGAGGCCGGGCGAATCCATGAACCTCAGCTTTAGCCCCGGTGAGAATGGTTTCCGCGTGACGGTGGAAGAGAAGAGAGCCGCCGTGGCGTCCAAGCCGGCAGTGAACAAGACCGCGGATAAATTACCGGACACCGCGCCAGGCCAAGTCGCGGCGGCTTATTTCAAGGCGTTCAACTCCGGGGACGAAAAGGCGATGACGGAGTTCTTCCTGAATCATCTCTCAAAAACATCGCTCGCCAGCCGATCGATGGAAGAGCGGCTAAAGTTGTTTCGCAGGATGCGCGATGATCTGGGCGAGCTTCCACCGGGAAGTGTTTCAGATTCGACCGAGCAGGGACTGACGGTTTCAATGCAATTGAAGGATGGAGGGAGTCTGGAGTTGCGGTTTGAAATGGACGCGACGGAACCCCAGAAGCTGAAAGCGCTTCGAGTGGAGCGGCAGTGAAGATTAGGATTTGGGAATTGGGATTAGGGATTTAGGACTTAGGATTTGGGATTTAGCGTTTCTTTCGATCTGAGATCTGAGATTTGAAATATGAGATTTGAGATAGTTGAGATGTGAAACTTGAGAAAGATGAACCCGTGAGAGATCCCAGATCCCAGATCCCAGATCCCAAATCCTAAATCCCATGTTCCCGTCTGACGACCACGACCGGGCAGGGTGATTTTCGAATAAGCACTTCCACCACGGAGCCGATAACGGCCGCACGCATGCCTTCGATCAAGCCCGCGCCGCGTCTCCCTACAACGACGAGATCGGCGCCGATTTCTGTCGCATAAGCCACGATGGTCGCTCCCGCTTCACCGCGACGCGAAGCGTGTTCAATAACAATCTGGGAACGGTCGATATTGCAGAGCGTTTCCGAAAAGCGCATCTCGATCAACTGCTCGACCGCCGTTTCAAGCTCCTCATCGTTCGCGGCATCATCCAGCAAACCTTCCTGGACGGCAATGCGGAGCGCGCTTCCAGTTTGAACGTGTAACACGTATAGCTTCGCGCCGAGTTGTCTCGCAAGAGCGCACGCGGTTTCGAATGCGCGCTGGGCGTGTTCGCTGAAGTCGGTGGGTACCAGGATGGTTTTGATGCTCATGACTTCTGACCTCTGACTTCTGATCTCTGACCTCTGACCTCTGACTTCTGATCTCTGACCTCTGACTTCTAACTTCTGACTTCTGACCTCTGTCTTCCTACCAATGTTCTCGCATAAGTTTAGGAAAGACTAAAAACGCTTCAAAGCCGCTGCGCTTCTTTATGGCAGCCGCAACGATCGCGGCGGTCCAGATGAAATACAACGCGGTGATCACTTCCTTACCGCGATGCGCGAAACTCTCGACATGATCCGCCGCCAGACCAAACAAAGCAGCGGCATATACCGCGAGGCTGTTGTGAGGCATCGACGGATCGACCGGTTTCTCAAAGCCTGAGAACACAAACTGAACAGCCCACAACGTGAACAGCAGAGCGGCCTCCCACCAAGTGAACCGCATGTTCGCCAAGAGCAAGGCGCCCAAAAGCGATTGGCCAATCGTCATCAGTACTTCGAGCTCCTGATGCGAATCGAAGTCGATCGTGCCCAGGCTCCCGAGCGCCAGCGAATACGCAATCGGGAGCATTGCCGCCAGCATCGTCCACTGATTGATATTCGAGCTGACCATGTTCATCAATGCCATCGGAGCGCTGCTCACTCGCCGGGCCCAGTTGAACGCTGAGACTTTTTCGGGAAACTCCGAAAGGAACGGCGCAACCCATTGAACAAACACAAACGTAGAGATGCCGAGACCAACCGCCAGCGCTTTCAAGCTCTCGAGGAACGGATGCGCCGCAAAGTACAGGATCAATCCGCCGCCTGCGAACATTGCGCCGATCAAGCCGTTGCGCGCCGCGCGGCGCTGGCGAAGGATGAATCGCGGGATTCGATCGAGGTCTTCGATTTTTTCTTCGGATTGCGGCGGAATCTTTTTCAGGAAGTAAAGATACACGAAGTAGATCAATGACAGTACGACTGTATCAACCCAACTGAGAGTGCCCTTAGCCCAGATCACGAAAAAGTATGCAATTGAAATGAGCAGAAAAACTATCTCGACCGCGTGTTCCTTCTCGAGAGCGATTTCCTTGAGCCGCTTTTTGGTTTGCCTGCGATAGAACAGCGCCGCGGTGCAGTAGATCATCGGCCAACCGAGTCCAACCAAAAGCCGCAGGCTCCCGGTGAGGTTGGCGGTCATCAGCGCGGTCGCGTGTACTTTGACGGCGGGCAAGACGGCCGGATCGCTTGCGGTCTGGCCGGCCTGCCATGCGATGACTGCTTCGACCGCGAACTCGGGCAGCGTCTGAAGCCACGCCAGCACCGCAAGCGCGAGCCCTTGCGAGATCAAGAACTGCGCGGCCTCCGCGGCCCACGCGATCAACATCGCCGAGAAGAGCACCGAAGGAAAAGTCCACGCGGCCGAACCGGCGCCCTGAATAAACGCGAGTCCGGCAGCGAAAGGTTTTGCAATTAATTTGATTGGGGTGAACCGTAGCATCAATGTGGATGTGAGACTTCAAAGCCTCCGACTGAATTTGAACAACCGGGTCAATAGCATACCGTCTCACTCGCAGAGAAGTACACCGGGCTGCGTACCGCGGTTGTGAAAAGACCCTGCTCGAAAGAACGAGCTTCGGATATAATCGCTGGGCTCGGTGGCATAGAGCGACGACCTTGGCAATCGCGGGAGAAAATAAATGAGCGCTAGAGCACTAATGAAATCAATCGTATTGCTAAGCATGTTGGCGGCGGCGACACCCGCCGCGAACCGCTTCAACGCGCGTCCGGTTGAGTCTTGCCCGCTGATCTTCCCGGCCAGTCCCGTCGTCGCCGCCCCCAATCAACCGGCAATACCTGCGCGATCAACCGTCGGCATCATCAACGGGCTTTGCGCGATCACGTTGAACTTCGTTAACTGCGGGTTCGTGCCCACTTCGGTTGCGATCAACTGCGACACGAACGGAGACGGCGCGCCCGAGCTTTTGATCCCGCTCAAGAACATAACCATCATCAACTCACTTCTTTTTCAGGCTACGTTGCCTGCGCTCGGCACGAGTCCGGGAACGGCATTCCCGCTGGCCTGCTGTGGAGGACTCGCGACGATCACACTGACCTGCACGCTCAGCGCTGGAGATGACAACGTGTTTGGGCCGATCACGCAGTCGCTGACGTGTCCGATCGATCTTGGACTTCGAGCCCCACTGGTGATATCGGCTACGCCATCCGAGGGAGACTGCGTGCTTGGTCAGAACGTGTTGATACCGGGCGCCTGTTTCTTATTGGCGGACGGAAAGCCGAACGTCACGTCGGTGTTCGGAGTCGAAGTTGGTAATCCCGCGAATGTCATTCAAGCGAGTACGATTCAAATTCTGACTAACAATCTTGTAGATGCGTTCTTCAAGCCCGACCCGTCTAATGCCGGCAAGACGTTTTTGATTTTTGTGAGCGGACCGAACGGAACAAGCCGCAACCTGACAGTGTTGCCTGCCGGAGCGCCCGCGGGTTGTCCGTTGGGAAACGAGCAGGGAACTCTTGTTCAATTCAAGTGCAAGGGCTCCGCCTCTCCAGGAAGCGGTGATACCGTGGGCGATCAGTTTCCTCCGATCGCCAGGTGTCAGCTTGATCGTGATCCCTCAGGTGCTTTTACCCTGACTCTGTTTGGGGCCTTCCGCGACGGCGTAACATTGACGATTGGCGGCGTGACACCGAAGAAGTTGAAATTCAAGGACTATCATGCGGCAGCCAACGTGTTTACCCGTGCGATTGCGAAAGGGCGAATATGTAGTGGCTTGCCTGGAGCAATCGTCTACACGCCACCGAACGGCGGTTCTTCATCCGTGTTCAATTGTGCCCAGAGCTGCCAGGACTAACGATGCCGGTAATACAGAATCCGCTTACTTATCGAGCGAACTCGCGGTCCTGTACGGAGCCCACGCAAACAATATCCACAGACAAATATTAATTTGCCTAAGAGCCTTGACCCTCTCTTTGTCTCCGCTCACTTCAGTGGCAGAAAGCGAGTGGATCGTATCGCTTCTATTTCTACTCGTACGACTGCGGTGAGCCTCGACACACGCGCGCTCACCGAGAGAATTGCGGCGCGAAGTTCTGGCTCGACTCGGACGCACGCCAGTCACTAATCACGCTCCAGCCCGAGAGAATTGCGCGGCATCGCGAACTCCGCGGGAGTTGCCTGTCGATAGAACCCCGTACGTTCACGGTCCGAACTCCGTAGGAGTTACCTGTGCTTACCTTCGCGAGATGTCGCATTTCACCAGGAGGTCACTCCTGCGGAGTGAGGCGATACGGAGCGATGTCGTTCTATCGACAGGTCACTCCTACGGAGTGAATGTCACTCCTACGGAGTGAAGGGATAACGCGCGACTTCGTTTCTATCGACAGGTCACTCCGATGGAGTGAGCGCGATACAGCCGTACTGTTGCTTCTATCGATGGCTAGGGTCGGAGAGAAACTGTGCAACACCCGCCGCATCGTGCGTGAGAACCTGGAGTCATTGGGAGCGACCGGTGTTCCCGGCATAGAGTGACTCTTAAAGCAGTCTGGAGGAAAAATAGTTTTCTCTGCGTGATCTCAGCGTGCTCTGCGTTTCTGCGGTGAATTTGCCCGAAAAACAGCTCACCGCAAGGCGCCGAGAACGCAGAGAACGCGCAGAGTTTTTTCCGCCCTCCTGGCGGAGAGCGGGGGTGGTTCGCATCTGCCGTGAGGCTTCGCTTGACTCTCCAGTTACGGGAGACTGTAGACTGCGGTCGTGAACAACTAAACGGTTCTTTTCGGATAAAGGAGCTGAGATGTTCAGAATCGGAGATTTTTCCAGATTGAGTCAAGTCTCGATCAAGGCCCTTCGCTTCTACGATGAAGTTGGGCTGCTCAAACCGACTTTCGTGGATCGCGCTACGGGATACCGTTACTACTCGGCGAATTTGCTGTCCCGCCTCAATCGCATACTGGTCTTCAAGGAGTTGGGATTCTCGCTAGACGAGATCGCGCTGTTGCTGCAAGAAGGGTTGCCCATTGAACAAGTGCGCGAGGCGCTCCACGGCAAACGCGAAGACCTTTCCCGCCGGATCACTCGAGAACAGGCGCGACTCGCGCAGGCCGAGGCATGGCTCGTGCAGATCGAGCGTGAAGGCCGCAGTCCCAACTATGGGATCGCGCTCCGGCGCGCCGCGCCGCAGTTGGTAGCTTCGATCCGCGACAGCGTCGATTCTTATGACGAAGCCGCGGAGCTCTTTGCCGAACTCAACCGCCACTTGAAGAGTCACAGTGCTCACGGACAACACGCCGCCATCTGGCACACCTGTGCGGGTCAAGCGGAACGCATCGATTGCGAAGCGCTTGTGTTCCTCGATCGGCCCGTCCCCGAAAAAGACCGAATCGCGGTCTACGAACTTCCGTCCAGCGTCAATGCGTGTCTGCTTCATCATGGAAGCGACGAGACAATCACAGAGGCCTACGTCGCCGCGCGTTCCTGGATCGAGACGAATGGCTATACGATTGGCGGGCCGCTTAGCGAGCTGTATTGGCAGGGCGGCGTCGCGCAAGGTGATGGTCCTGGCGTGACTGAAATCCGATATCCAATTCTCAAGTCTCAAAGCCTCGCATCCGCTAGTCGTGAGTTCCTGAACAACTGATCAAAGGAGACAAGTATGAATCGTATCGTGATGGCAATGAGCTTAACTGTCATTGCGCTGGGGCTGTGCGTCGTTGTTTTCGGCGCGGGATGGATTCAAAAACAAAAGGAGAAAAAGTCTATGTCGGCACAAGCAGCAAGAGTTCGTTTCATCAATCGCGCGCCTCGGGGTTATTCGCACGTCGTCGAGGTTCGCGGCGGGCGCACTCTTTATATCGCGGGGCAACTCGCGCTGGACAAGGACGGAAAACTGGTTGGCGCGGGCGACTTTCGCGCGCAGGTCAAACAGGTCCTTGAAAACCTGAAGGCGCGCCTTGCAGAGGGCGGCGCCACTTTCAACGATGTGGTCAAGCTCAATTATTACCTCGCCGACGCTTCGGATTTGCAAGCGTTGCGCGACACGCGGGACGGCTACATCAACACGGAACATCCGCCCGCGAGCACATTGGTCGTGGTGAAACGGCTTGTCGGTGAAGAGTATCTGATCGAAGTGGAAGCTATCGCCGCCGCCAGCGAATGAAAAATGGAATCATCAGGAGAAGCAGAGCATGAATCTCGGAGTTATCGGGTTGGGAATGATGGGGCGCGGCATTGCGCAAAGCCTGCTGAGGGCGGGTCATCGCGTCACGGTTTGGAATCGCACGCCGAGCCGCGCCGAAGAATTGCAGTCGCAAGGCGCGCTGATAGCTCTGACTCCGGCGGACGCCTGCAAGAAGGAATAATCTTAGTGCAGCCGAGAACGACCAAGACAAGAACACACGAAGAGTTCACTCCGGTTGTTTCCACTCAAGTCGGCGAGGGCCCCAATGCACGCGTTATGTTGACCCGTCGAAGACCGTCACCCGCTTCGCGGGTTCGATTCCGGCTTGCATCGCGTTGCGCCGCGTGTTCCTTTCCACGGGTTCGCGGACTCACCCGTGGCTATACGGCATCGCCCGCTCCGCGGGTTAATATTCTTTGTCACACCACTTCCGACCGCTCTTACGCTGCGCCTTGCTCCAATCAATACGGAATAGTAGGCTGCTCATCCTATGAACACTCGCCGTCTGCTGAGTTCATCACGATCGAACCGAGCTTCGTGCGAAAGAACCGGGGAAACGATATGACACGCGAGATGTACGATCTCACTGCGCTTGAATTGTCGCAGGCCTACCGCTCGAAAAAGCTCTCACCGGTAGACGTCACGCGGTCGCCAGAGTGAAAGAAGCCGGTTGCGTCATTGTCGGAAAAACTACAATGCCGGATTTTGGGATGTTGGCTTCCGGTGTTTCCAGTCTGCACGGCACCGCCCGGAATCCGTGGAACACCGAACGCAACACAAGTGGATCAAGCTCGGGCGCAGGTGCTGCGATCGCGGCTGGTTATGGCCCGCTTGCACTCGGCACCGATATCGGAGGCTCGGTGCGGCTGCCCGCGGCTTATAACGGAATATTCGCGTTGAAGCCCAGTCTGGGCCGCGTCCCAATCTATCCGCCATATCTGGGCCGAGTGACCGGCCCAATGACGCGAACGGTTACCGACGCGGCGTTACTTATGAATGCCCTGACGAAACCAGATGCCCGCGACTACATGGCTCTGCCTTACGATCAGCGCGACTGGACCGAGGCGCTTGATGGCGAGGTGCGCGGCAAGAGACTCGGTCTCCTCATGGAGATTGGCGCAGGCATTATTCCGCAACCCGCGGTTCGTCGAGCGATCGAAGCGGCGGCCAGCACATTCGAAGAGGCCGGCGCGATTGTCGAACGCGTCGAGCCCTTTGTCACCGAAGAAATGCTCGACGGTCTCGATCTATTTTTTCAGTCACGTCTGTTGGCTGATGTCGAGCGGCTTCCAGCGGAACGTCAGCAGAAGGTTTTGCCTTTCATACTCGAGTGGTGCACGAGAGCAGAAGGCCGGAGCGCTGTTGAAGCGCTGCGCGCGCTTGGACAGATCATGCTGATGCGCGAGAAAGCCGTGGCAGCGATCCAGGGCTATGATTTCCTGATCGGCCCGGCGTCTCCCATCACTGCATACGCCGCAGACGAGCCGGCGCCGGGCAATGACCCGCGGCGTCCATTCGATCACATCGTATTCACCGCACCCTTCAATATGTCGGAGCAACCGGCAGCTTCGATATGCGCGGGCTACGACGATGACGGTTTGCCGATTGGCCTGCAAATCGTCGGGCATCGCTTCGATGACGCGGGCGTAATGATGCTTGCTCACTCGTACGAAGGACTGCGGTCTGGGATGCGGCCGTGGCCCGATCCGGCATAGCGACGCTGTGGTCCGAGTCGGACCAGGTTTGGAAACTTCAATGGAGGGCTGATGGGCAAGGGACGGTTGGAGACATTCAGCGACGGCGTGCTCGCGATCATCATCACGATTATGGTGCTGGAGCTGAAGGTGCCGCACGGCGCGAGCCTGCACGATGACCTGTTGCCGTTACTCCCGGTATTCCTCAGCTACGTCCTGAGTTTCGTTTATGTGGGCATCTACTGGAACAACCATCATCACATGCTGCACGCTTCGACTACGGTCACGGGCGCGATGCTCTGGGCGAACCTTCACCTGTTGTTCTGGCTGTCGTTGTTTCCCTTTGCGACGGGCTGGATGGGTGAGAATCATTTCGCCCGGGCGCCCACGGCGCTCTACGGTGTGGTGTTGCTGATGGCGGCGATCGCGTATTACCTGCTCGAGCGGGCAATCATCCGCGCGCAAGGGCCGGACTCGATCCTGAAGAAAGCGGTTGGGCGCGACTTAAAGGGCAAGCTGTCACCTGTGCTTTATATCCTGGCAATCGTTGCTACTATGCTTTCGACGTGGATCGCCGAGGCGATCTACGTTGCAGTGGCGATGATCTGGCTTATTCCGGACCGGAGAATTGAAAACGTGTTGTCGCGCGACGAAGCCTAACGATCGCTCGACGCGTTCATTCCAGCGAGCATCAACTCGTTGCTTCCCTTCCTCAACTTCCATACAGTGCGAGCTGAAAAGGATCTCGACAATATTTGCGGCCCTCGTTCGTCTACAGTAATGGATGGATGAGCCGGCGAGCATCATCTCGATGAACGAACAAGATCGTAAAATCTCCGAGATCATCGCGGAAGAGCGATCGCGGCTGAGCAATTTCATCCGCCGGCGAGTGCCCGATCCATCGGACGTCGAGGACATCCTGCAAGAGGTCTTCTACGAACTCGTGGAAGCGAATCGCCTGCTGATGCCGATCGATCACGTGACGGGCTGGCTCTTTCGCGTCGCGCGCAATCGCATCACCGATCTGTTTCGCAAGAAGAAGCCGGAGAACTTCAGCGACGCAGCCGCCAGAAACCTTGGCGACGAAGATGTCGACGCACCGCGGATCGAAGACCTGTTGCCGTCGCCTGATGCCGGGCCGGAAGCGCTCTACATTCGCAACGTGCTTCTTGATGAGTTGGAAGCGGCGCTCGACGAACTGCCCGATGAGCCCTATGGGCCGCGTGAAATATTCGTTGCTCACGAACTCGAGGGGCGCAGCTTCAAGGAGTTGTCGGCGGAGAGCGGCATAAAAGTCAACACGCTGCTGTCGCGCAAGCGCTTCGCGGTGCTTCATCTGCGCCAGCGATTGCAGAGGGTCTATGACGAGTTTACGAATAAGTGAGGAATACAACATGAGAAACAGACTGCGAAATTTGACGAGGCTGACGAAGCTGATGTTAATAGCGCCGCTGGCGATCATCGGGATGGCGATCTTCGCATGGATCGGCGGCGAAATAGTGATGCTTCTGTGGAACTGGCTGGCACCCGAGTTGTTCGGCTTGCGCACGATCAACTTCTGGCAGGCACTGGGATTGTTGGCGCTATGCCGGATTCTGTTTGGAGGATTTGGTCTTAGTGGCGGTGGGAATCGCAATTCGGGCCGGCGAATGGAGGCGCGAATAGGCGAGCGAGTGAGCGAGCGAATGGCCGAGCGCTGGGAACAGATGACGCCCGAGGAGCGGGAAAGACTCCGACAAGGACTTCATGATCGCTCAGGGCGGACGACGCCGCTGGATTCGAATCAGAGCGCGTGAAATGACGCCATTGAGCCAACGGGCGGCGTGGTATGATCTCGCTCAATCCCAGGGTGAATGAGATGAAGACGCTTGAAGTCGAGACAAGTAAGCAGCAGTTCATCGCCGCGATTCTGCTCGGCATCTTCATTGTTCCAATGGCGTTTGTCACCATGACCAGCGCAGTGAGAAGAGGTCTTAGGATCGCGCCATTCGTGCTTGGCTTTGCGATGTTGGCTGTCTATGTCTTCGTTTTGTGGCTGGTCCGGAGGGCTCGCGCGAGGTCCGTCAAGCGCTTTTCACGTAAGGGGCTCGAGCGATTCGATGGACAAAGCTTCGCGTGGAGCGATCTGAACCGAGTCGTCAAACAAATCAAGAAAAGAGGCTATCGAAGATTCCACTGGCGAACCGAGATACAATTTGCGAATGGCAAATCGGCCTGGCTGCTTCCAGGATCGATTAGCAATCTTGAAGAAGTGAGCGCGTACATCGAAGGTTTGCCCTGCGAACACACCGAAGTGGTCGTTGGATGAGATCGTCATCTCCTCGCCTTGATCCAGTTTACACGCGAGAGTAGTCTCATCAACCTATGAACACTCGCCGCCAGTTTCTGCTTACCGCGCCTCTCGGTTTTCTCGTTGCCGCTACTGCTTGTCGCAACGAGTCACCGGCGTCCAATTCTCAATCGTCGCCGACGACCGCCGGGGCTCCTCCAACGTGGGGCACCGGACCCGGAGCAGGTCCACCGGTGACACCGGCTACATTCGCGGAAGCTGAGAAGCTGATGCAAGTCACGATGTCAGAAGCCGAGCGCCAGCAAGCCGCCGACACGTGGCGGCTGTTGCTCGCGCCTTATCTCGAGCGTCGCGCGGGTCCACGCAAGGTTGCGATTGCATACACCGATGCACCGGCCACACTCTGGAATCCGGCGCTCGCCCAGACAACCGATCCCGGCCGACAGACGACGATGCAAGATCGTTTCGTCAGATCAAAGGCCGATGGCGCGCCGCTGCCCTCATCGGACGATGCAATCGCGTTTGCGCCTGTCTCGCAACAGTCGAGATGGATCGAGGCGCGACTGCTCACATCAGAACGGCTCACGAATATTTATCTCAGCCGCATCGATAGGCTGAATCCCAGGATCAATTCCATCATCACGCTGACCAAAGATCATGCACTCGCGCGGGCGAAGGCCGCCGATGCCGAGATCGCATCGGGCAAATATCGAGGTCCGCTTCACGGCATACCCTTCGGCGTGAAAGATCTGCTCGACACGAAAGACATTCCAACGACATACGGTGCCGAGCCTTTTCGCAATCGAGTTCCCTCGACGGACTCGGCGGTAGTGCGAAGATTGAACGACGCGGGCGCGGTGTTGTTGGCGAAGCTTTCGCTCGGCGCGCTCGCGCTTAACGACATTTGGTTCGGCGGCCAGACAATGAACCCGTGGCTTTTGGAAGAGGGCGCATCAGGATCGAGCGCCGGGCCGGGCGCGGCGACCGCCGCGGCATTGGTTTCATTTTCAATCGGCAGCGAAACCGGCGGAAGCATCGTCAGTCCGGCAATGCGCTGCGGCGTGACCGGCATGCGCCCGACGTTTGGACGCGTGGCGCGCACGGGCGCGATGACTCTGTGCTGGTCTTTGGACAAGCTCGGTCCGATGACGCGATCAGTCGAAGACGCGATGCTTGTGCTCCAGGCCATCACCGGACCGGACGCGGGCGATGCGTCGAGTGTGCCGAGCCGGTTCGACTTCGACGCAACGGCTCCGGTCGCGGGTTTGAAAGTAGGCTACATCGCCCAGTGGATGAAAGAGAGTCCGGCAACAGATGTGGATCGCGCCGCGATGGAGACGATGAAGCAGTTGAAGATGGAAGTGAAAGAGGTGACTCTCCCCGATTGGCCGTACAGCTCGCTGATGCCGATTCTGTTTGCCGAGGGCGCGGCGTCGTTTGAGGAACTGACGTTCACTGGTCAACTCGGATCGCTCAAGATGCAGGTCAAGGATGCGTGGCCGAATCTGTTCAGGCAGGCGCGATTTCTTTCGGCGGTTGATTTTGTGCAGGCCGATCGGTTCCGGCGAAAGGTGGCGATGGAAATGGCCCGCGTCTTCAAGGACGTAGATCTGTTGATCGTTCCATCGCTGCGAGACGAGCAACTCACGATCACAAATTTCACTGGGCATCCGTCGCTCACTCTGCGAGCCGGGTTCGTCGAGGTCTCCGAAGCGCGAAGCGACTGGGCTCCGGATCCGGCGAGTCCCCTGCCGAAGTTCAATCCGCCGCGCCGCGTGCCTCACGGGATCACAATTCTCGGGCGATTGTTCGACGATGGATTGATCGGGCGCGTAGGACTCGCGCTCGAACGGGCTTTCGGCGTAGCGGGCGAAAGGCCGCCGGGGTTCTAAAATCGAAGCGTCATACTTTCGCGCCACCCATCAAACGATCGCGACCGAGTTACTCGTCCCGCGGGTTTGTAAATATTAACTCAATGCGCTCGTGATTCCTGCGTTCGCTGTCCCTGATCTCACGTAGTTCTCTTTGCGCAGCTCATCTCGACATGGTCACACAGACTCGAAGCAGTGTCCTTGAACATCTCGCGAAATTGATCGTAATGAAAGTCGAACCACAGCGATTGCGATCTTCAAAGGAGAAACAGTGAAGTTACGATTTCTGGCTACTATTGCGGCTCTTTGTTTGTGTTCATCAGCAGTGTCGGTCACGAAGCCCGCGGCCATAGGTTCTTCGACTTCCGACTGGCCTCAGTGGCGAGGGCCCGAGCGTAACGGGATCTCACAGGAGAAAGGGCTCCTTAAACAATGGCCGGCCGAGGGACCGAAGCTGCTCTGGCAAGTGAACGACATTGGAGACGGCTATTCGACGCCGTCGGTTGCCGGTAAGCGAATTTACCTGATGAGCAACCGTGGTTTTGAGAATGAGTTCGTTCAGGCTCTCTCAACCGAGGATGGAAAACCCATCTGGACTACGCGCGTCGGCAACGTGGGGAGCCCGAATGATTTTCTTTATGCGAAGGCTCGATCGACGCCTACCGTTGACGGAGCATTCATCTACGCGCTTGGCTCGGACGGTGACCTGGCGTGCCTCGAAACACGAACCGGCAAGATTCAATGGCAAAAAAATATCAAGAAGGAATTCGGAGGCAAGCCAGGACCTTGGGCGTATGCCGAGTCTCCACTGGTGGATGGTGATGTCGTCGTCGTAACTCCCGGCGGCGACGAGGCCACGATATTGGCGCTTAACAAAAAGACTGGCGCCGTGATCTGGAAATCGGCGGTACCGGGTGGCGACCCCGCGGCTTATGCATCCGCGATCCTCGTTCACGCGGGAGGCCGAAAGCAATACGTGCAATTCTTGAGCAAGGGCATCGTCGGAGTTGATGCGAAGACCGGCCAGTTCCTATGGCGTTACGCGGAAGTTGCCAAGGGTATGGCTCAGATGGTGACTCCGGTTTCGCGTGACGGGTATGTGTACGGTGGCGCCAACGAAATCGGCGGCGGGCTCGTTCGGTTGACATCAGAGAGCGATGGAGTTGCAGCCGAAAAAGTATACTTCGCCCGCGGACTCCCGAACAGTATGGGTGGGTCGGTACTGGTTGGCGAATATCTTTACGGGACCACCTGGGACGGGCTGGTCGCGATCGAGTTCACCACTGGTAAGGTTAAATGGCAGAGTGAAGGAATCGGCAGCGGTTCGGTAGCTTACGCCGATGGACAGTTATATATTCACGGCCACAATGGAAACGTTGCGCTGATAGAAGCGACTCCGGAAGCTTATCGCGAGAAGGGGCGATTCACTCCGCCGGTTCAGCCGAAGCGCAGGCGCCTGGGACCGTATCCGGAGAAGGCCTGGTCGTATCCGGTGGTTGCGAACGGGAGGCTTTACATTCGCGATACCGGTACACTTTGGGCTTACGACATCAAGGCAAATCGTTAGGCGGGGTTTGGTAAGCCGGCCTTCAGTCAGGAGTCTGTCGGAAACTTTTCTGCGTAATCTCAGCGCGCTCTGCGGCTCTGCGGTGAGTTTGCCCGAAAAAACAGCTCACCGCAGAGGCGCCGAGAACGCAGAGAACGCGCAGAGTGCTTTTCCGGCAGACTCCTTCAAGCGGAAGTTCAAACTCAACCATAACCGAATCAGATTCCTCTTTGAATCTCACCAGGCTTGTTGGCCCTATTGTGCCAATCGCGCCGGGCGTCCTAAACTATCCGCGGATCATGGCAACTCAGGAGCGAGCCGGAATTACATGCGCGCAGTGCGGAGCGAAGCTTGCCTCCGAGTTGCGTTACTGCCTGCATTGCTATGCGCCCGTCGCCGGCGCCGCGCGTGCTCACGTCGAACTGGCAGGCCAGATCAAGACCACTCATCGAGTCGATCCGATGCTCGTCTTCTCTCAGGAGAAGCACGACGAAATAATTCAACGGGCGCGCAGCCGCAAGCGAATGATCGTAAGCACGGCGGCGGCTCTGGTGATCGTCGTGACATCGGCGATTTCATTCAGTCTTGTCGCTCGACATAAGCAACAAGTTGCCAGGGCTTTTGCGCGTGAGGAAGCCGCGTGGCGCGATTTGAACACGCTGGCCGAGTCGCTCGAGAGATTCAAGGGAGATGTGAATCGGTATCCGACAAACGAAGAGGGGCTCGCGGGTCTGACGCGCAGGCCGGCCGCGTTCCCGCCCGACAGCGCCGAGCATACGTTTTACTGGTTCGGCCCGTACATCGAACACGTGCCTGAGGTCGACCCCTGGGGCAACGATTACGTTTACAGGACCGAAGACGCGGGCCGCAGCTTCGAGCTGTACTCATCGGGTCCGGGCGGCGAAACAGGCTCTGACGGCCGATTTCGCGTCACATCGATAAAAGATACGGTATCCGACCGGTAACTAGTTAATCGTTTATGGATTGTTTTCTTTCAATCGTCATTCCGGCTTATAACGAGCAGAAGCGCATCGGCGGAAGCCTCGACGACATACTCACGTTCCTCGAGACTCAAACCTATCGAGCTGAAATCATCGTCGTCGATGACGGCTCATCAGACCGCACCGCTGCAAGCGTCGCCAAGCGAATACCGCAATTCCACAAAGCCGGTCACGAGCTGCGAGTGCTGACTAATGATCCAAATCGCGGCAAGGGCTACAGCGTCAAACGTGGCCTTACGGAAGCGCGAGGCGAGATCGTTCTGTTCACCGACGCCGATCTTTCGTCGCCAATCACAGAGGCTCCCAAGCTGATCGACCCAATTTCCGGCGACAGCGCCGACGTAACTTTTGGATCGCGTGCTCTCAATCGCGAATTGATTGGCGTTCGGCAGCCGATCTTTCGAGACTTCGGCGGGCGTGTGTTCAATTTTTTCATGAAGACGATCACGGGACTTCGATATAAAGATACTCAGTGTGGCTTCAAGGCGTTTCGGCGCGAACCGTCGCTCGCGGTATTCAAGCTTCAAAGCATCGAGCGCTTTGGATTCGATCCAGAAGTGCTCTACATCGCCCATAAGCGGGGTTTGCGTCTGCTCGAAGTGCCAGTCGTGTGGAACGACAGTGAAGGAAGCACCGTGAATTACCTGAGCGATTCAATAAAGATGTTCGTCGACCTACTCCGAGTACGCCTAAACGACATTGCCGGGCGCTACGACGACAACGGAGCCGACGCCGCAATGGAAGTGCGGAATTCAACCACGAGCGCGGGTTCCTGATCGAAAAAATGATTCGCCTAAATGTAAACATCGATCACATAGCGACGCTCAGACAGGCGCGGCGAACGTGGGAGCCAAGCCTGACGGCGGCGGCAGTGCTGGCGGATCTCGCCGGGGCGAGCGGCATCACCGTTCACCTGAGAGGCGACCGCCGTCACGTTCAGGACGAAGACCTGCGAGTGCTTCGGAGCGTGGTAAAGACTCATTTGAATTTAGAGATGGCCGCCACCGAAGAGATGATCCGCATAGCGTGTGAGGCTCGGCCAAACACGGCGACGCTTGTGCCCGAGCGCGAAGACGAAGTGACGACCGAAGGCGGGCTCGACGTGATATCACACGAAGCAGTCATCAAGCAGGCCGTTCGTGAACTCTCCGAAGCCGGCTTGCTGGTCAGCATATTCGTCGATCCTGATCCCGCTCAGATCGAAGCTTCGGCGAGAGTGGGCGCGCATCAGATCGAGATCTGCACCGCCCGCTACGCTGAGTTGACTGATCCAACAAACGCCGGCGAGCCGGGAGAAGTCGAAGCCGAGATCGCGCGCATATCTCAATGCGCAAGCCGCGCCGGAGCGTTGAAGTTGAAGGTCGCCGCGGGGCACGGACTGACGTATCGAAACGTTGCGGCGATTGCGGAAATTCATCCCGTCGAAGAACTCAATATCGGTCACAACATCGTCGCGCGAGCGGCGCTCGTCGGGATGGAGCGCGCAGTTCGCGAGATGTTATCAGCCGTCGCGGGCCGGTAGGTAATTCTCTTCCGCTACTTGTAGCACGGCATTGAGACCGAAGTTCACGCCGAGGACTATCAGTTGTTTTCCGTCGGCCATCGCGCCAGTGATCGCCGGGCCCGCCGCTTGATTAACATCGAAGAACTTGTCCACGATCGTAATCCTGCCCGAGCGCGTGGCCGCGCCATTGTTAGGCGCTACGCTATAGTTGACTGAACCGTTGCCTGTCCCGCTGGCCGCACCGTTAAATGTGAGCCAGCTCGCATTGCTTGTCGCGTTCCAGGTGCAGCCCGCTTGAACCGTGACCGCGATAGCTCCGCCGCCGCCCGATCGCGAAACCGCCGCGCTCGCCGGAGCGATGTTAAACGTACAATTGAGGCCGTTTTGATTGACCGTGTGAACTCGGCCTTCGACAGTAATCTGCCCAACTCGCGCTGACTGAGAGTTGTTCGGATCAACCGTATACTTGACGGTTCCGTCGCCCGTGCCCTGCGTTCGCGTGAATTCGGCGCTGGAGCCGGCTCGGGTAGCGTCAATGTCAATTGGGCGCACCTATCTGTTCTGCAATCACTGAACCAAAACCTAATTGTTGAAGCACGTAACGCCAGACTGGGCGAGGCGGGTGTTAATCCCCAGAGTTGGCGGGGCAAGTGTGGGTTCCTGCCGCAACAAGACCGAAGGCGACGAGCCGGAATCATGCCGTTGGCTGATAGCTCGTCAGATTTCGAGATTTGTCTCGGTGCCGTTCCATCGCAAGCTCGATCAGCCGGTCGATCAGCTCCGAATAAGATATTCCGCTAGCCTCCCACAGCTTCGGATACATGCTGATCGACGTGAAGCCGGGCATTGTGTTTATCTCATTCAAGATCACGCGGCCTGTTCCTCGTTCGACAAAGAAGTCGACTCGCGCAAGGCCCGATCCGTCGATCGCCTGGAATGCGCGAATCGCGTCGCTTTGAATGCGTTCGATCGTTTTCTTCGGAAGCTTCGCAGGAACTTCGGTCCTCGAAGTGTTATCGATATACTTGTCTTCGTAATCGTAAAACTCGTGGCCGGTTATGATTTCGCCGGGCAAGCTCGCGATCGGATTCTCATTGCCAAGGATGCTCACTTCTATCTCGCGGCCGTCTACCGCGCGTTCGACAACGATCTTCCGGTCATAACGCGCGGCATCATCAACCGCCTTGCGCAGCTCGTCCTTGTTTGCCGCCTTTGACACGCCCACTGAAGAGCCGAGATTCGCGGGCTTTACGAAAACAGGAAACCTCAGCGCGCGGCTGATGCGGTTGATGATCGGCGCAGACTTGCTTTCCCACGCCGAGCGCAGAAACCAGTCATACTCGATGATCGTCAACCCGGCTTGTTGGAAGAGCTGCTTCATTACGACCTTGTCCATTCCGGTTGATGAACCAAGCACTCCGCAGCCGACATAGGCCACACCGGCCATGTCGAGCAATCCCTGAATGGTTCCGTCTTCGCCGTAGGTGCCGTGCAGCACCGGGATGACAACATCGAGAGGCTCACTGGACAGCGCTCGTGAGCCTTCGCCCAATCGCGTGAGTCCCCGGCGCGTAGGATCGCCGATGATCGCGACTTGCTGATGGTGATTGGAACCCATCACCGCTTGCGGCAGCAGAGCCGCGGCGTTTTCCGATACAAGCCATCGCCCTTCTTTGGTGATTCCAATCGGCACGACTTCGTATTTGGATCGATCCATAGCGTTGATTACTGATTCCGCGGATCGCAGCGAGACTTCGTGCTCGCCGGATCGCCCGCCAAATATCACACCCACCCTGAGTTTCTCCGCCAATTCAGCAACCTTTCGATTTAGTTTTCGCCGGCGGTTCGCGAAGCCCTTTCGCAAACGCGAATTCGATTTCGAGTTCTCGCGATTCCCCGCCACGCCAGCAGAAGATGCATAACGCAAAAGCCAACCGGCAACAGCACAAACGGATTCACAAGCAGCAACAGAAATCGAGTAGCCGATCTCGACCAAATTGGAATCGCGACAATCAACGCGAACGCAATCAACGGCAAAAAGATTCGCGCTTGATCGTTGAGCTTCGTGATCCTGTTCTGTAATTCGATGGTGAGCAATTCGAGTTCGGCGCCTGTGGAAGTTCGATTGGGAAAGTTGGCGTTCAAGTAGTTGGCACCCGTCACGCGGTTGATCGATGCTAAAAGATTTTCTTTCCGAGCGCCGACAGGATCAGCTCGACCGCGAGCTGCGCGGTTTGATTTGACGTGTCGAACACCGGATTAACCTCGGTCAGCTCGACCGACAGAACGCGTCCTGAATCGGCGACCTTCTCCATTGCGAGATGACCCTCGCGATAGCTTGCGCCACCGCGCTCAGGCGTCCCAACACCCGGCGCATAAAACGGATCGATGAAATCCATATCCATCGTCACGTGAATTCCCGCAGTGTTGAGCGAGGCGATCTCGATCGCTTCGAATATCACGTCGGCCATTCCTCGCTCATCCAGCTCGCTCATAGTGAACACTCGAATGCCGAGCCGTCTGAGAAGCTCACGTTCGCCCGGATCCACGCTGCGCGCGCCGATGATGACCGTATTTTCTGGCAGGACTTTCGGCGCGAACCCCGCCACGTGAGTCAGCTCGCGCGCGCCGTATCCAAGCAACGCTGCGAGCGGCATCCCGTGAATGTTCCCCGAAGGAGATGTTTCGGGTGTGTTTGAATCGGTGTGGGCGTCAAGCCAAATTATTCCGACGCGCTTACTCTGTTTTTTATAGAAAGACGAAACGCCGGCGACGCTGCCGATCGCAATCGAATGATCCCCGCCGAGTATGACCGGTAAACCATTTTCTTCGAGCGTCGTTTCAACCAGCGCTGCCAACTCTTCGGACGCAGCCGCGATCTGCTTCAAATATCTCGCGCGAGGGTTCAACTGTTCCACCGTCTCCGGCGGGTGAACGTGAAGGTTTCCGCGGTCAATCACTTCGTATCCGAGCAGCGCAATTGCCTGATTGAGTCCGGCGATTCGAATAGCGGATGGTCCCATGTCAACGCCGCGGCGTCCGGCGCCCAGGTCCATTGGCACTCCGATTATCTTGGCTTGCCTCTTCATTCGATGTGTCCAACCGCGATTGCGATCCGCGCTGACTTGATGCTCCTGTATTCTCCCATTCGGCACTTCGAGTGGCAAGAATACTCGCCGGACGATTGGTCATGAACATTCGCCATGAAAAAGAGGCTGCGCGAGGCAGCCTCAATTCAGCACTAAAATCATCGTAGGAATTCTAACTGCCGGACGTGTTCGCCTGCGCGGATCGCGATGCCAGCAGCCCGTAATCCTCGGCCTGGCCCGCGACCTTGATAGCCGCGAGGATCTTGGGTACGTAATCGCAAGTCTCTTTCGGCAAGAGCTGCTTGTTGTAGAGGTCCCAGAAATTTGCTCTTCCGTTTTTCACGATCGCGCCCATCACGCGAGGCTCACCGGAATTGTACGCGGCCATCGCCAAAGCCCAATCGCCAAATATCGTGTAAAGATCGTGAAGGTAAATCGCTGCCGCGCGAGTCTGTTTCGCGGGATCTGCTCGCTCGTCATTTCCGCTTTCTACACGCAGGCCGTAGTCGGTTGCGGTCGCCGGAATGAATTGCCAGATGCCTCCGGCCGCTGCCGGCGAGACCGCCTTCGGGTTCCAAACGCTCTCGACAAAGCCGAGCCACACCAGATCTTCAGGAACGCCGGCCTTACGGAACTCCTCGCGCGCCATCTCGAGATATGAGTTGCTGCGATCGATTCCTATCGTCATCGTTCTGCGCCCGCCCGGCGTAACTGCGTAGTAATTAGTCCAGCGCTCGATGGCGGGATTCGTATCAAAAGCGATGTCACCGGTGGTGAATCGCTGCGCGTCTTCGGATATGATTGCATCGTCTGAGGTATCTGTTTCGCCTGGCAGGGCGCCTGGTGCAGACGCGGTGATTCCTTTCGCGAGCGATATGACGCTCTGCAACGCACTATGCAACGTTGTCTCGGCGACGGCTCCCTTTTCAATCGTCATTTCCACGGATGAGTCGGCTTTGCGATCCGCTTTCACCACATGGATACCGGAGCTACTCATCCCTTTCGCGCGCCCGCCTCTGACCCGCTTGGTGACGGACTTGTAGTAATCGGCAAGATCGGTGTCCGTTTCAGCGGCGTCTGCCAGCATTTGAAGAGCATGACTAAACGCGAAGCGCCGGCGACTGAGTCCCGCCGGAATGACTGTCTCATCTTCGGCGATGACAGTCATCGTCGGCGCAAGCGCCGCGGTATGCCGAACCGTCTTGACGACAAACGCGGCGCCCGTCAGCGCGATCGTTGTCAGAATAGTCGAGATCAATTTCCGTGCGATGAATTTCTTCGAACGAGTCACTGCTGAACGTGGGACAAGAAACAAATTAAGCTTCATACACACTCCCTTAGTAAGGTCCGGCCGCGCCGGATTTATTGAGATCGTTATACCGATTTGGGACGACAGGACGTGAACTACTAACCTGAGGGTTATTCTTTTTTATAGCTCAAGTCTCTACCCAACTTCTTGTTCTGGCCTCGGTCTTCGCCGGGCTCATTGAGATAGTATCAAGGTCAACATTCGTAGTCGATACATGGGCCCCGTTTGCAATCATTTTGCAAGAAAGGAGTTTGAGACGAAATTGTGCGGATTTTGTTGCGGTGAGCGGAAATCTATTTGCCGTCAGGCCTTTGATAATCGCCGGACCGTCCGCCGGTCTTGGATTCCAACCTGATGTCGGTGATGATCATCGATCGATCGATTGCCTTGCACATATCATAAATCGTCAGCGCCGCCACTGAAGCCGCGGTCAGCGCTTCCATTTCGACGCCAGTCTTGCCGTCGATTCGCGCGGTCGCTGTGATCGCAACTCCATCATCTCGAAGTTCGAGTTGCACGTCGGCGTGATTCAACGCGAGGGGATGACACAGCGGAATAAGCTCGGCGGTGCGTTTGGCGGCCATAATTCCGGCAAGCCTCGCCGTTTCGAGAGGATCACCCTTAGGAGTGCGATGCGCGCAAATAGTCTCGACTGTGGCCGGTGTCATTCGCACGAATCCGCTCGCAACAGCCGTTCTGGTCGTGACGTCCTTATCGCCGACATCGACCATTCGCGCACGGCCTTCTTTGTCAGTGTGAGTGAGAGTCATAACGTTCCATCAAGCAACACAACATCAACCAACTCGCCGGCTTCGATCTCGTGTACGTCTTCTGCGACGACTATTAGAGCAGTCGCTTTCATAAAAGCCACAAGATCGGATGAGCCGCCCCACTTCAAAGCCTCGACCATTGCTTGGCCGTCTTCGATTGAAAGACGTGCGGGCAAGTAGCTTCGTCTGCTGGAAGCGTCTTTCAACGATCGAGCGAGCCGCGCGCGCACCAGCGTCAGCGTCGGTGTTACGTCGCCCTGCATCTTTCGAATCGCCGGCCGCGCAAAAACGTTGAAGGTCACCGAAGTCGAAACCGGATTGCCCGGCAATCCAAAGAAAAATGTCTTATCGCGACGCGCAAACACAGTTGGTTTCCCCGGCCTGATCGAGACTTTATCAAAGAACACTTCCGCGCCGATTTCAATCAGAGCTGCTTTGACCAAATCGTAATCGCCCATCGAAACACCGCCCGACGTGATGACAATATCGCGATTGCCGGCCGCTCGGATGAGCGCATCTCGAGTCGCTTCGGGCGTGTCTTCGACGGTCCCGAGATCATCTACAATCGCGCCTGCCCGCTTAGCGTAAGCGCCAATTGTGTAAGTATTCGAATTCCGAATCTGCGCCGCATCGGGCTTGTTTGCCACGTCAACCAATTCACTGCCCGTCGAGATGACGGCGACGCGGGGCCGCCGGCCGACTCGCACTTGCGCGTATCCGAACGATGCGAGAACCGCCAATTCAGCCGGTCCAATCTCACGCCCCGGCGTTGCGATCAGTTCCCCGGCGGCAATCTCACTCGCCCGAGGTGTGATGAACTGCCCGGGTGCAACGGATTCCAGGACCTCGACTGATGTTCCATTGGCGCTGGTGACTTCGACTTTTTGCACGGCATCGGCCCCCGGTGGAACCGGCGCGCCGGTGAAAATCTTAATCGCCTCGCCGGCATTCAGATTGCGGTCGAATTGCGCCCCCGCGGCGATCTCCCCGATAACTCGAAGCTTCGCTGGCACAGTGACAACATCCGCTGCGCGCACCGCGTAGCCATCCATTCGCGCGCGATCGAAAGGCGGAAGGTCAATGTCCGCGCGAACGTCTTCGGCCAGGACTCGGCCGTGTGCGTGTTCAAGCGCAATCGTCTCCGAAGCGAGCGGCTCGATGCGCTCAAGCACAATGCTAATCGCCTGATCAACGGTGATCATTCGCCAACTAGAATCCGATTCCGGATCAGCTTTGTCAATCTATGTACTTGTCGCGGATCGATGCGAGTACGGAGGACAAGAACCACGGGGAGCACGGGGCTCACAGGGAGACACGAGTAGACTGCGCGATGACGCGCACCTGAAAACCGTGCTAACATTGCCGACATCCTAAGTCTTGATGGATACAGGAGAGTGAGTGGCGAGTCTTCCCCGACAATTGCTCTACACCGCTGAAGAGTATCTGTCATCCGAGCGTGAGGCGTTTGAGCGCCACGAATGGCTCGACGGATTCATCTACGCGATGGCCGGAGAGAGTCCGGAGCACAGCCTGATTTGCGCTAACGTGACAGCCGCTCTCGGGATTCAACTCAAAGGCAAACCATGCGCAGTCTATTCTCCAAACATGAAGGTCTATGCGCGGCTCCCGGCCGATACAGGTTTGAAAGGGTTGTTCGCATATCCTGACTGCACGGTCGTGTGTGGCGAAGCGCAATTTTACGATGAGCAGCGTGACGTGCTTATCAACCCGCGCGTCGTAATTGAAGTGCTTTCGCCGACAACGGAACGCTACGACCGAGGTAAGAAGTTCCTTCGCTACCAGCAGAACTCATCGCTGACCGATTACGTGATGATCGCGCAAGCCTATCCGAGCCTCGAACACTACGCGCGGCGTGCGGACGGTAGCTGGCTCTACTCGTTGACTACCGAGTTGACCGGAAGCGTGCCGTTGGAATCGATCGAGTGCCGCTTGCCTCTCGCGGACGTTTACGACCGCATCGCATTCCCCGCACTACAAGAAGACGAACTCCTCCAGTAACGAACTCACGTTGCGCGCGTAGCTGTTGATTAATGAAGATTGGATCTGAGAAAAGCTGAGTGAAATTACTGGCGGAATCAAAAAAGGAGCCAGTTGAACTGACTCCTTTTGATAAGTGGCGGAGCCGACGGGATTCGAACCCGCGACCTCCGACGTGACAGGCCGGCGTTCTAACCAGCTGAACTACGACTCCGCGCTCAAACTTTTCAATGATGCTCAACGGCTCTGAAGCAAGCTCATGTATTTGCGTTCTGTTGAGTCCCGCTGAGCACGTCACTTCTGAACAACGACTGCGAGTATATTCGCAAACACTGGACAATTGCAAGAAAGCTGTTTGAGGAGGGAGTCAAGAGAAGGTTGTGTGATCCTCGACTTCAACACCAGTATGTCGCCCGATTAAGCGGCGATCCCTTGAATTGAAAACCGCGACAGGCCCGCGCTCCGTCAGTCCTCAACCCCGCTGAAGGATGATAAACTCTTGCCATGGCTGATAAGACTTCGATCGATCCAATAGATTCAATTGACGAGGAGATGTTTCCGACGTTGACGGCCGAGCAGATATCACGCGTCGCCGTCCACGGTCACACTCGGCACGTCGATGAAGGCGAAGTGCTGGTCCAAGCTGGAGAGCAAACCGCGCGACTCTTCGTCGTCATCGCGGGCCAAATCGAGATCGTGCACGCTTCAGAAGAAAAAGAGGAAACCGTAGCAGTTTTTCGGCCGGGAACATTCACTGGCGAAGCGACGATGTTGTCGGGCCGCCGCGGGTTGGCACAAATACGAGCGGCCCAATCAGGCGAAGTGATCGAGGTCGATCGCGAAGAGTTGCTCTCGCTCGTGCAAACCGATAGTGAGCTGGGCGATATCTTCATGCGAGCGTTCATCCTTCGCAGAGTCGAGTTGATCGCGCGAGGATTCGGAGACGTGGTGCTCGTCGGATCGGTTCATTGCTCCGGAACCCTGCGCGTAAAAGAATTCCTTACGCGCAATGGACATCCTTACTCGTACATCGATCTGGATCGCGACGATGGCGTCCAGGATCTGCTCGATCACTTCCACGTTTCAGCAGCGGATGTGCCTATCCTGATCTGTCGCGGCAAAGTGGTGCTTCGAGATCCGACCAATGAACAAATCGCAGACTGTCTCGGCTTCAACGAGGCCATCGATCAAACACACATTCGCGACGTAGTTATCGTCGGCGCCGGACCATCGGGTTTAGCTGCGGCGGTGTACGCCGCATCTGAAGGCCTTGATGTTCTGGTACTCGAGTCGAACGCTCCTGGAGGACAAGCGGGTTCGAGTTCCAAGATCGAAAACTACCTCGGCTTTCCGATGGGCATTACGGGGCAGGAACTGGCGGCGCGCGCTTACACGCAAGCGCAGAAGTTCGGAGCGGAGCTGATGATCGCAAAAGGCGCCAAACAACTCGCGTGCGAGCGAAAGCCTTACTCTCTCGAGATCGACGGCGGCGTGCGCGTGCCTGCGCGCACGATCATTATCGCCACAGGCGCCGAGTATCAGAAACCGCCAATCAAAAACCTGTCTCAGTTCGAAGGCGCGGGAGTTTACTATGGCGCCACTTTTATTGAAGCACAGCTATGCGGCGGAGAAGACGTGATCGTAGTCGGTGGAGGAAACTCAGCCGGGCAAGCTGCTGTGTTTCTCTCTCAGACGGCCAGGCGCGTTCACATGCTGGTGCGGTCGGAAGGTTTGGCGACCACGATGTCTCGCTATTTGATTCGCCGCATCGAAGAGCATCCGCGCATTGACTTGCGAGTGCGAACAGAAATCGTGGCGCTCGACGGCACCAATCATTTGGAGCGCGTGAGCTGGCGGGATGATTCAAACGGGAAAATTGAAATCCACGACATCCGCCACGTCTTCGTAATGGCCGGCGCGATGCCCAACACACACTGGCTGGAAGGGTGCGTTGCGCAAGACGAAAACGGATTTATCAAGACGGGACCCCGCCTGTCGCCCGAAGACCTCGCCGCCGCCAACTGGCCGCTCACCAGGACTCCTCATCTTCTTGAAACAAGTCTGCCCGGCGTATTCGCGGTTGGCGATGTACGCGAAGGCAGCCTCAAACGTGTAGCCTCAGCGGTCGGTGAGGGATCGATTGCGATCGCCTTCGTACATCAGGTCCTGCACGAATGAAACGAAGACCATCAAGAGTGGGCCGAAAACATGAGTTCGGCAGCATCGTCAGGCTTGTGACTTTTGTGGTGGGCGGTACTGGGTTCGAACCAGTGGCCCTCGGTGTGTAAGACCGATGCTCTACCGCTGAGCTAACCGCCCCGCTAGGCAGGATACTATAGGGAGCGCCTCGAATGAGTGTCAAGCAACCGACGCTCTGACGCGTGCGTCACGAAGCGATAACGATACAGCCTTACATGCAACCTCTATAACGAGTGCGCTCGTCACACCATTGAACCGCCGTTAGCTGTAACCACCCCAGATTGCAAAGCGTCTCTAACTGTGCGAAAAGAATATTGAAGGACACTAGGAGATTCGCGAGTATTTGATAGCGGACAACGAGGAACAGATGGCAGAGAGGCTAAAGAGATTCATCACCATTATCAAGAAGCGGCGTACACCGATCGGGATCGTCGTGCTGCTTGCAGCGGTCGTTGCGGTGGCCGTTTTTTTGTGGGGCGACAAGGCCAGCGCGAGCGATTACATCACCGCTAAAGTTGAGCGCGGCAACGTCGAAGTTACCGTATCAGCAACCGGCACGGTCCAGGCCGTCACCACGGTACAGGTCGGATCACAGGTATCGGGTACGGTGAGTTGGCTTGGCGCTGACTTCAACTCGCAAGTGAGCAGCGGCCAGGTTATTGCCCGGCTCGATCCCGCGATATTCCAGGCTCAAGTCGACAACTCTCGTGCGAACGTCGCCAACGCTGAAGCCGCCGTGCAAGCCGCTGAGACCGAGATCAACAATCAAAAAGCGAATCTGCTTGCTGCACAGGCAAACCTCGAAGTCGTGCGCGTGCAACGCGAAGACGCAGCGGCTCTCGTGAAGCGCTACAAAGAACTTCAGAATGTTTTGTCGGGACGCGATTTGGAAGCGGCGCAGGCACAGGCAGGCGCCGCGGCTGCTCGTTATGAACAAGCCGCCGCCCAGGTCACTCAGGTCCGGTCCGCCGGTGCTTCGGCCAAAGCAAAACTCGATCAAGCGAAAGCATCCGTGTCGCAGGCCCGGGCCCAGTTGCAACAGAGTCAGGTCAATCTCGATCACTCAATTATCAAATCACCGATCGACGGCGTGGTAGTTTCGCGCACGGTTGACGTGGGCCAAACAGTTGCGGCAAGCCTCTCGGCCCCGACACTGTTCACCATTGCGAACGACCTTACAAAGATGCAGGTGCTTGCATCGATCGACGAAGCTGACGTGGGTCAGATCAAGTCCGGCATCAAGGCTAACTTTACGGTTGACGCATTTCCAGGAGAGACATTCTCAGGAAACATCAGCCAGCTTCGACTCAATGCGCAGACGACACAAAACGTAGTCACTTATAGCGCGGTGATCGATGTCTCAAATCCGGCCCTGAAACTGCGGCCCGGAATGACCGCCAACATAACAATCTCGGTTGCGCGGCGCGATAACGTCCTGACTGTTCCGAATGCCGCTCTTCGATTCAGGCCGAACCTCTCCGACAAAGAGCAGGAAGCGTTGCGCCAAAAGATGGACGAGCGCCGAAAGGAATACGAGGCTGAGCGACAGGCGCAAGGCGGGGCCGAGGGGCAACAGCCGGGCGCCGCCCCACCGAATCAAACAGCGCCGCCGGCCACTCAACAGCAAACGGGCGAGGCGCGGCAGCGCGGCGCCGGCGGCCAGGGTAATCGAGAGGGCATTCATCGACGCGGTGAAGGAGCGGGCAATTCCAACGGCGAAGGCCGGCGCGGTCAAGGCGGCGGCAACTTCAACCGCGAAGCCTGGCGCGCGCGCATGGAAGCCGGCGGCAACTTCAATCGAGAAGCGTGGCGTGCCCGGCGCGAGGCCGCGCAGGCCGCAGGCGGAGAGAAACCAAATAACAGCAACGCCTCAGCCGGAGAGGGCCGCCGTTCGAGACGCGACGGTGGTCAGGGTCAGACCGCGCCGGCCCAGGCAGGCGGTGCTCAAGCTCAACCGCCACAAGCCGGAAGCGGCCAAAGCTTTCAAGGCTTCAGCGGCAGCGAAACCGGTGGCGGAGGCCGACGGCAGTGGCAAGTGATCTGGGTGCTCACCGCTACAAAAACGATCGAGCCGCGTTTTGTTCGAACCGGTCTCACCAACGGCCGCGTCACCGAAATCGTAGCTGGAGACCTTAAGGAAGGCGACATCATTGTGACCGGCCAGAACGAAGCGAATGCGAATCGCCCGGCACAAACCGGTTCGCCGTTCGGGCAGCAGCCACGGCCGGGCGGTGGCCGCCCGCCCGGTCGTTAGACTGCTTGCGAAGCTTTGATTCGGAAGCGGGCGCGAGTCTTGCACGTAACGCAAGGCCGCGCCCGCGAACTTGAGAAGGAAGGTAGAGATTCGTGGAGACCCAGGTCATCACCGAACCAAACATCGCCATTGATCCTTTGGTGAGCCCGGCGCTTATCACTCTGGATCACGTCCACAAAATCTATCAAATGGGCGATGTGGAAATACACGCGCTGCGCGCGGTCTCGCTTCACATCGATCGCGGTGAGTTCGTTGCGATAATGGGGGCATCCGGATCCGGGAAGTCGACTACGATGAATATTCTTGGCTGTCTGGACAAGCCCACGCGCGGGCATTACTTCCTCGACGGCCAGGATGTCTCGACGCTCAGCCGAGACGAGCTGGCCGATATTCGAAATCGAAAAATCGGATTTGTGTTCCAGGGTTTCAATCTTCTGTCGCGCACATCGGCGCTCGAAAACGTGGAGCTGCCGATGCTGTATCTGGGAATCAAGACGGCCGAACGTTTGGAGCGCGCAACAGAAGCGCTTGGGATAGTCGGCCTCAGCGAGCGAATTCACAACATGCCTAATCAACTCTCCGGCGGACAGCAACAGCGCGTCGCCATCGCGCGCTCGCTGGTAAACGATCCGTCGATCATCCTTGCGGACGAGCCAACCGGTAATCTCGATAGCCGGACCTCAGTCGAAGTCATGGACGTCTTTCAACGCCTCAACGAGGAACGCGGCATAACCATCGCGCTCGTCACTCACGAGCCTGACATTGCGCAATACGCGAGGCGGGTCATCGTATTCAAGGACGGAAGAATCAAGAACGATTATATGGTAAAACAACCGCGCTCGGCTCGCGAAGAACTTGAAAGCCTTCCGCCCATCGAGGACGACGAGGAGGATGACGAATGAATATCCTGCTGACGTTCAAGGTTGCGCTTCGCGCGCTCAGCCGCAACAAGCTCCGCTCGAGCCTCACGATGCTTGGCATCATCATCGGCGTCGGGGCGGTGATCGCGAACCTCGCAATAGGGCAAGGCGCATCCGCGCAGATTCAATCTCAGATCGCGAATCTCGGAAACAACATGCTCTATGTGATGTCCGGCTCGATGAACACGGGCGGCATGCGCGGCGGCGCGGGCTCTTCGAATACTCTGATTCCCGAAGATGCCGACGCGATCGAGCGCGAATGCCCTTCCGTGAAAATGGTAAGCCCGGGAGTGCGCGCGAACGGGCAGTTGGTGTTTGGCAATCAGAACTGGGTTGCGTCGAGCCAGATTCAAGGAACGAATGAAAAGTTCCCTGACATTCGTTTGTGGCCTGTCTCAACGGGCGAGTTCTTCACTGAAGGTGACGTGCGAACCGCCGCTCGTGTGTGTGTGATCGGAAAGACAGTTGCCGACAATCTCTTTGCGGGCACTGATCCCGTCGGGTTGACGATGCGAATTCGCAATCTGCCGTTCCGCGTGATTGGCGTGCTTACCACCAAAGGCCAGAACCAGTACGGACAGGACCAGGACGACACCGTTATCGTTCCATACACAACTGCGCAAAAGAAAATGCTGTCAATCACGCACATCAATCAGATTATGGTGTCGGCCATCAGCCCGGCCGCAACGTTCACGGCGGAAAAACAAATCACCGAGTTGCTTCGACAACGACACAAGATGGGCCCCAATCAGGAGAATGACTTCTTTGTGCGAAACCTGACCGACGTCGCGGAAGCCGCCGATCAATCCAGCAAGATCTTCATCAACCTGCTGGCGTCGATCGCAAGCGTGTCGTTGCTGGTCGGCGGCATCGGGATCATGAACATCATGCTGGTGTCGGTCACCGAGCGCACCCGCGAGATTGGAATCCGCATGGCGATCGGCGCGCGCAGCAAAGCGATCAGGCGCCAGTTCCTGATCGAGTCGGTGACATTGTCGGTGGTCGGAGGGGTGATCGGAATCGCCGTCGGCGTCGCGGCGTCGATCATCATATCGAAGTGGCTCACCTGGCCGACGCTGATCTCACCCGTTTCGATTTTCGCGTCGGTGATTTTTTCGGTACTGGTCGGAGTGGGATTCGGTTACTATCCGGCGCGCAAGGCCGCGGGGCTTGATCCCATCGATGCTCTGCGTTACGAATAAGCCGAGGCTTATGCCGCGCCCTCTTCCTGACTCATGCCTCTTTGATAGATCTGCTTGATCAGGTCTCTCATCGCGCGGCCGTCGATGGGTCGTGATAACAGGTAGCCCTGCACGTATTCGCAGTTCAGACCCGTTAGCTTGATGATCTGTTCGCGAGTCTCAACGCCTTCGGCAACAACGTCCATACCCAGATTCGCCGCAAGCGTCAGAATTGTGCGAACAATTTCGGTGTTCTTGGGAAGATTGATTCTTGAAACAAACGAGCGGTCGATCTTCAAGGTATCGATCGGAAAACGGTGCAGATAGCTGAGCGAAGAATAGCCGGTCCCGAAATCATCCAGCGACAGCCTCACTCCAAGGGCCTTCATCTTCTTCAGCATCAATGCGGCAACATCGATGTTCTCGATGATCGAGCTTTCGGTGATTTCGATCTTCAAACTGCGTGGCTCGAGCCGGGCCTCCTTGAGTATCTCCGCGATCTGGTCGATCAGATCAGGCTGCGAGAATTGTTTCCCCGATAGATTCACGCTCATCGCCAGCGGTGGATCCGACGGAAACTGATCTTGCCAGGCGCGCAGTTGCTGGCAGGCCTCTCTGAGCACCCACTGCCCGATGGGAATTATCAGCCCCGTATCTTCCGCGACGGGGATGAACTTCAGCGGTGAGACGTAGCCGTGTTCCGGATGCTCCCATCTGAGCAGGGCTTCGAAACCGCTGATCCGCCAGGTGTCCAGCGATATGATCGGCTGATAATGAATCCGAAACTCATCGTGCGCGAGCGCTCCGCGAAGCCCGGTCTCCAATTGCGTGAGCGCCGCATTCCGAGCGTGCATGCCTTTGTCGAACAACTCGAATGATCCTCGAGACTGTTCCTTGGCTCGATACATTGCAGTGTCGGCGTTGCGTAGAATTTCTTCGGGTTCTTCCGAAGCGGTTTGATTGAGCGCGATCCCGATGCTCGCAGAAACGAAAACTTCGTGCCCGCTAAGGTTGAACGGCGTTCCCAGACGCTCGCGTATTCGTTCGGCCGCCTGCACCGCGTCGCTGATGTGTTTGACGCGATCGAGAATGATGGCGAACTCATCCCCGCCCAACCGCGCAACTATGTCGCCTGGCCGCAAGCATGATTCGAGTCTTCTCGCCGTAGCAACCAGCAATTGATCTCCAATCTGATGACCAAGACTGTCATTGACGACTTTGAAACGATCGAGATCCAAAAACAGCACGCCAAACGAATAGCCGTCTCCGCTCCTGACCTTGTCCATCGAAGTCTTGAGTCTGTCCTTGAAAAGAACACGATTCGGCAAGCCGGTCAACGCATCGTGAAACGCATTGTGCAGCAACTCGGTCTCGGCCTTCTTGTGCTCGGTTACATCCGTCAGCGAACCGGACATCTGATACACGTGCCGATCCGAGTCCATCACCGCAAGACCGCGGCTCAGCATCCAGCGATACTCGCCATCCCTTCTCCGCACACGATGTTCGCTTTGAAACTGGGGGCTCAGCCCCAGCAGATGAGACATTAGTTCAGACTGCACGCGCTCAATGTCATCCGGATGCACTCGCGTGAACCATTCGTCCGGGCGGTTACCCAACTCGTTTACCGAGTATCCAAGCATGGCTTTCCAACGCTCGCAAAAGTGCATCTGGTTGGTTTCAAGGTCCCATTGCCATACGCCGTCGCTTGCGCCCTTGAGCAGCATCGCGCATCGCTCTTCACTTGCCGACAGAGACTCGAACGCACGTTCACGTTCCGCCTTAGCCTGATCCAGCTCAACGCTCTTCCTCTTTAACTCGAGCCTTGCCATGACGGCCTGAGCCAACGATGCCAGCGCTCTTGCTTGAGCCTCGTTCAACCTTCGTGGCTTTCGATCGATCACCGAAAGCATGCCAATCGCTATTCCCTCGGCAGTTGCCAACGGAGCGCCTGCATAGAACTGAACCGCCGCCTTGTGATGTGAGCCGTTGCCATTTGATTTGACGCCGCCGCCGGAGACGACAGACAGGCGCGGCTCCCGAATGGCGCGCGAGATCAACGAGTTTGCGCTGGTGTCATCAGGCTTGATTCCCGCAGCCGCTACGTGCTGCACGCGGTCTGAGTGAACGACGCTCAGCAGAGCGCTCGGCGCGGAACAGACATCGGCGGCAAGCCGCGCGAAGTCTTCCATAATCGGGTCTGGCTCGACGAGATAAATCAGGTAGCGGCTGGCCGCGTCCAGTCTAAGCGCCTCTGAATTGAGTGGCGCACGCGATGCTGCCTGTGACGCTTGAAGCTCCGGGCTCAAATCGATTACCTCTCTATCGGACTCACTCGTTCCGTCCTCGATCCGATAGGGGCAAGACGAGTGCCACTTTTTCGGGTACCTCGACTGCAGCTAATTCGCGGGAAAACAATTGGTTGTTGCTTGAGAACCAAGCGCGCCAGACGGTAGGAATGACTGATCAATCTGATCGGAACTTCATTATGAATGATAGGGACCCGCCACGACTACGGCGTCACACCTTCGAGCTTGTCCTCTAAACTCGCTGAGATGTCGCGCAGCCGTTCGAGCACGGACTGCTCGGCCTTCCAGAACCCTCGTCCGGATGCTTCAAGCAATCGGTCAACGAGCGTGTGAGCCGAGTGAGGATTGAGCGAGCGCAAGCGGTCGAGCATCTTCTCATCAAGCACGTATGTCGCCGCGACCTCATCGTAGACCCAGTCATCAACTGCGTCCGCTGTCGCCGACCAGCCGAACGTGTTCGTCACGTGATGCTCGATCTCGGCGACTCCGCTGAAGCCATGCGCCAGCATGCCTTCGAACCATTTCGGATTGAGAGTCTTGGTTCGAGTCTCAAGCTTGACGGTTTCCTCGAGAGTTCGGATCTTCGAGCCTGGTGAGAGTGAGTCGGATAGATAAATTCGCGGACGGCCGCTTCCAAGTTTTTCAACCGCTTTCGAAACACCGCCCAGATATTCGAAGTAATGATCGACATCCGTTATCCCAACCTCGGTCGTGTCGATGTTTTGATAAGTGACTTCGACTCGCGACAGCGCGCGCTCGAGCAGCTTCCGCGCTTCGCGGCCATCAAAACTGTTCCCCTCTGAGTCGCGGCCATATGCGAAACACTTTCGCGTGACAAACAAATCTCCGAGCTCGCGGCTGTCTTCCCACTGGCTGTCCAGCACCATGAAGTTGACGTTCGTGCCGTAGTTGCCGGCCGCGTTTGAGAACAACCTCACGGCGGCTTCGTCAAAGTGACAGCCGGTTTCCCGAATCTGGTCCTCGACACTGCGCTTGATGAAATTCATATCCGGGGGTTCATCCAGCGCCGCCACCTTGCGCACCGCTTTGTCGAGCAGACTCATCGTCGCGCCAAACAAATCGCGAAAGATTCCCGACACCGTCATCACTACGTCGATGCGAGGCCGGCCGAGTTTCTCGAGTGGAATTACCTCGATATCAGTCGCGCGATTCATAGCGTCGCGTCGTGGCTTCATTCCAAGCAGCCAAAGCACCTGCGCGACAGCGGAGCCTTCGGTCTTGATGTTATCGATTCCCCACAACACCATCGCAACTGTTTCCGGGTATCGGCCCGTCTCTGACAAGTCGCGATCCAGTAACGCTCGCACGATTGGCTCGGCGCGTTGAACGGCGACCGACGAAGGAATCGAGTACGGATTGACCGCGTGAGTGTTGCGGCCGGTCGGCAGAATACTCGGGTTCTGTACGATGTCCGCGCCGGGCCCGGGCTGAACGTATTCGCCTCGAAGCGCGCGCATCAGTCCCTCGAGTTCGTTGTTGGTTTGGAGCTGCTCGCGAATGCGGCCAAGGAGCGCGAAAATATTTCGCGACTGCTCCTTCGAGACCGATGCTCGCTCGAATAACAGCTCGATCGCGGCTTCACGCCCAGCTTCGATTGAGTCATTAACAAAGCGAGCGATTGCGTCTTTCACTAACGCATCGACCTGTTCACGTTGTCGCAATTGATCTTCGGAATGGGTGCTCTCATTCAGCAAGGCGTCGTAGCGGAGAAAACCAAGTCCTTCCGCGACGAGATCCGGCAGCGACCGAATTCCCAGTTCGGGTCGATCGAACGAGGCGACCATTCTCAACACATCGGCAGTCTCGGTTTCAGTCGATGCGCGCCCGAACACGTGCAAGCCGGTGGGTATCAATCGCTGCTCGATCTCGAGAACTTTCTCGTAGAGTTCAAGCACGCGCCGATCACGCTCTTTTTTTGTTCCTGCGTTATTCATCGCGCAATAGTCTTATGAATCCCGCTTGTTCAAAATTACGATCAGTTGTCAGTGCATCAGTGATATTTCGCTCCTGCATTACTGCGAAGCTTGCGCAATCTACAAGGCTCCAGTCTTTGTCTTGCCTGCTTGCCAGCAATTCCCAAGCTTGCCGGTGCATGGTTGGATCGATATGAACTATCTCGATGAGAGGCGAGGTTTGAAGGCTCTCTACAAAGCCGATGGTTGTCAGGCGAGGCACGCGAAGGGGACTCGTGAAAAGTGCCACCAGTTCCGTGACTATGTAATTCGTCGTGATGATCTTGCGATTTTGCTCGCGCGTCCCGCGATAAAGACTCGTCGCTAATGTGTGATACGCCTGTGTCGAATCTACCAGATGTCCCCAGCCCGACGTGTCACAGAAAAGCTCGGCCATCTCAGTAATCTTCCCAGCTATTCCGTCCGAACGCCGTTCAGTAAGCCCGCGCCCAGATACTCATCGTGTTGATCCGCCCAACCGCCAACGTTTGTGGCCAATATACCTATGAATTTCTCAACAGGATCATCCGAAAACTGCACGGCTGCGACTAACAAGCTAACGGCGATTTCCTCCGGAGATCTGCCGGATTGATCCGCAGTTCTGGCCAGCGGCTCAAACACTTCTTCTGGTACCTCAAGCACGAGTGTGTGTCCCATGTCCGTCCACCTCTTTTGCATCCTATCATTGCACGCTCATCTAGACCAAGGAAGTGTATATCTCGGTGGCGGCTCTGGTCACCATATCATAAACACCTTGGGCCTCTACTCGCGGCAGCAGGAAGTAACGAGCACCGAGCATATCGGACAGCGATTGTCCCTCGCCGCTGGAAACAAATCTCGATTTGGTATCGATCACTACCGGCGTGATCCCTTCCGCCTTCAGCAAACGACCGAGATGCTCAAGCTCATCCGTGGATGTCCGCGATCCGTTCAGAGTCACGTTCGCTCTTCCGTCAGTGAACAGCACCAGCATCGCTCGGGGCATTCCCTGAAGTCGAGCGAGCCGCGCAAGCTCGATTGCCTTGATCACACCCGCGGAAATCGGAGTTCCTCCGCCTGCGGGCAGCGCATCTACAAGTCTCTTCGCCAACTCGACGCTGCGCGTCGGCGCAAGCAACACCTCCGAGCTAGTGCCTCGAAAACTTATCAACGCCACCTTGTCGCGATGAAGATACGCCTGCTGCAACAATCGCGTGAGCGCGCCTTTCGCCTGCGCCAAGCGATTGATCGCCATGCTTCCGCTTGCGTCGACGGCGAAGATAAACAACATGCCCGCGCGATGCTTGAATTCCTTGAATCGCAGATCGCTCGGTTCGATCCTCACACCCGCTCGTCCAGGCACACGTGCTCGGCGATTCAACTGAAACGGAGCGGCCGCGCGAAGCGTCGAGTCGATGGCAACTCGAAAGTCGCCTGCGCGGTGATCCGTGCTGCGAACGTAACGCCCGCGAGCCGACTTCGCGGCCTTCAATCGCTTGCCTCTGCCCGAGCTGCGAGTGATATGCGACTTCGCCGTCAACATCTCCTGCGATACGGTCTGGTCAATCGGCGGGATAATCAAATCTTCGATTGCCGAGGGCACTAAGTCCTGCTCGACATTTTCAGCGTCTCGATCGCTCGGCTGTTGTTGTCCATCGGGGTGTTTCGAATTTCCTGCCTCCTCAGGCATCGTTGTCGCTCGCGGGATGAGCACTAGTTGAATCGCGGCAACGATGTCCTCGTCCGCAACGGCCTTGCGACTGCCCAGCGCGGCGTTGGCACGCGCAGCCCTCACCGCGAACACGTCTGCTCGATTCCCTTCCACTCCAAGCTTCATCGCGATCAATGCAATCTGACGCCTGTGTTCTTTCGAGATGCGGACTCGTGGCAACAGCTCTCGCGCGCATTCAATCGCGCTTTCGGTTTCGGCTGTCTCGATCGCAAAGTCCTCGATGAAACCGCGAGGGTCGCGATCGAATCTAAACGCGCGGACGAGGACCTCGACTTTCTCATCAGCGGAGCAATCAATCGACGACTCCACAATCAATCCAACCGAGTCGCGCAACAACGGGCTCACTTCGCCCTCCGCGGGATTGTACGTTCCGATGAATTTGAAGTCGGCTCGCTGAACCGCGCTCAATCCTTCACGTTCCATGCGCACCTCGCGAGAACCGAGCGCGTGAGCAACGTGCATGGCCGCAATCCCATCAAGCAGATTGATGTTGTCCGCGAAAAGCACTCCGCCGTCGGCTCGAGCGAGAAGCCCCATCGCGAGTTCGCGGTGTCCGCTCGCCAATGTTTTTTCGAGATTGAGCCCGCCGAGCAGACGATCCTCCGTGACGCTTATCGGGAGCTCGACCAATGTCGAATCAGTTTCCCCGAAGCGATTCACGCCGAGCGATGCGAAACCTCGCGCAAGCGTGCTCGGGGCCGATCCGCTCTCGCATGCGATCAACACGCCTCTTAATTCCGGCTCGATCGCAAGCAGCATCAACGCGCGCTTCGCCGTTTCATTTCCCACGACGGCCGACACAGGGTAAACAACGCGAAGCGGTAACCACGAAGTTGCCTCGCGGTCTCCTCGATCGATCTGTCTCACTCTTTGTGTTCGCGGCATTGATTGTTTCGTTTTTGATTAAGGACTGAAATTACTTGATCGCCGCAAGCCGCGTCTGGGTTTGCGATTGACTAAACATCTGACTGATCGCCTGCTCGATGCGCGCGCCGCTGTCAACAGTTTCAAACGGGTCTCGGCGCAGTCGATGACGCAGCGACATCACCGCTACTCTCTCAATATCACCGGCGTTGGCCCGTGTTCGTCCTTCGAATGCGGCGAGCGCCCGGGCCGCCCGTGCAATCGTCAGCTCTCCGCGATGGCCATCGACTTTCAGCGAAACACATAACTCAGCGATTGACATCAGCAGCCGCCGATCGACCTCAACGCGCGCAAGGAGTTTCTTAGCTCGCGTGATTTGTTTACGAAGCTGATCCTCGGCGGCTGCGAATTCGGCTTCAAACGCGGTAGGATCATCATCGAATCGCTCGCGCCTCTCGACTATTTCTACTCGCTGATCGAGGTCGGTGATCGTTGTTATCTGCGTGTATAATCCGAAGCGATCCAGAAGCTGGGGCCTCAGCTCGCCTTCCTCAGGATTTCCCGAACCCACGAGCACGAATCGCGCCGGGTGGCTGATCGAGATTCCCTCGCGTTCAACGATGTTCCGGCCCGAGGCTGCCGCGTCCAGCAGGACATCCACAAGATGATCGTCCAACAAGTTGACTTCATCGATGTAAAGAAAGCCGCGATTCGCGCGCGCCAGCAAGCCGGGTTCGAATGCTTTCACGCCTTCCACAAGCGCGCGCTCGATATCCAGCGTTCCGCACACTCGATCCTCGGTCGCGCCCAATGGAAGATCCACTACCGGCACTGGGCCTCGCGCGATCGCAAAGCGTTCCCCGAAGGACAACTTTTCCGCGCACTCCTGACACAGCTCGTTCGGCTTATCGGGATCGCAGCCGAAAACACAGCCCTTGACCTTCTTGATCGATGGCAACAAGCCGGCGAGCGCCCGAACGGCGGTCGATTTGCCGGTGCCGCGATGGCCCATGATGATCACGCCGCCGAGATTCGGATCGATCACCGAGAGCATTAAGGCCAGTTTCATCTCATCCTGCCCAACTATTCCGGTGAACGGATAAGCGATGCGAGCGCGCGAGCTTGTTTTTTGATTCGATTTTTCGGGCATGGTTGGAGCGATGGGTCGAACCTCAATATAGAGGCGCAATTTCGAATCAGTCAACCGAGGGATTATGAGCGGAATCAGTCCGGAGGGTGAGCTGAGGGCGGCCGCGAAGGCCGCCCTCGAGGAAGTTACTGTTTGCTCTTCGTGTCCGATTTCGCGAACGGACAGGCGCCGGTCATCGTGGCGCAGGAATGACCAGCCGCCGCCAGATCCTGGGTGTCACCCGTTTGATGATCTTTAATTTGATACCGCAGGAAATCATGAATCGCCGCGAGCGCTTCGGCATTCGCGGTCGTTATGCGGACTCGCCCGCCGTGCTCGATGGGTTCGAACTTGTAGGTGATCTCGGATTTCAAGCGCGTCATTGCGGGAACTCCGGGCGGGACTTCTCCGTGAGTGAACATCGGCGTGCTGAAGTCGCCCTCTTTGAACATCTTTGCGATGTGCGACAAATGCATCTTGATCTGATCGAGGCTCGTCGAGTCGCTGGCTTCATTGGCGGTCACTTCGATCGCGCCCCCATCATCGGCTAGCCGGAAGTGATGCGTTGTCTTTTCGTGACTGAAACCCATCGCCTTATCGCCGCGTTTGTTCACACCATCCAGCCGCTGATCGTGTTGATGTTGATCGTGTTGATGGGATGCGTCCTGCGGCCGCGCGAACAAAACCAACGGCAGCGCAAGTACCAGCAATATTCCTAACCAGTTTTTTGATTTCACCATTGAGACTCCTCGCTTTCCTTCTTTCGCTTTATGCTGATTCGTTTGAGAGAAGTTCGTCTCCGCGCCTGAGGGGCACTCTCAGCCAGCGCTTCCAGAAGACCGGCGCGACGAGAAGGCGTGCTCTTCTTCAGCAACGCATCCCAATCACGCAGGAGTTTTTGAAGCTCATCGCGAAGCGCGTTCAATTCATCAAGCTGACTCTCAACCTCGGCGAGTTTCGAACCGGCCAACGCCCGGACCTCGTGACACGGCGCGCCGCCCCGGTCGCGCACGCTGAGGATTCGAGAAAGCTCGTCGAGAGTGAAGCCAATCGCAACGGCTCGCTGCACCAGGCGCACGCGATCGAGCGCGCTCGCCGGATACTCGCGATAGCCATTCGCAGAACGCCGCGGCCGGGCGAGCAACCCCTTGCGCTCGTAATGCCGCAAAGTATCGGTGCTCACGCCGGCAAGCCGCGCCAGCTCGCTCGATCTCAAGTACTCCGGTGTGGATGTTTCTTCTCTCATCGATTCACGCGAGTTCGATTATAGACGGTGGAACGTGTTCCAGGGTCAAGCACTTTTTTTTTCGTCATTCTGAACTCACGGTAACGCCGTGATACCCCGATGAGCCGCTTGGGGCCGGCGTTGCGAACTGAGATGTCTGTATCTGACCCCGGCCGTCTGTTGCCCTGACCACAACGCGATGCTTGCCCGGTTGCGCGGGAGTCCAACGCGTGTGCCATAACACCCATGAATTCGGCGACAGCGGCGGTTTGATTTCAGCAGGCTCCCAGTTCGCGCCGCCGTCGGTGGACACTTCGACTTTGCTTATTTCTCGATCGCCGGCGAAAGCAATCCCCGCGATTGTTGTTTCGCCTCGCACGGCGTGATCCGGCGTGTCGATGCGCGACATCGTCTTGTATTCCGCGCGATCATCCCATCCGCGGCGTTGCCAGTATCCTTTGAAATCGAAGTCGATCGCTTCAATGCGAGTTATCCATTTGACGTTCTTCATTCCATAAATGCCGGGCACCAGCAGCCGCATCGGAAAACCGTGCTCGGGTGTGAGCGGCTCGCCGTTCATCTCGTAGACCAGCAGCGTGCCGTCCAAAAGCGCGCGATCGAGCGGAATCGAATCAGTGTAGTCATCGCTCGCGCGAAGAAAGATGTCGACGACGCCGGGCTTCAACACCGCTTGATTCAAAACGTCTTTGAGCCGCACGCCTCGCCAGAGCGCGGTCCCAATCAGGTCGCCGCCCACTTCGTTGCTGATGCAAGCAAGCGTCGCGTATTGCTCAACGGCTGGAAGCGCCTTCATGTCTTCGAAGGAAAAAGAGACGGGATTTTCTACAAGACCCGTGATGTCGAGCTTCCACCTTTGCGAATCGACCTGGGGATCAAACGCATTCTTCGACACTTGATAGAAATCTTTGTTCGGTGTCACCTCGAGCGCGAGGTTTTCAATTTCAGGGAAAACACCATTGCCGCCTTTTACACGCCCCGAACCCGACCCGAGCCACGACCCGATCAACGATTTGCCAATATCGTAGATGCCAATCACAAGAACAGAATATCCGACCGCTCTAACGACACGCCGGCGGCTGATGATTTTGTTTGGTGACGTCGCAGGCGACGCGCGCTCGATGTAACGATCCATCGCGATACTGAGCGCAACTCCGTAGACGAGATGCGCGACAACCAAAGCCGAACTTGTGATCAGCCACCCTTGACGCAGATGAGCTCCGAATATTCCCGCTCCAACCAGCGGCAAGACAACCACGCCGGTAAAAGCGCAAACGCACATCGCGAATCCCAACCGTGTTATGCGACGCGCGATACGCGAGCCCCTCGCAGGCAAGTAACGCTGATACGCGATTGCGGCGGCCATCAACGCGATTAGGTACATTGCCGTGCATCCGAGAAACGCCAGATGCTTGGCAAAAGGCCCAAGCATTCCAACCGCGATCTCAACCATCCAGATGGGCGCGACTGCGAATATGAATTGCGCGACGAGCTCAGGCACGAGCGGCGCGTCGAACAGGAATCGGCCGGCGAAGCTTGCCGCAACCACCGACACCGAAGCAAGCAATGAGACCTGAAACCTCAACTCACCTTCAGTGGGCAAGTCAGGCCTCAGCTTGTTCAGATTGAGGCTGAGCAGTTCCATCTTCGGTCGATTATAGCTGCCATACATGAAATCGCCGAACCTGGGCCGGATATTCCAGGCGCGGCTTGTTTGCCGAGAGAAGTCGAAAATAGTAATCTCTGTCTACTCGATCTACAGAGAACGCACGATGGCAGAAGCCGAAGAGGCATTGATTCCAAAACTAGCCGAAGCGTCACGCCGGGAACCGAAAACCCGCGAGCCTCGGCGTCTGGCTGAGATAATCACCGCTCAGTTGGAGGCCCTGCGCGTTTATCATCGAGCCGTGCTCGATAGCGATGACATCGAAGCCGTTCACAAGATGCGCGTTACTACACGGCGGCTTCAGGCGTCGCTTGATCTGCTTGAAAGCCAGCTCAATGTTCGCGCGCTCAAGACTCGTCTTAGAACGTGGCGCCGCGCGCTTTCTCGTGTTCGGAACTACGATGTGTTCCTGGAGTTGATCGCGAAGGAGGAACCGGCGCGCGGCCGTGCGCGCAAGGAACAGCTTCAGTTGATCAAAGGGATTTTGCAGCAACGGCGCGCGCGCCGCGCCAAAAAGGTGCGGCAGTTTCTCGAACGTGCGGACATCGACAAGATAGCAATCAAGCTCGGCTTGCTCGTGCCTGCGCCAAAGGAACAAACCGCCGACGCCACACCGAATGAATCATCACCAACGGAGCCACCGCTCGCTGGGTATGAAACGGCCTCGATGAATGTCGATGAAGGCGTCGTTGCCGCTTACGCAGCGGAGCGATTGGAGCAGCGACTAACGGAATTTCAAGCGCTGGTTGCGCAGTCGCATCCTACGAATGATCCGGCCGAGCTTCATCAGCTTCGCATAGCGGCCAAGCGAGTTCGGTATCTGTTGGAAAATGTTTCGCAGATGGGTTTCGGAGACGCGTCAAAAGCGTTGTTGTGGCTCCGCACCCTTCAGGATCGGATCGGCGACTGGCACGATCTCGAGGCGCTAGAGGAAGAAATAATCACGATCACATCGGCGCGGGAGTTTACCAAACAGCATCTGGTCGAAAGTAGCCGGATGCTTCTGGCCGCGGCGCATCTGCAAAAGAAAAAGAATGCCCTGGTCACTCGGCTCTTTCCCGTGCGCATGCCCCGGCACATTTCCGTGACCTCTCACCGCATTGCCCGAGCGTTACGCCGAAAGGCGATGGCCGATCCAACGGCCTCCTCAAAGACGTCTGCCTCTTGATCGAGGGAAGGAGTGGGCCGCGGCCCTCCCCTTCCCATTCGGCTGGCACGCTGCTACTGGTTGTGCGGAACAGTCACCGTGACGGTCTTGCTCGAAGAATTATTCGCGGCATCCGTGCAAGTGATCGTGATCGTGTACACGCGCCCGTTCCCGCCGCCCGCTCGCTCGGCGCGAAGGCGAACGTGATGCGCGTCGATTACTTCCCAGTCGGGCGATGTGTCTTCGTCACCTGTACCGTCTACCGGCTCGTTGCTCGTTACACTCAAGACGCAAGCCGGCGATGAGTCGCAGTCTTCGCTGACGGAGTAGTTGATGACGACGTCGATCATCTTATGATTCGGCGGCCACAACGAAGACGGGCTTGCGGAAGCGCCGGTGATCGCCGGCGGCGTATCGTCTACGACTGTGACATTCGCCACGCACTGATTCGAAGCTCCGTGGTTGTCCGTGACGGTGAGGGTGACGGAGGTCGTGCCAAGTGGATAGGGACCGGCAGGCAATTGCGAGAGCGTGATCGTATCTCCGCCGTCAGGATCGAACGAACCATTGTCGATCGACGCGTTCGCCGTACAATTCGGTCCGGCGGATACAGTCACGTTCTGGCAGATTGCCGTCGGCGCATTGTTGAAGCTAAGGACCCAAACCCGAGTCACGGGCGTTCCTGAGAGATCCGGCACCGCCGCCATAACCATCATTCGCTGATTCGAAACATCAAACGCGGCGCCGTGCAAGCTAAGGGGACCCGGGGGCGTGCCTAACTGCGCAAGTGGTGTCCACGTCGGAGTGCCCGTGAGTCCATTCGCATTACTGAGGCTCCACAGATCTCCGAGCACCATAGTGGTCTGCGTAGTGAAATCGACTACGTTCACGCCCCCGAAGACGAGCATTCGGTTGTTCGCCGAGTCGTACACGGCGGAGTGATGCGCGCGGTCGGGAGGTGGACCGCCGGCCGGTGTCTGCGGCAGCCACGTCGACGCGCCGATGCCATTCGCGCCGGTCAGGATCCAAAGGTCGCCGTAATCGTCGACCATGTTCCCAAAAGGAAATCCGCAGCAGAAGTTCTTTACGAGGTTCTGACCGGCATAGACGATCATCCGGTTGCTGGCCGGGTCGTAAACCGCGGTGTGACTCGATCGTATAGGCGGCGGAGCTCCGGCAGGCGCGAGAGTGGTCCAGGTCGAAGGGCTACCCGCCGGTAGCACGCGCGCGTCGTTCTGATCCGTGCCGAAGAAGGCGAGATGCCCTCCGAAAACATTCATCCGGCCTGCGGCCGAATCATAGACTGCGCTGTGTTCCAATCTCGAATGCGCACCCGTGCAAGATCCCGGCTGCGCGATCGAAGCACAGGGAGCGTTAGTGACACTCACCAACGACCACGTCGGAGTTCCTCCCAGACCGTTAGCATTTGTGAGAACGAACACACCGTTCAAGGCCGGCGACGTGTGGCAGAATCCGCCGCCGTACACTATCAATTGGTTGGTGCTTCCGTCGTACACGGCGGTAGAGTCGTAATGAATCGCGGGCGGCGGAAACCCGGATGTTACGAGCTGCGACCACACCGGCGACCCGCCCAGGCCGTTGGCATTGGTCAGGACCCAGACTTCGCCGTTGAGACCCGCGGGGCCGTGGCAACCACTGCTCGTCGGCAGGAATACGATCAGTCGATTGCTACTTGCATCGTAGGTTACGGTCGCTCCGATGAACCCGTGGAAACTATCGCCCGATGGCCCGCCGGCGGTTGCCAGCTCGACCCATGTTTGAGCCAACGCCGCGCCTTCGAGGGCCGCAATGAAAAGACCGATCGCCAACGCGAAGAAACATTTCACTAGCTTGTTCTTGAGGTTCATTTGTTTTCCTTTCCCACACCGGACGTCACGCCAAAAGCCGAGAGTTGTCTGACCTTCACCTGCTTCTCCTTTTGTTTGATACATCCATCCCGTCGTTGACTGTGCACCCTGGCCTCGACGAGCTAAGGAATATTCGCTTGCGCGGCGCATCTTTGAATTGCGCCCTTCTGTTGATTGGTGATGATTCCCATTGCTTTCAACTCGTTGGTCAGATGGGCAACACAACTGACGAACGCGCCGTGATTACTCGCGCTTGCCGCGCATTGAGCGATCTTGTCGGCGACGGTGCACCCACCGGACAGCACCGTGTTTGGAACACCGGAATCGCAACCGCCAATAACCACCGTCGCGGTCACAATCGAATCCGGACAGGCATCGTCTCCGTCCAGAACTCCGTCACCGTCGCGGTCTTTGCATTTGCCGGCAATACCCGCCGCAAAGATCGACTGCACTTCAGAAGCGCTGAGCGCGCGATTGAAGAGTTCAACTTCGTCAATCTGTCCTTTGAAGTATCGATTACCAATGCAGAAGGGGCACGTTGTTCTTCCGTCTTCTGAGCCGATCGCCAGAAAGCTGTTCGCGAGCATCGGCAGAATGTTTCCTGAATTGAATCTGGGATTCCCGGAGGCCGTGCCGTCGACGTACAGTTGCAGTTTTGTTCCGTCGTAAGTGCCCGCGATGTGATGCCACTCACCGGGAGTCACTACGGCTCCGCCGCCGTTCGCGTCTGAAGTGTGCACGAAGGAGCTGCCGGTGTTGACGAAGAAGTTGACGCCGACTATCGGGTCTCCGCCGCCCGAAATCTCAATCGAATAGAAGTCGGTCGTGACCAGACCCTGACAACAGTTGTTCATTGGATTGCCGGCATCGGCGCGCATCCAGAAATCGAGCGTCACCTGGCTTGTCATATCGAGATTCGGCGCTTTGGGAACCTTCACGAACTCATCGATGCCGTCAAACTTGAACGCTTGCCCCACGACTCCCGCCGCGAACGCCGCACCATTCATCAACTGTCCGGGGTTGCCGTCCTTGATGTCGCTTGCATTCCCGTCACCGGGCCACCAACTGACAAGATTCGCGGGCGGCGCCACGCATCCTCCCATCGGCACGAATATGAAGTCGTCGCAGGCAACATCATCGCCATCGTTTGCGCCTTCTTCGATGCGGATCTTCGCTATGGGCCGGTCGGCGGAAATCATGCCGATGAACCCGCGAAACGAAGAGAAATTCGGCGGCAAGGCTTCTTGCCGAATCACCGCGCCGTTCGAGTCAAGGAACTCGACGAACTCTCCGGGGTTCTGTGATCCGTTATCGACAAGAGTGAGGCCGGCAGCGATCACCGGCGGGTTGAATGTGACAACGAGATCGTCGTTCGTGTCCGAACCACCCTCAAAAGGAAAATTGCTCACTGAGAGCGAATTGCTGTCGTTCCAAAAGAGGCCGCCAGGCGCTATGAACAACGGGTCTCCGTTTGGATTTGAAAACGTGATGCCCTGTCCAGCATAGAAACCGCCGTTGAACTGAGAGCGTCCAACCGTGCTGTTATTGACCGGGCTCGCGTCGATGTCCTCGAAGTTTATGACGGTTGCCGTCCCAAGTCCTGTGATCGCGGTTTGAAAGGCGCTCGGGTCTGTGAAAACCATCGCCGCCGCCACGGATATCAGCGCGCCACCGGCGGATGCAATGAGTACGATCGTCAGCAAAACCAGTCTCAGCCGCCGGGTGATCGAGGTCGATAGTACTTTGTCGTTTTTCATCGGAGCACTCCTTTCCTGTCACGCTTTTGTGATGACAACATTTCAACGGCGAATCTCACGGCCGCCGATGCCGCAAGTTACTTACCGGCCGGAGCTCGTTTTACCGAGGCTGGAAAATCTCAAACGAGCGATTGGCGTCCATCGTCCCGAATGCGCTTGTGATGTTCGTCGGACCCATCATTCCGGTAACACCGCCTTCGGCGTGCGGCCCGTTCTGATGGAACGTATCCCGAAAAGCGACACCGGGGTTCCCAACTGTTCTACCGTTGAAAACAGAGGTGTCGACGAGATTGCCGATCGTATCGGCGCTCCAATCAAGATCGATTCCATAATTCACGAGGGGCCCGACTTCCGCGTTATTGAACGCGTTCCCGCTCGTGTTCAAGACAGTGCTCAAGGAAGCCGAAGTCAGGCCGGGAGCAAGAACAAAGTCGGCGCTGGGAATTGGGCCGGCCAATCGATGGATTGTGCGGTTCTGAAGAACGTTTGGTACTTCGAACGCGTTGATTACGAGGTTCGTGTTGCCGGAAGAAACATCCCGAAAAACATTGAGCTGGACGCGGGGATATATCGTCCCGTTGATGTCGACGTTGAACATGACGGCGAACGCCGATTCGCCTTTGCCTCGAAACACATCGGGAGCATCCGCGCTCGACGATTTCAACATCGCACCTGAGACGAGCAGTCCGGCCATCAGCGATGCAATCAACAGGCGATTCATGACACGAGTGCGTCTTTGCTGTTTCATTTCTCAGACTCCTTTCTTCATTGCGAATCGAACATGTGTGAAGCGAGCATGCATGAGTGCTAATCGAAACATGGTTTCCGATGGCTTTCGCGGACACTTTGATGGTCACAACGTCACTGGTTCGCTAAACCTCTTGTAAGCGGGTCCCACTGAGGCTCATCTTTTTGCGGTCACTTCAAGTCATCTTCGATCAAAGCACGCGCGGCGATTAGCGTCGTTGGTTTCATTACAACCAACGTGCCGCCGGCGATCCGCTTGATTGAACTGACGATATGCCGTTTTGACGAATGGACTTAGTCGAGGACTAACTCTGACTTAGTGGGCAGATGGGCGTAGCCGTAAGCGCTACACACGCGTTCATTGTCTCTGGGGAGGTTAAATCGAGTTGCGGATAAGAGTTGCGGCCATGGAATCGCGGCCGCAACTATTCAGGCGTTGAAGTTTCGATGTAGCAGCGAGTGTTACGGGATCCAGGAAGCGCGCGGTCCGTTACTCCCCGGAATCGGTTCGCTTCAGCATTCGGTGTAGAGTAATGCGATGAAGTCCCATTCGAGCCGCGGCCTCGGTAAGATTCCCTCCGCTTTCCTCAATCACGCGTGTGATCAGGTTCCGCTCCACCTCCGCGAGGGCTTGCCTGATTTTGCGTTTACGGCGGCGCAGTTCGTCCAGGTCCCTGACCTGCGTTTCCAAAATGCGATAGAGCGGTTCCTGCTCGAGGCTCACTCTGGGCGCCGCCGTTCTTAGGATCTCGGACGGAAGATCGCCGATTCGCACCACGTCATCGGCCGCCAGGGCAACCAGCCGGTGGACTAGATTCTCAAGCTCGCGGACGTTGCCCGGAAAACTGTAATCCTTCAGCCATTCATATACCTCGGGTTCCATCCGAACATTCTTTCCATAGACTCCGACGAACTTTTCCAAAAAGAAATCGATCAGCAACGGGATGTCGCCTTTGCGTTCGCGCAAGGCCGGCATGAGAACCGGGATCACGTTCAATCGATAATACAGAGCTTCTTGAAACTTCTCTCGTTCCGTAAGCGCCTTCAGGTCCTTGCTGGTTGCGGCAACCACGCGCACATCAACCTTGATGGTCTTGTTGCCACCCAGACGATCGAATTCGTTCGATTGCAGAAAGCGCAGCAATTTCGCCTGAACAGAAAACGCAAGCTCGCTCACTTCATCCAGAAATACAGTGCCGCCGCCGCCCTGTTCAATGCGCCCGACATATCGCCCGTTCGCTCCAGTGAAAGCGCCTTTCTCGTGTCCGAACAACTCGGATTCAAGAAGATTATCCGGTATCGCGGCACAATTGATCGCGATGAAGGGACGATCCCGGCGCGCGCTTTGGTAGTGAAGCGCTCGGGCAACCAACTCTTTTCCGGTTCCGCTCTCGCCTTCGATGAGCACCGTGGCCGGCGAATCGGCGAGGCGTTGAACGGTTTCCAGCAACGCGAGAATTTTCGGATCGCTTCCGATGATCTCCTTTGAGGCTTTGGTCTCATCGAAAAACACCCGGCTCTCGCGTTGGAACATTGCGGGCAGTAGATGCGCGTGCCGGAGATAGAAGACGGCGAACTCCGCGATAATCTGCAACAGGCCGGTATCGCGCCGGTCGAACGCACAGGGTCGTGAGTTGTTTTCCAGATAGAGGGCACCGATGGTTCGACCCTCCTGTTTGAGAGGCGCCGCGACGATAGACTTAAGCTCGAACTTGATGACGCTGACTTCCCCCGAGTACGACGGATCCTCGGACGCATCTTCCAGGAACACCGCCCGGCCGCGTTGAAGCACATCTCTCAGAAGCGTGCGGCTGAAATCATATTCTTCGAGCGACAGATTTCTGGTTTGAAAATTACGCGCGGCAACCACTTCGGCTTCGGTGGATTCGGGAACATAAAACAAAACGAAGCCGCGCTCCGCTCCGGTTGCCTGGATCAACGAATCAAGAAGGGTTCCGCAAAAGACGTTGAGAGAGGAGGCCGTTCCACGAATCAAGTTCATCAACACGACGGCGGCCCGGCTGTCGATCAGATGATTCCCGAGCGCCTCTACTTCGTGTTCAATCTTCGCCAGATAATCTCGCCTTGTCAGTTCATTCAAGACGCCAATGCGTTCGCCGAGCGATTTTAGTTTCGCATTGACACCCAGCAACCGCTTATCGGCTGTCTCTCCTTGAATAAGTTTGACCGAATCCATTAACGCAGATATCAGCGCCCGATCGGCCGCCTCTTCCCGCTCGAGGAGCAAGGTGAGAGACTGGGTGAGGCTTTTTATTCGATTCGCGTCAGATTTCATGGCGTGTACGCTACACCACGCGTGGCCGAGTCGCGCCCTGTAGATGTGAAATGCTCAATCCAGCCGAAAGCCCCAGAGCCCCCGGTGCCGGGTGAAAACGCGAACTGACTCTTGTTCCCCACACGCAAGCCGCTTCCCATCCGTTGAGAAGGCAACCGACAGAACCGGGGCGGCGTGTATGCCGATGTGACTGATGAGCCGGCGGTCTTCAATATCCCACAATGAGATCATTTTATCATCGCCGCACGATGCGACTTCACGGCCGTCAGGTGAGATCGCGATGGATTTTATGCGGGCTTCGTGACGTCCGAGCAAAGCAATTTCGCGCAGCGGCGAAACCTCCCACAAACGCACGGCCCCTTCGTCGTCGCCGGTAATCAACCGATTGCCGCCGGGCTCAAAACTCAAGGTTATCAGCGCCGTCGCGCTGCGCTGGGCGTAACCGATCAGTTGCCACGTTTCAACATCCCACAAGAGCAGATATCCCTGATCCGTGGCGCAAGCCAGCCGGCGGCTATCCGGCGAGAATGCGACCCCGTATGTTGCACCCCACGGGACTTGATGCGACCCCGATAATTCTCCAAAGTCCAGAATCTGCCGCGGGATTGATAGATCATAAACACCGTGAGTACAGGCAAGGTAGCGTTCATCCGGCGAAAACGCGATGCAGTAGGTGGACTGCCAATGTTTGCCCAGGTGCAGATATCGAGTCGCCCACTTTCGTTTTCGCTCGGCCACATCCCAAATGAAAATGTTTGAATCCATATCGGCGGACGCCAGCGATCTGCCGTCACGTGAATATGCGGCCGCCGTCACGCGATCGGTGTGGCCGCTCAGTATCGCTTCCTTCTTGTTATTGAGCACGTCCCAGATGATGATCGAACGATCTTCGCCGGCCGAAGCAAGATGGCTTCCGTCGGGCGAAAATACGGTTGAGTGTATTGATGCGCTGTGCCCGTTGAAGCTGGCTGCCAGCTCTCGCTCGGCCACGCTCCACACCAGGACTGCTCCGTCGTCATGCGTCGAGACGAGCCAACGCCCATCCGGCGAGAAGGCCAGGCCCCAAACCTGTGCGGTGTACTTCATACGCACCAGCTTCGTTTGAGTAGACGCATCCCAAAGCACGATGTCTTCAGCCGCGGAAGCAACCAGTCGTTCGTCCGGAGAAATGGCTACCGCGCGCCCATGGTAATGGTGCATACGCTGAGTGCTTATCATGGCAGCCCGTCCTTCGCTCCACATTCGCGAAGCTTCGTAAAAGCTCACGGCTCCGCTAGGGTCTATGCCGGCCACGAAACGCTGGTCCCGCGAAATTGCGCAAAAGCCCGACTGCGGATCAAGCTCCCCAATTCGCTTTTGCGTCTGCAGATCCCAAACCTCAGCCCCTATCAAGAGTTGCTTTCCGCTCGCTGACCAATTCAAATCACCCCACATCATCGAAGGCGGCAGTTCGCAGGCTTTTTCCCAGGTCCTTGTATCCCAGACTATTGTTCGCCCGCCTGGCGCCCCTGAGATCGAGGCGAGCCAGCGTCCGTCCCTCGAAAAAGAAACAACCTCAACCGTCGAAGAGTGGCCGTGCAGGACAGTTGTCTTTTCAAGACGCGCGGTATCCCAGACCTCGACCGTATTTTCCGCGCCCGGCGCCGCGAAGCATTTTCCGTCCGGCGAAAAGGCCACGGAGTTGACCCAGCCGCCGTTATCGGCGAGAGTCGCCAGCCGTTGTCGTGTTGCAAAGTCCCACACGATCATTCGCCCGTCTTCCCCGCAAGTGACCAGCAGGCGTCCATCGGGCGAGAAGACCGCCTTTCGCGCCGCGGCGGTGTGCCCATCCCTCAATCGAATGGCGTCCCACTCTTCGGTCACCGACAGAGCCGCGGCCGCCACAACCGTGACAGCGGAGAGTAGGACAACCACGGCGGCGGATCTAAGCAAGCCCCTCCGCGCGCTTCTCTTAAGGAATTCCCGTTCGCGCTCGCCGAGTTGTAAGTCCGAATGCCGCTTGATAAACCACAGCTTGCTGACCGGGACACGAGCGCGCTTGTCCAACGAGTAGTTGGCCAGGTATTGCCTGAGCAACCGATTCGCGCGTTGGGTGGCATCCATTACGCGGCCAGTGATTCGATTGATTCTGTCTATGAGATATTCGTGCATCAATTCATAGCGCCACGGCTCGTCTTCCTGGATCTCTCGAATCAGCCGCATTTCGACAAACGGGCGCAGCAGCCGCTCGACCGAATTCAGGCCGCGTTGTGTTCGCTTGCAAATCTGCTCGACCGTTAGCGTGAGCCGTGTGTTCTCTTCGGAGATAAGGCTCCGCAACAGGAGCCTCGTCCCATCCGTATCGCCCGATGCCTGAATCACGTCTTCCAGGAATCCGTGAACCAGCGGCTCCTTACCGCCTGCACGCTTGTATGCCTGCCGCGTATAGATTCGCTTCCTTTGAATCTGCTCGCCCACTATTTGCAACTCAGACGGCGTGACAATTTCCTCGCTCGCCAAATCACGTGCTATGTCCCTGCTCAGCCCTCGTTCTAAAGGAAGTCCCGCGTGAAGCGCGGACCTCTGGATGATCTCTTCGGCTTGTGCCTCATCGAAGTTGCGCAGATGGTACACCCGGGAACTGATCAGCGGCTCGCTGATTCTTCCGCTCAACTCAGCGCTGATGAGGTACAAAAAATCGCTTCGCATCGAGGCGAGAAACTTAACGGGAAGCTCACGGTCGGCGTGGCAAGCTGCGAGAAACGAGAGAAACGGGTCCCGATCCTGCTTTGTTTTATGATTGACAAAGAACTCTTCGAATTGATCACAAATAATGACGAGCGTCCCGTCGACTTCGCGGGCCACTCGAGCGAGATAGTTCGCTGCGCGCTCATCATGAGCCCGGCTGAGATTACAGCGCCTCTTGCATTCCTCGACCGCGGCAGCCAGTGGGTCGCTGTACGAACGACAAAGGATGGGAACAAAGCCCTCCTCCCATAGTCTAGGAATCAAACCTGCTCTGAGCAGCGATGTTTTTCCACTACCCGATTCCCCGAACAGCACGCCGAATCGGAAATCGCTGTGTCGCACCATCTCAAAGAGCGCGGCCGCTTCCGTTTCGCGTCCGTAAAACAGACTGCGATCCGCTTCATGAAACGGCAACAAACCACGAAAGGCTGATCCGCGAGCCGCTGATGAAAGAGCCGGAGACATCCGCCTTCTCGCAAACGCATAACTGAACGCACAAGCGATGGCAAGAAAGCTAAGAGCGCCGGCGCTAAGCCATCCACCTCCGTGCCATCGAGGCAGCAAAATCCCCAAAGCAGCAATCAGCGCTGATACCGTGCTTGCGAACAACAGAGTTCTTTTGTAGCGCCACGCGCGCGAACGAAGCCGAGTAATGAATTCGTTATGCGATGGAAGTGGAGCCGGCTCAACCGCGCTCGCGGCACTAGCGTTACCGGCAGGCAAACTCCCCGGCCCGTCATATTCAAGTTCGGCGATCACCGCGCGAATCGCTGCGCCCAACTCCTGGCAGGTTGCAAACCTTCCCTCGCGGTCTTTCGCTAAGGCTTTCCTGATGATGCTTTCCAACTCGAGCGGCACGTCGCTTCGGTAGACGCTCAAAGGGAACGGTTCTTCGTTCAATACCGCGTGCGTAAAGTGGCGAGGATTCTGTGAGCCGAACGGCAGATTGCCGGTCAACATCTCGTAGAACACCACTCCCAATGAAAAGACATCTGTTCTCTGATCGAGAGCCTCGCCGCGGATCTGCTCGGGCGACATGTAACCCGGCGTTCCGCGCACCTCTATTCGCAGGCCGGCGGCCCTCGTCACTTCACCTGGAGAGCCTGCCAATGCTTGTCGAGCAACGGAGCGTGACCGGCTGAGTTCCATCGCGTTACCAATGCGAGCCAATCCAAAATCCAGCACGGTCGCACGCTCGCCGGGCGTGATCACAATATTGGAGCTCTTGACGTCACAGTGAAACAGATTGTGCTCATGAGCGGCTTCAAGAGCGTCGGCAATCTGGGCCGCGCACTCCAGGGAAGATTTCAGTTCCAGCCGGCCCCGAGCGATTCTGGACTTGAGATTCTCTCCTTCGACCCACTCCATCGCGATGTAAACATTGCCCTCGCATTCGCCAAGCTCATATACCCCAGCGATGTTTGGATGATTGAGCGCGGCTGCCATACGGGCCTCGCTCTGGATGCGGTCTTTCGCGTCGCGATCTCCGGTCAGTTCCTCCGTCAGCAACTTGATCGCAACTGTTCGGTTTAGAGTAAGGTCCTCGGCCTTCCACACCTGTCCCGTCCCACCACGGCCGGCGAGTTCGATCAGGCGATAATGTGAAATGATTCGAGACATTGGCAGCCTCTTCGCGTAGCAAAGCTTGACGGAGCCTTGCCGAGCTTTGCGCTCCAACTGAGCGGTGCGGTGTGCTGGGCCGAAGACTATCTCCGCTCGCACGGTTGGGTCAAGGCGCGAAACCAAGCCACGATGTACACCGGCGAAACATCGCTGTTCATGTTAATAGGAGAGGAGGAAAAGGCGTTTGATTCACGAGGACTGCACTCGGAGTAAAGGCTCATGTGTAATAAAAGGATGACCGTTAAGTTGCTTGAATGGAATCAGAGAACTTATGCGAATGATCCTCGTTCTTGTAACTTGGGGACAATCGAACCACTTGGTAAACGAAACGGAATCATACTATGAAGTTTCTTGAAAGTGTTGCACTTGCTCTGAGCGCAATTCTCGCTCACAAGCTTCGCTCCTTCCTCACGCTGCTTGGAATTATCTTCGGCGTTGCGACGGTCATCGTCGTCGTCTCACTCATCGAAGGATTCAATAAGTATTTCAACGACAAGATCGCCGATCTCGGATCGAACGCATTCGTCGTGAATAAGATGGGCATCGTCACCAGCCTGCAGGAGTGGATCGAGCGCAGCAAGAAAAACAAAGACATCAAACTCGACGATCTGCGCGCGATCAAAGAGCATCCGGCCTACATCCGGGACGCCGCCGCGATGATGCGCCGCCGAGGCAACATCAAGCGCGATACGCAACTCCTCCAGGATGTCGAGATCATGGGTGTTTCGGCGAACATGGTCGATATCGATTCGGTGAAAGTCGATCAGGGCCGCTACATCATACCTTCCGAAGAAGAGCACGCGCGTGAGAGTTGCTTCATCGGTTATGAACTGGTCAAGCAGCTCTTTCCTACCGTCGATCCGATCGACAAGGAAATCAAGATCGACGGCCGCCCGTTTCGCATCGTCGGCGTCGCGCAGGAGATGGGCACCGTGTTCGGCAACCCGCGGGACAATTTCATCATAATGCCGATCTCAACCTTTCAGAACATCTACGGCTCGCGCGGTTCAATCGCGATAAGAGTTGCTGCCATCGGCCCCGAATCAATCGAGCGCGCGCAGGACGAGGTGCGAGTGGTTCTTCGCTCGCGGCGGCATTTGAACTACAACGACGCGGACAACTTCGGCATCGTCACTTCGGATGCGTTGAACAATTTGCGCGAGCAGATATTCGGGACGATCTCGATCGTCGCGGTGGGCGTGACTTCGATAGCGCTTGTCGTCGGTGGAATCGTGATTATGAACATTATGCTGGTCTCGGTGACGGAAAGAACTCGCGAGATCGGCATACGCAAATCGCTTGGCGCAAAACGAAAAGACATCGTGCGCCAGTTTCTGTCTGAGTCGACGGTGCTCTCGCTGATTGGCGGCATGATCGGCGTCGCGATCGCGTATGGACTGGGGAAGCTGGTGACGGTTCTGTTCTCGCTACCGACCGCGTTGCCGATCTTCTGGACGTTTATGGCATTGACTGTGTCGGCGAGCATCGGTTTGTTCTTTGGAATTTATCCGGCTTGGAAAGCAGCCAAGCTCGATCCGATTGAAGCGCTGCGAGCGGATTGAGAACGAAGTTCGTAGTCCGGCCTTCAGGCGGAAGTTTGTAGCTTCACTGCACTGAACACCAACATACGAACTTCCGCCTGAAGGCCGGACTACGAACGGGGAATATTGCGGGACTACGAACGCGAAACATTGCGATGAGTTGATATGAGCAGACAAGACACAAGTGAAAGCTTCAGAATGGCGTTTGCCACTTTGCACGCGCATAAGTTCCGTTCGTTTCTGACTGTACTCGGCGTGGTCATCGGCACCGTGACCGTGATGGTCATCGCGTCGTTCATCTCGGGACTCGACCAGAAATTCAAGAACGACATCGAATCATTTGGCACCAATACAGTTTTCATTTACAAGTTCGACCCCGGCATTCACACCGGAAGACTGACGCCTGAAGAACGAATGCGAAAGCCGATCAGCTACGAAGACGCGGTTGCTATCAGAGAGCAATGCCCTTCGGTGAAATACGTCGCTCCGTTTCTCGGGCCGGACGATGTCATCAAGGTTCGTTATCAGGAACAAGAGCTATACGTCACACAAGTACAGGGCACGACGACCGACTACGAGCGAATGTCGTCGGTGCACATCGCGGAAGGACGCTACTTCACCGAATCGGAAAACCAGCATCGCGCCGACGTCTGCGTGATTGGCGCCGACATCGCCGATAAGTTCTTCCCGCACCTTCAGGCGCTCGACAAACAGATACTCGTCAACGACAAGCCCCTCACGGTGATCGGCGTCGTTCAAAAGCAGGACAACTTCTTTGTCGGCGAAAACGACGGCGGCAATCAGAATCGCGCCGTGTACATGCCTTACGAGACGATGAAGAAGATGTACCCCGCCGAGAAGGATCACTTCGTGATGGCGCAAGCCCAGGAAGGCAAGCTCGCTCAAGCTGAAGACGAGATACGCTCGCTGCTTCGCCGGCGTCGCGGCGTGGCTTATGACGCAAAAGATAACTTTGGCCTCTCGACTCCGGACGCGATCACCGAGCAGTTTCACCAGATCACCGGCGGCATCGCGATCCTGATGTTTGCGATCTCGAGCGTAGGCTTGTTGATCGGCGGCATCGGCGTGATGAACATCATGCTGGTGTCGGTGACCGAGCGAACAAAAGAGATCGGCGTCAGAAAAGCGATCGGCGCGCGTCGCCGCGATATCATGCGTCAGTTTCTGATCGAGGCGATGTCGTTGACGGGTTCAGGTGGGCTGCTTGGAGTAGGAATCGGCTGGGGCTTGAGCTTGCTGGTGAATTTGATTTTGCCAGTGAACGTTCCGACTTGGGCGCCAATCTTGGGGATCACGGTTTCGTGCGGGATTGGACTAGTGTTTGGGATGTGGCCGGCAATGAAGGCTGCTCGGTTAGACCCGATTGATGCACTCAGGTATGAGTAGTCCAGCGACGGGACTAGAGGGACATTACTGTCAAGTGGGACTAATCTAAGCCTGTCGATAGTGAGCTTAGGATGCAATAGGGTTAGCCAACGCCCTTTTGAACGACGCGATTCTTTTTGATGATCTCTTTCATATTCCCCCAGCCGAGCAGCTTCTCCCAGTTTGAGGACGACAGCCCAAAAGCAATTCCTGCTTGCAAGACTGATGGATATGTTCCGTCGTCGGCCTTCTGAACTATTTTCCCCACCTCCTTTGTTACCGTCTCTCGCTCTTTAGCGGTCTCCTTGATCATGGTGTCGACGTCGCGCAACGTTTTTTATCCAGAAGCTAATAGCGCGTCGAGCACGAGGCGGGTCTGTCCATCAAACGCCTCGACCGCCCGATCGGGAAAGTTCCATTTCAGGTACTCCTTAAAGCTGTCCAGGTTGAGTTCGTGTTCGAGAAATGCATTAGGCTTGGCTGTACTGCCGCGAACCTCGGCAAGGTACGTTTCCCGCTCCTCTCGGATACGTTCGAACTGATCATCCACCGTCTCAAACAACCCGGCGAGGCTGTTCAGTTTTCGCTGAAGCTGTTTTGGTACCTGCGATTCACGCTTGTAGACCATGTGGTGCTGAATTATCGCCCACGCATCTTGAACCACCGTTCTGACTTGCACTTCACACGGGAGTTGCTTCAAGGCGTCATAGCGCGCGCCCGATGAGGTCTTGCCGAGCCGCACTATGAAGTGCCTCGCTCCATATCCGAACTGATCGACACGTAGCTCGTCGAGTTTGTCGACATCTTCGGCTATCGCAAACTCCGAGCGGATGATATCCGCCACTTTCGCGATGTCGCTCCGATACAGGCAGACAACACGAACCCCAGCCAGATCCGTGAGCTCATCAAATGGACGGTCGTATTGCTTTCGCTGGAGTTTCTCCAAGAAGCTGTTGAGCGTTTTCGCACGGGAAGTGATGGCCGACGTCTCAATCGCTTGATCGGTGATTCTCTTGCGCAGGATATATTCAACCTCTGCACACAGTTGCTCGTAGTCACGCCGAACCTGTAGGAACTCTTTTATGACTTCCGGATTACGCTGCCAGATATCATCCGGTGTCCGACCTATGCGCTTAGCTTTCCCCGCAGGTTGCTTCTTACGCGTCTTCTTGTCGTCGCCCGTACGAGCCATAGTTCTTTCAAGCTAGCATTAGACGCCTTCCCTTAGGCTCTGGGATGCTGTCTCCAAATTCTTTCGCCGTATCGATCCACAATTCGATTGCCTGGTGCACATTCGTTAATGCTTTTTGCGGCGTCTTGCCGTGAGCCATACACCCGGGGAGTTCAGGAACTTCAGCGACGAATACCTTGTCCTCATTGCTCCAGTAAAGAATGATTTCGTATTTCTGCATTATTCCTCCTCTCCGAGACGATACTTTAGAATGATAGCTCTGACTTGCCGGATCTGATACACCTTCGCTTTGCCGCCCTCACGTTGCAGGTTTATTCTTTCTTCAACGCCGGCCTGTCTGAATAAATGATGACTGCCACGGATCCGCTCTTCAAAGCCCAGCCGCGTTAATAACCGACACAGGTCGTCGAACGGAATGTTGGCGTCTGATGCGCCTCTCAGTATCTCAAGTAGAAGCTTATCGTACTTGCCCACGCAAGCGTCATAGTACAACGGAGCACTCAAGTGCGTCGAACTACAATGTGGCACGCGACGAAAACCGCGCGACACATCTCGGGCATAAACTTGTTGACCCGAATCACCCTCGCTAGAATACCGGTCGGGCGATGAACGCTCGACCGGTATACAACATGCCCTCTCGCATTCGAATCACGCTCGAGATGATCAAGTTCGAGCACACGCTGTTCGCGCTACCCTTCGCACTATTGGGAGCGACGCTGGCCGCTCGCGAAATCGCTCCTCAATCACTAGGTTTCTGGATTTCAAAATTCGCCTGGATCGCAGTTGCGATGGTGGGCGCGCGTTCGGCGGCAATGACTTTCAATCGAATAGCCGACCGCGACATTGACGCCGCTAATCCCCGCACCGCCAATCGAGCGCTTCCCGCCGGACTTTTGGACATCAGATTCGCAACGGCTTTCACGATCGTATCCGCGGCAGTTTTTCTGCTCGCCGCGTGGCAGCTCAATCGATTGACGCTTATTCTTTCACCCGTCGCGCTCGCGTCGGTGTTGCTCTATTCGTATACAAAACGTTTCACGTCGCTGTCGCATTTGATCCTCGGCTGGTGCCTGGCGATCGCTCCGTCGGGCGCGTGGATAGCGATTCAGGGCAAGCTGACGTTGACGCCGGTTCTGCTGTCGATCGCGGTAATGTTGTGGACCGCGGGGTTTGATGTCTTGTATGCGTGCCAGGACTTCGACTTCGATCGGCGCAGCGGGCTTCACTCGATCCCTCGTGAATTTGGAATCGGCCGCGCGTTGTGGATCGCTCGAGGAATGCACGCGCTGATGTTCGTTGTGCTGTTCTTGTTTTTTCGCAACGCGCATCTCGGCTGGCTGGGGCTTGTGGGAGTGATCGCAACCGGCGCGCTGCTTGTCTATCAACACAGCATTGTCAGAGCCGATGATCTGTCGCGATTGAACGCGGCTTTCTTCACCACCAATGCGTTCGTCAGCATCATCCTGTTTGTGACAATGGCCGGCGACGCGCTACTTTTTCGATGACCCGCGCGTGCTATGATTGCTGTTCTTTGATTACCCTGGGTTGGTGAATGATGAATAGAATTCTGGTGACCGGCGGCGCCGGGTTTATTGGAAGCCACCTGGTCGACCGCCTGCTCGACGGCGGCGACGCTCGTGTGACCGTCGTCGATAACTTCAGTGACTTCTACGATCCGGCCATCAAGCGCGCGAACATAGCTCCGTATCTCGCAACAGAGAATTTCGAGTTAGTTGAAGCCGACATCATGGATTCGCGGGTAATGGAAGACTTGTTCTCGCGATCGAAGTTTGATTGCGTAGTTCATCTGGCGGCGCGCGCCGGCGTGCGTCCGTCACTCGAAGACCCGCTCTCTTATGAAACAACAAACGTGCGGGGCACATTCAATCTGCTTGAAGCGGCTCGCCGAAACGAGGTTCCTCGCTTTGTTTTCGGCTCATCGAGTTCGGTCTACGGCATGAACTCGAGAGTCCCGTTCTCCGAAGACGATCCGGTCGCGAGCCCGATCTCTCCTTATGCGGTAACAAAGATCGCTGGCGAGGCGGCGTGTCACACGTACAGTCATCTGTACGGGCTGCGAATCGTCTGTCTCAGGTTGTTCACCGTCTACGGCGCGCGCCAGCGACCCGATCTTGCCATTCACAAATTCGCGCGCTTGATCTCGAAAGGGCTTCCCATTCCGATGTTCGGCGACGGTACGACGCGCCGTGATTACACCTACATCGACGACATCATCGCGGGACTGTTGGCGGCGATGAAATATGACCGCACTCAGTTCGAAGTGATAAACCTCGGCGAATCGCGCACGGTTGAGCTTCGACGGCTGGTCGAATTGATTGAGCAAGCCCTCGGCAAACGCGCGATCATCGATCATCAGCCCCAACAGCCCGGCGATGTGCCGGTGACGTTCGCCGATGTGAGCAAGGCCCGGCGCTTACTTGGCTACGAACCGGCAACGCAGATTGAAGCTGGAATTCTGAGATTCGTTGAATGGTTTCAGAAGCAATCCGGTTTGATGTGATCATCGCGGCGATTAGCCGTGCTTTGAGGGGAATCGGCAGCTTGAGTCTGAAACTCAATAGCTCTAATCTTCCACTACGATGTCGACATTGCACAAACACCAACAATCCGCGACTCAGAGTTACTTTGAAGAGGAGATTGCCTGGGCGAAGGGCTCGGACCCGTCCTATCCGTATCAAGCGGAGATGGGCGACTCCAGGCTTTTGATACGACTCAACGATTTCCCCGATGAGAATCTTTATTCGCTCGTTGTCAACGATCTGGCGGTCGCGGAGTTCGACGAGTGGCCCACGCATTGGACCAGACCCGAAGCAACAAAACCATCCGAACCGGAGATCTCCGTTTTCCTGCCCGTCTTCAACGAAGAAGACAACATCGAGTTGCTCAATCTCAATCTGAGAGAAGAGCTGACCAAGCTCGGACGCAGCTATGAGGTGATCTACGTCGATGACGGCTCGACCGATGACAGCCTTGCAAAGCTCAGAGAAATCGCCGCGGCCGATCAGCACGTGCGAGTGATTTCGTTTCGACGCAACTACGGACAGACGGCCGCGATGAGCGCCGGAATCGATCACGCGCGAGGCAGCATACTCATTCCGATGGACGCCGATCTGCAAAACGATCCGGCGGACATCGGGCGGCTGCTCGCAAAACTCGACGAGGGTTATGACGTCGTCTCGGGCTGGCGCAAGGATCGAAAAGACGAGTGGCTCACTCGGCAGCTTCCATCGAGGATGGCCAACCGGCTGATCTCACGGATGAGCGGCGTGGATCTTCACGACTACGGTTGCAGCTTGAAGGCGTATCGCCGCGATTCTCTCACCGGCGTGAAGCTCTACGGCGAGATGCACCGATTCATTCCGATCTTCGCGGGATTCGCGGGCGCGCGCGTCACCGAGATACCGGTCACTCATCACGCGCGCCACGCGGGCGAATCAAAGTACGGGTTGTCGCGCACGATCAAAGTGATCTTCGATATGATCACGATCAAGTTCCTGTCGAGTTATCTGACCAAACCGCTTTATTTGTTCGGCTGGGCGGGGCTGGTGTGTCTGGTGATCTCGTTCCTGACATTCCTGTTGGCACTTTATTACCGGATCGTCCAGGGCGTGCATCTCAACCGAATGCCCGCGGCTACGTTGTCGATGATTATGTTTGCGATGGGATTTCAATTCATCTTCATGGGATTACTGGCCGAGATGATCGTGCGCACTTATCACGAGTCTCAGGACAAGGCGACTTATCTGATTCGCGAGAAGATCAATATTGAGGACAGCAACCAATGACCGGCGGAGGAGTAGAGGTAGCAGAGGAGCAGATGAGCGGAGGAGCGGAGGAGATTGACCCCTTGCTCTCCTCTGCTCCTCCGCGCCTCTGCTCCTCTGCTCCCCCTCGCCTCTTCCCCTCTGCCTCGTCTGTCACAATAGCCGGTATCCCGGTAGCAAATCTAACCGAAGACGAAACTGTCGCGGCGATCGATCAGTTGATCTCAGATGGAGGATCGCACTACGCGGCAGTGGTCAACGCAGCGAAAATCGTTGCGGCCAATCAAGATGAACGACTAAAACAAATCCTGCTCGAAGCCGATCTCGTGACAGCCGACGGAATGTCCGTCGTGTGGGCATCGCGAGTCCTTGGGCAAACGCTGAAGCAACGCGTGACCGGCATCGACTTGTTCGAGCGGTTGATCGAGCACGCTGCGCTTCGCGGATTGTCGGTTTACTTGCTGGGCGCTCGCGAAGAGTGCGTGCGCGGCGTAGTCGAACAGTTCACTAACAAGTACCCGGCGCTTCGAATAGCCGGATACCATAACGGCTACTTCGAGGAGTCCGAAAGTCAATCGCTCGCGGAAACGATAAGACTCAGCCGAGCTGACTTACTGTTTGTCGCGATGGGCTCACCCGCGCAGGAGTATTGGATCGCATCGAACACCGCGCGCACGGGAGTTCGTTTCGCGCTGGGAGTGGGTGGGAGTTTCGATCATGTGAGCGGACTCGCCCGGCGAGCTCCGCTATGGATGCAGCGGATTGGATTTGAGTGGCTCTATCGACTGTCGCGCGAGCCGCGCCGCATGTGGCGACGATATTTGATTGGCAACTCGCTATTCATTTGGTTGATCGCGCGTCAGCGGTTCAGAATGGGCAACGAGTGTTCAGAGTACCGACTTTAGTCGGGCAGTGAACTTAGATTCTTGAACGAGGAGATGCACTACCCGACTAAAGTCGGTACTCTGAACGCCCCCTGCCATTGCCGACGACCTTCTCGGCTTGTGTTGTCTCGTATACTGCCTTCACACGAGAATCACTCCTGGTAACCAGCAGCACTTGAACGGTTTCCTAAAAACATAACGTCGCTGATCTCTTCCACCGGCCGTCGATGACGTGGTTCCTGGAACGCTGGGCCATTCTGGTTTCAGTCACCTCTCGCGTCTGGCGACTTACTTGACCGAATCTCGGCAAGGCGAGGCGTGGGTGTGAGTACCAGCGTAGAGTAGTCCACCATATCCGCGCCGAGCACGAAGTGGAAACGGGCGAACGTGGTCAGCAGGTCCGTCTGGTAAAGAGCTACTGCGCCGGCTTCGCATATCAAGAACTTTGCGGCTGCCACGATGTCCTCTCGGTCGATGATGCACATGACCCGCATCTGGGGAGCTTGGTTGAGATAGTCCAGCACGGCGGTAACGAGCGTCGGATAACCCGGGTGCAGCATATCGTCTATGCAAACGATACCCTGAGGATGTAACACCGCGTGCGCGAGAGCGAGATCGTTGCTTAGGCTTTCATGGGAATGGTTGCCGTCGATGTGGAAGAAACGCGCCTTCCGGTTAGCCAGCTTGCGGCGAAGGTCATCGACACTTATCGATCTGCTGTTTGCCATCCACGCGGTGAAGCGGTCCGGGAACAACCCGTGCGTTTCGCAGTTAGTAAGAAAGCGGTCCAGCACACCGGCATCGGGCCAGTCAAACACGTCGATGCCAAGCGCTTTCTCATCGGCCGCGAGACCGAGCGCCATCGCGATGAAGAAGCGGCCCTCGAACGTGCCGATTTCAACAACGTCGCCTGAAATCCCGAGCGCAGACTGTCGTTGGATCAAGTGCCCGCAGATCGCGGCGGCGAATCGCGAGGACATGCCGGGCACCTGCTCGTAGCCATCCGCGAGGTAGCGGTCGATTGCTGGATGTCCACTTGCAATGTCGAGCACGAAAGCCTCACAGCATTTCTGCATCGGTCGCCTGCATCACGTTAAGATCACCGTCTGAGTTCTTGTCATTTCCGTGAGTCACCCCCACGGCCAACGACGCGAGTAGGCTAGCGCGCGAGTTCGTCGAACGCGCGGGGCACGTTCGCCGCCTTTTTGGCCGAACGGGAGGCCACACGCCTGGTACGCCGGCAGACGGACGTCATAGACCTCCGGGAATTTGTTGACGAATCTCCGGGCATTGCGCTCCAAAGACTCGGCCCAGTCATCCGCCGAGTCGTGGTCAAGGTGGACCGCATACAGCCGCTGGGGTTCCGGAAAAACGAAGCCCAGTCCCGCCCGGTGCAGACTATACGCAAAGTCCATATCTTCCTCGCCCCAGCCGTGGTATCCCTCATCCCAGCCACCGATCTGCTCGACGTAGCGTCGCTCGACACTGAGCGCATTACTGGCGGCGTAGTACCAGTGAGGCGTGGCTGTACAGGTCTCGCGAGACTGCGAAGCGTGCCCTCGGAACCAGCGCGCTTCGGTCGCGACATCGCGGAGACACGGCGCCTTGCCACGAGCCTGCTCCTCCTGGGTCAGCGCGAAGCGGGCCGGTTTGACGACGGCCCCGTGGTGCTCCGAGTGCAGATGGCGAAGAGAATCGATGAACGTTGGGCACGGAACCATGTCTCCGTCCAGAAAAACAGCAATGTCCGTGTCGCAGGCGCGCCATCCTTCGTTTCGCGCGGCCGCTCTGTTGCCAGGGCCATTCCCTCGCTGCAAGGAAGCCAACCTGGCGCGGCGCATTTGCGGCGGCAAGGTCGGCGGCCGGTCGCTGTGATCATCCACAACGATCACTTCGTCACGATCGCGAAGCTGAGGCGTCAACATCTCCAGAATCCACTGCAGACCCCTGTGGCTGTTATGGAAGGGTATGATCACAGCGAGGCTTATCGTCATGTGGAACCTCCAGGATTCTATTTCAAGAGACGAGAATACTTGACGCCTTCGGAGGGTAGCAAGTGGCCGAACAACTCCAGTAGGTGAGGGTGTCGTACCTCTGGGAGGTGGGCCGCTAGATAATCACACAAGAGCTGGTTTGACTCCTTGAAATGCTCGAACCGGTCTCGGGACAGGGCGATCAGTTGTTGTCCCGTCTCGATCCGGCCCCGCAGGCCCTCCGACAGGCCACGATAGCGGAACAGCCAAGCGGCCAGATCGCATTCTTGCAATATCTCCGCAAGCTCGAGGGCCTCTTGAAAATATGCATCAGCCTGCTCGGCGAGCGCCGCTCGCTCTGGGATTGCGGCGGCGATCGCTTTTTCAAGCGAAAGGACTCCCAGGTCTTTGAGGGATACGGCAAGCTGCCGGCGGTCGCCAAGTCCGCGGAACACATGTTCTGAGTCGCGGAGAAGTGGTTCCGACAAACTCGCTCGGCCCGTGTCCCGATACAGGCAGCCGAGGTCGCGTTTCGTCCAGGCCACCTGGCGTACAACGTCGAGCCGCTCGAAAATCTGCACGGCTTGTGTAAAAGCGTCCTCGGCATCCTTAGTCCGGTCCAAATCCTTGAGCATCCACGCGGCTGAACGGAGTCCCTCCGCCACTAGTGCGCCAAGGTGGACGTCTGAGAGTCGCTGGCTGGCGTGCTGAATTGAACGGACGGCGTTCTCCATCGACTTCCGGCGTCGAGCGGCGGTGTAGTCCTTCGTCAGCCAGCAGAGTTCATTCCAGCGCAAGGCGTCGAGAACAGCCGACGGCCGATCAGGCATCTGCTCAAAAAATGGAATTGCTCCGTAAACATCGTTATTTCGAGCGCGATACAGACCACGAGCCATGCCTGCCGCGGCCGGCGCATGATCTTGAATAGAATCTGTCTGAGCAGTTGTCTCGACTGTGTACCAGCATTGGTATAGCTCCTCGCGCAACGCGTCGGGGGATGCGGTATGAATGAACGCGGCAAGGTAGGCATCGTCCTGCAGTAGCGTAAAGGCCCTCTCGAGTTCTCCGGCCAGTCGCAAGTGAATCAGCGCGTACCGCACATCGTATGGGCTTCGCAGCTTGCCGCCCTGCCGATACTCCGCCCAAATGAACTCCGCCAGGCGCTTCTGCCCTTCCTTCAAGCTGACATAGAAACGGCCGGCCTTAGTCCTGGAGCTGAGCCACTCCATTACCGATCCGTGGAAAGGCTTAGGAACGTCGTCGGCGGAAGGAAACAGCGAGCCTAAGGCGGACCGGACTTCTTCCGCTTGATAGTCATTCCAGCCGTGAACCGCAGCGAGTTGGTCGAGTCGTAGCGGTTCCTGCGCTGCTGCCATCGTTTCGAGGATAGGGCGGATCTTCTCCTGGTAAAGAATGAGATCAGGAAACTGCCGGTCAAAGTATTGCGCGTAGACCCCACCCAACCCCTGCGGAAACTCGGCCGGCGCGTCGAGCGAAAGCCGGCCAAGCGACAGGTCATGCAACACCCAATGCACATACAGGAATAAGCCCTCACTTCGATCGATGATGTGCCTGACATTCTCCGCGGAGACCGCCGTCTCCCCGAAGAGGCGCGTCAGTTCGTTGGCGACGTAGTCCTGCAAGTCGCGACGGTTCTCCTCTGAGTCCGCATCGAGAGGGACCGGCGTGAATTCCTGAAGAGCGAACATCACATCCGGATTGGGCCGGCTCGTGACGATGAGACGGAGCCAACTCGGCGTCTTCAGGAACTCCGAGGCAAGAAGTGCAGCCAATGGGTTCTGGCCTTCGCGAACGGCCTCATCCAGCCCGTCGACCACTATGACCAGATCATTCGCCGGTTGCGGAAAAGAACCTGACAGCGGTTGGGAGATCAGGAGGTCGAAGATCGTGCGGGCGTCCGTCTCGCCGGTGAGTTGCTCGAGGTTGAGGGTGTTTAGCCTTGCCTGATAGTCGGGAAGTTGCGATGCGAGCTGGAAGGCGAGCGACAATACGCAACGCCGCGGATCGGTCTTCTGGCTGTGCCCGCGAGAACAGATGTGGAATGCAGCCACTTCCGGGCGCTGGTGGCAGAGCCAGGAGGCTAAGGCTGTCTTGCCGACGCCCGGAATGCCCGTGATCCAGAACAACCGCGGTGCCACCCGATCAGCGAGCCAGCCCTCTACTCTATTTAGCAGGGATTTCCGTCCACTGAAGCGAGCGACCTGAGGTAGGAGTTCGGCGTCGAACGGCAACGGCTCCAGCAAGTGAATCAGCCGTACGAACGCTCCCTCAAACTCCGGCCCCTCACTCTCTAAGGCGCCAGCGAGAATTGCGAGCTTGGCCTCATACTTCCCGCCTTGAGCCTCAAGCGGCACACAGTCACGCATGTCGAGCCACTGGACGCGACAGATCGAAAGCGGGGGCTCACACCAGACCACCATCACGGGCACCACTATCAGCCTTCGACTTAATGCCCGGGCGATTTCGTTGAGACAGTATCCGTCCGGCCGCCGGACCGAATACGGCGTCATGATCAATACGACGCGTCCCTCTCGGGGCACAGCGGCCGCCCACTCCAACCCCTCCTCGATGTATCGCTCCCAGTCCGCCCCCGGTATCAGCCTGTCGGCGTCGAACCAGACTTCATGCCCACGCGCCTCCAGGTCCTGCTTTAGACGCTGGGCCACCGTCACGTGTTCGTCATGGCCGTAACTCAAAAAAATTCGCCGTGCCATTTCAAGCCCTCCGCTAGCTGGGCCCATGTGAATCGACAGCTATTTCTATCCGCATGGCAAACCGAAATCAACCGATTCTCGGGCAGTGGGGTGTGGCGTGCTGTGCGCGGATGTTGTTTAGGGATCCAATTGCCACACCCACTACTGTTGTGCCGGCTTCGCCTTCAGACTAGAATCAGTCCTGGTAACCAGCAGCAGTTGCCATCATGGACGCGCCATCAAAAGACCGCGCGGAACAGAAGGAGAACCCCATGTCCAGAGAACGAAGACCCCTCACTGACGTCAGCGCTAAAACATCCGGCGCTACCCCGATGAGCAAAGCCGCCGAACTTGCCGCACTGCTCGAAGCTCATCGAGGCGAACGCCACGCCATCGTTATGCAGGATTATCCCGATCCCGACGCGATCTCAGGCGGCTGGGCTCATAAGATGATCGCCGCCAGATTCGGCGTCGAATGCGACATGATCTACGAAGGCCGCATCAGCCATCAGGAAAACCTGGCGCTCGTTCAACTCACCGATGTGGCATTGGTCAGATACACCGAAGGTCAAAGTCTGGATCAATATCAAGGCACCGTCTTCGTCGACAATCAGGGGACCACGGCTGCGCTCACAGATCGCTTCGCTGCCGCGGGAGTACGGCCGCTCGTGATTGTCGATCATCACGAAATGCAGGACCGCATCGAGGCCGAGTTCACCGACATTCGAAAGATCGGCGCGACCGCCACGATTTATACCGAGTACATCCGTGAAGGTTTGTTGGAGCTGAACAAGAGCGACGCCACTCACGTGAAGCTCGCAACGTCGTTGATGCATGGGATTCGCAGCGAGACTTCGGGGCTGGTTCGCGCCCGCGAAGAAGAACTCGAGGCGGCAAGTTTTCTGAGCCGCTATGCCGACTCCTCGATGCTTGAAGATATTTTGTCTGTGAAGCGGTCGAAACAGGTGATGGATGTTATTCGATTGGCGCTGGAGAATCGCGAGATTCGCGAGAGCTATTCGATCTCCGGCGTCGGCTTCTTAAGAAGCGAAGATCGAGATTCAATTCCGCAAGCCGCGGATTTTCTGCTCACCGAAGAAAACGTTCACACCGCTATCGTCTACGGGATCATTTTGAAAGGCGATCGCGAGATGGTCGTGGGTTCGATGCGCACAAATAAAGTGACGTTGAACCCGGACGAGTTTCTGAAAGAAGCGCTGGGCTCAGCCGAAACCGGGCGCTACTATGGCGGCGGCCGCCGGGGAGCGGGCGGCTTCGAAATACCGATTGGGTTTTTGGCAGCCGTCAAAGACGACGAACTGGCCCGGATGAAGTGGCGGCTCTACGATGAGCTTCTGAAGAATAAGCTCCACGAAAAGATCGGCATACATCCGCCAGGCATGAGATCCGACGCGCCTCGCAGCGGCACCGGCTCGCTGCCCGTCGCTGAGCTTCGTGCAGATGAAGCCTAGCTGACGGGCCACAGCTAGCCGTGTACAATCCAGTCCGGCGATCCGAAATTATTTATCGAACCACGCGTCGATGTCTTCGATTGCGGTGCCGCTGAATCAGGTAGCCTGTGCCCGCGCCGGCTCCGGCGCCAATCACCGCGCCTTTCTTGCCGCCGATCAATCCACCGCCCACCGCGCCGGCCACTCCGCCGATGATCGCGCCTTTGGTCTTACTGTGGTGATGCCGGTAAGGGCGACGATGCGCGAGGCCCTCCGAGGCGGCACTGAAAAATACAAACACGAATAACAACAACATCGCGACGATGTTTCTCTTCTTTACACTTTGTACCATTATCATTCTCTCCTTATAGGGAAACTAGTCCCGCTGAGTGGAATGGACAAATCGCGTTCCAACTTCAGGTGATCGCTATTAATCTCGATGGCGTTCACAACGCGGCGAACCGAACCGTTGCAAAGCTGACCGTGCAACGTTAGCATAAGTCGTCAGAATCGGAGACGCAATGTCGGGAGAGTTCGATCGCCGTCAATTCATCAAGGCGCTTGGAATGGGCGCGGCCGCGCTGACGTTCGCGCCGGGCATCGCACGGGCCGCGCGCCGCGGCGGCATCAGATTGATGGGCGCTCCGAAGAACGTCGTTATTCTGGGCGGCGGGCTTGCGGGCTTGTCGGCGGGGCTTGAACTCAAACGCGCCGGACACAACGTCACAATCCTTGAAGCTCGCAAATTCGCGGGCGGCCGTGTGCAAACGATTCGAGATTTCGCCGACGGCCAGTATGCCGAAGCCGGCGCGACCAGCTTTCCCGCCTCGCACACGTTCACGTACGGGTACGCGACCGATTTCGGGTTGCCGCTGCGGCCGCTTGGCCTGGGCCGCGATACGATGGCAAACATACGTGGGAGTCAATTTCGAATCAATGCATTTGGACAAGCCAACGTCCCGTTTCATCTCACCTCAGCCGAAAGAGATAGGGGAGTCTTCGGCATCATTGGGCTATACCTGGATCGTTACATTAGCGAAGTCGGAAACCCTCGCAAACCTAATTGGCCATCGCAGGCGTTGAGCGAGATCGACGTTATGTCGCTCCAACAACTCCTCTCGGATCTTGGCGCGTCGGACGGCGCGATCGATATCATCGCGTCGTCGCAGCTCGGACTGTTGGGCTTTGGCCTGGATTCCTTTTCCGCGATGGATGGAGTGGTGACCGAAGCGATCGCGCCGAGCGAAATCTTTTATGAGATAGTCGACGGCAACGATCAACTCGCATCGAAGCTCAAGAAAAAAGTAAAGAAGCAGTTCAGGAAGTCCGCTGTCGTAAAACGAATCGAACAGGATCAGACCAGTGTTACGGTAACCTTTGAAACTCCGGACGGCATCGAGTCAATCATCGCCGATCGCGTGATCTGTACGCTTCCCTTCTCGATCTTGAAAGAGATCGATGTGACGCCAGCTTTCTCAGAAGAAAAACAACGCGCGATCAATGAACTTAAGCTTACGCCAGTCACGCGAACCTTCCTGCAGTTCCGCACGCGAGTCTGGGAACAAGCCGGCTTGAGCGGATACGGGCTCAGCGATCTCCCGATTCAGAATACTTATTCGCCTACGCTGACTCAGGGGGGAAAACGCGGGATACTCGTTTCGTATGCCGGCGGGCAACGCGCGCTGGATCTCGGCGCTATGAACGAGAGCGATCGTCAAAGCTTCGTGCTTCAGAAAATGGGTGGTCTTTTCAGCGGGCTCGGCAACGCGTTCGAATCCGGGGTTAGTCAGATCTGGCACGAAGATCCGTGGGCTCGCGGCGCGTTCGCTTATTTCGAGCCGGGTCAGATGTCGACCTTGCTTCCAATCGCTCAACGTCCGGAGGGCCGGGTTCACTTTGCGGGAGAGCATACATCGGCGTGGCACGGATGGATGAACGGCGCGCTTGAATCGGGTAATCGCGCGGCTGAAGAAGTGAATGATGCCGAGAGCGCCGCGGCTTTGGCTGTCAGAGCCGCGGGTTAAGAAATCACGCCTTTTTTTTGAGAGTCAGGGCCCACTCACGCACACTGCCTATCCACTCAGTCCGCTTCATCTTCTGGCTGTCAGCAATCAAACGCGTCAAGTCCTCGCCTGACGCAGCAGGGAAGACATCGCTGGATTCCCGCGGAAGATAGGTCTCACCAGCTAGTCTCAAGATATTGAGTGTCTGGTTGTGGTAACGCCAAACCTCTGATATGCGCAGGCCGGCGAAGATCGGAAACTTGTTTAGTGAAGCGTGGCTGATGTCGATTTCGATCACGAGCTCGGGCGGCGGATCTACGCGCAAATCAATCTGCTTGTGTCCCCGAATACGCGATGCATCCTGGACATAAAAGCACGCGTGTGGCTCGAAGCCTTGTGCAAGATCTTCGCGTTGAAAAGTGGTAGAAGCCGCACCGACAATATCGATCCCTGACGAATCAGCAAGGGCGAGGACCGAATGTCTGTCAATCAGTTTTCCATCTCCGATAAGCGGCAGATGAATCCCCATCCACCGCCGAGTTCGCTGACGGCGAGCATCAGCTCATTGCTGCCTTTCTTCAATGGAAGGTAGACGGTGTCGTTTTCCGGGTTAACGATTCCAAGGAATCCGGGGTCGCGAAAGTTCTGTGCGCTTCGGTCACGAAAGAGAATCTTGCCGTTCAGGAACACGCTGACCTCGTCACTATATCCGATGTACAGCCTCTTCACCTGATCGCGATCGGAATCGATCGTTGTCCGCGCATACACGAGCTTCGTTCCCGGCTGCGGGTCAAGTCGCTTCGAAAAGTCATTCGCAAACGAAACCCTCAGATGCGGCGCCTCGCGATAGCGATAGATGACCACGAAGCCCGGCGGCTCCGCTTCCACATCCTGCCAACGTATCGCCTCGCTTTCGGTGGATTGAAGCGGACGTTCAACATTGCGAGCGAGCGCATCGTAGGACGGCGACAGGCTCCATTTGGTCAGCGTGCCCGGCGGCATCGGCTGGAGGCGCCGCTCCCAGGGAGCATCCGGAGCCGTCCGTATTTCGAAATTCGAAAAATAAGTCGCGCCAGTCAGAACATAAAAGGCGACGTGTCCTTTTTGAATTCCGCTTTTCAAATCGTTCATCACGAGCGCGGGTTTCTCCATGTCCTTGACATACAACTTCGCCTGCGCGCCCGCGACTTCGAGTCGCATGTGGAACCAGACATCTTTCGGGATATCGACCGCGCCGGTGAATCCGGGTCCGTTGTAGATCTGCCAGTTGAGCCCGGTGTTGAGAACGGGCGTGTATTGCATCGCATCGGGAAGTCCGGACTTGTGCTGGCGTAGATAAACCAACACTGCTTGGTTGTCATTATAATTCCGATGGCCGTGTTCTCCGGCAACAGGATCTTCCCGGCAATCCCGATGACGCGATGAGATGGATTGGAAGTGTTGTCGCGGAGCTTTCAGAGAACGACTGACAACAAGGCACACGAATTGAGGCCGCCAAATGAATTACGACCGTCTCGGCTGGCAACAACTGCACCAAATTCATTTCTTCCTCTTCTGCACGTCTGCGAGCATTTTCTCGACGGCGCTGTTTTGAAACTCTAGATTCTGAGGGTTCATTGAAATCGCTCTCTTAAACTCCTCTTCCGCGCGAGTCCAGTCCTTCTTGCTCTTTGACTGTGACAAAACGATCGCCTGATTCAAATGAGGCACTGCGCTAGCGGGATCGACCTTCATCGCGCGGTCGATGTCTTTCGCGCCGTCCTTCTCACCTTTCATTACTCGCGAGAGTCCTACGCCAGCAATCGCCGTTGCGTTGTTAGCTTCGATGTCGAGCGCTTTGCGATATGCGGCGATCGCTTCAGCAAACTTACCCTGGCCATAAAAAGCCGAACCTAGCCCAATGTGAGCGGACGCCCATCGCGGCTCGGCGACGGTCACTCGCGCGAAAGCTGCTTCCGCGCCCGCCGCTTCACCCGAACCCAGCAACACAGCTCCCAATTGATATCGAGCCGCCGCAAGCGTCTCGTCAAGTTTCAACGCGTTCTCAAATTCAGCGCGCGCGGCCGCGGGTCCGCGAACGTTCCCGCTTGCGTCTCCCGATCCCTCAGGCTTCGGCGGTTCGGCTGACGCGCCGGCGACCTGCCAATCGCGCAACGCAACCACGCCTCTCAAATAAGCCGTCTCGGCCTGGATTCGCGCATCGTCTTTTTTCAACGCGAGCGAGTTTGTTGCCGCGTCAAGCGCCCGCACCATCTGTTCGCGAGTGACTGTTTTCCAGCTCATCGCGGTTTGAGCGATAACCGGCGTCGCAGTTTCGATGAGCCTCGCAGAGAGCGCGCTTCTCAGTTGAGCAATCTCTGTCCGCTCGCCGTATTGAGTCGCGAGCTTCGCCACGAACTCGAACGCGTTTGGCGTCTCAGGGCCCGCGAGTTTTCCCGCGGCAACCAGCGAGTTGAACTCCTTCACCGCGTCGTCGAGTTTTGGTTCGAGCTTGAAAACCAGCGTTGGGGATTCGGTCCCGGCTTCGAATCCGCGAAGCACCGGGCCGTATCCGTCCTTGCGCACTTCGATCGTGTAGTGCCCTAGCGCCAGCTTTTCGAATTGAAGCTTGCCCTCCGCGTCGGTCACTCCGCGCTCTTCGCCGTTGACCAGAACGGTGCTCTGCGGAGGATTCGTGAGCACGGTGAGCGTGACGGTGATTGGCTGAGGCTCGGCCTTGGTAGGCTTCTTGACTGGCGTCTTGCCCTTGTTTTTCGATTCTTTTGGCCGCCCCGTCGGGTCCTGCGCCAGTGCACATATGCAGAGCGCAAGCAGTGAAACAATGACCGGCATTAATTGTGCGGTGAGAGATCTCTTCTGCGACATGGCTTCACCTCGGTGCGCATTATAGCGCACGCGCGAAAACCAACCAACACGCGAATGAGTAGTGATGGCCAATAAGCTTAAGCTTGTCGCCTCACTCGATCAACCGAGGTTTTGTTAGACCGGGACGACAAGCTAAAGCTTATCGGACATCAAACTGACGCAGTTAAAATAGTTTCAACCGCCAATCTCTTTCGTAGTAGAATCCGTTTCGCGGAGAAGAACTCGGCTGGGAACGTGATATGCCCAACGTAAAGGTCTACACGACGAGTTGGAGTGCTGATTGCGCTCAGGCCAAGGAATTCCTCGAGGACGAGGGAATCTTCTACGACGAGGTCGACATTGAGCACTCGACCGAGGCGGCTCGCTTCGTCGAGCAAGCCAACAAGGGCAAACGCATCGTTCCGACGTTCGATATCGACGGCACCGTCTTTAGCCTCAAGCCGTTCAACTGGAAGAGACTTCAGGCCGAACTCGAACGGCTGGGAGTCGAAGAAGAGTAACTGATCTCGCCGAATCGCATGTCTCAACTTTCGTTTCTCGAACAACTGATCGGTCAACGGCGGCCAATGTCCGTCTCGGAACTGACCGCGCGCCTCAGGTCGGTGATCGAGCGGCAGTTCGTAGATGTGTATCTTGAAGGCGAGATATCAAATTTCAGACGCCACACTTCGGGGCATTGGTATTTTTCGCTTAAGGACGACGCCGCTTCAATCCGATGTGCGAGTTTCAGGATGCAGAATCGGCTGATTCGGTTCATACCAGAAGATGGCCAGCACGTGATCGCGCGAGGCAGGCTTTCGGTTTACGACGCGCGCGGCGAATATCAACTCATAGTCGAGCATATGGAACCGATGGGCGCGGGCGCACAGCAGCTTGCCCTCGAGCAATTGAAGAAGCGCCTGTCGGCTGACGGATTGTTCGCGATCGAACGCAAACGTCTGTTGCCGCGTCTTCCACGCACGATCGGCGTGGTCACGTCGCCGACGGGAGCCGCAATTCGCGATATCCTGCGAGTGCTCAAGCGGCGCAACGAAGCAGTCAGCGTGTTGATCGCGCCGGTGCGGGTTCAGGGAGAAGGCGCGGCTTCGGATATCGCGCGAGCGATCAAGCTGTTGAACTCTCGCCAGGAGGTTGACGCGATCATCGTAGGACGCGGCGGCGGCTCGAACGAGGACCTGTCCTGCTTCAACGAAGAGGTGGCCGCGCGGGCGATTTACAAATCAAGAGCGCCGGTGATTTCGGCCGTCGGGCACGAAAGCGACGTGACGATCGCCGATCTCGTAGCCGACTTGCGCGCGTCGACACCGTCGGCTGCCGCCGAGATGGTCGCCGCCGCACGCGACGAGATGTGCGCGAGAGTCGCGGCGCTGGCTGATGATATGAAACAGGCGCTTCGATACAGGTTGTTGAGCTATCGAGGCGAGCTGTCGCGTTTGGAGTCGAGCCGCGCGTTTGATCAGGTTGCGTCGCGCATTCGAAGCTTCTCTCAGCGAGTCGACGATTCGGCGTACACGATGGAATCGGCTCTGGGAGCCGCTGTGAAGGCCCGCCGCTCGTGGCACGCGGCGCTCGTTTTGCGGTTGAGCGATCTTGATCTGCGTCGTCGCGTTGTGGAGCGTCGAAGCAAACTCGGCGAGTTGACTGCGCGAATTCAGACGACGACACGGCTCGCGCTTGACGGCGCAAGCGAGCGAGTTGGGCTCGCCGCGGGGAAGCTGGATTCGCTATCGCCGCTTGGGGTGCTCGCCCGTGGGTATGCGATCGCGTTCGACTCGCAGGGGCGTGTGATCAAGCGAGCGTCGGATGTAAACTCAGGTGACAAGCTTCGAGTTCGCGTGTCGGAAGGCGAGATGGAATGCGTTAAGAAGTAGTTTCTGGTTTCTGGTTTCTAGTTTCTGGTTGTCGCGTCTTGAACGCCACGCTTTCGACCGATGCGCAAGTACATAACCAGAGACCAGAGACCAGAACCCAGAAACCAGAAACCACGCATGTGAAAATATGTTTATGAAATTCTTCTGGGCCATCTTGCGAATGCTCAACGGATGCGGGCGGATTGGAAGGAGCATCCAGCGCGCATTGTGTCTGCTCGTCGCTGGAGTGTTTTGCATCGCAGCGGTTTCTGGTTGCGCGTCTCGTCGCGCGAACGCTGAGGCGGCCTCGGCTAAGGTGCAGAGCCTGACGCGCCGGCCGGTTTCAAATCTCCCAGAAATCAAGAACGTGGTTCAATCGGCAATCGATCAGACTCTGCGTACTTTTGAATACGATCCCTCGTACGCCAAGCTCGACTATCCGGGCGGGGACGTTCCAATAGAGCGCGGAGTGTGCGCCGATGTGATCGTCCGAGCATTTCGCACGGCTGGAGTCGATCTCCAAAAAGAAGTTCACCAAGACATGACTCGAAGCTTCGCGTCGTATCCGACTCGATGGGGTTTGCGCCGGCCCGACTCGAATATCGATCACCGCCGCGTCCCGAATCTGATGACCTTCTTCGAGCGAGAAGGGAAGTCGGTCCCGATCACTCGAAACTCAGCGGATTACATTCCCGGCGATGTTGTAAGCTGGGAGCTCGAGAATCATTCTCCTCACATTGGACTTGTCGTTGACGCTGTCGCCGATGGTACGCCAAATTATCTGATGGTGCACAACATCGGCGCGGGCGCGAGGATCGAAGACGTGCTGATGGCCTGGAAGATAACCGGTCACTACCGGATGTGGAAATGAAATGACGCCAGAAAAAAGTTTCGAGTCATCGCTCGAGGACCTCGAGCAAATAGTGAAGCAACTCGAAGCCGGGGATCTGCCGCTCGAGCGTTCGCTTGAGTTATTCGAACAAGGCGTGCGGCTGTCGCGCGAGTGCCAGAAGCGGCTTGACGAAGCCGAGCGCAAAGTCGAGATACTGCTTCGCTCGGGCGACGGCGGCTACAAGGCGGCGCCTTTCGAGGAGCCCGACGAAGAATGAGCGCGCCCGAGACTGTCAATTCCTACCTAAAGCGGCGGGCCGTCGAGGTCAATGAATGGCTCGACCGGCTCGTGCCTTCCGAATCCACGCCACCGCAGAAGATTCATCGCGCGATGCGCTACAGTCTGCTTGCTGGTGGCAAGCGATTGCGCCCAGCGCTGGTTCTTGCCTCGGGTGAAGCGCTTGGCGCCGAGACCGATGACTTGATGCCGGCTGCGTGCGCGATTGAGATGATTCACACCTACTCGCTTATTCACGACGACCTGCCGGCGATGGACGACGATGATCTTCGCAGGGGACGGCCGACCTGTCACAAGGCATTCGGAGAAGCCGTCGCGATTCTGGCGGGCGACGCCCTGTTGACTCAGGCTTTTCGCGTTCTCGCGGCCGACTCGCCATCACGAAATGCCGAGCGGCAGGTGCGAATGATTCGAGAGATCGCAACCGCCGCGGGCACGGTTGACGCATTGATCGGCGGACAAGTAGCTGATATCGAAGGCGAGGGCAAAGCTGTTGATGCGTCGATGCTCGAATACATTCACCGCTCGAAGACAGGCGCGATGATCACGGCGTCGGTCGTTGTCGGCGGGATCATCGCCGGAGCAAAGGAGGATCAGATCGACAAGCTTCGCCCGTATGGCGAGCGAATCGGTTTGGCGTTTCAAATTGCGGACGACATCCTCGACGTGACTTCGACAAGCGAACAACTCGGCAAGACACCGGGGAAAGACCAGGCCGCTAGCAAAGCTACTTATCCGGCGGTTCACGGGATCGCGGCTTCCGAGGCTCGCGCCCGCGAACTAGTCGCCGAGGCGGTGGAGATCGTGTCGAGCATCAACGCGGACACGCAAATCCTTCAGGAGATCGCTCGATTCATCATTGCAAGAAGGTCGTGAGGCCGCTATCTTCTATACGGCTCGAGTGACCCCGAAAAACATCCAGGAGACCAAGGCTCAATATGAAGCTGCTTCCACAAATCAATGATCCCGCGGACCTGCGCAAGCTGCCGCAATCGAAGCTCCAACCGCTCGCCGATGAGATTCGCGAGTACATGATCGAGACGCTCTCAAAGATCGGCGGCCACACCGGCGCGAGCCTCGGTCCGGTTGAGCTAATTATCGCGTTGCATTACGCGCTCGACACGCCGCACGACAAACTTGTCATCGACATCGGCCACCAGGCTTATGCGCATAAGATCATCACCGGCCGCCGCGATCAATTCCCGACAATCAGACAATACGAAGGCCTGAGCGGTTTCCTGCGGCGCGAGGAATCCGAATACGACGTGTTCAATGCCGCGCACGCGGGCACATCGATTTCGTCGGCGCTCGGAATCGCGGCTGCGCGTGATCTGAAGGGTGAAGACTTCAACGTGGTCGCGTTTATCGGCGACGCGGGTCTGACGGCGGGGATGGCGCTTGAAGGGATCAACCAGGTCGGGCATTTGAAGAAGCGGATGATAGTCCTTCTCAACGACAACGAGATGTCGATTTCGCCGAACGTCGGTGCACTAGCGGGTTATTTGAATCGAATCCGAGGTGCGCGGCCATACAACGAGTTCAAACACGAAGTCGAAGACTGGCTGAAGTCGATACCCGCATTCGGCGAAATGATGTGGTCGAGCGCGAAAGCGGTGAAAGATACTTTGACCAGAGCGTTCATACCGGGCGCGCTTTGGGAAGAACTCGGATTGACCTACATGGGGCCGATCAACGGCCACGACATCAATTCGATCCTGCAGGCGGTCGAAGAAGCAAAGAAGGAATCAGGTCCGGTGCTAATTCACGCGCTCACGGTGAAGGGCAAAGGATACGAACCGGCTGAGCGCGACAAAGCCGCGTGGCACGGCACGTCCGCGTTCGAGATATCGACCGGCAAGTTCATCAAGGAGCCCGCGACCGCGCCGGCTTACACCGCGGTATTCGCACAGGCGACCATCGACTTGATGAAAGAAGACGATCGAATTGTTGCGATCACAGCCGCGATGCCTGATGGAACCGGGCTGAGCAAGGTAATGAAAGAATTCCCGGATCGCACGTTCGATACGGCAATCGCTGAACAGCATGCAGTGACATTCGCGGCCGGGATGGCGACCGAAGGCTTGAAGCCAATCGCGGCGATATATTCGACGTTCCTGCAGCGCGCATACGATCAGATTTTTCACGACGTTGTTTTGATGGGGCTCGACGTGACTTTCGCGCTGGATCGCGCGGGCGTGGCCGGAGCGGATGGCCCGACGCATCACGGGCTGATGGACTTTGCTTATCTAAGACCGATGCCTGGTTTCGTGATCATGGCGCCCAAGGATGAGAACGAGCTTCGGCATATGCTCAAGACCGGTGTGATGTACGATGGACCGGCTTCGGTGAGATATCCGCGCGGCAGCGGCGTCGGCGTGCCGATGGATGAGCAGATCGAAGCGCTCGAGATCGGCAAAGCTGAGATCATACGCGAAGGCTCCGATGTCGCGATCCTCGGAATCGGCTCGCAGGTGAGTTACTGCGAGAAGGCAGCCGAGAGGCTCGCGTCGGAAGGCTTGAACGCGACGGTGGTGAATGCGCGATTCATAAAGCCGCTGGATTCCGAGCTGATACTCGCGCTTGCCAGGTCACACGGAGCGATCGTCACAGTCGAGGATCACTACCTGATGGGCGGCTTTGGCAGCGCGGTGATGGAACTGCTTGAAGAGAATCAGTTGAATGAAGTGCGCGTGCTGCGTTTAGGATTCCCGGACAAGATCATCGAGCACGCAAGCCAGAGCTTGTTGCTTGCGAAGTACGGCCTGGATGCGGACGGGATTTATTCGCAGGTGCGGGACTTCGTCGCGAGCAAGTTCAGCTTCGAGCCGGTGTATTCAAGATAGTCTCGGGTTCAGAGTTCCGGGTTTAGAGTTCCGGGTTTCGGGTTCAGAGTTCCGGGTTTAGAGTTCCGGGTTCCGGGTTTAGAGTAGCAAGTTCTGAACTCAACCCTGAACCATTAACCCTGAACCCTGAACCCTTACTGACTCTCCCTGTTTGCTCGTCTTTGCTCCTCTTCAAAAAACTGGGTCGTGTGCTCGGTTACGCTGGGAGGATTTTCGAGTGAAGACTCGAATGTGGGGCCTGTCGTGCGCTCGCCCACCGGAGCGGTGTCCTGTCGCAGCACGTGTGAGGGCTCAGGCAGAGCGGGTTGCGGTGTGAATCGAGTCGTCAACGTCGCCATCGACTCCGCAAAGAATGCCGCGTAGATTATTTGCGCGAGCCCCTTCAGCACCGGCAGCAACGCAATCAACCAAATGATTCTCACCAGTGGCTCGAGCCCCTGGACGTGGCCGTTCGACGTTTCTTCTATATGCCTGATCATTCCATTATCTATTGCTGTTTGGCCCAGATAATACAGAATTGCGCCAAAGCCGGTGCCCCAGAACAGGCTCAGCAGGCCGTTTCTGAGGTTGTGCTGCCACGAGTAAGAAATATATTCCTTCGGTTTCGGCAGGTTTTGCCGCCGTGTTTCTTCGCGAGCCTTTCGTCTTTCTCTGCGAGCGGCTCGGATCGAATCCACGCGCGACTGGTCGATCTTAAGGCCAATGACCTTGGGTCCGGCGTGGCCGCTCCAACCTTTCTTCCAGCTCTCAGCGAAATCCCTGGCGTTCCTCGTGAGACCGTCTATGTCCAACCCGAACGGCCCAGCCGGGCTATCGCCGGTTCGAATGGCGTCGTTGATTAACTGAAGATTTGTTCCGCACGCTTTGCAGAATCGCTGGCCCTCCAGTGACTCACCTCCGCATTTTGGACAGAACATGTCGCCTCCGGGTATCGCGTTGCAATGCAAATTTCGTCGGGCATTATACGCCGCGCGCTCTACACGATCAAAGTTACGCGGCTCCTGATCGCAAGCATATACGGCTGCGATAGCGCGTTTGTTTAAGCTCCGGTAAGCTTGATCGTCGCGGCAGAGCGCGAATTGTGTGGCCAAAGAACGAATCGACAAAGCGATGGTGGAACGCGGGCTGGTTGAAAGCCGCACGAAAGCCCAGGCCCTGATTCTCGCGGGGCAGGTGCTCGTTCGCGAGCAGCGAATCGACAAGCCCGGTCAGTTGATTGAATCCGGCGCGGAGATTCGAATAAAGGGTGAGACTCTTCGCTACGTGGGCCGCGGCGGTTTGAAGCTGGAAGCCGCGCTGCGCGAGTTTGAAATTAACTCTGAAGGCAAGTTGTGTTTGGATGTCGGCGCTTCAACCGGAGGGTTCACCGATTGTCTGCTCCAGCACGGAGCCGCTTCGGTGTGGGCGATTGATGTCGGGCACAATCAACTAGTCTGGCGGCTGAGGCAGGATCCGCGAGTGGTCGTGATTGAGGGCCAGAACGCGAGGTATCTCGCGCCCGATCAGTTTCAGTGTCTGTTCGACCTTGCGACGATCGATGTGTCATTCATCTCGCTGACGAAGATTCTCCCGGCTGTTCGAGCTTGTCTTAGCGAGAACGCAGACTGTATCGCGTTGATCAAGCCTCAGTTTGAAGTTGGCAAGGGAGAAGTTGGCAAAGGAGGAATTGTGACTGATCCGGTCCAGCATCGCAGAGTGCTTATGGAAATCACCGAAGCGGCCTCGACGATGGGATTCGCTGCTGCTTCGGTGATTGAATCCCCGATCCTGGGCGCCGACGGCAATCGCGAGTTCTTCATTCACCTGACGCAGCCAAATGAACAACCATCAAACCTCGCCCACTTGCGCGCACAGATCGATTCGCTCACCGGGCCGTGAAGGCGCCAGCTTCGGGTGCGCGTCTCGTTCTTGTGCTTCAGGTAATTACAGAGAATGTGAACGCGAGAATACCACCCACGGCAGTGGGTGGTATTTCCAGAGTCACATAGTCGCTATTGGAATTGATGCTCGAAGATCTGACGGACACCCGGCAACTCTCGCGGCTTGTGCCTCGAAATCCGGATGCTATAGATTAACCAACGCTCGACCAATGCACGTTACTTTCACCCACCTGATAGGTCCCAACAAGGGAGAACGACTGAGATTCGACGAGGCGAGAATCTCAATCGGCCGGGCTCCGGATAACGCGCTCTGCCTGGGAGATCGAGCGCGGCGGGTTTCGTCGCATCATGCGGAGGTGATTCGCCGCGGCGATCAGTACTTGCTTCGCGACCTCGGTTCTACGAACGGCACGATGATAAACGGACGGCGCGTGGTGGTCAGCGAACTGGATCCGGATGACTTGATTGAGTTGGGGGCGGGCGGTCCCTTGTTGAGATTTGGAGTCGAACTCGACGCGGCCGAGGACCAGACCGAGACGATTGTCGATCGGCGGAGAGACTCGTCCGGCTCGTTCGCAAAGAAGAGCGATGTGCCTCCTCCCCACGCCCGCGGATTAAGGAAGAATTCCGTGCTTCTTGTCGCTTTGGTAGGGGCGATGCTTGTGGGCGCGGTGGGAGGAATTGTGGCGGCGTCTCGTTTGCGCGCACTTGATCCGGAGCGCGTAAACATAACAGAGGTCGCTGAGGAAAACGCCGGCGCGGTCGTATTCATTCGCACGGAGTTTGAGCTGCTTGATTTGAACGGCCAGGTGACGACCTCTGAAGCGCGAACGGGTTCGGGTTTCGTGGCATCCGATGGTGGGTTGATCATCACCAATCGGCATCTTGTGCGCGACTGGGAATACAACTCATCAACACCCGGATTGACCGGGCGCATCACCAAAATCGAAGTGACCTTACCGCATCAGAAGTCCGGCGATGCGATGCCGGCGGAGATCTACAAGCTTGGAGCGAATAGCGCAACGGACGTCGCGATTCTCACGTTGAATGCGCCGGGCGCGCCGCCTGTTCACGGCTTTGACTCGGATATCGAACACACAAGCCAGGGCGACGAAGTTGTGGTGATCGGGTATCCTCTAGGTCTGGATTTGTTGCACAGAACGAACGACGCGACGGTAGACCCTTCGGTCTCATCAGGGATTGTCAGCCGCGTCGGGCATGACTACATTCAACTTAATCTCCGAGCGTATCGTGGGAACAGCGGAGGCCCGGTGCTCAATCGCAGGGGCGAGGTCATTGGTATTCTCACGGCGAAGCTCGGGGATGCCCAGGACATAACGTTATGCACACCGATAGGCGCGGCGCTCGCGCTTATCAGTTCCGAAATCCAAAGCTCGAATGGAAGGAGATGAGATGGGAGATCGAACGCAATTAACCCGAGAGCGCTTGACCTACGAGAAGTTTGAGCCACCCCGGCGTGTGCTCCTCGGCCCTGGACCGAGTCCCGTCGAGGATCGCGTGCTCGAAGCGATGGCCGCTCCGGTGCTCGGCCACCTCGACCCACTTTTCCTGCAGTGCATGGATGACATCCAATCGATGCTCCGATACGTTTTTGAGACCAACAATCGAGTGACGATTCCGATTTCCGCCACGGGAAGCGCGGGAATGGAAGCCGCCCTGGTGAACGTGATCGAGCCCGGCGATGAAGTGGTTGTCTGCATCCACGGAGTCTTCGGCGAACGGATGGCCGATATTGTTGGGCGAGCTGGTGGGAAGGCCATCATCGTGCGGGCCGAGTGGGGACACGCGGTCAATCCGAAGGACATCGAAGCGGCTCTCGATTCGTGCAAAGCCAAGGCTCTTGCGATAGTCCACGCGGAGACTTCAACCGGAGTGTTGCAGGATCTGACGGGGCTCGCGGATCTTGCTCGCTCACGGGGAGCGTTGTTGATAGTCGATGCGGTGACATCGCTTGGCGGGCATCCGGTTGGCGTCGATCGCAACGGCATTGACGTCTGTTATTCGGGCACTCAGAAATGTCTCGGCGCTCCGCCAGGGCTTTCGCCGATCACGTTTTCCGAACGTGCGATTGAAACGATTCGCGCGAGAAAGACAAAAGTTCAGAGCTGGTATCTGGATGTGACGATGGTCGAGAAGTACTGGGGCGCCGATCGGACTTATCATCACACGGCGCCGATCTCAATGAACTACGCTTTGCGAGAGGCCTTGCGCATCGTGTGCGACGAGGGGCTTGAAGCACGATGGCGTCGCCACGAATTGAATCATCGGGCGCTGGTCGCGGGCATCGAAGCAATGGGCTTGAAGATGAATGTCGCGGCGGAGAATCGTTTGTGGAGTCTGAACGCCGTGCGAGTGCCGGAAGGTGTCGATGATGCTCGAATCAGAACTCGCTTGTTGAATGATTCGAACATCGAGATAGGCGGAGGGCTTGGTCCGTTGAAAGGGAAGATATGGCGAATAGGCCTAATGGGATCGGGCAGTTCGCGCGAGAACGTGATGATGGTGCTGGAGGCATTGCATCGCGCGCTCGAGGCCGAAGGTCATGCGTGTCAGTCCGGGGTAAAGGCCGCTGAGCTGGGCTATTCGTAGATCACATTAATTAGGTGGACTCGGAAGACGGGCTTTCGATAGTTAAGGCCAGATCCGGTCATGGGTTATGATCGGCGTCACGCACCTTGCTGCTTTAGCCGCGCGAGGAATTCCGGATTGTCGCGAGTCTCGGTAAGCCCCTTCAGCAACAGTTCCATCGCCTCGATTGGCTTCTTGCCCGCCAGCGCACGGCGAAGCAAATTGATTTGCGGCATCACACCGGGATCAAACAGCTTCTCTTCTTTGCGAGTTCCCGATTTGGTGATGTCTACGGAAGGGAAGATCCTGCGTTCGGAAAGCCGGCGATCCAATACGAGCTCCAGATTTCCGGTTCCTTTGAATTCCTGGAAAATCACCTCATCCATCTGACTGCCCGTATCGATCAATGCGGTGGCGATGATCGTCAGCGAGCCGCCTTCTTCGGCTTTGCGAGCCGCGCCGAAAAACTTGCGCGGGAATTCAAGCGCTCGCGAATCCACGCCGCCGCTCATCGTGCGGCCACGGCGGCTCGTCTCGCGATTCGAAGCGCGAGCCAGCCGCGTAATCGAATCGAGCAGCATCACTACGTCCTGGCCGCATTCCACCATTCGCTTGACTCTTTCATGCACGAGCTTCGCGATCTGAAGATGGAAGTCGGCGTTTTGATCGGCCGACGACGCGATCACTTCACCGCGAACGCGGCGTTTCATATGAGTGACTTCTTCGGGGCGTTCATCGATCAGCAACATCACCAGGTGAATGTCGGGATGATTGTCGGCGACGGCTTCGGCGATCTCTTCGATCAATGTAGTCTTGCCGGTCTTTGGCGGAGCGACGATTAATCCGCGCTGGCCCTTGCCGATCGGCGTGATCAAATCAAGCACGCGCATCGACAGGTTCGGATTGCCCGCGGACAATTCGAGCCGCTCGGTAGGATCGATGCTCGTGAGCCTGGTGAACTCGCGCGTTTGCGAATACTGCGCCGGATCGGTTCCGTTGATCGTCTCAATTGTTTTGAGCTGATCCGCCTGTGTGCCTTTGCGCCCGTTGGTGGGCTGCGAGGCGAGCCCCGCTAGTTGCACACCTTCGCGAAGCTTGAATTGTTGTATCAGGGTGCGCGGCACAAAGACGTCGTTGCGCGAAGGAAGAAGGTTGCTATCCGGCTGGCGCAGGAAGCCAAATCCCTTCTCGTTTATCTCAAGCACGCCTGAGGCGTTCTGATCCGTTTCCATCGATGACAGTCCCTCTCAATTAAGGCAGGTCGAGCAAGACCTCGGCCCGCGCCGCCATAACTTCTCTACCGAAATCCGTGAGACTCACCGTCGGGTACAAGCCCTTTCCGGCCGCGATGCAATCCGCTTGCATCAGCGCTTTGATATAGAGTCCGATGTCGTCCTGCGTCATATCTCGAAGCAAACCATAGGTCGAGAGCCGATCGAGTTTATGCTCCGCGACCTGCGATGATTTTGAGCCGCGAAGCACCGCCGCGACTGTGCCCTTGCCAAACCGCCCGTTCATTCTCGCGACGCAGCTCAGGATCTTTCGCACGACCACAATCTCGGCCGCGTTAAGCGAGCGTCCGCGAAGTGGTTCGGGCTCGGGCGGCGTTTCGGTGAACGCTCGATTCAGCGCTGCTCGTTTTCTCAACTCGCTTCGAAGCTCATCGCCGGTTGGCGCGTTGTCGATTATGAGTGTGTCCATCTCGGTGGCCGGCCGAAGCCCGGCCGGAGCTGACGCGGCGATGCTCATAACGCCCGACCCCGCACGCGATGTTCTTGTTCGTGTGGCGTCCGGTACATGCGATCCGGATGGCGCGCAGCTTGAACACGAATCACAACGCTCGACCTTTTTGCGATCGCCGAAGTAACTGAGGATGAATCGGCGCAGGCACGTTTTGTGATAACAGTAGTCGAGCATCCTGCGCAGCTTCAGTTGTTCGGCAGCGGCCCGCGCGGCCAATTCTTTGGTGTCGATTTGCAACGTCTTCGCCGGAGGATTGTCGAGCAACTTGATTCCGCGGCCTTGATAAGCGTTACGAAATGAAAGCACGCCGCGCGACGAGAGCGCTCGCAACGCGCGATGCAATTGCGGTTCACTCAAACCCAGGGATCGTCCGGCCGAATTGAGTTCAATCTCGGATTGTTCGCGATCATTCAAGTCGCGATTGAAGATCAACTCGCGAAGCAGATTGCTCTCGGGCGAGTCCTCATCAAATTGTTCGAGCGCATCGTCGACCCGAGTCGTAAGCCGCGCGATGATGTTCTTGTCAGTCGAACGTCCGCGTTCGATGTGGCCCGCTTTCTCGAGCGCCACCAGCGCGGAGTAAATCGCCATATCGTTTTTCTCGCCGAGGCGCCCAGCCAATTCGCGAGCCGACATCTCGATCTTATCAGTTCCAAACGATGCGATCTCGTGATAGACCCGGCGAATCAATTCCGGCGGCGGGTTGTTGCCGTCGATAAAGAACTGCTGCGTGCGCGTGTCGGCGTAGTTGAACAACAACAGGCAATCCGACGGCTGTCCGTCGCGGCCGGCTCGCCCGACCTCCTGATAATAAGCCTCGATCGAGCCCGGCAGATGATAATGAACCACGAATCGAATGTCTCGTTTGTCGATTCCCATGCCGAAAGCGTTTGTAGCGATTATGGCCTGAAGCTGCCCGCTCATGAATCTATCCTGCGCGCGCGTACGCTCGGGCTCGGTCATTCCGCCGTGATATGCCTCAACATTCAGGCCCGCCATTTTGAGTTTGGCGCTAATCTGCTCGACGCTCTTGCGCGTCGCGGTGTAGATGATCCCCGCGCCTCGCGAGGTCTTGACCATGTGCTTCAGCGTTGCGAGTTTTTCTTTTTCGGTTGTGACGTGAACGACTCGCAACGCAAGATTCGGACGATCGAAACCCGCTACCAGTAGCCGCGGATTGACGAGACCGAGTTGCTCGATGACGTCTGCTCTGACTCGTTGTGTCGCGGTTGCGGTCAGCGCAAGAATCTTCGGGCCGTGCAGCCGGCCGGCGGCTTCTTTGAGCTTGAGATAATCCGGCCTGAAATCATGGCCCCAATGCGATATGCAGTGCGCCTCGTCGATCGCGAACAGGCGCACATTGACTTCCGCGATTGAGTCCATGAAAGCCTGGCTGCGAAACCGCTCCGGCGCAACGTAGACGAGTTTGTACAGCCCGCGCCGAATTTCGCTGAGGCGTTTGTTGGTCTCAGCGTAGGTCAGCGAGCTGTTGATAAAGGTTGTCGGAAGGCCTCGCGCGACTAGTTGATCGACTTGATCTTTCATTAGAGCAATGAGCGGTGATACCACCAGCGTCAAGCCGTCGAGCATCATCGCCGGCAATTGATAGCACAGCGATTTGCCGCCGCCCGTGGGCATCACCACCACGGCGTTTTCGCCGTCGAGCACTGCTTCTATGACTTCAGCCTGGCCTTCAAGGAAGTCTGCGAAGCCGAAATATTCCTGGAGAGCCTCACGGGCTCGGGTGTTACTGCTCACCGGAATCCTCGATGCTGTAAAGCGTGGCGGAGTGAACAGGATCGGAGAACGTCTGAGGCTCAACTTATATCACGCGCGCCGGTCGTTCTCAAATCACTTCAAGCGCGCGAGCGGCGCCGCAACTGTTTCTATCGCTTGATGCCCAGGCCCAGGAAAAGCACCGGTCTGAAGATCTTCCACCAATCGGTTATCGCTCGCATCTTGGTGTAGGCGATGCCATCGGTCTCGGGATACTCGATTGTGACCGGGACCTCAACAACTTTATGCTTGAGGCGAAGCGCCTTGAATAGCAAATAAGGTTCAAGCTCATATCGGTCGAGCCAATCCTGCCAAAGATTTATTCGCTTGTCTTCGAAGAGTGAAACTTTGATTGCCCGAAACCCGCTCGAGGCGTCGGTCACCCGGCGGCCGCAGAAAAGCGAGAACAGAAACGTGTACCCTCGCGTGCCGAGCTTGCGCCGCCAGGGCATTCGCAGGTACTCCCCGCCTTGAAGGTATCGCGAGCCCTGCGCGAACTCGGCTTCGCCTTTGATGATCGGATCGAGAAGACGCGGTATCTGCTCGGGAGGAGTCTTCCCGCCGCCTGAGACGATCACCACGATATCGTAGCCGTGCTCAATCGCATGATCGATTCCGCTTCGGATCGCCGCGCCGACTCCGCGATTTGCTCCGCTTCGAACGACAGTCGCTCCGGCTCGTTCGGCGTGATCGGCAGTGTCGTCGGTGGAACCGTCATCGACCACCACGGTTGTTTCGACGGAATCGGGCACGGCTCGGACTACGCGTGCGATTCGCTCGCCTTCATTCCATGCCGGCGCAACGCAGAGCACTCGCGGCTGCCGTGCAGGCTCACGAGACTCGCGCGTATCGACGCGTGGCGCGACGTACGTTTTAGGCTCGACGCTCATTTTGAAGTCTCGATCAACCATTGATGAGTGCGGCGAAGTCCGTGCTCGATTGTGAAAGTAGGAACCCAACGCAGCTCGCGGCGAATCTTTTCGATGTTCACGACGCGGCGGCGAATGTTGTCGATGTCGCGGCGGTCAACGTAAGCCGGCTCGACTGGCGCGCCGGTGATTTCGATGATCAGCCGCGCGAGTTGATTGACGGTCACTTCGCGGCCGGTGCCTACGTTGTAGACTTGCCCGTCGGCTTTCGGACTGATGCCGGCCAGAATCGTTGCTTCAACGGTGTCGTCGATATAGGTGAAGTCGCGAGTCTGCTCGCCGTCGCCGTGAATCTTCAGAGGCTCACGCTTCATCGCCGATTCAAAAAACTTCGACACGACTCCGCAGTACGGATTATCGGGCCGCTGCGCGGTGCCGTAGACATTCGAATAACGCACGACCGCCGACGATAAACCGTAGCTCTCATAGAAAGCCTTGCAGTAATTTTCGCCGGCGTACTTCGATACGGCGTAAGGGCTGAGCATATTGGTCAGATCGTCTTCGTTGATCGGCAGGTACCGAGGGTTGCCGTACACCGAAGTCGATGATGAATAAACAACGCGCGGGATGTTCAACTCGCGAGCGGCCATCAGCACGTTGAGAGTTCCGCCGATGTTGACTTCGTAGTCTTCCCGCGGATTTCGAGTCGAGACGATGATATTGCGAGCCGCGAGATGAAAAACGAGACTCGCGTCTTTTGTTACATCTCGGACCAGGTCGTAATCGGTCACGCTTCCGCGAATGACTTCGAGATTTGATTCACCGGCGGGAAGGTTGTGGTCGTCGCCTGTGTAAAAATCATCGAGTACGACTACTCGAGCCTGCTCGGCGAGCAATCTGCGGACTACGTTTGAACCGACGAAGCCCGCGCCGCCGGTAACAACGATTCTCTTACCTCCGAGACTCTCGGAATAGCTCATGATAATTCCCGTTCAGCTCGACGCGATTTATTGCAAGGACAATCCTGCGCGTGAAAGATTAGTTTGATCGGGCCACTAATTGATCGGGCCACTAATAGAGAGGGAAGAGTATCATCAGGAGGTTGCGGCGGGCCAGTGATACATGGCGGTCGCGAAGCTTCTGCGGGGTGACAGTATCAATACGGGGTCAGGCGTGCAATATGCGAAGCGACCGGGCAATACCGGAGAAGTCTAATGGGTGGGATGCCCATCTAGGAAGGCCTAGCCAGCCACCGAGTAGCGAGACCTTGGGAGGCGGCA
>Ga0207653_10000035_pt1 | contig 102840 bp, 72 predicted proteins | sample KBSK5251metaG_FD_184341 | JGI IMG/M metagenome (GOLD analysis project Ga0207653, IMG submission 184341) | Corn, switchgrass and miscanthus rhizosphere microbial communities from Kellogg Biological Station, Michigan, USA - KBS K5-25-1 metaG... | ecosystem: Host-associated > Plants > Roots >... | reverse complement strand
CCCGCTCTCCGCCAGGGCCCCTCGCCAACGGCTCTCACTGATCACCACTCGCGCCCCGCTGTCTCTCAGCATTAGTCTGATCCGCTCCTCAGGGTATCCAGGCTCGATTGGCACATACCCGCCTCCTGCCTTCAATACTCCCAGGATCGCTACCACCATCTCCACCGACCGCTCCAGCACTATTCCCACCAACTTCTCCGCCCCCACTCCCTGCCGCCGCAGATAGTGCCCCAGCCGGTTCGCCCGCTCGTTCAGTTCCCCGTAACTTACCTCCTCCCCTTCATACACCACCGCCACCGCCCCCGCGTCTCGCTTCACTTGCTCCTCGAACAACTCGTGCACGCACTTCTCCGCCTCGTACTCAACTCCCCGCTCGTTCCACACCTCCAACACTTGGCGCCGCTCCTCCTCACTCAGCAGCGGCAATCTCCACACCTGCTCTTCCGGCTCTTTCACCACCCCGCCCAACAACACCTCGTACTGCTCCAGCATTCGCCCGATCCTCTTCCTACTAAACAAGTCCGCGCGCGAAATCATTTCGACTGTTATTCCGTGCTCGGTTTGATAACGCAAAGTTAGCGGGCAGTCTGGCCTCTCAACGTTTATCAAGTTGCGGATGCTCAGATGCTCTTGGCGTGATATTGCCGGCCGAATTGCCGCTGGGCTGAGATGTACCAACTTGCTCTCGAAATGAGGAGCGCTTTCAAGCCCACCAATCCATTTTTGGATGAGTGCCAGCGCGACGTGGGCGTGTTGATGCACTTCATTCCTTTGCGCTTGATTTTCTCTTAGCCATTCCAAAACGCTCTCGTTGTCGGGCACGCGCACTTGAGTCATCAGGTCCTTGATAAACCGTCCCGCGATTGCCGCGCCCTCCAAACCCGCGGGACGAATCGATGTTTCGACCCCGAACAACACCTGTTTCTGACCGCTGTAACGGCTCAGCAAAAACGCCCAGCCCGCCTCCATGATAGTGTCGAGAAATAGCTGATTCTTCCGCGCAAAATCCTTCAAGGCTTCGCTCAATTCTTTAGGAAGCTCGCGCTTGTGCTCTTCAAATTCAGCGGTAGAATCACGATCTAAATCGAATTCCAAACTGGTGTAATTGAGGAGCCCAGACGTGGAGAGATTGGACTCTCGCAGGTAACGTCGCCAAAACATTTCGGCTCCGGCCAGATCCTGTTTCTTGAGCGAGGCGATGTAACTGGAAAACTGAGGCGCTCGGCGTGAGCGTACGGGTCGCCCAGCGCTCAGACAGTCGTAATCCTCGACAACTTCGTCAAAGATCAATCGCGCGCTGTCACGATCCAATAGCAAACCGTGATAGTCCAACATAAAGAGGAAGGCTTCTGCGGTCGTGCGGCAAAGAGTCAACCGCCACAGCGGCGCCTCCGTGAGATCGAATATTGGACTGCGTTGCCACAACCGGAGTTGATCTCGCTGATTGTCGGCGGACAGGTCGCGCCAATCCAATATTTCGCAGGGAACGTTCAATTCCTTTTGCACGATCTGTAGAGGTTTTTCGAGTCGCCTCCACGCAAATGTGGTTCGCAGAGTTGAGTGGCGCGCGATGGCCTGTCGCCATGCTTCCTCAAATACAATTACATTCAATGACCCGTTGAATTCGCAGGTCAGCTTTCCCGAGTAGCCATGCGGAGTGGCGCTGCGCGGATCAAGACACGCCGCCAGGGCGTCCTCCTGGGCAGGAGACAGTGGAAAAATTCCTTCGACTTTCTTGATATCCATGGCTAGGACTGGTAAGCGAATACGAATTCCATGGCTAAACTCGACAAGTTCGATCGGGCGACCGGCAGTTTCAGAAGTGACTAATTTTAGAGTTCAAGCTTCGACTTTGCCTTTAATTGGCCGTCTAAAAACTCAAATCAGCTTACAAGCGAATGTTGTCGTTATGGTTGCCCACTGCCGCCGCGACCTCACAAGGCGTTTGGGTTTGTGGTGAGTATCAGATTTTCAAAATCTTTCTGGCTGATGCCGGCATCGGGAAAGTCGGCCGCGCTCAAACCGCCCCTCTCCTCGTCACTCAACAGCTGTAACTCCGAGATCGGCAGATCAGGATTTAAGACGACACTTTCCAGAAGATTTCTAAAGTGCTGGAGCATGCGGGCGATCGTGCCGTCGTCGAAGAGGTCGGTACTATAATTGAGAGTGCCGATCAATCCCTGCGGCGTCTCAACCATCGAAAGAAGCAGATCGAACATCGCCGTCGCGGTATTAATCTCTACCCGACTCAATTCCAAATTTGATAACGACTGCAACGGCCCCAGGTTGTTATGCAAGACGAACGCGACTTGGAAAAGCGGATTATGACTTAGGCTGCGCTGCGGGTTTAACTCCTCAACCAGCTTCTCAAACGGCAAGTGCTCGTGAGCATAAGCGCCCAACGCAACTTCTCTGGTACTGCTTAACAACTCTGTGAAACTGGCGTTGCGGCAAGGCTTCACGCGCATCACCACCATGTTGACGAAGAAACCAATGAGTCCTTCGATCTCAGATCGATTGCGATTTGCCACATCGGTACCGATCAGGATGTCCTCCTGCTCCGAATAGCGATAGAGCAGCACGGCGAAAGCCGCCAGGAGAGTCATGAAGAGAGTCGTATTCTCGCTCCGGCTCAACTCTTTGAGCCGATCCGTCAACTCAATTCCCAACTCCAGCGCTTGCTTTTCTCCGAAGTAACTGTGGGCCACGGGCCGGGGCCTGTCAGTGGGCAATTGCAGCGGCGGCACTCCGGCCAGTTGCGCTTTCCAGTAGTCCAGCAGGCCTTGCAGCACTTCACCTTGCAGATACTCTCGCTGCCATTCTGCATAGTCCGCGTATTGCAGCTTTAGCTCCGTCAGCGGGGACTGCCGGCCGTCATTGAAAGCCTCGTATAGCACTGCCATTTCGCGAATAAGCACTTCCATCGACCAGCCATCGCTGACGATGTGATGCATCGTTAGAAGTAATATGTGATCCGCTTCCGCGAGCCTGAGAAGTTGCGCGCGCAAGAGTGGCCCGGATGACAAGTCGAACGGTTTGCACGCTTCGTCGCGAATCAGGTCCCGCGCTTCAAGCTCGCGCTTATGGGCCTCGATCTTTCGCAGATCGACGGTGGGCAAACGCACACCTGACTCTGGCGAAACGATTTGCAGGGGTTCTCCATCAACCAATGCAAACGTGGTTCGCAGCGAGTCATGTCTGCGGATGATTTCGCCCAACGCACGCTCGAGCGCAGGCACGTTGAGGTTCCCTTTCACCCGAACCGCAACCGGCAGATTATACGAGTGCCGGGTAGTCTTCAGCCGGTCCACAAACCAGAGCCGGCGCTGCGCAAACGATAGCCGGGCAGGTCCGGATTTCTGGCGAGGCCTGACCGGCGTGGCCAACGGCAGCGCCAGATTCTGCGCAGCTAAGACTGTTCGCGTTAACGTCGCGATGGTTGGCGACTCAAACAAGGCGCGCAGGGGAAGTTCCACTTTGAAAGCGTCCCTGACCCGCGAGATCAATTGCGTAGCCAGCAAAGAATGCCCGCCGAGATCAAAAAAGTTTTCGTGGAGGCCCACATTCTCAACGCCGAGTATTTGCGACCAGATGCTCGAGAGCAACTCCTCGGCTGGACTTGGCGTTGAGGCGGAACCGGCAGCCGGACGTTCGTCGGACAAGCGGACTGGCACCGGCAAGAGTCGGCGATCTATTTTTCCGTTAGGCGTCCGCGGCAACGACTCAAGCGCGACGAAATACGACGGCACCATATACTCCGGCAATTTCTCTTTCAGATAGGCGCGAAGTTTGGGCATGAGCGTCCGCCTGAACCTGCCCTCCAGAGGATTGTTTGCGTATGCCGGCCACGCGCATCCGGCGATGCTGCTTGCGGTAGCAGCATTCGCGGGCTCTCCGATGCTGCCGGCAGTGTTAGTCTCCTGGCGTCTGAAGACCACATCGAAGCGTCCGTCATTGCCTACGTTTGTCCAACCGATCTCCACCGTGTAAGGCAACTCTTTGCCGAGCGCCCAAAACTCCTCGGGTTCGACAGCTTCGCCGAGTGGCACCTCGTCGAGGGCCGCGCGCAATTCCCGGATTGATTGGTCCTCCCGGGCCGCTGCCAGCAATTCAACCGTCTTCATCTCTTTTTGAAGTCGCGCGTTAGGAACGTTTGCGATCTTCAATTGCGCCGGCCTCGTTAGCCGAAGCATGTCGCGAATGTCGGTTGGTCTCAGGGGTTGTGACTCCCAATTGACTTGTGAAGAGTCGGCTAGAGATCTTCTTTGTTCACATCCCAGATCCAAAACAACGTCATAGCGGAACCGCGTAAGCTCGTTGTGATATCGGCCAGGCTTAAGCTGGATCCGCACGTCGCTAATGCGCGGGAAGCGGCTTGCCAGCGCATTGAAAAAAGCCGGCGCGATCACTAACTCCTCTTCCTGGGCCATCGCCTGGTGTATGCGCCGGCGCAGTTCTGACACATTCGTCGAATCCTTTGCCTGATGCATTTGAACGGACGTGTGGAACGCTTCGAGCAACGGAAGATTACGGATGTCTCCCAGGAAGATCGAACCGCCAGGGGGGATTACTCGCATAACTCCTTCCAGTACGCGCACGAAGTGATCCACGTCGGGAAAATACTGCGCGACCGAATTCAGGATGACCACGTCAAACGGCTCGGTTTGAATCCAGGAAAAATCATCCGCCTCCTTTTGCAGAACGTTGACCCGCGATAACTGCCGGTCAGCGATCTGTTGGAGAACGTAATCAAGCGCACTTGCCGAGATGTCAGTGCCGAAATATTCTTCGCAATGCGGCGCGAGGCGGCACAACAAGAGTCCGGTGCCGCAGCCAATTTCGAGCACGCGATTAGGTCTCAAAGCAAGAATTCGCGCGACCGTGCCATCAAGCCACTCGCGCATCTCGGCCGAAGGAATCGCCAATCCCGTATAGCTGCTGTTCCAGCCAGCGATGTTGAATGAAGGTTCCGCCGGAGTGCGAGGCTCGCTGTAGGCTTCATTCCACGCGATCTGCCATTGATCGATCTGTTCCTTGCGCCACTCGGCTTTGACTTCGCTCGCACCATTGAGATTCAAGTCAGTTACCACATAAGCTGCCAGCCGTTTATCGCCTGGTTTGTCTTCACGAGCGGTCACGACGGCCTCTCGCACGAACGAATGTTGCTCCAGGACCGATTCGATCTCGCTGAGTTCGATCCGGAATCCACGAATCTTCACCTGGTGGTCGATCCGCCCAAGGAATTCAACGTCACCATCCGGTAAGTACCGTGCCAAATCTCCGGTGCGGTAGAGACGACTGCCGGTGCTTCCGAACGAATTCGGGATGAACTTCTCGGCCGTCAATTGCGGTTGTCTGAAGTAGCCTCGCGCTAATCCGTCGCCGCCAATATACAGCTCGCCCGGAACTCCGACTGGAGCCGGCTGCAAATTGTCGTCGAGCAAGTAGAGCTGAGTGTTGGCGATCGGGCGGCCAATCAACACCGATCCGTTTCCCGGCTCAATGCGATGAACAGCAGACCAAATTGTCGTCTCTGTCGGACCGTACATGTTCCATAAAGAATGGCAGCGTTCGAGCAATTGGTTGGCGAGTTCGTGAGGTAACGCTTCGCCGCCGCACAGAATCTTTAGATGCTGATCTCCCGGCCACCCGGCATCCAGTAAAAGGCGCCAACTCGCCGGTGTGCCTTGCATCATGGTGGCGCCGGAATGCGCCAGCTCGCTAAACAACTTTGCGCCGTCTGAAGCTGCCTCGCGGGAGACGATCCGAACACACGCGCCGGTGGTGAGCGGCAGATAGATTTCTAGTCCGGCAATATCGAACGAAAGGGTAGTAACTGCCAGCAATTGATCCTGCGATGTGATCCCGGGCGTCTGTTGCATCGAGGTGAGAAAGTTCATTAGGGCCCGGTGCGAGATCTGGACACCCTTCGGTTTACCCGTCGAGCCGGAGGTGTAAATTACATAAGCCAGGTTATCACCGATGATCTGGCCCGGCGGATTCGCGTCGCTTTCCTGCGCGATGGTTTCCCAATCAGTATCCAGGCGAATGATCCGGCCGCGATACCCAGGCAGCGCACCGAGCGTATTCTCCTGAGTTAACAACAGTGAAACTTCGGCATCGTCCAATATGAACCCCAGCCGCTCGCTGGGGTAGGCCGGATCCAAAGGCACGTAGGCCGCCCCTGCCTTGAGGATTCCAAGTAATCCTACGACCATTTCCGGCGACCGCTCGACGCAGATGCCGACCCGCGACTCCGCGCCGGCCCCGAGCCTGCGCAAATAGCTGGCGAGCTTGTTGGCGCGCTCGTTTAGCTCACCATAGGTTAACCGCGTTTCATCGAACAGAACCGCCGGCGATTCTGGGGTTCGGGCCGCTTGCGTTTCGAAAACCTGAGGCAAGCAAGAGTCCTGAGCGTACTGAAGCGATGTGTCATTCCAGGCGAACAATACTTTTTGCCGCTCTTCTTCGGCCATCAGAGTTATGTCCGAAAGACGCTGGCCCGCATCCCTTACCAATTCCTGGAGCAGCACTTCAAAGTGTCCCAGCATCCGGTCGATCGTAGTCTGATTCAGGATGTCCGTGTTGTATTCCAGGGCTCCCGAAAGCCGGCCGTCGCGCTCTACCATTGATAAGAGCAGATCGAATTTCGAAGTGTGGTTGTGAACATGCAGCTGACGAATGGTGAGATTCGGTAGATCCAATACGCCGCGCGGAGCATTCTGAAGAATGAACATCACTTGAAATAAGGCCTGACGATTCAACTCTCGTTCCGGCTGGATGGCTTCGACAAGCTTCTCAAAAGGCAGATCCTGATGCGCGTACGCGCCGAGAGATGTTTCGCGCACGCGTTGCAGCAATTCGCGGCCGGTAGGATTTCCCGAGAAGTCAGTGCGCAGCACCAGAGTATTGACGAAAAAGCCGGTGAGGTTTTCGACTTCCACCCATTTGCGGTTTGCTATCGACGTGGCCACCACGATGTCCTGTTGTTTCGAATAGCGGTGGAGCAGCGCATTGAAAGCGCCAAACAACGTCATGAATGGTGTGACGCCTTCCCGCCGGCTCAAGTCGTTAAGCGCTTTGGTAAGTTCTTCGGACAAGGTGAACTCAGTCAATGCCCCTCGAAAAGTCTGGACCGCCGGCCGCGGACGATCGAGAGGTAATTGCAGGCTCGGGTCGGCGCCGCGCAGATGTTCTTTCCAATACGACAAGAGTTCGTCAAGGATCTCGCCTTTCAGCCACTGCCGCTGCCAGTGCGCAAAATCCGCGTACTGCACGGGAAGATCCGGGAGCTCCAGAGGACTTCCGGCGACCCGCGCGACGTATAGCGCCAGAAAGTCGCGGACCAACGCTCCTTCTGTCCAACCGTCATGCACCAGGTGGTGTTCGGTGAGCATCAGAATGTGCACTTCCGCGCTCATGCGCAGCAGGACAAGCCGCCACAGCGGTCCGCGCGCCAGGTCGAATACCCGTTCCCCTTCGGCGAGAATGATTCGATGCGCCGCTGCCTCACGCTCGCTCTGCGACAACTCACTAAGATCCACCACCGGTAAGCTGACCGGATAGGGTGGGTGAATCACCTGCTTGGGACGTCCATTAACACTCGGAAACGTCGTTCGATATACCTCGTGACGCGCCACGACTTCACTGATAACCGCTTGCATCAGCGGGACGTCAAGCGGTCCTTCGATTTGCAGCGGGCGCAAGACGTGATAAGCCGCGCTGTCGGGATCGAGTTGATTGAGGAACCACAAACGTTCCTGGGCAAATGAAAGTGGCAAGTCGCCGTCACGCGCCACAGGAACGAGCGGCGGTGTCTGCGAGCGTTGCTCCGTCCTGATCATTGTCTCGATTGTCTGGGCCAACTCGGCCACAGTCGGCGCCTCGAAGATGCGGCGCACCGGAACCTCGACCTTAAAGATCTCGCGAACTCGGGAGAAGAGTTGCGTCGCCAGAAGTGAGTGTCCTCCCAGGTCGAAAAAGTTATCCTCGACGCCGACTTGTTCGAGTTGGAGCACCTCGGACCAGATTCCCGCCAACATTTCCTCGACCGGTGTCCGCGGCGCTACATAAGACAAAGCCAGAACTGATGACTGCGGCGCCGGCAACTTGCCCCGATCAATCTTCCCAGTTGGCGTCAGGGGCAAGGCGTCCAGCTCGACGAAAGCCGCCGGCAACATGTAGTCCGGCACCTTTGCGCGCAGAAAGCTGCGGAGCTCGCCAGAGTTAGCCGCCTGCCCTGCCCGCCACACGACGTAGGCGATAAGCCGCTTGTTGCCGGGTTCATCCTCTCGGACCGTAACGACTGCATCGTGAACTGATTGGTTCTGCCGCAATGCAGTTTCTATTTCGCCGAGCTCGACTCGAAAGCCGCGGAGCTTCACCTGGGCGTCTGCCCGTCCCAGAAATTCGAGCGCGCCATTCCGTAGATAACGAACCAGATCGCCCGTGCGGTAAAGCCGCCTTCCGGGCTTTCGACTAAACGAGTTCGGAATGAATCGCTCGGCTGTCAAACCCGCGCGGTCCAGGTAGCCGCGCGCCAGACCGCCGCCAGCGATGCAAAGTTCGCCGGCGATGCCGATCGGAACAGGTTCCAACCGGCTGTCCAGCACGTAGGTTTGCGTATTTTCGATTGCACGTCCGATAGGGATTTCCCCTGAACCATCATCGCCGGCGTTATCGCTGGTCAGGTCGTGCATCGTGACGACAATGGTCGTCTCTGTCGGTCCGTAAGTATTAACGACGCGAATATCCTTCCCGTGACGACGCCAGGTGACGAGTCTTTCCGATAGCGCCTTTTCGCCGCCCAGGATCACCAGCCGCAGATTCATTGGTAACGTCAATGACTCGTTGGTGAGCCTGGCCGTAATTTCGTGCCAGTAGGCAGTTGGCAAGTCGAGCACGGTGATGCCCCATTGCCCGCATTTCTCAAGAAACCCGGCCACGGAGCCAAGCATCAGCTCAGTTCGCAAAACCAGTGTGGCGCCCAGGGTTAGACAGGGATAAATCTCTTCCGCGCTGGTGTCGAAACTTAGCGAAGCAAATTGCAGCACTCGATCGTCCGGCGCAATGTTGAACTCTCTTCCTGCGAATCTGGTGTAACTCACCAGCGATCCGTGCTGCACGGCCACGCCTTTGGGTGTGCCGGTGGAACCGGAGGTGTAGATGACGTAAGCGAGATTGGAAGGTTTGGTAATTGCCGGGAGATTCTGTTCACTCTCCTGAGCGATCTTTTCCCAGGTCTGGTTCAGACAAACTTCGCTAACCTTCGCTACTGCGACCCACGCCGCGGTGGGAACGCGTGATAGCACGATGGGAGCTCTGGCGTCATCCAGAATCATTTTCAAGCGCTCTGGCGGGTACGACGGATCGAGGGGAACGTAAGCACCGCCGGCCTTGAGCACGCCCAGAAGGGCGATGATTGCCTCCGGCGATCGTTCCATAAGAAGCCCCACACGCGTTTCCGGTTTCACGCCGATTCGCCGCAGGTAATGCGCCAGTTGATTCGCGCGCCGATTCAATTCCGCATAGCTCAACTGCTCATTCTCGAAAACAACTGCGGTCGTCTCAGGAGCCTTCTCGACTTGAGCTTCAAATAACTGGTGCACACACAATTCCGCTTCAGGGCCGCCGTCTGTCCCGCTCCAGGTGGTCAGCAGCGTTTGGCGCTCTTGCGGCGAGAGCAGTTGGACCTGCGAAAGGCGCTGGTCCGAATCAGCAGCAATGCTCTTCAGCACGACCTCAAAATGTGTCGCCATTCTTGCGACCGTCTCTGTCTCAAAGAGGTCGGTGTCATATTCGAAGAAACCACACAAGCCTTCGCGCTTTTCAATTAATTCAAGTGTCAGGTCGAACTTCGCTGTGCCGGTGTCAATCTCCATTAACTCCAATTTCAAGTTCTCCAGTTCAAGCACCGGCATCGGGGTAGTTTGAAAAATGAACAACGTCTGAAAGAGTGGATTCTGGTTGAGTTTCCTTTCCGGTTGCAGAACGTCGAGAATCATTTCCACCGGCAGGTCCTGGTGCTCAAAAGCCCCGAGGGCCGTTGCCTTCACTCGTTGCAGCAGTTCCCGAAAGCTCGGGTCGCCGCGCATCTCTGCCCGTAGCACAAGAGTATTCAAGAAGAACCCGATAAGATCTTCAGTCTCGCGGCGGTTACGCCCGGCGATGGTCGAGCCGATCGTGAAATCTTCCAGCCCTGAATATCGATAAAGCAAGGTCTGAAATGCCGTGAGCAAGGTCATGAATAGGGTCACATCCTCCTGGCGGCTCAAGCTGTTGAGAGCGGCGGTCAAGGTCTTGCCCAGCGAAATCCGCTGTCTTGCTCCCTTGTACGATCGAACCGCCGGTCGGCGCCGATCGGACGACACCGGCGCCACGAAAAGATTTCCGTCTAATTGATTCTTCCAATAAGCGACAAGTTCCTGTACCGTCTCACCCTGCAAATACTCGCGCTGCCATTCGGCGTAATCCGCATACTGTATTTGAAGGTCCGGCAGCGGCGAGCCATTGCCCCTGCTGTAAGCTTCGTAAAGCGCGGCCGTCTCTCTGACAAATATTCCGGCAGACCAGCCATCACTAACGATGTGGTGCATCGTCAAGAGTAATATGTGTTCGTTTTCGCTCAATCTCAGGAGGCGCGTCCGAATCAGCGGCCCAGTGTGCAGATCAAACGACGCGCGAGCCTCTTCGCCGGCCAGCCGCAATGCTTGCTCTTCTCGATCGCCGGCGGGCAAACTTTCCAGGCTTACAATCTCCATCTCGGACAGTGTCGCCGCCGCGATCACTTGTACGGGCCGGCCATCAAGCACACTGAAAGTGGTCCGCAAAGACTCGTGCCGGCGGATGACTTCGCGCAAACTATGCTTGAGAGCCGCCACGTCGAGACGCCCGCTCAAGCGCACGGCCGCGGGAACGTTGTAGGCGGGACTGCCCGGTTCCAGTTGGTCAAGAAACCACAAGCGTTGTTGGGCGAAAGACGCCGGGAAGACAAATACCTCTGTAGACATGGAGAATCCTAGAAAATACTTTTTTCTACATCATCGGTAACGCCAGGAGTCAGGGCGGAAAGCGTCATCCGATAAGCATCGCGGTTGCGCGGGGTAATTACGGAAGCAGATGAGTGAGCAGCAGCCTGACCGGCGTCTGCAAGTAAAGTTGAAAGTTCGGCGATCGTGGTAAGTTCGAATAACGTGCGCAAAGGTAATTCAATTCCGAACCCGCTGCGAATGCGCGACGCCAACTGCGTTACCAGCAACGAATGGCCGCCCAGGTCGAAAAAATTGTCTTTGATGCTGACCGTGTCAACACCCAGAAGCTCGCACCAAATGTCGGCCAGTTTCTTTTCCTCCGCCGTCCGCGGCGCAGCAAAACTTGATTTGGCTGAAATTGAGGTTTTGTCCGGAGCAGGCAGCGCCCGCCGATCAATCTTGCCGTTGGTCGTCAAGGGCAAAGCTTTCATAATCACGAAATGGCTGGGCACCATGTAGTCTGGAAGACGTTCTTTTAGATAACGGCGTAATTGGTTCGGGTCGCAACCGCCCGCTTCGCTTTTGCTGGTTAAGTAGACTACCACCCGCCGATCTCCCGGAGTGTCTTCTCTGACCACGGCGACCACTTCGGCGACAGAATCATGGGATCTCAGCACGTTTTCTACTTCACCCAGCTCGATGCGGAACCCGCGGATCTTCACTTGATGATCGGCGCGACCCAGAAACTGCAACTCGCCGTTTGGCAGGTAGCGAGCCAGATCACCGGTCCGGTAAAGCCGAGCGCCCTCACGCTCAGCAAACGGATTAGGAACGAATCGCTCCGCCGTGCCGGCCGGCCTTCCCACATAACCGCGGGCCAGTCCGGCGCCGCCCAGGAAAAGTTCTGCGGTCACGCCCGCCGGGACAACCTGCATGTTTTTATCCAGTAGGTAAACTTGGGTGTTCGCGATGGGCCGTCCTATGGTTATCTCTGCCTGAGAGTTTTTTGGCGTCAAAACGAAGGTCGAATAGGTCGTGTCTTCGGTTGGCCCATAGAGATTGAAAACCTGCTTAATTCTCTCGAGCTGATAAATCTCGTCGACCAATCGTTTGGGTAGAGGTTCTCCGGCGAGATTAACTGTCTGGACCGAAGCTGGAATCGCCCCGGCTTTGCACAATTCATTAATCGCCGAGGGAACTGTATTGATCAGCGTAATCTCTCCGGTGGCCGCGGCTGACGGCAGGTGCAGCGCATTCTCAATCAGGATGATCTTGCCGCCGCAGCTTAACGGCACGAACAATTCAAATATCGAAAGGTCAAAGCAGATTGAAGTAGCGGCCAGCACTCCTTTCAGCGACTCGGGACTGAACACTTCCCTTGCCCATTGCAACAAAACCGTAGCGCTGCGATGTTCGATAGCCACGCCTTTGGGCCATCCGGTTGAGCCGGACGTGTAGATGACGTAGGCCACATTTCCGGGAGCGGCTACTTCGAAAAGGTTGTCGGCGCTCTCGCGCGTAATCTCGGGCCATTGCTTGTCCAACTGAACCACGCGCATTCCGGGGGCCGGCAGCGCTTCGGCCATTTCGCTTTGAGTCAAAAGCAGTGCCGCCCTCGAGTCTTCCAACATGAAACGAAGACGTTCTTGCGGATATGCCGGATCAAGCGGCACATATGCCCCTCCGGCCTTCAGCACGGCAAGCAGCGATACCACCATAGCGACCGAGCGCTCCATGAGCACCCCCACGAGCGTCTCGGCCTTTACCCCGTGGCCGCGCAGATAATGCGCCAGACGATTCGCGCGTTCGTTCAACTCGCCATACGTCAATCGCTCATGTCCATGAACCAGGGCTACCGAATGCGGCGTGCGCGCCGTCTGTTGCTCGAATAAGTCAGTAATGCACAACTCGTCATAATCCGCCCGCGTATCGTTCCAGGTAACCAGGACTTCCCGGCGTTCCTCATCTCCCATCATTGGCAGTTCTGAGATTCGCCGCGAAGCATCCTTCGAGACTTCTTCCAGCAGAGTTTGTAGATGGCGCAGCATGCGCGCGACTGTGATTTCGTCAAATAAGTCAGTGCTGTATTCGAGAGAACCGTCGAGGCTTCCCTCTGTTGTCTCGGTGAATGACAGTGTCAAATCAAATTTCGCAGTCCCTGTGTCAACCTTCATCAATTTCAGATCGAGATTTCCCAGATGCAGGTCCGCGGTTGGATCCGCTTGCAGCACCAGCATCACTTGAAACAGCGGCGAGCGGCTGGTGTCACGCTGCGGCTGCAATTCTTCGACCAGCTTCTCAAACGGCAAATCCTGATGGACATACGCTCCGAGTGCTGCGTCTCTAACGCGCCGCAACAGCTCGATGAACGTTGGATCGCCGCTGGTGTCCGTGCGCAACACCAGCGTGTTGACGAAAACCCCAATTAGGTTTTCCAGCTCCAACTGATTACGACCGGCTACGGGTGTCCCGACAATTACGTCGTCCTGTCCCGTGTAGCGCTGCAACAGGATATTCAAGGCCGCGAGCAGGGTCATGAAAAGCGTTGCCCCCTCGCTCCGCGCCAAAGAGCGGAGAGCACCCGCGATTGACGAAGCCAATTTCAGATCGATGGTCGCACCGCGGAAAGTCTGATTAGCTGGTCGCGGCCGGTCGGCAGGCAAGTCCAGAGCAAAATTGCTTCCGCGAAGTTGTCCGTTCCAATAGTCGAGGTGGGTCTGCAGAATCTCACCGACCAGAGCCGCGCGCTGCCACGCAGCGAAGTCCGCGTATTGAATAGGAAGGTCTTGCGCGGCCGGCAACTCGCCTCTGCTAAGAGCATCATACGACCCGGCCAATTCATCGATCAGGAGGCGCATCGACCAGCCATCGCTGACGATGTGATGCATCGTCACGAGCAAGATATGGTCTGCTTCGCCCAGCTTCAGCAGACGGGCTCGTAGCAGTGTTTCCCGGCTCAGGTCGAACGGACGCCGAGCCTCCTCGGCCGCGAGCTTTAGCGCTTGCAAATCCCGCTCTTCTTTCGTCATCGTTTCCAGGCTCTCAATCGCGAGCTTGAAGTCCACCTCCGGCAGTAAGACCTGGAAGGGCCGACCTTCATCGCCGCCAAACCTGGTGCGCAAAGACTCGTGCCGGCGAATGACTTCGTTAAAGCTCCCTTCCAGCGCTGACTCGTTTAGCGGCCCCCGAATGCGGACGGCGGCCGGGACATTGTAGAAAGGATTCTCCGGCTCGAATTGATTGAGAAACCAGAGCCGCTGTTGGGCAAAGGAAAGCGGCAGTTGTCCGTCGTGGGAGACACTGGTCAGCAAAGGCAGGTTGAGGCCCTCCTCGGACAAGACTGCATCGTCGATCGCCGCCGCGAGACGGCTTACCGTAGGCTCTGCAAACAATTTTTGCAGCGGCAATTCGACTTTGAAGACTTCATGGACCCGAGACATCACTCGCGTCGCCAAAAGCGAATGGCCGCCCAACTCGAAAAAGGTCTTATTCAGGTCGATGTCTTTTGCGCCGAGCACCTCAGACCAGATGCCTGCCAACACCTCCTCGGTAGGCGTTCTGGGCGTGATGGCTTGTTCATCCGCGATCCCGGGAATGTCAGCGAGCGCCGGAAGGATGCGCCGATCAACCTTTCCGTTTGCCGTGAGCGGCAGTTCGTCCATGAGAATGAAGACTGACGGAACCATGTAATCCGGAAGATGCTGCGAGATGAAGCTCCGTAATTCTTTGACGGCGGGCGCGACATCTGAGGAGGGCGTGAAATAGGCAATGATGCGTTTGTTGTTCGCTTGATCTCCAATCACCACCGTGACGGCTTCGCGCACGCCATCGTGGCGGCACAACACAGCTTCAATTTCCCCCAATTCGATGCGCACTCCGCGAATCTTTACCTGATGGTCCACGCGTCCCAAAAACTCCAAGTCTCCATTAGGCCGGTAGCGCGCCAGGTCACCGGTCCGATAAAGGCGCGCGCCCGGTTCGGCGCTAAATGGGTGTGGGATAAAGCGCTCGGCCGTGAGGCCAGGCTGGTTGACATAGCCGCGAGCCAAACCAGCGCCTCCAACATGCAGTTCTCCGGCAACACCGACAGGAACCGGATTCAGATTTACATCCAGGACGTAGATTGTCGTATTGCTAATCGGTCTTCCAATCGGGGGCTGCGTTTGATCACCCTGGTCAGGCTTCAGTCGCGCGAAACTCGTCACTACCGTGTATTCCGTTGGCCCATAATGATTCACGAGTTCGAAAGGCAGCGACGGAGGTGGATAAGAACTGAGACGATCGCCGCCGGTGAGCATCGTTCGCATGGCTACCTGCGGCGGCCAGTCCATCGAGAGAGTCTGTTCAGCCAGCGGCGTCGGCAGAAAACTGATCGTAATTTTCTTATCAACCAGCCAATCACGCAGTCCTTCCGGCGACAATCGCGTCTCTTCATCCGCGAGATGAAGGCTCGCGCCGGTTGTGAGGTATGGCCAGACTTCCCACACCGAAGCATCGAATCCGACGCCGGCTAACTGAGTCGCGCGGTCGCGTGACGAAACTCCATATGTGCGTTGATGCCAATGGACCAGATTCAGCAAGGCGCCGTGGGTGATTTGGACGCCTCGCGGCGTGCCGGTCGAGCCCGAGGTAAAAATCACGTAAGCCAGATTGCCCGCGTGGGCCCCGCTGATGAGGCGCTCGTCGTTCTGTTGGGCAATCGCGTCCCAATCAGCATCGAGACATACAGTCCGGCCTTTGTACTTCGAAAGTGCGTCGAGAAATCGAGCTTGAGTGATGAGCACGCGCGCTTCCGCGTCCTCGAGCATGACGGCGAGACGCTCTGCCGGGTAAGCTGGATCGAGCGGCACATAAGCGCCCCCGGCCTTGAGGATGCCGAGCAATGCCACGATTAAGTTTGGCGAGCGATCCATCAAAATGCCTACCCGGACTTCAGGCGCGATGCCAAGTGAGCGCAGGTGACGAGCTAATTGATTAGAACGGCTGTTCAGCTCTTCATAAGTCATCTCGCCATGCAAGCACGCGACGGCCGTCGCTTTCGGCTGGAGATGTGCCTGGTCCTCGAACAACTCATGAACGCCTCGTTGATTCGGATATGGGTTGCTCGTCTCGTTCCATTTCCGGAGAGTCAGACTGCGTTCTTCTGCGGCCAGCAGAGTTAGGTCATTGAGGAATCTATCGGGGCCTGCGACAATACTCTCGAGGAGCGTCACAAAGTTTGTAGTCATCCGCTCGATCGTGGACGCCTCAAACAGATCCGTGTTGTACTGCAAAGATCCGGACAGCCCGCCGTCCACCTCGGCCATCATCAAAGTCAGTTCGAACTGAGTTACCCGTTGCTCCAAACCCATTGATTCAAGCACCAGATCGCCGAGTTGCAATCGTTGTCCGCTCTCGCCGAGGGCAAGAGAGGCGACACCTTCGCCGGCCAACATCCGAGTTTTCTGCATCGCAAAAAGGACCTGGACCAGAGGAGCCCGGCTCGGGTCGCGCACCGGCTGCAGCCGTTCAACCAAAAGCGGAAATGGATAGTCCTGGTGCGCCAGCGCCTCGAGCGTCGTCCGACGCACGTCGCGCAGTAATTGCTCGAAGGTTTGCGGACGGGTGAAGTCCGCTCGCAGAACGATCAGATTGACAAAGTAGCCGACCACTCCCGAGAGTTCAGCCCATCCGCGGCCCGACGTCGGGGAACTAATCAGAATGTCTCGCTGCCCACTGTAGCGATGGAGAAGAATTTGAAACGCCGCCATCAAGGTCATGTAGAGCGTCGCCGAATGCGTCCGGCCGAGTAGCCTGAGTTTTTCTGTCAACAGCGGATTTACTCGAAAAGCATATGCGGCGCCGTGGTGAGTCTGTACCGGCGGTCGCGGGTGATCTACTGGCAGGTTCAAAACCGGTAACTCTCCCGCGAGTTGATTCTGCCAGTACGACCATTGACGGTCTGCTTCCGGCCCGTCTAACAGTCCTCTCTGCCAACAGGCATAGTCAGCGTATTCGAGGGTCAAAGGCGGCAGCGTCGCATTGCGATTAAGCCGTGCTGCCGAATACAACAGACTCAACTCGTGCAGCAGGGTCGCCAACGACCACAAATCCGCGACGATATGATGTACCGTCACCAGCAGAATCTGCTCTGTCTCTGAGCGAGAAAGCAGCACGGCCCGAAACAGCGGACCTTGATGCAGGTCGAATGGACGGCGCGATTCCGCAACCAGGTACTCCTGCACCCTGGCGTCGTTCCAAGTAAAAGAGTCCGCCACCTCGAAGGAAACATTCATTCGTTCGTGCACGTGCTGCACCGGCTCTTCCTGGACAACAGCAAAAGTCGTCCGCAAAGAGCCGTGACGGACCATCAACGCTTCAAAGCAGCGCCGCAAAGTTGGCACATCCAACTTACCGCGAAGGCGCATGACGTTGGCGATGTTGTAGGCAGGACTTTCAGGCTCAAGTTGGTGCAAGAAGTAGAGGGCGCGCTGACCATACGAAAGCGCGCATTCGTTAAGTCCGCCGCCGACCGTCCTGCGAACCGGCCTGGCGCCGTTGGCCCCGCTTGCCAACTGCATCATGGTTTGCGCCGCCAACTCAGACAAGCTTGGACTCTGAAGAAAACTGGACATCGGCAACGTCACTCCGAAGTTGATTTCGATCCCGTGCATCAACTCGATTGCCCCGAGAGAGTCCAGGCCGTAACGAGTGATCGGTTGATCGACCGTAATTTCGTGAGGCTCGACTCGCAGCTTGTTTGCCAGAAGCTCAACCAGCCATGCGGCGACGGATTCCATGCTCACAGTCTCGGGAGTCTGAATCACAGATTCAGGGCCCGCTTCCGAAGTGTCCAAACACCATTCGGCAATTACTTCAAAGGCTCCTGCCAGGAACCGGGCGCGGCATTCATGTCGTTGTATTTTCCCGCTGGAGGTCTTTGGTATGCTGCCGGCCTTGAGCAGACAGATTGCATAAACTTCGACCTCGTGAACCTCGGCGACACATTCACGGATTAGTTGAAAGAGGATGGCCGGCTCAAAGGTTCTCTGGCGCTCAACTTCCTGCACTATGACCAGGCGCTCCTCACCCTCAACCTCAATTGAGAAAGCCGCACCAGCGCCCGCGCGCAAGGTGGGATGACTCGCGCCTGCCGTCAGTTCGAGGTCCTGCGGATAATGGTTCAGTCCGCGAATAATGAGCAGATCTTTGAGCCGACCAGTCACGAACAACTCATCATCACAGATGAACCCGAGATCGCCAGTTCGCAGAAAAGGACCTTCGTGCGTATCCGCCAGGAACGCCTGGAAAGTCTGAGCGGTTTGCTCAGGATTTTGCCAGTACCCACGCGCTACGCTCGGCCCGGAAACCCAAATTTCGCCGATTTCACCTGGCCCGCACTGTTTCCCGCTCTCGGGGTGCGCAATGACGATTTTTTCGGATGGGTGTGAATTGCCGCAGCCTACCAACGAACGAACGTCACTGTCCGCCAACGCCTTCTTTGCGAGACCCTTCTCCAGAGACGCTTTTTCAAAACGCGTAATCGTGGGTCCCTCTGTCTGTTGTCCACCGGAGATGAGCAGAGTTGCCTCTGCCATTCCGTAACATGGGTAAAAGGCCTCCCGACGAAAACCACAGGACTCGAAGGCCTCCCCAAAGCGTTCGAGCGTTTCTGCCTGGATGGGTTCTGAACCATTGAAGGCAACCCGCCAACTGCTCAAATCCAGCAAGTCACGCTGTTCGCTGTTGACCTTGCCCACACATAAGTCATATGCGAAATTCGGTCCACCGCTGGTTGTCGCTCGATAACGAGAAATGGCCTCAAGCCAACGAAATGGCCGCCTCAGAAAAGTAACCGGCGACATAAGGATGCTTTGGGCGCCAAGATACAGAGGTTGGAGAACGTTTCCAATCAGCCCCATGTCGTGGTAGAGCGGCAGCCAACCCACGATAACTGACTCTTCATCTTGCCGGAAGGCGGCCTGAATCATCTGTTGGTTATGCAGCAGGTTGCCGTGGCTGACCATCACACCCTTTGGAATCGCCGTTGATCCAGACGTGTACTGGAGAAAGGCCAGAGTGTCACAGTTAACTCTGGGCTCATGCCATTGGCCGGCTAACTCGTCCGCTACGCTATCGGTGGCCAGCCACCGCAAGGTTCCGAGGGCCGGGACGAGGGCAGCAAACGAATCAACTTTTGACAAGAGCTGTCTCGTCGTCATCACCAGGGTGGCCTGGGCATCCGAAACAATTCCCTGCAAGCGCGTCAGACTTTGGTTAAGACGCGGAGGATAAGCAGGCACCGCCGCTGCTCTGGCATAGAGGCAACCGAAAAACGCTTCGATATAATCGATTCCCGGAGGGTAAAGCAGAAGCACGCGCTCGCATGCTGGTCGTAAGAACTCCAGCCTTGCGGCAATCGCCCTTGCCCGCATATCCAATTGACCAAAAGTGAGACTGACGTCGTCGCCCTGGCCGTCCGTCAGAAACGTGTAGGCTACGCGCTCCGGATGCTCGAGCGCCCGTACCTTCAACAGTTCGTTCAGTGTCAAAGACGCTGAAGGCCTGATCTTCGTCAAAGTGGATGACGTAGCAGCCTTGGTAGACATGGATCGTTTGAACGTAGCAACCGGTTTAAGTGGCTGGAATGATTTTGCTCAGAAGGCGTGAGATAACTAACGGAATAAAGCAGACTATCTTCTTATTCTTTCCCGGCGGCTTTGGCGTCCAGGTTTCCTGACTCATGGACAGGGAGACTAAACTCAAGCCGGCTCCTGCAGAACTCAATCCAGTCATCCGTTACCTTGTCGAAAACGACATTCTCGCCAATGAAGATGCCATCAGTAACCGTATAGTCTTCCTGAACATAGAGCACGTCGTCTTCTTCCAGCAGCCTTTCGGCGGCCTCGGCTCCGTCGTCGCGCGTTACCTTCTTGCGATAACGGACCGCGTCCCGCCAACCATTGAATTCGCTCAGGCTCTTAACGAGATAGGCTTTGCAATACATTCCCATGAGTTTCATAGTTTCACCGGCACTCTCCCGCACTCGATCTTCATCACGTTTCAAAAACAAAATCAGAATCGGAATGACTTGGCCAATTGCGTTGTATCCGTGAACGGGACGGGCGACGGGATTATGTAGTCGGGTCTCTGCGGATTCGGCTCATGCTCGATTACGGGGAGACCATATGTCTGGTCAACGACTCTCATCGTGAAGGGACCGGCGGTCTTCAGGCTGATATTCAGATCCAAACCTTCCGCAGGAAGCGCGTAATAGCGCAATCCCCACGCTCCTTTCGCCCCGGCCTGTCCGCTGTTCCCCGGTACCTGCTTCTCGTTTATTGAGGCTCGATCCACGATCACGCCGGGTTCCAAATAAATCGAAATCACCGGAGCTTGCCTGGCTGATCGAATATGCAGACGAAGATGCCTGCCGTCGCTGTCGCGTTCGTCACGCACCAGTGAGACTTCGGGCGCCGGCAGGGCGGTGGGTGTCGCTTCCCCCACGAGAAAGCTTACACTGGTGAGCGGAAAAAACTCACTGAACGGTCTTTGCACAGGATTTCGGGCAAAGAATTGAGTGGTCCAACTATCCGGCAGGTCGTCGCTGCTGGCCCAAAACGCCCGGCCATCGTCTGCGTTGAGCGCATAGAAAATGCAATCCGGTCGCGGACGTTGGGCCGTCGCCGCAGAAGTAGCGCTCCCGGCCACGAAAAAACCTATGCTTATCAGCAACATGGCGCCTGGAATCAGCCAGCGTCGCTGGGTCGTCATCAGATTCAGCGCTGGGATTAAGAGGCCGAGCAGAAGTGCCACCAAAACCATTGGAATAGCCGCGGCGGATACGGTTAGCCCGGTGAATAGGAGCTTGATCATCGGGCTCAAAAGAATAATCCCCGGCAGCGTCCCGGCCAGCAATACCAACTCGCGGGCGATGAACCTCTCCTGATTCAACAACTGCATCGCTGCCACGGAAAGCAAGCTGAAGAGCAACGGCCAGAAGAACAGGTAACTACCTGCCGGCAATGCGAAACTTGTGACAAGCATCAAAACCAACCAGCAAAGCATCGCTCCCATCCACAAGTTTGGAAAACTCACTTTCGTTCTAACCAGCACTATCGAAAATGACGTAACGGCAATCGTAAGCGTAACGAACCCAACCAAATAGAGTTTGCTGTTGTAAGTGTCGCCGAAGGGCATCACTCGATATTCTGCGTGGGTCATCCGTATCACCCGCCACAGCAGTTCCACAATTAACCAAACGATTCCCGCGTTCAATGCCACAAACAAGGCCCCGAGAATCACCGGGATGAATCGGAATTGCTGGCTCCTAATCGTCATAATGGCGACCGCCACAAACAAAAGAAGGTTCAAGATCGCCAGCGGCAAGACCCATGAGAAAGAGTAGTGCACGACTTGCCAGCCCAGGACGTCGAAAAACACTGCGTTGGGCATCTTGATATTCCGCAGGTCAAGGCTGCCCAGATGGCGCGTGAGGGCCAGTGCGCCGGCCCCTTCCTGTTGCAAGCTTCGCTCGTCCAGCGATCCGATGTTGTCGAGTTGCGTGTGGTAATGCGTCACGCCGTCGATGAAAGCAAAATTCAACCCCGGAAGTCCGTGACTCTTGAACTGGGACAGATCAGTATTGTTAGGCAACCGCCTGTAGAATTCCTCCATCAGCGAATTGGTTATTGGATGTGGACTCGATTTGGCGAATTCGCTGACGAGCCAGCCGTTTTGATCACTTGTTTCAAACATCAGGACCGGACCGCCGTTGCCTCTCGCTTCAAAATTCAGGACCACTCCCACGTCTTTTGACCAGGCATGCTCATCGAGGAATGCCTGGGCGCCTAGAAGGCCAACTTCTTCTCCATCGCTAAACAGAAAGATCACATCGTTCTTCAACGTACCGCCTGAAACCAGCGCCCGCGCGTTCTCTAACAGTTGGGCTGTCCCTGAACCGTCATCGCTCGCTCCGAAGCTGGTAGGCATACTGTCATAGTGTCCGACCAGGAGGATCGCCCTGCTGCTATCGGCGCCTTTAAGCCTCGCCACGATATTCTCAACGGTCGCCGTTCTAAACGGAGTTCCGAATTGTTGACTTACTATCGTGGTGCGCTGAATGTTCGGATCGAGTTTTCCAGTCTCAGCCAGGACCTTGAGAATGTAATCGCGAACAGCCATGTGTTCCGTGGATCCGATTGGATGAGGTTTTGTCGCAATCGCGTCGATATGTTTCATGGCGCGCGCTGACGAGAACTCAGTTGGCAGCGCGGCGCTGGAACCTGTTTGTCGCGGCCTTTGCAGGTAAAGAGAAAAAGTCGCGGACAGAAAGATAACGAAGAATGCTATCAGAGCCAGCCACCATTGGTCAGGCGCGACGACAGCCGAATTACTCGCTGGCTTGCTACCGACTCGAATCATTCAAGAAACTCCACAGTTCTGTTCTTGTTCGTAGGACGAAGAAAACCATTTCCCCGGCTTCAGTAGCGGTAGCTGAGGGTCCTCTACTTCCAATTAAGCTGATCTTAGGAGTCTCTAAAACGCCTTAGGACGAGAGTAAAAACTTGATGCCGTCAGCGACGCAAAGCTACCGCACTCAGAGCCGTGACGGCATCTGCAATTTCTCTTCAACTTGGCAGCGAGCAGCAAGTCCGTTGTGCGAGACGTGAGTCACGTACTCACTTCCCCAATGCTCCTTCACCGCTGTCTGTCGTAACGATTCAACGGAGACCCGCAACCGGGTCAGCGCCGATCATCGTTCAACCCTGGAGACTCGTTCCAAAAAATCGCGCTCGATTACGATCCGGCCTTGATAACTGACCGCGGTCAAGAGTATTGCCACTCGATTAGTTTCATTGACCCTACGGTCGAATACCCCAACAAAATCCGCGAGCGGACCGCACTTAATCCTTACTTTGTCGCCAACTCTTATTTCATCCCACATCTTCACGAAGCCATCCTCGTCAAGTTGCGAGTAAATGAATTCGATAATCGAATCGTCGACTTTAGCCGGCATCCCGCCAAAGCTTACGACGCAGCGCACGCCCCTCGTGTAACCTACTTGGTGCAACAATCTGCCGGCACTAAACCGCGCAAAGAGGTAACCGGGGAATAATGGTTTCAACTCATAAGTCGATGTTCCTGTGTAGCGATTCAGACGCCGGACCCTCATTCTTGGAAGAAATGTTTCCACGCCCCAGGCGTTCAGATTCACAGTCGCCCGCGCTTCCTGCCTTGCCCCAGTTCTAACCACGTACCAGCAGGGAACATCGGAGTTCCGTCCCATACTCATCCTCATCGCCCAACTCGCTTCCTGTGAACGTCGACCATGGCGCTGGCCAGCTCACATTTCGCTCAAGACGCCTCGACAAAGCCTACATAACCGAACCTTCAAGAACGTTCTCAATGCGTATGATTAGTCGGGGCGCGCTTTCGCCCCCGGCGATGAACGAGCTTCATTCGTTCACGTCGATATGCGCTTGTGCTCTTTGGAGAAGCAACTGGTACGTTGCCAGGCGGAGAGAAAGTGGGTGAAGCGAAGTGCGGTAGGGAAACCATAAAACTTTTACTCCCTTAAGAAAAACCTTGAATTCCCGCCGCATTTCACGCTAAGATGGGCTCGTTGAACAACGCATCTACGGGCGCAGAAATGCGGCTGTGGTTGTTTGTTTGCGGGGCTTCGTTGTTATCTACAGGTAACTTCGAGGCCCTTATCTCTCACGAGTTCATACAACTCTCCAACCAGTCCAACCGAAGGGTTTTATCGTGGTTATTCATTGCTTCTGGGCTTCCGAGGGGGAGCTCATCCTACACCCCTTTTCAAGAGACTGTCAATGCTAAAGTACAGAGTCGTAGCGATCTTATGGTTGATTGCAATGCCCTCTGCGCTAAAGACGATGCCGCTCACACTTTTAACGCACTTGGTCGTCGTTTATCGCTCTGAATGACTGATGTAACGTCGCGTTTTCCCCAACCAAACGTCACCCATGCGCGCGGCTGAGGATGACCATCTTTGTTCCGTGCGGCGACTATGACGGCGCATCGTTATTCGCTAAATCGTTCGTCAGTCTCAATTGGCCGGAACCGTCAGCGTTCATCACCTGGATTTCTTTGTTGATGTGCGCTCTGGCGTAAACAGAGTCATAGACCGCATGATCGCGATCGCTGGCGAAGACGATCTTCGCTCCGTTCGGGACCATGAGGGCTCGCCATCGCTGGATGACGTGTTAGTAAGGCAAACCTGATTCGAGCCATCGGCATTCATCGAATAGACTTGATAGTTAACGCCATCGCGCATGCTTTGGAAGACAACCTTTAATCCACCGGTCGACCGGGACGCCATGCTGTCGTCGTTAGCCTCAGTTGTCAGACGGGTGATGCCGCTACCATCGGAATCGTAGATATCCCTGTATCCCGTGTCGCGATGATCGCGATCACTCTGGAACAGAACCTTTGTTCCATTGCGCTTACAGGTGGTCAAGAATGAAGCCGCATAATTGCCACGCAACGCGGGGCGTCACAGATTCGGCTGTTCTCCTCTGTTACCTTCGACGGGAGGGACGGACAAGCGATGACGATTAGACAACGTGGAAAGGAGGGCATCTGCGAATCGCAGTTCTGGGTTGATGGAGCCTTTTATCAGTTCACTCTTAATGGCAAGAACGGCCGCCCCTTGATCACGGCAAAGAAGGAGGCGAGAGAAAAGAATATGAGCTGAAACGCCGAGAGAAAAATCGGCGAGTTGAGCTCTGGAAAGTAGGAGCCTCGGGATGACGAGCATACGCAAAGCCAACAAAACCCATCTCAACGCGATTCTTCTCAGTCTGCCTTATCGCAAAATCAAACACCGAAACGAGAAAGGCTCTGGAAAGCCCACTGGCATCCAGAGCCTAAACTTTGTGACTCGGTCGGGACAGGCCCTAGCTACTCAATAAGCTAAGGCCTGTCTTTACATCAGCTACATTATTAGATTTGGCTCCGCAGGTAAGACTCGGAGACCGTTCAAATTGTCACGGCTATTGGCGACATTTTGATTTTTGCCAGGAACTTGGCGCAATCCAGCTTTACACCGTTTCCACTACTCCCACTTTCAGCACCCCGTTGTGCCTTAGTTGTGACAGGCATGCCGTGTTATCAATTCCACGCGAAGCCGGCATTCGAACACGATGTGCAGTTGTATCGTTTCACAGCACAATGAATGTTAGTGACTCTTCAAAATCGCTTCTGCCCCGATGCGATAGCACTCAATCTTCGACAGCGGTTCCCAATCAAAACGAGCCGGATTCTGGATTGTGGTTACTTGCGGTGTCGACGCGCAGTTGAAGACGACATATAACCAGTAGTCCTCGCCCAACCGTTGTGCGGTCTTGTATTCGTTAGCGGTGAGCGCGATCTCGCCCACTGCTGCACGGCCCTTTACCTCGATGAACCGAGTTTCAATTGACGCTGTCGAACTGGAGAGCCGGCGGCGCGAGATTAGATCAAAGCCACGAGTGTCGCTCTCGACACTCTCGACCCTGCAGCCGCGTGTCTCTTCAAAGGCAGTAGCCGCGTCAATCGCGATTCGTTCGATGGCGGCAAACCTCAGATCAGCCTGAGCTTCCTCGGAGTCAAAAGGCCGAGTCACGGTGTACCCGACAGTCTTATATCCTTTTAGCCGGCGGTCGTACATGCGATTCAGCACCGGCACCGAAGCATCGACGTAGTCGTACACCCGAACCACAAGTTTATCCTTGTGAAGTCGATGGAGACGTCCAACATATTGCTGCAATGTTCCGCGCCATGAGATGGGCATAGCGAGAAACAGCGTGTCCAGCCGGGCATCGTCGAAGCCTTCTCCAACGTAGCGTCCCGTCGCGATAATGACTCGTGGCTGGTCCGCAGGGACTGCGCTGATCTCCGAGGCTAGTGCCTCCCGCTGTTTCTTGCCCATTCCTCCCTTCATCACAAAGACACTCGGTACGCGTTTCAATAACTTTTCAAGGAGGACTTGCAAGTGATCCGTGCGCTCCGTCAGCAATAGCGGAAATCGACCGTCCTCGATTGCGCTTACCACATCAGAAACGATCAGGTCCGTCCGTTGGTCGTCATTGACGAGCGCGGTGTAGATCTCCTGAATGCCGATGCCATTCCATTCAGCGGGCACGGTGAATTCCGTTAGCCTGGGTATGACCTCGTATCGAAAGGTGGAAGCTGCCGCCTGCTTTTTGCTGCTCACATTGAAGCGAATAGGACCGCATTGCATGAAAATGATTGGGTGGTGACCGTCTTTGCGAACGGGAGTCGCCGTCAAACCGACGACGTACTTTGCCTTTACCTTCCTTAATACTCGCTCGAATGAAAATGCGGAAACATGATGGCATTCGTCAACGATAACCTGGCCATATTCAGCCACTAAATCCTTAACCTCGCCCTTTCGAATCAGGCTCTGTATAACTGCTACGTCGAGGCGCCCGGTTTTTGTCGTCCTTCCGCCTCCAATCTGGCCGATTTCCTTGCTGCTAAGCCCGAGGAAGAGCGCCAATCGCTCTCGCCACTGATCCATCAGATGGCGTCGATGGACCAGCACCAGGGTGTTTACTTTGCGCAGTGAAATCAGTTTGGCGGCAACCGCCGTTTTGCCAAATGCGGTCGGGGCGCAAAGGATTCCTTGATCGCAAGCTGCAAGAGCCTTTGCTGCCTCCGTTTGAGCCGCGCGGCGATCACCATGAAAATCGACGTCGAGAGGAAGTCCGATGAAGCGATGATCGCTGATGTCGACTTCGATGCCATGGCTTTGAAATAAGTCGAGCACGTCTTTCAGCAAGCCGCGAGGCAAAGCGATGTTATGAGCCAGATCGTCGGCGCAACCAATGACACGGGGTTTGCCGAACGTCGAAAGCCTCATCGCCTGCGTCTTGTAGAACTCCGGATTCTGAAATGCCGCTAAACGAAGCAAGCGATCCAGAAAAGCGTCAGGTAGGCCCTTCTTTTCGACGTAGATCAGGTTTGCAAGATTGATCGCAACTCTTGGAGGCAATGGGCCCTTTATCGTGTCAAGAGCAAGTCGTCCAGACGGCGGAAGGATCCACGGATCGCTCGATTCGTCATAGTCCGATGAACTGTGCCTAACATTGACAACATCGCCTGTTGGATAAACTTTTCGAAGAAGTGACTGAGTATCTTCGAGCGTCAATCGTTTAATCGAGGACACATACGCCCATTGGTCGTCGTACGGCCGAAACTGGTCGTCCACAAAGACGCTGTTGCCCTTTCCTCGCGGTCCATGCTGGAAAGGCAAGGCGATGAGATTCCCAAATCCGCCTTTCGGCATCGTGTCCTGACTGGGAAACAAGCGATCGTACGAGTCGAGACCTAGCGCATAGTGCTGCTCCATCGTGCGAGTCAGAATCGCACTCGCGAGCTTCCGTGCCAGCGCCGCCTGGATCGGTTCTGCGAAGAACATCCAAACATGGCCGCCGTTGCCCGAACGAGATCGCTCGAATGAAGCCGGGACTCCAGTTTCCCGGCACGTCTTCAAAAACGCGCAGGCGTCTTCGTCCCAACTCTTCTTGTCGAAGTCTACTGCTACAAACCAACAAGTATCGTCCTGGAGCAAAGGGTAGATACCAATGGTTTGGTTTCCGAGCAGATGATCTCGCACGACATCATCGTTTAAGGCAAAGGGCTTTCTGACGCGAACCGGTTTCTTCTTGCCAGTTTTCGTGAAAGACAGATGCTCCCAGTCTCGGATCCCAGCGGGCGAATAACCCGTCTTGCCACCTTTTCCTTCCCACCGAACCGCATACACATCTTCACGACCACGAAACAGACTCCTGAATAGTGCGACCTTAACCTCCGGCTGCGAACGGACCGTGACAGTCGCGGAGGCGCCTGCCTTCCGAGCGCCACGTGTCGGAGGCTGACTAGCAGCTGGGGCCCGCCTGGCCGGAGCTTCGCCAACACGCAAGCGGAGCCGGGCGTTTTCCTCGCGCAGTCGCTCGCATTCGGCTACCGTCCGTTCGAGTTCAGCCTTTAGAGTCTCGTCGCTTCCCACGAATCAGTCCCCGGTAAAAAGAGACCGCAAAGCACGGTCATGGCTCTGGAATTATTTGGCGTATTCTACTGCCAAGGGCCGGAGGGTTGCCATTCTTGATTGAAGGCTCTTTCGCTTGCGACCGCCTCCGAGACAGGCATGAGAAAGTCGATAAGAATCTTCGCGATTTCCGGCAATGACTTTCCTTCGGCGTTCAACTTTGCCTTAATTTAGAAAGGCCTTCCATTGCGCGGTTTTCTGTTGGTCATCGTAGAACTCGGCAGTTAACGCCAGTGGCGGTTCTTTCGGCACGTTAGTGTCCCGCGTCTCAAAGGTTATCTTGACGGCCTTGGAAAGAGTGGGACCATCAAAAGCGAATTCTTGGCTCGCGCTCCATACATCGAAGAAGTCCTTCAGTCTCGTATTGAGCATTCCAAGTTTCACCATCGCTTCAAACTTCTCGGCGACCATACTCTCGCGCGTGTAGCTCTTAAGGTGCGGTGCCGGAAAATCGAGCAACGTCGGAAAGTTAATCTCTTCCGGCCCCGGTACGATACGATCACCGAAGCCGACATCTACCTGCAGAGTGACGCGGGTCTTCTCCAGCAAAGCAATCATGTGTAAGCGAACGCCCTCATACTTTTCCTCGTCCTTGATGCGTTCTCCTTTGACCGAATCAGATTGAAATATCAAACCGTCTGGCTGAACTTCTAACTTGCACAAGTCGCGAAACACTTCTTCGAGAAGCGCGATCTCAGATGCACCGTGACCGAGTAAGTCCATGTCGCGAGTGGGTCTGTGTGGTGCGCCGGTCCAGTAAGCAAACAGGAGTGCTCCTTTTAGGATAAAGCGCTCTTGATATTCGGAGACGCTTAGCCGATAGAGCAAACGCTCTCGACCATAACGCGAAAGCAATTCCTGGAAGTCTTCCTTTTGAGCACGTGCCAGGTTTGCCAAGCGAGCCTTAACAGAAGCCGCTAAGTTTTTGACTTCTGACTGTGTCATACCAGCGACTCCAGGTATGGCCGAATGACCCGAGAAACGCGACATACCTTCGCGTAATGCCAAATTTGATCACTAGTAGCGAGCTTTTTTCGCCAGCAGTCGCGGAGAGCTTCGATCGCAACATCAAGTCCGATTTTGTTTCGATACTTGAAGCAGTCCGCAACTGTCTTGGCGGGATTGTAGACTCTTACTGTCACACCTTCGATTGAGTGAGCTTCAACCCCGGCGGTAAGAGCCTTTCCTGAGAAACGCACGATGCGAAGCGGAATGATCTTTTCCTTCGGGGCGCGCGCCTTAACATCGATAGCCATCCAGATTTCAAATGGCGACTGGGTAGTCAGATCATGAAAGCGCAGAGCTGAAAGCAGACAGACGACTCCGTGCGGCACACGGAGAGCTGCCTGGACGACGGTTTGGTGTTCACTCATTGCCGTGCCCGGCATCGCATACATGCCGCGTCCCACTTTTTCGAGCTTCTCCTGCTTATGGAGCCGCCAGAGATAGTCTTTCGGCAGGCCCTTAGTTTGGAGGTCTCGCGGACGGAGGATGCCGCCCTTCCGGGCGAGGTCGAGTACCCTTTTTTCTGCGGAAGCGCTCATCTGTTTCGTTGTCTTCTCATCAATTGGGCGTCGGTAGATATTCACAACTACCGACGTTTAATTGATAACATCGGTGCTCTTGTTCTGCAAGCGTCGGCAGCGGCTCCAATAAAGCCCAAAAAGAAAGGCTCTGGAAAGCCGCAGTCGGCTCCAAAGCACAAACTTTGTGACTCAGTTGTGACAGGCCTTGCGGACTCAATACGCTAAGGCCCGTCCTTAGATCAACTACATTACAGGAATTGGCTCCGCAGGCCGGACTCGAACCTACAATCCCGACAAGTCGGGATTAACAGCCCACCAAAACATTTCCAATGTCCGAGAAATTGAAAAGGGGAAGGCTACCAAACCCTCCCCAGTCGTCATAAAATTTGGCTCCGCAGGTAGGACTCGAACCTACAACCCTTCGGTTAACAGCCGAATGCTCTGCCATTGAGCTACTGCGGAATGATGGCGCTGCGAGAACAACGAATTTCGTGCCCAGCAGGAACGGTTTTTATAACAAACCGCAGAGAACATGGTCAAGGCGGCCTTGCCCGAACCAGGCAGAAAGCTCAAAAGAATTCCCCAAACGGCTTGGACCGGATTGTTTGACTCTTCAGACTTTTAACTCCTGGCCCTTGCCTCTTTGCTCTTAGCCCTTTACTTTTGGCTTCATGCCGCTTCGCGAATGGAAACTTGCTCATCGCTCTCTACCGTACGGAGAGCGTTCGCTCATTATGGGTGTCCTCAATGTCACGCCGGACAGTTTCAGTGATGGCGGCCAGTTTTTTTCCACCGATCAGGCGATTGCCCATGCTGAACAGATGATCAGCGAAGGCGCTGACATCATCGACGTTGGCGGTGAATCGACGCGGCCCGGTTCTGATTTCGTTTCGGAAGAGGAAGAACTGCGCCGCGTGATTCCGGTGATTGAACGATTGGCGAGGATAGGATCAGTCCCTATCTCAATCGATACGACAAAGTCCTCAGTTGCCAGCATCGCTTTAAAAGCCGGCGCCGAGATTATCAATGACGTTTCGGGGTTGCGCTTTGACACGGCCATTGCTGATGAAGCCGCAAACGCCAAGGCGGGACTGGTGCTGATGCATTCACGCGGGACCCCGAAAGATATGCAGCAGTTGCCGCCGGTCGCAGACATCATGAGCGAAGTCATCAAAGGCTTGAGCGACAGCATCGCGATCGCCGAGCAGCACGGCGTTGCGCGCGGAGCCATCGTCATCGATCCGGGTATCGGCTTTGGAAAGACAGTCGCGCAAAATCTGGAACTAATCGCAAAGCTCGATCAACTCGCCAGCGCGTTTGCCGATTTGCCAATAATGATCGGGACCTCGCGAAAGTCGTTTATTGGGAAGTTACTCGACGGAGCCCCGGCTGATGAACGGCTGTATGGAACAATCGCCACCGTTGTTGCTTCAGTTTTGAACGGCGCGCAGATTGTGAGAGTGCATGATGTGAAGGCGGTGGTTGCCTCTATCCGATTAACGCACGCTGTCAAGCAGCACTCCGCTTGATTACTGTGGTGGCGTCTTGTTTCTATTGAAGAGCTCGGTCAGGTTAACGCCTACGCCAATCTTGTAATAGTCACGATTTGGTTGTTGGAGAAGCAATTTTTCCAGCGACGGAATGAACACACTGGCATCATCTACAGAAGGCACTGGAGGTAGTATCGGATCCAGGATCAGGGGAGTGGTGATGTTTGTGCCGAGACCGCCAATCTTCATCATCGCGGTTCCATACAGGAATAAGAAACTTGCGTCTTTGAATGGAAGCGGATAAAAACCATCGATCCGAAGGACGAAAGCGTTTTTGGATTTCGTCCCACTTGGACCAGCCATTTGGTACTTTCGGCTGCCCCCAGTTACCGCCTCACTTTGTCCATACATGATGTCCAGAATTCCCGGAAACCGGTTCTTGAATTGCTCGCAAACCTCGTCCTCGCAATAATAAGTTTTTGTCCGGATTCCAACGTACCACTGGCGCAAAAACCGATCTCGATCGAGGGGGACAAACGCAATCTTTGTCTGGTTAACCGGATCCTTTAGAGGCCCGTAACGTTCAATGAATGTCTGATATTGTGGACTGGTAGTTGGCGGAATTTTGAACATCCTGACATTCTCTGCGGTTACGCTTAACGGACTGATCGCGCCATAACCACCCGCAAGATAGAATCTCGTCTTCTGTCGAACGCCGGGAATGAGACCCAGAAAACTACCCTTTGCAGTGAAAATCCGGGCTTCGAGACCTGCCAGAAAATCAAAACTCTGAACCAGGTTGTTGATCTTATCGGTCTGAACGAGTTGATTAACAAGGTTCGATGGCAAGACGCTGATATTTGTCAGTTGCTCGGGCGTGCTGGCTAATCGGATTTGACCCCACGTCCCGACGCGGGGAACCTTCAGCAAGTTCTTCTCTTTATCTGCCTTGCTTTGACGATCAAATATGAATGGCGCCGAGAGATACAAATCGAGAAACGGTTTGGTCGTGCTTTCGGTTGAACTTCCTCCAGCTTGTTCAAAGCCAACCACCACCCGAGTATTCTGACTGGTTGTGACAATCGTCGCGATGTCGAGGTCTGTCGCACAATTATCTCCCGTGCAATCAATCATGACGCTGGCGTCATCATCGCCCCCTGGATGCTCCGAATCGTAGACCCTGATGGTATTAAGACCTCTAACGAATTTCAGGCGCAGTGGCACCTTGACCGCTTTTTCGGTAGCATCCACTGGAACTGACTCACTCGTCCAGATTGGCCTGCCGGAACTGATTACATCGTATTGAATTTTCTTAATGTTACCCTTCGCTACGGTAATCATTGAATCGAGCGAGGATCTATTAGTAACATGGTAAGTATCTCCGACCTTGGATGCCGGAACGTCGACGGTGATGTTTTTTGTTACATCCTCAGCGGGAGCGTCAGGTTTCAGACACTTAACCACACCACTACAAGTGACTTTGAGTGCAGCTTGCTTCTCGGCGTTTGCGGGATCGGTGGGATCGAAGAATCTGATCGTGTTGTCTCCCTGCCACAGCTTGATTTTCGGAGTAAGAGTGGCTTCCTTTCCAGCATGAGTTGGTACGTCGAGTGTGGCGCCGGAAACGAGACGTTTCCCGCCCTGAAAGACTTCGTATTGAAGCTTGGAAATCTTGCTGTCCTTGGCGATAGACAAATAAGTGACGAAGTCACTCACGTCGCCAGCATCAAATCCCTCAGTGGGTTGTAGAACCTTAACATCGCTTTTCTTTGCGGATTCGCTAGTAGTCGTGCCTTCGGCTTCCTTTCCACATTTTGCATCCGAGCAAGTCAAAGTTACTTCAATGGAATCCTGATTGCCCTTTTCACCGAGCGTCTCGAGGCTGTACACGCGGATTACGTTCCTCCCGGGAGCCAGCTTTAAGGTGGGCTTAGCATATGCAAGCGCATCATTCAGATCCTCAAGCGGGACTAGTTTGTGATCGACTGTCTTGTCGCCGTTAGTAACATCAACCGTTAGCTTCTTTATGCCGCTGACCTTTTGAACCGAAATCGTACGCGCGATTGTTGCTACGTCAGTAACAGAGTCACCATCTGCCGGTCTTGATATTGTGACATTGCGAGCTGATGGAGTTTCGGACGCTGAGAGTTCAGCCATTGTCGGCGGAAGCGCCGTATAACAACTGGGATCGTTACATGCAACCGCTAGTTTAGCGGAGGGAACCCTTTCCGTGGTGTCCCCACTGACAGCGTATAGTTCAATCGTGTTCGCCCCTTTGAAGAGAGGAACATACCTCGCATTTTTTGCTGCGTCCGAAACTACTCGCGCTACGAATCCTCCGGCATCGCCTTCATCAGTAGTAATTCTAAATTTGACCTGGGTAACATCAGAACTGGTGGCGGCAAACTTAACGTATACGACATTTCCGGTCACTACAATAGCAGTCCCCGCAGGTACTTTCGGACTGGTAATGGTCACCTTGGGCTTCTTCGTTTGCGCCTGAGCAAACGTAGGTAGCGATGCGCTCGAGAAAAAACAAATCAATAGGGCGAGCGCAGGCCTAACCCAAACTGACGAGAGGGGTAAAGAACGCGAAACACGAGGATAGCATTCAGGGAAGGGGGCAAACTGGAGCTCATTCGTTGTGGTGTTGAGGCTCTCGGGCATGAATTTCTCCTTCGTTGTGGGCTGCTGGCCGGTTACTGCGAGGATGCGGTTTTGCGCAGGCTCTGAGGACCAACCCAACGGTAGTAAGGACGGGCAGATAGATATCTTAGTTCCAAACCCAAGTCAAGAGTTTTTCGCGAGAATTAACGCAAGAAGGACTTACGCCTCAGCAATCCACCTCTAGCTGGTGAAAAGGAGCCAGCTCAAAAATGAGTATGATGATTTGCCAACGCCGAGGGCAGCCTCTGGGACGATAGTGACAGTTTGGAGCTAAGAACTAATTCCCAATGTCCGTGGTCTTGGCGTGTTCATTTTGGTCTAAGAGTGCCGTAGTGCGTTCAGTGACGCTGACGATCTGCGCGTCGAATGTTCCGGGTTTTTCAATTGGTAAAGGATCGGTTGCAGGCGGCGGCATGGGCCGATCGGCAAGCTTCGCTTTCAGCGATTTCGAATAAACCTGAAAGACGGCCATCGCGCCGGCGCCAATTGCCAGGAGGATTAGCAGTGCCCCGGGGACAATCAGCAGACCGCCTTTGAGAATCATTTGAGTGAAGACAACGATGATTAATAGGAGCAGGATTAGCCCGAAGGTTGTTAGTCCGGCTATTCCGGCCCAGTTCTCGAATTTCTGTTGACGTTCGCGCAGGCGCGCGGCTTCGCTGGTTGGCGAGGAAGATTGGATCGCGAGCTCTTCGCCGAGAATTTCGGCGACCTTTTCCAGATTCAAGCCACAGCTGCGACAGAACTGTTGGCCAGAGACTGCATTTGTTCCGCAGCGAGGACAGTGCATGGCTGTGGCACAGACTTCAGTCTGTGAGATTCAAACCGGAAGTGACACTTCCAACCGACAACTCTTAAAACGGCAAGGACAGAACGTTAGTTCTATGATTCTCAGATGGGATCACAGACTGAAGTCTGTGCCACTCAGAAGCTGCCTTCGTCGGCTGATGGTCCATAAATCGAAGGTACGGGCACATCAAGCAAGCGCAGATACACTCCGAGTTGCGCGCGATGATGAATCAAGTGATTCATCACAAAGCCACGCATCACCGCCGTGCGCGGCAAAGTGAAGATGGTTTTGCCGGTCATCAGCAGAGACCATTTGCCCTGCCAGTTCTCATCGTTGGCGGCTTCCAAAGCGGCACGCGCCGACGTCACGTTCTTGTCGAATGCCTCGAGCAGCTCCGCGCGCGACTTTGCTTCTTCGAGCTTATATGGTTCGCCATTCGGTGAGATGTCCAACTCGTCGCGATCGAAAGTCATCGCGGTCCAACTCGGAATGTTCGCGAGATGAGTAGACAAACCGCCGAGCGTCATCGATTTCTCATGCGGTTTCCAACTGAACTTCTCATCAGGAACTCGTTCGAGTGTCTTGCGCGTGTTCGCCATTTCATGATCGAACTCAGGCAGAATGGTTTGGCTGATTGGCATCTATTACCTCCTTGACTCACTACTCAGAAAACTTTTCACCGCGATTGATTATTGTTGACCAAAACACCCAGCAAGAACACCCGAGTCTCACTGACTCGAAGCACCTCGCCAAGAGCTGCTTAGTGCGTTAGCGTTGGGTACGATTGCTGACGAAATGCAATCCCGTAATCTCCTTCGGGCACGCCGCCATTCTGGTGCACATAAACCAGAAAGACAACCGAGATAAAAAGCTGGGCTAAGGTCACCGCTAAGAGCGTTCGCTTCTGGCGGTACAGTTTCATTGCCAGCCACAAATGAAGAAAAGGAAAAAGAACTATCAGGTAAAAAGGATGAACTCGAATCCCCGAAATCGTCATTAAGATTCCCACTCCAAAAAGTGTAGCTTGAAGATAAAAGCGAGTATCTCGAAAGCGTTCCAGGTTAGCCCGATCGGCTAGACGCGATGTCCGCCCAATCCAGCGGCAAACGATCTTAACAAGCACCGCGAGCAAGAATAAGTGGGCCAACGCAATTAGATAAGTGGGAACCCCACCGACCAGAGGCTCTCTCAAGAACCTCGACCAGAATGCTGAATGCATCGAGAACTGAAGATCGACTCCCAGGGCGATCGCGATCCAATGGACAAAGAATTTTAGCTTGAAAGCTTCTTTAAAGCTCCAGCCAGCACCTTGATAGATCAGCAATTCGCGCAGCCATGGCCGTAAGCCGATCGCCCCGATGATGCAGCCCGATAGCCACGACACCCGGGACACCCAACTTATGCTCTTTCGTTCGCGCGCGATTGTCCAGCCTAACAACGAGAAGGCCAGAAAGAAACCGCTCATATGAATCTGACCGATGAGACTTCCGGCAAGGCCCCAAAGAAAACTCCCCCACGGGCTTCTGCGGCACCAGTGTCCAATCAGCAGCAGCAGCGAGAAAGCGGGCAGCAGATCCTGCGCCCAAATTTTGCGTGAGAAAAGTATGGGCAGCGGTGAGACACTGACCAGAATCAGGCCCCAAAGCCAGGGCTCGCGTTCCTCTTCCGGAACCTTCACACGGATGAAGCAGAACAATCCCCAAAGCGCCAGCACATTTAAGATCTGGACGGCGATTACCATGGCCACCGGCGTTTTGGCTAAATGAGCAATCAGAATAAAAAGCCAAATGCTCATTCCCGGATTGCTGAGGCCGACTGAGCTTGGCATGCCGTGCATGGGCCAGGGCGCTCCGGTTGCCACCGCGCGACTGTTCTCAAACATCCAGATCTCATCTGCTTTCCATTCCATGTCGGAGGGCCAAATCAATCGCAGGATGCTTCCTATTATGAGAAACAGCAGGACGAAGTGTTCCAAACGAATTGTTTTGCCGGCGCGTATGGAGGGCATCTTCAAATGAATCCGTTCACTACTCAAAAAGATAGTGGTGAATTGTCAGGGCGCGTGATTATAAGTATGCTTGCGAGTCTTCATCAAGCGGCTTGTAAAGCAAACTGTTAGTTTGCGCCGGGGAATTGACGGTCCGATATCAGCGAGCAGTTGGTAAAGCAGCGTGGCTGACAAATCTTACGTGCAAGCTTACAATCGAGCTTCTGGAGGTCGAAAATGAGCACTACCAGCCAAGAACTCTTGAAATCATTTGATCACCTTCCTGCATCTGAAAAACGCGAAGTTGCGTCTGAGATTATTCGTCGCACTTTTGCTCTTGATCGCGATCAGCTTGATGAAACGCAATTGACTGCTTTATACGCGGAGTTTGCAGTCGATGATCGGCGCCTTGCCGAGGAGGTCATCGAAGACTACGAACGAGGCCTGGTCGGAGAGGATGCTCGATGACTGTTAGCCGAGGCGAGATTTGGCTCGCGGACCTAAATCCCACACAAGGCTCTGAACAGTCTGGAACCCGCCCAGTTCTAATCTTTCAAAACAACTCGATCAATCGGTTCACTTCCACCTTCGTAACGATACCGCTTACGACAAATCTGCGCCGCGCTTCTCTGCCGACGTGCGTGCTTGTTAAGCAAGGCGAAGGCGGACTAGTTAAGGACTCAGTCGCTCTTTGTCACCAATTGAGGGTGATCGACAAACTGAGACTGTTGCGCCGCCTGGGCGCCGTCAGCGACGATGTTATGACGGCCGTCGAAAGCTGCGTGGCGTTCACTACTGGAATGGTTTAGACGCAAGGCATGGGTCTTTGGAGGCAATGCGCAAATACGACGTCATCGTAATCGGCGGCGGCCACAACGGCCTGGTCAACGCGGCGTATCTCGCGCGCGCGGGTAAGCGCGTGCTCGTGCTCGAACGCCGGCACGTGCTCGGCGGCGCCGCGGTGACCGAAGAAGTTTTTCCCGGCTTCAAATTTTCAGTTTGTTCCTACGTCGTTTCCCTGCTCCGGCCGGAAATTATTCGCGAACTGGATCTGCCGCGACACGGCCTCGAGATTCTTCCGCTTGACGGCACCTTCACGCCGATGCCTGGCGGCGATTACCTCTGGCGCGTAAACGATCATGCGAAGACCCGCATGGAAATCGCGCGGCATTCAAAGCTCGACGCCGAGGCCTACGACGAATACGGCAAGGCGATGGTCGAGATGGCCCACTTTGTCAAACCGATCATGAATATGACGCCGCCTGATCCGGCTTCGCTCAATCCCAAAGGGTTGCTGGATCTTTTGACGATGGGGCGACGGTTTCAAAAGCTCTCGGGCGACGATAAATACAACCAGGTGCAGTTGATGACGATGAGCGCGGTCGATTTTCTCGATCAGTGGTTCGAGACTGACGTGCTCAAGGCGACCATGTCGGCGTCGGGAATCATCGGCACCTTTCTCGGAGTGCGCAGCCCGGGCACAGCCTACGTTTTGCTGCATCATTACATGGGAGAGATTGACGGGGCGTTTCGGTCGTGGGGATTGTCGCGCGGTGGCACGGGCGCCATCTCAAACGCGATTGCCGACGCGGCGCGCGAAGCCGGTGTCGAAATTCGCACCGAAGCACCGATCGCGAAAATCATTCTCAAGAAAGGCGCCGCCAAAGGTGTCGTGCTGGAAAACGGCGATGAGATTTATGCCGAGGTGATTTCTTCGAGCGTCGATCCGCGGCTGACGTTCATGAAGATGATCGGCGCTGAACATCTGCCCGAGGATTTCGTCGACGATATCAAGCGTTACAAGTTTCGCGGCTCATCAGGCAAAGTAAATCTTGCCCTCGACGCCTTGCCGGATTTCAAAAGCAAGCCGGGAGCCGGCGCTCATCTGCGCGGCGCGGTTTCGATTTCACCGAGCGTCGACTACATGGAGCGCGCTTATGATGACGCCAAGTATGGCCGCTTTTCGCGTCGTCCCTACATCGACATTGTAATTCCGACGCTGACGGATCCTTCGATTGCGCCGCCGGGCAAACACGTTATGTCGTGCTTTGTTCAATACGCGCCTTACAACCTGAAAGAAGGAAACTGGGATGAAAAACGCGAAGAGTTTGGCGACACGGTCATCGACACGATCGCCGAACATGCGCCTAACATCAAAGACATCATTCTTCATCGGCAAGTGGTCACGCCGCTCGATCTCGAACGCGAATTCGGTTTGTCGGAAGGAAATATATTTCAGGGCGAGCTGACGCTGGAACAACTCTTCTTTTTGCGACCGGCGCCTGGTTGGGCCCAGTATCGTTCACCGATTAAGAATCTTTACATGTGCGGATCGGCGACGCATCCGGGCGGCGGCATCATGGGCGCGAGCGGCCGGAATGCGGCGATAATGATTTTGAAGGACAAGTAATTCAGCCACAGATTTGCACGGATAGACACGGATAAGAAACTAAACAGAACTAATTCAGTTTTCTGATCCGTATTCAACTGTGTGAATCTGTGGCAGTCTCGATGAGCGAGCGCAACATCATCATTATCGGCGGCGGGCACAACGGCCTGATTGCGGCGTTCTATCTTGCCAAAGCCGGTCTGAAGCCGATCGTGCTCGAGCGCCGTTCGACCGTGGGCGGAGCCTGCGTAACCGAAGAATTCCATCCCGGGTTTCGCTGCTCCACGCTGGCGAGCTCAGCCGGCCCGCTCCTGCCGCAGGTAGCAAAAGATCTGAAGTTGGAACGTTATGGAATCGAGTTCATCAGACCGTCGGTGCGGGTGTGCTCTCTCAGTTCCGACAGATCGCCGGTCTTCATTTACGAAGACGCGGAGCGCACCGCCGCTGAGCTCGCGTCTATCTCGCGGGCTGATTCAGACAAATATTCCGAGTTCGTTTCCACCTTTGGCCGCATAGGTCGCGCGATCAGACCGCTGCTTGAATTGACGCCGCCAAATATCGACGCGCCAACCAGGAGCGAATTGTGGAGTCTGGGTAAGCTGGGCTGGGGAGTTCGCGGGCTTGGCAAGAAAGATGAATACCGTCTGTTGCGCTACGCGCCAATGGCGGTCGCCGATCTCGCGGCTGAATGGTTTGAGACAGAGTCACTGCGCGCAGTCATTGCCGCGCGCGGAATCTTCGGCGCCAACGCCGGGCCATGGTCGGCCGGCACCAGCGCGGCCGTTCTCCTGCAAGCAGCAATCGACGGCAGCGCAACGGGCGCATCTGTTTTTGTTAAAGGCGGCATGGGCGCGCTGACGCAGGCGTTGGCAAAAGCTGTGACCGACGCCGGCGGTGAGATTCGCACAGACTCAGAAGTCACCGGCATCAAAGTCGCCGACGATCGCGTTTCCAGTGTGGTTCTTTCCAACGGTGTCGAGCTCCCGGCATGGACTGTAATCTCTTCTGCGGATCCGAGCGTGACCTTCCTGGATCTTTTAGCTTATGGCGAGCTTGACCCGAGTTTCCGGAATCGGATTCAAAACTATCGCGCCAGCGGAACCGTGGCCAAGGTTCATCTCGCACTGTCGGCCTTGCCGAAATTCGCTGGAATCAAATGCGCAGATGGAAACTGCGTTGAGAAACTCTCGGGCAGAATTCACGTCGGTCCGGAAATCGATTATCTCGAACATGCGTTTGACGCGGCGAAGTATGGTGAATTCTCGCCACGACCGTACATGGACATTACGATTCCGACGTTGACTGATCCGTCGCTCGCTCCGGAAGGTGCGCACGTGATTTCTATTCACGCGCAGTTTGCGCCTTATCGTCTGAAGAATGGTGAATGGGATTCGCGGCGCGAGGAATTAGGCGACACGATTGTCGAAACGCTGACGGAATACGCGCCAAATTTGAAGGAGTTGATCGTCGCCCGCAAAGTACTGACGCCTCTCGATCTTGAACGAACATTCGGAATGACCGGCGGGCACATTCATCACGGCGAGATGTCGCTCGATCAGCTTTTTGCTTTTCGCCCGGTAATTGGTTGCGCGCAGTATCGGACACCGATCAAGGGATTGTATTTGTGCGGCTCGGGAACTCATCCCGGCGGCGGAGTAACCGGCGCGCCGGGAATGAATGCGAGTCGAGAGATAATCAAGGATCTGAAGCGATGAAGCGCGGGTGATCGTGTCAGAAGCCCGCGCGTAAGCAGGGGCAACGATCTGAACACTAACGTCGGATGCAAGCGTGGGTGCCCTCCCTAACGGTCGGGCTTCTGACGTCTGCGTTAATCCGCGGCTGATTATTTTCTTTGCCCCAACCCAATGACCGCGCCGATGATCGTCGCGATCAATCCGACCACGATCAGAATCGTCCCGACAAAGATCTGTTTTGATTCCGCGAACTTCCCTCCCAGATGACCAATCATTTCTTTCACCGAAGCATCATGCGGAATCGTCAGCAGTCCAATCGCCAGCAGAAATGATCCCAGCGCCATCAGCATCAACCACGGTGCAGTGATCTGTGCGCGCCCAATCTTTTTACCAATCTCACTCTTCGAATAGCTGTAAGACAGGTACACCGCCAGCCCGAGCAACAGCCAGGCGATGAACCGCCACCAGGACGTCGGCGGCAGGTAATACATCAAAAAGAGACACGAGACCGCCCCCATCATCGGCAGCAGCCACGCGCCGAAAGGAACTTTGAATGGCCGATGACGATCGGGCTCTTTGTAACGCAGAATGATGATGCCGACACAGACCAGAACGAACGCGAACAACGTTCCGATGTTCGTGAGATCGACCATTTCATCGATGCTCATCACCGCGGCGAAACCGCCGACGATTACGCCGGTAAAGATTGTGGTGATGTGCGGCGTCTTGAACTTGGGATGAACTCTTGCGAATACCGGCGGCAGTAATCCGTCGCGGGCCATCGAAAAGAAAATTCTCGGCTGGCCAAGTTGAAACACCAGCAGCACAGCGGTATGCGCGATCACCGATCCGAACGCGACGATGGCGCTGGCCCATTTGGCGTTTGGGGCGACGTGGTTGAGGGCCATTGTCAGTGGTTCAGCTTGTTCAGTGGACAACCTGCGCACCAGTTCCTGATAAGGAATCAACCCGGTGAACACCGCCGCGACGACCACATAAAAGATCGTGCAGATGACCAGGCTGGCGATGATACCGATAGGCAGATCTCTAGCCGGATTCTTCGTCTCCTCCGCCACAGTTGAGACGGCATCGAAACCAATGTACGCGAAAAACACCACGGCAGCTCCGGCAAGTGTGCCACCCCACCCCATGGGCTGAAAAGGATGCCAATTGGTGACCATCTTTGCAGGCGAGACAAAATAGAGCGCAATCGTGATGAAGAAAAGCAGCACGACTATCTTCACCATTACCATGCCGGCGTTGAACTGGGCGGATTCTTTGATCCCCCAAACCAGGACGATCGTAATCAACGCGACAATGCCAAAGGCCAGCAGGTTGAAAACTATCGGCACGCCAAAAATGTGCGGCGCGCCCTCAATCAGTCCGGGAATTTTTCTGGCAGTGCGAAAGTCGGTTGAGAGCCACTGCGGAATGCTGATGCCGAAAGCGTCTTCGATGAACGAGCGGAAATAGTTTGCCCAGCTAATCGCGACGGCGACGTTGCCGATCGCGTATTCCAACATTAAGTCCCAGCCGATAATCCATGCGACCAGCTCCCCCAGGGTCGCGTACGAGTAGGTGTAAGCAGAGCCGGAAATCGGAACCATCGCCGCCATCTCGGCATAGCAGAGCGCGGTGAAGGCGCAGACAACCGCCGTGATGACAAACGAAAGCATCAGCGATGGTCCGGCGCCAGGTCGGACCGCGTCGCCCGCCGAAGCCGTGCCGACAGTCGCAAAAATTCCGGCGCCAATGATCGCGCCAATGCCCAGCAGCGTAACGTTGACTGGTCCAAGCGTGCGCTTTAGCGAATGCCCCTCTTCGTTAGCGGAGGCTAAAATGTCATCAAGATTTTTCGTGCGAAAGATTCCGCGAAGCAAGGTTGATGTTCTCCTTCAGTCGGATTCAATGCCGGTCTGGCGATAGTTCCGCGGAGAATAACAAAGAAAGAGCAAAGCGCAAAGTGGCACAGACTTCAGTCTGTGTTCCAATTTCAATCGTCCGAAATCAATCACAGACTGAAGTCTGTGCCACTCACCGCTTTGCCCTTTGCGCTTTGCCTTTGCTAGACTCCGGCTCGATCAGCTAATTCTCCTGATGAGTTCGACGACAAACGGAAAAGCGCTCTACGAAAATCTCGATACGGCGTTTGTAAATCTCTGGTCGTTGCTGCGCAACCTGACACAGCGTGGATTCGTTGGCCGTGTGCGGGTCGAATTGACGAATTACTCTGCCGACGTGTTCCTGAATGGTTCCAGCACTCCGCTCGTGCATGAAGTGGATCGCGCGGCAGGCACCGACACGCTCGAAGAAGCAGCACTGCACCGGCTGGTGTTGCGAACTCGTGAAACACCCGGAACGATCAGCGTGTTTGAAGGTGCGAATGAAGCCATCGCACGCCGAGCCCCGGCACAATCGTCGGAAGATGCGCCCTCTGTGCTGTCCAATTCAACGGAGCCGATTCCTTTTGAAGCGGAACCGCAGATTCCTGAACCATCCAGCGTTGCGCCGCCGATGGAAATCAGCCCCAGGGACGAAATCGAGGTGCTTGCCCGAGACATACACTCAAAGTCAGAGTCAGAGTCAGTCTCGATGCCCGAGACAGACGATCAAAAGATTTTGACCATCAGCCTCAGCGGCGAACTGATTGGCGCCGTTGAGCGTGGAGTCAATGCCTGCGGCGAAGATTTCGGTTTGCTCTTTAATGCTGTGAGATTGGAATTGGCCGACGATTATGGTTACCTCGATCCGATGTCCAACGCGCTTATGTACTCGAATGGCGTGGTGTCTTTAAGTCACGATGTGCCTGAGGCCGTTTACGTTTCCGGTCTCAGTGAAGCGCTGCGCCGGACTGTCGACAGGGTGGCGGTCGGTGAACGCGCGCGGCGGGTGCGCGAGCGGATCGCGCTGGAGCTGCTGGGTGTGGCCCGCAAGCGCAGAGAAGCACTGGAACATTCCAAGTTTGGTTTGCAACTTGATCGGATCGCCGGAACGAAAGTTATTTAATGGTCAGTTGTCAGTTGTCAGATCACTTGCCGGACACTGACTACTAACAACTAACACTAACAACTGATTACTGACTACTGACTACTGACTACTGACTAATCAAAAAAATTATGCCTTTATTCAAAAACATTCTCTTCCCGACGGACTTTACGCCACACGCGCGTTCAGCGCTGAAGTATGCAGCCGCGTTTGCTCACGCCACGCAAGGTCGCGTCGTTTTGTTCAGTGTCCAGACGGGCAAAGTTCCCGCCAACCTGATGACCATGCCTCAGCATGTGTTCGAGGACCAGGACTCAAAATGGCTGCTGGAGTTACGGCACGAGGTGAAGTCGCTGTTGACGGATCCGATGTTCTCAGGTTTGGAAGTCGAGCCGGTGATTGTCGAAGGCGAGCCGGCGCCGGAGATCGCCAAAGCCGTGCAAGACTTCGACATCGATCTCGTGACTGTCGTGACCCACGGCCGTCGCGGAATCTCGCGAGCTATGTTTGGTTCGACCGCGGAAGAGATAATTGCGGAAGCTCCTTGTCCGGTGCTCACGGTAAGGCCTCCACAGCGCGACTTTGTGCATCATCGTGGCGGCAAAACCGAAATTCGTTTGAACCGTATCCTGCTGGCGACGAATTTCCGGCCCTCCGCCGCCAACGCCACCAACGTAGCGCGTGAACTGATGGATACCACCGGCGCCGAAGGGCATGTCGTCTATGTGATTGGGGATTACTTCGAACAGATCTCGGTCATGTTTCCTGAAGGCGGCACGTCAGCGCTGTCGCGGATGCGCGAGCAGGTGAAAGAGCGCATGGAAGTTTTTGCGCGCGAACGCGGACGCAAGATAAAAGCCCACGTCGTGGAAGGCCGGCCGTATGCTGAAATTGTCGGGCTGGCCGCGGAGATTGATGCCGACTTGATCGTGATTGGAACGACGGTGCATGGGTCTCTTTTCGGTGGGGCACCGGCGCTCGGTTCAGAAATCGAACGCGTCGTGCGTAACGCTCCGTGTCCGGTCTTGTGCGTGCCTTCAGGAAAGGTTGTGACTCCGATACCGGCTTTTGGACAGGTTGAGCCGGTTCCGCAGACGTAGAAGGACCTTGGAAGTACCAGCCGCAACGAGCATCAACTGCGTAGCAGCGGCAGAGTCAAGCCCAAGGCGAGGCTTTGCGAGCCTTGGGTAATGGTTCGGTGGATTCGGCGAGCCGCGAAGCGGCGACAGAGAGTTCGGAAGAAGGGCCCGCTGATTATCAGTAATCGCTGTCGCCGCTTCGGGGCTCGACTACCTTTGACTGGTTGACCCAAGGTCGCAAAGCCTCGCCTTGGGCTTAACTCTGACCGCTGCTTCGCAGCTTGTTGTACCACTACCGACGAGGATCGCGTCATCCATCGCTGCATTTCTAGAAAGCAGGCCGCTTTTGGTCGGCGCGAAAAGGACTTCGTTATAGGGCAGTCGCTATTCAAAAAGAGGATAACTTCGTCTGGTTCTGGATAGGGCATCATAGTGAGTACGATCGATTGATCGGCTCACGTCGATAACCGGCACTACGTTCTGCTTTACTGGCTCGCTTCGACCGGGTAGCCGGCCGTCTTCCATGCATTCAAACCACCGAGCAATGCCGCTGCGTTATCGACTCCCTTGGTTTTGAGTTCGAGCACCGCCCCGGCGCTCGTATGTTCGTTCTGTCAAGTACAGTACGCGGCGATCAGCTTGTCCTTCGGCAATTGATCGAGCTTCGACGCCAGCGTACCGACGGGAACTGAAAGCGAGCCTTTGATGTGCTCCTGTTTGTAAGCGGCCTCAGGGCGAGTGTCGATAATTGTGACCTCGTTCTTCTCCCAAAGCGTGTGCAGTTCTCCGGCAGTGATGCGCCGGGCATTATCGGAAGGCGGCGTTGCCGGCGTGGTTTGATTTGTCGGGCGAGGGTTCTGAGAAATCAACGTCTCGTTCGAGTTGCAGGCCAGCAGGCCCACTGAAACGATGAAAGCAAGTGATAGCAAGATCCAATTTCGCATATGAATGGTCCTAACTTTAAAGTGAAAACTAGGGTACAACTTTAGGGTTAAGAATCAAAGCGCCGTCGCGGCCCGGTCGCTATCCGGACTCGTCGGGATACTGACCTCATCCTGACTAGAGAATCACCCGACGCTCGCCTTCCCGGCGGGTTACGCGCTGCCGATCGAGATACTCGAGCAAAGGAATTGCATACTTGCGCGAGACCCCGGTTATTCCTTTAAAAGCCGTGACATCAATAGACCGCTCTGAGCGTGAAGCGGCGTACTCAGATACTCTCCGAACCAAATCTTTGAGCGCATCGCGATGAAAGAACATGTCGCCGTGCACCTTAACCAAAGCCCCGGAGTCAATCAGTAACTGCAAAATCCTTCGCCCATGTTGAGACGCCGCCACGCCGGAACGTGTCAACGCGTCGACGACTGACGGCGCCGCCAACCCCGCCTCAAGATAGGTTGCTTCGAGCGCATCGCGCAGGCGCGCATCTTCGGATGAAAGTTCCAGTGTGTGTTCGCGCAGGCGGACAATTTCTTTCTCGGCAACCAACGACCCGGCTGACTCTAATTCCGCAATCATGGCGCGAAAGAAGTCGGGTGATGCGCCGCCAAAAAAACGTTCGCGCAGCACTTCCCTGGGAATTCCGCGCGCCAGCGGTTCGCGCTGGTGATGCGCTTGAATCTCTTTGATGACTTGATTCTTCAGATCGTCGAAGACGCCACGCGAAATCAGCGTTCGCTCCACAGCCCTGACGTCGCCGCTGCGAATAGCTTCGTCCTGGGCGCGTTGAATTACTTCATCTCGCCAGGCCGTACGCGCCGCGATTGCTTCGTACGTCAACCCGCGCCGGCCGGCATCCGAGACAAACTGTGTAAGTTGTCCGGCGGGATTTCCGGCGGCGAGAGTTTGCAAAGAAGTCCTGATTGCCGGAGTGTCTCGCGCCCGGTGTTTCGCCGCGAACGGATCGAGGATCAGGCCGCCACCAATAGTGGCTTGCGGCGAGTAGGATCGAATGATGAAGCGATCGCCGAGCACGCCCACCATTTGAGATTCAAAACGGAATTGAGCGAACCCTGCATTTCCGGGTTTGATCTCGCCGTCTTCTGCCAACACGCGGACCCGCGACAATACTTCGGCAGCGCCAATGTGAATGCGAACTCGCTGACGTGAACGCAAAGCGCGCGGCGCATCTTTCAGCAGTTGCACTGAGGCATTGACGACTTGAGTTGTGCGCAGACGGCCCACCGGCGACAAAACCATTCCGCGCTCGATGGCGGCTGCGTCAACACCGCCAAGATTGACCGCCGTTCGTTGACCTGCGGTGGCCTGCTTTACCGAATGTCCGTGCACTTGAATTCCGCGCACGCGAGTACGAATGCCCGCCGGCAACAGGTCCAGCTCGTCACCTTCGTTAATTTCTCCGGCGACCAGGGTCCCCGTTACGACCGCGCCAAACCCTTTCATCGTAAAAGCGCGATCAACCGGCAGGCGCGCGACAAAATGCTCGGAGCGGCCGGGCACTCTTGAGCCCAGCTCGCGCAGAATGTTCTTCAACTCATCGATGCCGTCACCCGTTCGCGAACTCACCGCGATCACTGGCGCGTATTCCAGAAACGATCCCTTCACCAGGTCTTCGGCTTCAGCCCGCGCAAGTTGCAGTAATTCGTCGTCAACGAGATCTTTCTTAGTGAGGACCACCAGGCCGGCGCCGACGCCCAGCAACCGGCAGATATCAAAATGTTCGCGCGTCTGCGGCATGACGCTTTCGTCCGCCGCGATTACCAGCGCGACCAGATCGATGCCGTGCGCGCCCGCCAGCATGTTCTTCACAAAGCGCTCGTGACCGGGAACATCGACGAACCCGATGCGCACTTCACCCAGATCGAGATCGGCAAAGCCAATGTCAATCGTGATGCCGCGGCGCTTTTCTTCAGGCAGGCGATCAGCGTCGATGCCGGTCAGCGCCCGGACCAAAGCGGTCTTGCCGTGATCGATGTGACCGGCCGTGCCAACGATGATCGATTTCATAACCGGTTGAATCCTAAATCTTAACGTTGGAAATGAGAAACGCGGACGCTACGAACGAATCAGACTCACTTAGCTCTCGAAGACTCATTGACAACAGTTTCTACACGGGCCTATCTTTGCCGCATCTCTCAGGTCTAACAGGCTGCTGAAAAATCAAGGAGGGCAAGTCTGATTTGATGTTTCTCTGTGCGATCTCTGTGGTTCTCTGGGTCCCTGTGGTGAAATCACTCGGAAAAACATTCACAGAGGCACAGAGATCGCACAGCGAACCACTGAGAGAATCGACTAACGCCACTCGACCTATTTTTCAGCAGCCTGCTAAGCGTGTTGCTGACGAAGGTCCTTTCTTGTTAGCTCCCACCGTTCCACACAATCCGTAGGAAGTTGCGCATGGAAAGGAGAATCCGCAATGGCCCAACCCAAAACTCCGAAGAAAATCACGACAAACAAAGTGTCACCAACTAGAACAGTCGGCTTGCCGAGCTTTCCGACCTGGAGCCCTCGACCTCTTGACAGCAGCCAAACGGCTCGCGTGTTCATCTCGTCGAAGAACGAATATCCGCTCAAACGGTTCGCTGGCGATGAAAGCACGCTCTCAGACTATCGTAAGCACCTGACTGATGAAATCAAGCGCGTGTTCCCGTTCTTGACGGTTGACATCAATGAGAAATGGCTGGCTTCCGGCGCGGGAAGTCCCAGGAGCACTACGGAGGATCGTGCGCGCCTTTGCGACGTCTTTATAGGAATCCTGGTCGATGATTACGGTTTTCTGGATCAGACCGGTCTATCCGCCACCCAAATTGAATTTGAAGCGGCACTGCAAGCCAGCCCGGAGAAGATGCTGATTTTTATCCAGCAGTCGCTACAGGACTCCAACGGTCAGGCATTTAAGAAAATGCCCGCCCATTATCAGAAACTGATTTCAGATCTGCAGACCTACAAGGATGGAAAGATAGTCAACTTCTTTGGCAATTGGGACGAGCTATCAGATCTCATTTTGAATTCACTGATCGTTTACTGTGCTGATACCATCCGCGCGATTCGACGCATGCCCGCTTACGCGAGTAACAAGTCAACGGAGGAAACGAGTTGGGAACAAATGACGTTTCGCGAGCGTCACGAGGTAATGCTTGAATCATTCAAAGAAGGTTGCCCCGGTTTCAGCCTGCCGAGTCGCGCGATTGACAAGGTGTCTCATGATGAACAAGTGCTCGATCCTCAGCGCTATTTGATCGCGATTCGCCTCGGGCGAAGTGAAACTCTTCTTCCGGTTGTCTTGAGCGCCTGTCCAGATCGGTTTTCGTATCCGGACGCCGCCGGCTATGTCGGATATCCGTTTCGAACTCGCGTCGAGTCCTGGAACAATGAACTCGGGCCATTGGATGTCATTCTGTTTTTCCGAACGGCGACCGATTCTCAGATTAGACGTCACCTGGGAAACCCGGACATTCGTGTTACGAAGGAAGACTGGGGTTACTTCGCCTGTGATCCAGAGCGCTACATACAGGCTGCATATCTTCTTAATTGTAGAACCTCGCGCGGGCTCGAGAACCGTGTGCTACAGTTTCTTAGCTGGCTCGTAGAGTATGAGCAGCTTGAAACTCTGATTAGCTGGGCGAAGGTCCGTGGCTTGGTCTTAGAGGCTGAAAATCGTGGCCGACAGACAGGTTCAAAGTAAAGTTGGAACCTTATGACTGAGTCTCAAACGGCGCCGATTGTTCTGGTCCACGGAATTCTCGGCTTTAATCAACTCACTCTTGGCGGCACGCGGCTCGCCGAATACTTTCGTTTGATCCCGGAAGCACTTCGAAGCGAAGGTCACGCGGTTCCAGCGCCACCGCGCCTGAACCCCGCCGGCAGCGTCGCCGAACGCGCTCAGGATTTGAAGAATTATTTACAGAGTCAGGGCGAGGTCGCCGGCACAAAAGTCCACCTCATCGCTCACAGCATGGGCGGACTCGACAGCCGCTTCATGATTTCAAAACTTGGCATGGCTGATCGGGTTCTGTCTCTGACAACGATCGGGACCCCGCATCACGGCAGTCCGATCGCGGACATTGTCGTCAAGGGGACGAATCCAGTCGTGAATAAATTTATCGAGCACCTGGGCGTCGACATCAAGGGCCTGTTCGATCTAACGACGAGCGCCTCCAGCAAATTCAACGACGACGTTTCGGATGCGCCGAACGTGAAATATTTCAGTATCGGTGGACAGTTCGAGCCTCATCGAATTGTGGGAGTGCCTCAGGGCCCTTTGGGATTTACTCACGAGATCGTCGCGAAGGCTCAGGGAAACAATGACGGCCTGGTGTCCGTTGCGTCAGCGACATTGCAACGTAACGGATGGCAAGCACTGGACACGTGGAACGTGAATCATTACCGGTTGGTCAATTGGGGAGAGAACCTGGCGCCGACTCCGCTGGAATTAATCGACAACAGTATCGTGCAAAAATATCTGAGCTTGGCAAAACAAATCAAAGAAGCGAACCCTTAGCCCCCAAGAGCGCAAGCCACGTCATCACTTTTTAAGGCGAATCTGAAACCCATGCCAACTCTTGACACGTTTCGCAGACTACAGATATTGTTGCGCCGCTAGAGTTCTCAGGCTGGTCCCAAGAGCCCGGAGTAATCTCGGCCCCCTTCTGCCCAGCCGTTCAGAGCACCAACATTCGAATTTGCTGAAGCTGTTTCTAACCAGCTTGACCTCGCAAATCTCTCATTTACCGAGGAGGTGCGAACCGTGTTTAAATTGTTTGCAAGATTAGCCACCTTTTTCCGCCAGTTGATTTTACTCCCTACTGGCGAATTATTTGAGACACTACTTTTACTCGTTATCGCGATAGGCAGTCTCATCATTCAGGCGTTACACGTGCTGTCACATCCCGGAAGTCTGTTTGAAAACGCTGATGGGGCCACACTAATTCTCGTTAGCTTGTTGGCAGTACATTTTTGTTTTGAGCGCTTCACAGTAATGCAAAGACTCGAAGGAAGTATGGAACACTTAAAGCTGGTCGGAGTAAAGAGGCTTCCCCAGAACATAAAGAGCCTTGTCGAAGAATTCGTGACTACCCACGCTAAACTTCAAAGGCTGAAGGGCCGAACAAAAAGAAGCAATGCGCAGTTCAGCTCGGTAGCCGATAGTTTCCTGAATGAGCAGGCTCTTCGCCTCAGGGATTTATCTGACGGCAAACTGAGTATTCAGAGAAATAGAAAATTGATCATTCACCAAGAGCTTACCAACCACTATAAGCGCCGGTTTGATTCGGTTAGTGACAACCAGCTCGGCTATTGGATTGATCCGGAAAATGATTCGACGTCGTACCTCAAGATTTCGAGAACTGCAATTTGTGACGAAAGAACGATCGTGACGAGGATTTTCATATTGCCCAAGCGAGAACTCATCGCTAGCGCCGATTTCGTAGTATCAGTACTGAAGGCTCAGGATCAGAGTGGCATCAGTTGGGCAGTGGCTATCAGAGACTATCTCGTTCAGGAAACCAAACAAGAGAGGCGACTAGACTTTTCGCTTTACGACACTGAACAAGCAGTTTCGTTTTTCAACATGGAAGACATGAGATATGAAACAATCTTCGCCACAAGCAAGAATAATCACAGCATCATAACGGACTACAAAAGGATCTATCGCAATTTGATTCCGCAATGTTGGCTGGTCAGCGAAAAATTCACGCAGAATTACGGTGGCGTAGTAACATCGGGCAAGATCCTGGAAGAAGTGCAGATTAAAGGAATGGCCCGAAATGATAATGTCAACAGACTCTTAGGCCGACAGGTCACCGAGCACGATATGTTCGTTCTGGTGTCTTGTCGATTTGATGAAATCGGCAGCAAAGTGCTTAAGCTGGTTGACACAGTAAAGGATTATGGCACGGCGCCGTTGGCTTAATGACTCTGGCAAACGAACGCACGATCTAAGCAACAACGCGTGTCCGTAAGCACGGTTCAAGCGGCACAAGTACATATCGGGATAATGCCAATTTCGCGTGGCGCCAATGATGGAAACCAAAGATAAATACGACGAGTGGGCCGCGACCTACGATGCAGACCGCAACCTCACGCGGGATCTCGATCAACAGGTGATGCGGACTTTGCTCGGCAATCTCCGATTTGATTCCGTCCTGGAGATAGGATGCGGAACCGGAAAGAACACGGAGATGCTGGCGAGCATTGCGCGGGTAGTACAGGCGGTCGATTTCTCGGAAGCCATGCTCGCCAAAGCGAAAGAGAAATCGGCTTTTGACAACGTCACTTTCACCGTAGCAGATATCAATCAACCATGGCCTTGTGAAGATCGATCAGCAAATCTAATTACTTGCAACCTTGTCCTCGAACATATTGCCCGTCTCAGGTTCGTTTTCGCTGAAGCGGCGCGCGTGCTGGCCGACGGTGGCCAATTCTTCATCAGCGAACTGCATCCATTTCGGCAATACCAGGGCGTGCAAGCAGAATTCAAGCGCGACGACGAAACAACTCGGATTCCAGCGTTCGTTCATCACATTTCGGATTTCATCGCGGCCGCGGAAGCAAACAACCTTAGGCTCTCCAGAATGAACGAATGGTGGCATGACCTGGATCGAGGCAAGCCTCCACGACTAATCTCGTTTATGTTTCGCTTGTGAGGAATACCTCGCGCTTTGGTCGCCAGCGCTCAGGCGAAAATGGTGTCTACACGACGAATTATTGCTTAACATACTGGGAGCGCGGGCGCCCCCGCCCGCAATGACTGTCAGTACGAATGCTGACCATTCGCGACGAGACTTGAGTATGTTTTGACCTTTAGGTTGCGGACGAGGGCGTCCGCGCTCCCAGTCTAAGCGGCCGTTGTTTTCAGGTGTTCACATACTTTTTAGGCAAACCACCTCGGCTAATTTCTTTCTCGTTCACGAAGCCATAGCTAGAGGCGGAGTTGGGAAAATCAACTCAGAGGGGCCGTCATGTTGATTCAAGTATTCAAGACTATCGTGATGCTTCGGCTTAACCGATTCATAGTAATGGTGATTTGTTTGTTTGCCTGTCAACTGTGTCTCGCGCGGCCAGAGTCCGACGGCCAATTGTTTCTGATTGAGAAAGACGGCAAGTCGGGTTTTATCGATCGCACGGGCAAGGTCGTCATTGCGCCGCAGTTCGACAGCGTTAGCGGTTTTAGTGAAGGCCTGGCGCTGGCAACTCGCAACGGCAAGAAATTCTTCATCGATCGGAGCGGCCAGACAGTCTTCGAGGCGAAGTTCGATATCGTCAACAATTTTTCTGAAGGCCTTGCGGCGGTGAATATTGGAGAGAAAAGAATTCCAAACATCGGATTGATTTCCGACCCGGGCAAGTGGGGCTATATCGACAAGACTGGAAAGCTTATCCTGCCGATGAAGTTCACCCACGCTGAGAGTTTCAGTGAAGGGCTCGCCGCGATTAAGGACGGCGACCGCGGGGCCTTCATCGATCATGCCGGCAAGATTATTTTCGAAGTTCCTTTGGACGTGACCCTGGGTTTCCATGAAGGTATCGCCGGCGTGCTTCACCGCGGGACTCTGGCGTATTTCGATCGGACGGGCAAACAGATTTCACCGCCGCTCGGGTATGGCCCCAGGAGTTTTTCTTTTTCTGAAGGATTGGTCCCGGTTGAGATCAAAGGAAAAAGCGGATTCATGGATCGCAGCGGCAAGTTAGTTATCGAGCCGCAATTCGAAGACGCCGAAGACTTCAGCGAAGGTTTGGCGCCGGTGAAAGTGCGCAGCGACGAGACGACCTGGTGCCCGCGCGAAGAATCCGGTTCGCGAAAAGGATTCACCATGAAGTGGGGCTACGTCGATCACACCGGGAAATTAGTGATACCTGCGCAATACGAATCTGTGGGCGCGTTTTCGGAAGGCCTGGCCGCTATTAATAATTGCGACAGCGCTTTCTTCATCGACAAAACCGGCAAGAAAATAATTTCGGGCGACTTCAGATACGCAACTCCGTTTAGCGGCGGCCTGGCGCGGGTGGAGGTGATGACGAAAGATGGTTTGGCGTGGGGTTACATCGATAAGAGCGGAAAGATGATTTGGGGACCAACGAAATGAGCGGTTATCGAAGCAAGTTAATACTGGGAGCGCGGGCGCCCTCGCCCGCATTGCGTCGCAGGACGACTCAATCCCAGAAAGATTTTGCGCGTAGAAATAGGTCACGCTTCGCACTCATTGCGGGCGAGGGCGCCCGCGCTCCCAGTGCCCGCGCCCCGAATGTTAGCTTGCCTCGTCCCCTAACCATTCGCGAAGCAAAAAGGCCCGCGGTAAAGCGGGCCTTTTCTGTTTGTCATTGAAGTTAAGCGTTACTGAATGGTGTCGCTCGATCCTTTAAAGCCGTGCATGGCCTGCTTCAAAGTCCACTTCACCACGCGCTTCGTGTCATAGCAGTAAGCGAGAATGTAGTTGCAGGTCGAGAGGCAGTGTGTGGAACACTCCTTCTTCATCTCGTCCAATTGGGCGTTGTCGAACTTCGGATTCTCAATGGTGCCCCAGTCGTGCGTTGCCGAATACATCGGGAAGCACGGCGCCAGCGTCCCGTCGGTGCGAATGATCAGAGAGTTCTGACCTGCCCGGCACTTCCAGGGCGGTACCGCACCGCGCATGAGCTGCTTCATGTCCTGCATGTGCTTGCTCTGGTTGACCATCTTGTAGCCTTCGCTGTGACGCTTGTCGTCGAGATAATCCAGCAGGTCGTCGACCTTCGACCAGTCGTCCGGAGTCAGGTAGGTCACGTTCTCATCAAGATGTTTGAAGTGATCCTGCTCCATCATCGGTGTTTCGTTGATGTGATAGTCGGTCGCGATGCCGGCATCATGCGCAATTTCGGTCAACTCGCGCACGTCGTCCATGTTGTTGCGACAGATGTTGATATTGAACATCACGGTGTAGCCATAGTGATGCTGCCGCTTCACCAGATATTCAAAGTAAGGACGAATCGGATCGAGCGCCTTCGGCAGAGACTTTCGGTCTTTCACTGAATCGACCGCCAGATTCACCGTGGCAATTCCCGCATCGCCCAAACGATCGATCACGTCCGGCTTCATCAGACGGCCGTTCGTGGGCAGGTAAACGAAAATGTCTTTCTTGGCGCTGTAATGAACGATCTTGTGAATGAACTTGGGCCGGAGCAAAGGCTCGCCGCCCATCAACGCCAACACGCGCGAACCGAGCGAATGCAACCAATCGATCGAACGCTTGGCCGTGTCCTCAGTCATTCCCTTGACCTTATTGTTGTACGACCAGCAGTAGTGACAATCCAGGTTGCACTTCCACTCGGTGAACAAGTAAGGAATGATTGGCCGCAGATCCTTGTTGTACCAGCGCGATTTGAAGTACGGCGAACCCCAGGTCTTCCAGGTCCGAATCGCATTCAGCTTCTGATATTCCGATTTGGTCATCGGCTGGGGATCCGGATGAATCGGGTACGGCGGCTCGGGTAGAACTGCCGGCTCCGGCAACGGCGCCAGAGTCGTCCGCTGTTCCGGCTTGTAAAGAATCTGATGAAGGGTCTGATCCAATCTCGACGGCGGGGCCGATGAGACCGGAGCGTTCTCCTGCTGTAATGCTGGTGCCATAATCTCCTGCTACCTCTTTATTGGGCTAAGTAGTTAAAGCAATACCCTTCGAAGCGGTTTGGTCACTCGAAGGGCTGGGTCAAAATCAAGCGCCAATATTCGCTGATTTGGCCGTCGATTGCAAGCCTGTTTCCTGCTGATCAGCGGTCGACGACCAAAAGCACACCCCAGGGCCAGCGGCCTGGCTGCGCGTCGTGAGTGTTCCGGAGCGTGAGCGACTGATTGCGTTTTGAACTTCTTGCATGAAAATGTCCAGGTCTTCGCCATTGTGCTTGTCAAAAACGGAAGCTCCCGGCCTTCCAGGTTCAGTTCGAGAGCCGTCCAACGGAAAGACCTTGTTACCCTGCATTTCGTACGCAGTTAACAGTTTGTAACTGTCTTGATCAGCTCGAGCGAGAAAGAAAAGATACTTCTTGCCGGTTATAGGAACGCCTTGACGTGATTCTCGCCATCGCACGATCTCGCCCGTGGGAAACCGCACCTTACCTCCAAATCGCTCGGTCACAATCTTGTCGCCCAGGTTAATAGAAAAACCGGCCGCAACTTTCAGTATCTTCGAAACAATGATTGTGAACTCCGAGTAGATGCCAGTCCGGTCCTCAGAAAGAAAGGCCTTCGAGTCTCCGACTACCGCTTCAACAATGATGTCACTCTTATCTACGGGTAGATCTGAAAATCCAGCTCGATGCTCAGGGTCGCTTCGAACCTCTCCAGCGTTGCTGTATGAATCTATTTTGACAGGACCAGATTTGTCGTGTCTGGCGTTCTTCAGTTTCCGTGCGTTCTTGTCAATTCGATCTGTAGTATCAGGATTTGCCAGATCCACAATCGGAGTTGCCGCGTCATCAAGCTGCTTTGCGTTTTGATCGGATTGAGTTTGACTTGGAACTCCCGCGCTGGACTGTTTGAGTTCTGTTTGTCCCCGTCCCTTGAAGACGATAGAAAGACTGGCGAGGAAGACAATACTCACCACAGCCACCAGCAAAGGTCGCTTCTCGTTAAGCATGGTTTCTCCTTCTGAGATCTCTTTTTTGGGAATCCAGTGCCGCTACGGCAAGAATGGTAACGCACACAAGGGAGTTACTGTATTTCTTCATGTGGAAGCTCCGTTATCGGCAGCTTATACGCCGACGTGGTTTCCAAGTCAACGTTTTTCCTGAGGAATTCTGGTACTGTATTCACTAACCTCTCGCAAAAGATTTTCAGAAGTTGCCTCGACCATTGATCAAAGTTAAGCTTGCCGTTCATCGATTCCGCCTTCGGAGTTCTGAGTAATTGTCTTCCCGTGCTATCCCTTTCATAACTGCCGGCATGCGACCCGAATTGTTCTCGGGCTCGCACGCTTATTCTCTTCCCAGAGTTTTGCTGGTAACGGCTTTGTGTGTCCTGGTCGTCGCCGGCTTTGCATTGCGTGCTAACGGCTTGAGCACCGAAGGCTTGAGCGAAGACGAGCTTAATAAGCTGGAGGCGGTTAACGACTATCGTTCGCATGGATTGAGTTCGGCCAACGGCGAGCATCCGCTGCTGATGAAGGCTCTGCTAACGGTAAGCGTCGTTACCGCTGACGCCTGGGACCGAACTTCTTTCGTTTCTTCTCGTCCGGAACTAAACATCCCTGTCGAGACGTCGTTGCGCATTCCCGGCGCTTTGTTCGGAGCATTGACGGCGGTCCTCATCTTCTTAGTCGCGACCGAGTTGTTTGGCTGGGAAATTGGATTATTGTCTGCGGCGCTCTGGACTTTCGATCCTCTGGCCATCGGCTACAACCGCATTGCGAAGGAAGACACCTTCCTAATCTTCTTTTTTCTGCTGGCGAATTTCTTTTGGTTGCGCGGACAGCGAGTGGCAGAGAGCCAGCCGGAAAAAAATCCCGAAAAGTATTACTGGGCGACGGCTGCGGCGTTTGGCGCCATGATGGCTTCGAAATATGTTCCGCTGCTGATTGGAATTCCCTGTGCTTACAACTATGTCTTTCAGAAGATTCCGGCCACGCGCTGGGTGATCGGCAAGAAGCGATTCATCAAATTCTTTTTGGTGATGGGTGTGGCGTTTCTGATTTTCAATCCCACGATCGTGCTACCCGACACCTGGCGGGCCATGCTGAAGTTCAGCACCAACAGAATGATTGGCCATGACAGCTATGAATTCATCGGCCGTCTTTATCCGCATAAGTTCACCGACTGGTTGCGTGGCGAACCCTGGTATTTTTATCTCGCATTGGTTGGCGCGAAGATGCCGGCGCTGCCGCTCGCCGGCTTTATCGTCGGGCTGGTGTTGCTGTTCCGGCGCAAGATAGGTGATGGCCGCTATTTTCTGTTCGTGTGGTTTGCCATCTGGGGCCTCGGCTTTATGTTCGTCGGTGGAAAGTTCACGCGCTACATTCTGTCGATACTGCCGGCCGTCATCATCACCTCGGCGATCGGCATTCAATTCGCAGCCCGCCGGTTGGCGAAACTCTGCGCGCTCGTGCTCAACAATCAATCGGTCAAGGTTTATGCCGGAGCTGCTTTGCCTTTGGTTGTAATTCTGCTGAGCATTTGGTCGGTCGCGACGGCGGCCCCGCATTATCGCTTCTATGTCAACGCGTTGGCCGGCCGATTTTTCACCGCCGGTGTGATGTTCCCGCAGGACGAGTTTTACGACGCCTACATGCAAACAGTGTTGGCTGAGATCGGCAAACGAGCGCAACCAGGTACGCGCGTGGCGAATGAAACGCCGACCGTTGGGACCTATTACGCGAATCGATCGGGCCGGCCCGATTTGATTAGCGTGGAATTGTCCGACCCGGCCGAGATCGAAAAGTTGCGACCCGGCGATTTTGTGATCGATGCGCGCGGTCGCACCTATTACAGCAATCAAGCGATGTTGACGCGCTTGCGTCAGAGCGCTCAGCCGGCGTTTGTTGTCTCAGTCGGGAAGGTTCCGGCGGCTAACGTTTACGTTTTGGATTCGAAGGCGCTGTCTGCCTTGCGCGGTCAGTAACTTGGCCGCGGATCAACGCGGATAGACGCAGATAAGATAAGAACCTATTACTGATTCTCCTATCTCTCTGTTTTTTGTTTGCTTTATTTTGATATCCGCGTCCATCCGCGTTAATCTGCGGCCGTAACTGATCTCATGCCAACACTCGAACAACTTCTCACGAAATCAATTCCCGAGCTGCGCGAGCGCTTTGTCGATCGAGCTCGTCCGGTGCCGAAAGGTTTGGTCGAAGCCCTCGAAACCGATCAACGCCAGGGCGCTCATCATCTCGCCAAACTGATTCGCGAACGCTGGCGAAAAAATCGCGCCGAAGGTCAACGGCTGCACAATCTTTTGCGGTTTGAAATCGATTTGTGGGAGCAGGGCTTTAACTTCATTGCCGGAGTTGACGAGGCCGGCATGGCGCCGCTGGCTGGGCCGGTCATTGCCGGCGCAGTAATTCTGCCTCGCAACTACAAACTCAAAAAGCTGAACGATTCAAAACAGATTCTGGATCCGGCCATGCGGGACGAGCTGGCCCAACAGATCAAACAGGACGCGCTTTTCTGGGCTGTGGGCTGCGCCGAGGTCGAGGAGATCGACACACTAAACATTTATCACGCCGGACTCCTGGCAATGCGTCGTGCAGTGGAAGGCCTGACGTCGCAGCCTGATTTCATTCTGGTTGACGCGCGACGCATTCCCCATTGTCAGACTCCGCAACGCGGAATTATCAAGGGAGACACGCTCTCTGCCAGCATCGCCGCGGCCTCGATCATCGCGAAGACGACGCGCGACGCGATCATGACAGAGTTCGATTCAATTCTTCCCGGTTACAATTTCGCGACTCACAAAGGTTATCCCACCCCTGAGCATTGCCGTTGCTTGAAAGAGCTGGGCGCGACGGCGATCCATCGGCGCAGCTTCGCGCGCGTCCGCGAAGCGCTTGGTCTCGATCCGATTCAGGATCAGCTTTTTGAGCAAAAAGTCGAAGCCGCTGGCGCGGGCTAGCCTATTTGGAGCGCGCCGGCAGAGTCCCGATTTATCAGGACGGCGACGACGCTTTGGATCGGGTACCGTCCCTAACGCGCAACGTCATTCCCTGTGAACCGAAGCTCGCCTGAAGACGGAACTGCGAACATCCAAAGCGCGCCCGACTGACTGGAGCGCAAGCGTCCCGCTTGCCCAGCTGAAGCTCGGACCCTGGGAATGCAAGCGGGACGCTTGCGCTCCAGTCAGCCGTCTCCGCTTCGCTCTGCCGGCGCACCCCAAATCTCAACTTGAAACTTGAAACTCGAAATCCGAAACTATCCTCATGGGCCTAGCCGAATACAAAAAGAAACGCCGCTTCAACAAAACACCAGAGCCCGGTCCGGAAGAGAAGACTTCTGAGCTGGGCAACATCTTTGTCGTGCAGAAACACCGCGCCACCCAGTTGCACTACGACTTTCGTCTGGAGGCTGACGGGGTTTTGAAATCATGGGCCGTGCCAAAAGGCCCTTCGATGGATCCGTCGGTGAAACGTCTGGCCATGCAGGTGGAAGATCACCCCGTCGACTACGCTGACTTTGAAGGCGTCATCCCGGAAGGTGAATACGGCGGCGGCACGGTGATGGTCTGGGACAACGGCATCTACGCGCCCGAGAAAGACGAAAGCGTTTCCAAAGCACTGGCCAAAGGTGAGTTGAAATTCGCGGTGCTCGGCAAAAAGTTGAAAGGCGGATTCGTGCTGGTGCGCACACGCGATCGGCAATGGCTCTTGATGAAACACAAAGACGAGTATGCCGAAGAAGGCGAAGACATCGCCGAGACGCAGCCGTATTCAGTCCTCACTAAACGAACTTTATCCGAGATCGCCGAAGACGAAGGCGGAGTAGTGAAGAAAGCCGCTACCGGCGATCCGAAAAAACTTCCACCACGACGGGGCATCAAGCGCCGGAAAAAGAGCGCCAGGAAAAAAGTCTGGCACAGTAATAAGGATGGTTCTTGACCCGCCGAAGGGCCGTTTAGGCCCGGCATTTTTGTAGAAACCCGCGCCCAAAAGATTAGAAAGGCCCGTAGGGCCGACACATAAAAGGCCGATTCAAAATTCGTTGAACCGGACGAGCGTGTCGGCCCGACGGGCCTTTCAAAATATTCCTCCGTCGTTTCTACAAATATGCCGGGCCTAACGGCCCTCGTCTACCTTTACGCCACGCGGCGAACTCGCTCGCGCTCGTCAGGTCGAACCTGCCTGATCGGCTGCAGTCCACCATCGTGCAATAAGTCGGCAAACAGCGCGCGGTAATGAAGCATCGCTTCGCGCAATTTCTCCATCCCTACGTCTTCACCCTCATTCCGCGCGGCGATATCGTGCGCCAGACGATAGTTTTGCACGACCGCCGGATGATCGACTGAAACGTCCGCGACCCGCTGTTCAAAGTCCACCACGGGATAACCGCGAGCCTTCATTACCACTTGCACCAGCGCGTCCGCATGCACTACTGCCGCTGTCGGATCGTCCACGAATTCCGCCTGCACTCTCTCCCACTCGTCCGCGAATTCGTTTCTCTGCTCAGTTGTGAGCGGCGTGATGTCCAGTTTCCTCACACGCTTCTCGCGCTCTCGCAGCAAATCCTCAGCGCGAGTTGCGTCGCCCTCGGCGCGGGCCATGCGATTGTATTCAGGTCCGAATTTTGATCGGAGTTCTTTAGTGCGTCGTTGCCTCGTGTTGAGCCAGATCGCCACGCCGATAGCTACCAGCACTGCCGAAGCAAAGAACGCAACAATAATTACGACCGTCGTATTGTCCATCAGTACCTCCACCAGATTTTTTTAATCGTTGAGGCAATACGCAAGCCATTGCAAAACGATTTCACCAAAGGTGTGGTTACGTGACTTGCTGAATGCGTTTGGCCGTTACGCCGATACGTGTCATCAGGGAGGAGTATCGATTCGCAACGCCCTGTATCGCATCGGAGCGCGGAGCGCACGCCTCTGGCGTGCTTCGGAGCCGCTGTACAAGTCTTCCCTTCTCTAAATATACTAACCGGCTAAATTCAGACTCTCTTCGTGTCGTCCCCAGACGACTTGAACTTCAAACAGTGGCACAGTCTTTAGTCTGTGATCTCCGAGTAACCACAGACTGAAGTCTGGGCCACAAGAAAAGGAAGATGTTTCGTTATGTGCAAATCTATCGTTCGCATCCTGGTGCTGCTCTTTGCCGCCACCCTCACCGTGTTGATGGCTACCGATAACTCAGTCAACAGAACCACCATGGCAAACAACGTGGCCGCGGATCCCAATCCGCTGCTCGCCGAATGGACTGGTCCATACGGCGGCGTCCCGCCTTTCGACAAGGTCCAAATCGCCCTGTTCAAGCCGGCGCTCGAATCGGCCATGTCGGAAAACCTCGCTGAGATCGAGAACATCACCAAGATGCAATCGGCGCCGACCTTCGAAAATACGATCGTGGCGCTGGAAAAGGCCGGAGCCATGCTGGATCGAGTGTCGACCATTTACGGCATCTGGGGATCGACGATGGCGAGTCCGGAATTTCAAGCAGTGCAACGCGAGATGGCCCCAAAGCTCGCCGCCTTCAACGACCAGATCACCCAGAACGAGCCGCTCTTCAAACGCATCGAGGCCGTGTACAACTCGCCGGACAAAAAGAAACTTAACCCTGAACAGCAGCGTCTGGTCTGGCTCTACTACACCAACTTTGTGCGCTCGGGAGCGAAGCTCGACGCGAAAGGCAAAGCCCGGGTCGGCGAAATCAATCAGCAACTCGCAGGCTTGTTTACCAAGTTCAGTCAAAACGTTCTCTTCGAAGAGGACAACCAGTTCGTCATGTTAAAGTCCGACGATGAACTGAAGGGCCTGCCGCAATCTGTGCGCGACGCAGAAGACGCTTCGGCCGTTGCCAAAAAGCTGCAAGGCGTCTGGGTGGTAATGAACACGCGTTCTTCGGTCGAGCCGTTTCTTACTTATTCCGATCGCCGCGATCTGCGCGAAAAGGTCTGGCGCATGTTCATCATGCGCGGCGACAACGGCGGCGAGCACGACAACAACGCAATCATTACCGAGATTCTTCAGCTTCGGGCTGAGAGAGCTAAGCTCCTCGGCTATCAGACACACGCGAATTGGCGGCTCGAGAACGCGATGGCCAAAACTCCCGAGCGGGCCATGGATTTGATGATGGCCGTTTGGAAACCCGCCGTCGCGCGGGTCAACGAGGAAGTGAAAGACATGCAGGCGCTCGCCGACAAGGAAGGCGCCGGCATCAAGATCGAGCCCTGGGACTATCGCTATTACATGGAGAAGGTGCGCAAAGCGAAATACGATCTCGATCAAAATGAAGTAAAGCCCTACCTGCAACTCGACAAGCTCCGCGATGCCATTCATTGGGTTGCGGGTGAACTTTTCAATTTCAAGTTCACGCCTGCGACAAACGTTCCCGTTGCGCATCCCGACATAAAGGTCTGGGAAGTTACCGACAAAACGACTGGCAAACATATTGGTCTCTGGTTTTTCGATCCTTATGCGCGCGCCGGCAAACGTTCGGGCGCCTGGATGAATGCTTATCGCAGCCAGGAACGAATCAACGGTGAAATCACGACGATCGTTTCCAACAATGCGAACTTTGTGAAAGGAAAGCCGGGCGAGCCGTTGCTGATTTCGTGGGACGATGCGACCACGATGTTCCATGAATTCGGCCACGCGTTGCATGGTCTGAACTCGAACGTGACCTATCCGTCTCTGTCTGGCACCTCAGTCGCGCGTGACTACGTCGAATTCCCTTCCCAGTTGATGGAGCATTGGCTGGCCACGCCCGAGGTTTTGCAAAAGTTCGCGTTGCACTATCAAACCGGCAAACCGATTCCGCAGGCGCTGGTCGATAAAATCAACAACTCGAAGACCTTCAATCAGGGATTTTCCACCGTCGAGTATTTAGCCGCAGCGATCCTCGATATGAAGCTGCATCTGGCCGGGGACAAGAAGATCGACGCGCGCGCGTTCGAGAAGGAAGCACTGGCCGAACTCGGCATGCCGAAAGAAATCGTCCTGCGTCACCGCTTGCCGCAATTCATGCACGTCTTTTCGAGCGACGGTTATTCGGCCGGTTATTACAGCTACTTGTGGTCCGACGTGATTACCGCCGATTCGTTTGGGGCTTTCACTGAAGCCGGTGGCCCATACGACAAGAAGGTCGCCGAGCGGCTGCGCAAAAACATCTTCTCAGTCGGCAATACGATTGATCCGGCGGATGGCTATCGCAATTTCCGCGGCCGCGATCCGAAGGTGGAAGCGTTGATGAAGAAACGGGGGTTTAGTTCTTGATCGCTGCGGAGCAGCGCCAGAGTTAAGCGCAAGGTGAGGCTTTGCGAGCCTTGGGTAATGGTTCAATGGATTCAGCGAGCCGCGAAGCGGCGACAGAGAGTTCGTGAACATTATCCCGCTGATTACCGGTGATCGCTGTCGCCCCGTAGGGGCTCGACTACCTCGCGTGGTTGACCCAAGGCTCGCAGAGCCTCGCCTTGGGCTTAACTCTGACCACTGCTACGCAGCTCGTTGACAGTTCACCTCTAGCGTCAAGTAGCGACGAGTAGATCCGTACCGACGGTATGAGTGAGTCATGCATGTGAATCCCCTGGGAGAGGGTTGGGTCGGAGTCAACAGCGCGGGACGAATGAATGTGATTATCACAAACATTCGCCCCGCACTTGCTATCCCAAACTGCTATTGATTATCCACGCTAGCTTCGATCACTCCCTGGATTGAAGCAGGCACGTTGGAAAAGAAATCAAACCCCGTCATGCCTTCCACTTGATCTACGCTGACCCGGTAAGATCGCCAGTCAGGACCGATGGAGCCTGAGTTTGGCACGACCACCGCAATGGTCCTGGTCGTCGTAGTCACTCGCGATACATCGTTACTTCCATTTGTCAGCACGATGATCACCTTCCATGTTTGGGTTGGCACCGCCACATGGCCGTTGGCGATGAAGAACTGCGTGCCGACGCCGCCGGAAATGATGTAGAGCTCATTGCCCTGAGAGACCAGCGTGCGGCAGTAGCTTTCCAGGTCAGCCCAAACGCCCTGGTTGTTAGCCGGCAACTGCGGAACCATATTCGTCATCAGGAACGTCGCCGAGTTGTTGGCGACGGTACTGGTGCGATCCGCCGACGGACACATATGACCGCGGTCAAAACCTGAACCCGAATAGTCGGTGCCCTGCACTTGATACCAACCGGCGGGCAGTGTCGTGTCGGCGCGAAAATCATCCTGCCTGGGAGCGCTTCCCAACCATGAGGTGCTCAAATGCCAGCTCACCCAGTTTGACTCTCCGCGATCGCGATTGTAGGACAATGAGTATTGAGGTTTCTCCATTAAGTAGTTGTCCGGCACCAGCACATTCGTCACGGCATTGCTGGGATTGCCCATCGTGAGATGCTCACTGGTTGGCGGTGTCGGCGTCGGTGTGGGGGTTGGCGCAGTGAAATCGCCAATCTGAATGTTGTCGAGGTTGATGCGATTCGCACCGCCCGAGACCTTTCGGATTTCAAATCGAATAGCATTGGAGTTGTTGACTGTAAACGTCGCGGTCTGCAGCGTCGTGGAACTCGTAGTCACAGTCGACCCAACCTGCGTCCAGGTGCTGCCGCTATTGGTGGAAGACCATAACTGCCAGGTGCTGGAACCGTCGGTGCCGAACACCGCGTGCTGAATCGTAACTGTGCCGGCGCCGGTCTTGTTGAAATTCATGTGCAGCAGACCGGTATTTCTCACGCGCGCCGAATAAGAACCGGTCTTTCTGTCGGTGGAAAGGTTGCCCGTCAGCGCGTCGTCCATGAACCAGGATCCGGTGCCGAGCGTTACATTGCCGGCAGCATAAGCTGTCTTGCCGCCGGCTTCGAATCCTTCATTGAGCGGCGCCATGGTGGCTGTCGTCAGCGCCACAGTCAGCACAAAAAGTACGGAACCAAACGCCAGCACCACTTTCGTAATACTTGCAAACTTCGGCTTCGTCATTCGATTTATCCTTTCGTCTTTAGAGTGGTTCGCCCATTTTGGCGAGAAGTTGCAGACAAGCAGCGTAGCTGTCTGCACACACAGTTCGACAAACTGCATTGTCGATATGAGTCGAACTAAGACTAACCGTTGAAAGTACTGTCGGGTTAACTCTTCACCAGCGGGAGAAGTAATTGACGTCTAAGGAAAGTCCTTCGCACAGGACCCGGGTTGAGGGCAAAGTTTTCCGGCTACCGGCGCAGCATGTTACTCAGAATCAGATTCGTTGGCTAGAGATATTTTTTGTGAACGTTAGGGATGAACCTTGTTGATACAAAGACTGCGGTGCTGCACGCCTCTGGCGTGCTCTTTGGGTACGCACCTCTCTGGCGTACTCTTTCAGAGACTGGCACGCCGAGCCTTGCACAAAAAGCGTGACAGGCTGCCAGCCTGTTGTCGAGTCCGCGGAAGAGCCTGAGAATGAAGCGACGACATCAGCAGGCTTGGCAGCCTGCTGTACACTTTTTGTGCAAGCCCAGCACCCGGAGGCGTGCGTACCAATGTTCACTCGAGCCATCGTCCGCCCACCCGCGCCTAGCTTTGCCGAAGGTCTGACTACAGCCGGGCTGGGCGCGCCTGACTACGAACTCGCAATCAAACAGCACGAAGCCTATTGCGCGGCGTTGGAGCGATGCGGACTGGCGCTCACGAGACTGGAACCCGACCAAGACTATCCCGATTCAACCTTCGTTGAAGACGTGGCCATCGTCACTGATGCGTTCGCCATCCTGACTCGGCCGGGCGCGCCGAGTCGCGCTGGTGAAGTTGAGAGCATGCAGGAGACCCTGGCGAATTTCTTTGAGAAGGTTTTCGAGATTGAAGCGCCGGGGACTCTGGATGGCGGCGACATTTGCCAGGCAGGCGATCATTTCTTTATCGGGATTTCTAAGCGCACAAATGAAGCCGGCGCCAGCCAACTTGGCGAATTCTTGAAGCAGAGTGGCTATGCTTCAACACTGATCGATATCAGGAAGTCAGTACCAGGAGCGAGAGCGACCGGGTCGCTTTTACATTTGAAGAGCGGAATCGCTTACCTTGGCGACAATCGTTTGGTGATAGTCGAATCGTTGACCAGCCAGAAAGACTTTGCCGGCTACAATCTAGTTCGCGTAGATCAGGCGGAGTCGTACGCGGCCAACTGCATTCGAGTGAACAATCACGTGATCATCGCAAGCGGATATCCGAAATTCGCAGCGCAGTTGCAAGAGCTCGGCTATCAAACGATCGCTTTGGACATGTCAGAGTTTCGAAAGATGGACGGCGGACTGAGTTGTCTGTCGCTGCGGTTTTGATCGACGCCGCGTAGCGGCGACCTGAATTTAGCCCGGCCTTTCAAGGCCGGGGCTTATGCACAGAGTCGATAAGCGTCGCGTCAGCGACGCCTGAAACAGGATTCAATCGTCGCTAGTGCGACGGATGATTTAACAAAATCATGATCCCGGCCTTGAAAGGCCGGGCTAAATTCAGTCAGTCGCTACGCGACGAAAACAAAGCACCTCGGTTCGTGAATTGTTTGGAACTGGGCTGAACCCGACCGAGTGTCGCGTACTGGTTTGCATGTTTTTCATCATCACGCAAAATCTCGATCGCCGTGAAGCCATGCGTCGCATCAACCTGCTCGCCGGCAAAGACCTGCGCGCACTCGCCGACGATTACAAGATTCCGGTTTGGAAAAATGGACGCGAAAACAAGGGATGGGCCGGGCTGGTCATTGAACGTTATCTCGGCTTGCCGCAGAATTCACGACAAGCTCCAGACTTCGGCGATTGGGAACTGAAGGTTGTGCCGTTAAGGAAAGATGCGAACGGAGACTTGCGAGTAAAAGAATCGATGGCGATCACGATGATCGAGCCGGCAGAAGTTCTCGCCAGCAAGTTTGAAGACAGCCATCTTTACGACAAGTTGCGCAGCATGGTTGTTGTGAGCCGCATCTATGAAAGCACGCAGGAAATTCATTCTCTGCTGCACGCGGCCGCGGCGTTCGATCTCGACGATCCTAAAATCCATGCCCAGGTCAAAGCGGACTACGAGCAGATTCGTGAGAAGATTCGCGTCGGTGGGATTGACTCATTGACCGGAGATTTGGGAAAACTAGTGCAGGCCCGCACGAAAGGCGCCGGGCACGGCAGCACTTCGCGGGCTTTTTATGCGCGGCCCGTATTCGTGGCTCACATTTTGAACTTACAAAAACTGGCGGCAATGCCGCGCGTGCTGCCGGAAATTGAAACGACCATTTGAAACCAATGCCTGAAGAATTGATTGAAGCGTCCGAAGCAACCGTAAACGTTCTGGTCAACGTGTGCCCCGTCTGCGATCGGCTGGCGGATGAGCTGTTCATGCTTGCTTCGGTACCGGAAGAGTTGACTTCGATCATCAAACCCAATGCGGCGACACCAAATCCGGATCAGGTCTGCTCGCGCTGCATCGACTTGTTCACGCGCGCGCTGCGGCAAATCGAATCACAGGCAACGATCTTTGAACAGAATGATTTTGTCCTGCCTACACCGCTCAGGATGGACGCAGACGAACGCTTCACCGGGCGAGGCGTAACCATGGCCTTTCTCGATTCAGGTTTTTATGCTCATCCGGATCTGACGCAACCAACTGAGCGCATCCTCGCCTACCACAGTATTTTTGATGGCGATCAAACCTCTCTGAAAACAAACGACGTGGCCAGTTGGCACGGCATGATGACTTCGGTCGTCGCAGCCGGCAATGGCGGGCTGGCCAAAGGTCTCTATCGCGGCATTGCCTCAGACGCCAACGTGGTGCTGGTTAAGATTGGCCGGACCGGCCGTATCAGCGAGGCGCAAATTCAAAAAGGTTTGGAGTGGGTGCTCGAGCAAGTAGACGAATTCCAGATTCGCGTGGTGAATATCTCCGCCGGCGGCGACTTTGAAGAGAGCTATCTGACCAACTCGCTTTCGCGAACCGTCGAGCGATGTTCGCGCGCCGGGTTGACGGTCGTTTGTGCGGTCGGAAACGCGGGGCACATGCCGGGTCACCCGGTTTTACCACCCGCGAGCGCGCCCTCATGCATCGCCGTCGGCGGCCTGGACGATCAGAACTCGCTCGACCGCGCGCGGCGCGGCATGTATCGCTCGTCATATGGACCGACGATTGATGGACTGCAAAAGCCCGAAGTGATTGCGCCGGGAATCTGGGTTGCGGCTCCGATCCTGCCGAAAACGCCGACGGCCGAAGAAGCCGAACTTTATTCTGAATTGCACGCGCTGCCGGATGACGAGTTGCGGGCCGCAATCAAAGCGCACTCAGGAATTGATAAGGACCTGGATGAAGCAGTGGATCTGCGAATTCCTTTGTTGCGGCAGTTGATTACGATCAAGCTGCGCGAAGGCAACGTCATCAACCAGGATTACAAGTATGTCGATGGAACCTCCTTTGCCGCGCCAATCGTGTCTTCGATCGTCGCTTGCATGCTGGAAGCGAATCCGCGGCTCACGCCGCCGCAAATCAAACGCATCCTGATTGAGACGGCTGAGCGCGTTCACGATGTTGAGGTTGACCGGCAGGGATGGGGCGTGGTCAATGCCAGACGCGCGGTGGAGTTGGCGCTGCAGCGACGGGAGCGTTAGAGGTCCGCCTGGTGAACTATTGTGACCGTGAATTTTTCTCTAGCCCGGGCGTTTACGCCTGGGTAAGAAACCCGCGATGATTTTAAAGAGCCCCATTAATGGGGGCCTTTGAGACTAACTCCTTCTGCATTCCCAGGCGTAAACGCCTGGGCTACGAAAAATGTCATTCAAATTGAGGCACTATCGTCGCGCGACCCAGCTAGACACCGGCTTCGCGGCTGTGCCAGAATTCGGGCAATCAATTAATCCAGAGTAGGAGCAACGAAGAAATTAATATGGCTGAAAGCGAGTCTGCGCTGACCGAAAATCAAAGCGCAATGCCTGAGAACGAAGAAATAACTTACCAGGCCGTCGAGAAAGACGGCGTGGTCACTGCGATTTGGGAGATGAAAGGCCGCAAACACCTGCGCACAATCGACCCGCGCTCGAGACAGGGCCGAGAGATCCTGAATCTCTACACGACCGAGGAAGAGCAACCGGTCGAAGCGAGCGAAGCCGCCACGTCGTAATTCCTTCATCCTCAATTCCCATCACCAGGACAAGTTGTTGCGTTTGGACGCCGCGGATGTGCGGCGCTCCTGGCTGAAATGCTGTCTCAAACGACCGGTCGTCACGTCAACAGATTCTGCGGTTTTCCGGCGATAAAGGCTTCGATATTGTCGATCACTTGATCGGCCAGGGCCTGCACAGCTTCATTGCTGGCCCAGGCAACGTGCGGCGTAACGATCAAATTCGGCAGGTCAAGATCTAAAAGCCGATTTCCCTGGCGGGGCGGCTCTTCGCGCAGCACATCAATTCCGGCGCCGGCCAGTTGCCCACTTTGCAACGCTTCGATCAAAGCGAAGTCATCAACCAGCGCGCCGCGAGCGGCATTGATCAGCAAGGCATTCGGCTTCATCGTTTTCAGTTCAGCCGCGCCAATCAAATCGCGCGTCTCATCATTCAAAGGGCAGTGCAAACTGACGATGTCGCTTAGTTCCAAAGCATCTTCAAAACTGGTTCTTCCTTCGCGAATCGCAACCGCACCTTTACGTTCAGCAATCAGCACACGCATTCCGACTGATTCAGCCAGTCGCGCCATTGCCTTTCCGATCGAGCCATAGCCGATAATTCCGAACGTGCTGCCCTTTATATCGTGCAACTCATGTGTGAGCAGACAAAACTGTTTCGATTGATTCCATAAGCCGCGTTGCACGTCCTGACGATAAGCAAACAGGTTGCGGCGCAAAGCCAGAATCATCATCAGGACGTGCTCGGGGACTGAATTGGTTGCATATCCGCGCACGTTACAAACCGCAATGCCCCGACGCCGGCAGTAATCGAGATCGACGCAATCAGATCCAGTGGCGGCGATCGCAATCAGCTTGAGATCCTTCGCCGTTGAAAGTTCCGCCTCTCCCAGAGAGAGTTTATTGCTGATGATGATGGTCGCGTCGCGAACTCGATCGATCACTTGATCTTCCAAAGTCTCGCCGTGCTCGATCCATTCGTGATCGAAGTTTGGCGGGCGGAAGCTGGCCTGGATAGTTTTGCGTTCGAGAAAGACGATTCGTTCCATGAAAGATGTAACGCCGGCTGTCCCAGTGTACCGCAGGCTGTCCAGCCTGCGGAGGTTTAATATCACAACCGCGGACTGCCTGCGGGCGTCATGCATTACAATCCGCAGACTGGACAGTCTGCGGTACACTGAAACCGTGAGCATCCAAATCCGCCGCGCCGAGCCTGACGAGTCCGATACCCTGACTGCGATCGCGCATGCCGCCAAGCGTCACTGGAATTACCCTGAGAAGTGGATTGAACGATGGAACGCTGACCTGACGATTACGCCGGACTTCATTGCCAACAACGAAGTTTACGTGGCGGTTGTTGACGGAGACATTGCCGGATGTTGCGCGTTGGTTGTCAGTGACTCGCTGGCGGAACTGGAACACATGTGGATCGATCCGCGGCGGATGGGAAACGGCGTCGGTCGCGCTCTGTTTGAGCATACGAAGCAGCGCGCACAAGAGCTCGGCTTAGCTGAACTGGAACTCTCGGCCGATCCAAATGCTGAAGGCTTCTACGAGCGGATGGGTGCGAAGCGCATCGACGAAGTCCCGGCCGGAATGGATGAACAACCGCGCGTGCTGCCGCGAATGAAGGTTGAGCTTAGATAGTAAAACGGCGCGCGCGCAGGCAGAGTCTGATCCAAAGTCCAAATTCAATGTGGGACACCAAACGGCAAATCATCTGGCTGGTCGTCGGCACGAGTTTCGGCACGTTCATAGTCTATCTCGACGCGCGCGACGAATTCGGCCGTTTCGACCCAACGGTCTTTGTTTTTTGGGAGATTATTTTACTGGTGATTATTGTGGTGCTTTTCTTTTTGTATTCGCGGCAGAAAAACTGAGCGCGGGAAAGATCGAGTACTTAGTTCGGTGGCTGCATTGTCTTTGAACGTGCGTCAATTCCTCGCTCACCCATCACCAACAACCGACGGGCCTCGGTGAACGTCACGCTCTGAGGCAGATAGGAAAGCACATAGCGGTTCTTTCGGAGCTCATCACAGATTGCTTTCGCGGCCGCGCGCGGATCATCGATGGGAAAAATCGACCCGCCCGTCCCTTCCGCCAGGTCGTTAATCACTTGCCGCGGTTTGGGAACATCGCGACGGATAGCGCCGCGCGTTCGATCCTCAGCCTGAACGCAATAGACTGCGATGTCGAGCGCCTGCAACGCATGGAGTGCCTGATTGAATTTCGTCTTACTGCCGCGATCCAGTCCGTCGCTGATCACCACGATCGCCCGCTTCTGGGCAGATAGCGGCCGCAGCGCATCTTCGACCACCGCCAAAATTGAATCGAACAGGTGAGGATCGCCTTTCTTACGAAACGCTTTTAACTCAATCTCGATCTTTTTCGGATCGTCGGTCCAGTCCGAAACGATCTCGGCGCTATTGTCGTAACCGACAATCAAAAGCTTATCGCCATCATAAATCTCATAAGCAAACTCGCGCGCTGCCTCCTCGAGCTTTTCCACCTCAGCCCGAATTGTCAGCGAGTTATCTACCAACAGCACAATTTTCGCCGCGGAAAGATCGGGCGCAAAGCTTTTGACCGTCTGTTCGACGCCGTTGTCGAAAAATGAAATGTCTTTTGCAGTTATCGGCGCCGTGCCCTCCGTCCGCACGGCAACCACGTTGACCATGGTGGAAGATTCAGAACCCGGATGTGTCTGACGGCCGGCCTGGGCCCAGAGCGTGCCTAAGAGCAAGGCCATAATCAGCGCGATGAACAGAGCGCGCGACCAGCGATTCCTGGTTCTGATCAACGTGCCTGTCATGGTTGCTCTCATTCGGACTCTCGGCCGTAATTATTTCTTGTCGGTCTTTTTCGCGCCCGTTTTCTTCGGCTTGGCCTTGTCGTCGCTCTTCGCGGTTGGTTCGGGAGTCGCCAAATCTTTCTCGACCGTTTCAGCTACGCTACCTTTGCGCGCATAGTCGGTCACATACCAGCCTTCGCCTTTGAAGTGAAAGGCGGTTGCCGAAATCATCTTTTCCAGACGGCCGCCGCACTTCTGGCATTTCGTCGGCGGCTTGTCAGAGAACTTCTGATAGACCTCAATCTGGTTATTGCACTTCTTGCAGCGGAACTCGTAAATTGGCATCGTTAAATTGCGCTTACTTTTCTTCAGGGTTTTCGTTCACGCAAATTATACGAGAGCGCTCCAGACCGTTACAAACAGCTTGCGATTTCAGATGCTAACCGCGCGCCCGGCGTCGCCCGGCGATTTTCAGCTTTTTTGAGTAGTGCTTCGATTTGAATGTGGCCCGCGCATCTTGGGCGTGACTCACGGGCGGGACGCTCGTGCCACCAAGTCAACCTGCGGCATTACAGCTTTTTTGCAACTTCAGCAGCCGTTAGTTATGATCGCGGCAACCTTTCGATTGAGGATTCGCACAACAGACAACCGTTCCGACGTTTATTCGACTATCAGAGATGCAACCAGCAGCAGAAACCGGGCCCAGCGTCTCGCTTGAGCGAAAGCTGAAACTGCACGAGGCGCGTGAATCGATCATCAACCGGTTGGCCCTGAAGCTCCCGACTTCAATCAATCTCGACACATTTCTAAAGGTGATCGTGGCCGAACTCGGCCAGATGATGGAGGTCGATCGTTGTGACGTCATCAAACTGACGCCGGAAGGCGAGCTGCGAGTCAGCCATGAATGGCGCGCTTCTGACACGGTGCCGTCCAGCCTGGATGCGCGCATTCCCGTTGACGTAAAGACGCTGTCTCAATATCTCGACGTGCGGCAGCCCATCAAGCTCGATGACACTTCAGCGCCGGAACTCGATCATAAAGTCAGGTTCTTCGCCAAGAGTTTAGGAACCCGTTCCCTCCTGATAGTACCCGTCGTGCTTGATGAGGAAGTGCTCGGACTGATTGGATTGCACCACACCCGCACCACGCGTCACTGGTCTGATGAAGAGGTTGCCTTTCTGGTTTCAATCGCTACGCAACTGGCCATCGCCTATCAATACACGCGCATTTACACCGACAAGAAACGCGAAGCCGAAACCACTCAAGCTCTCCTGGAAATCGCCAACGCGCTCAATGCCCGATCGGATTTCGGCGAGGTCACGTCCGCAGTCCTCGAACGCGCGTTATCTTTGGTCGGCGCTGACTACTGCGCTTTGGGCGTTCTGGACGCGGATGAACATCGAATCAGCCTGGCAGCTTTCAAAGCGGCGCCGCACGCAGTTACCGACAATGTTCGCGGTTTGATCGAGGCGCATGGGCAATCTCTGGACGTCACCGAATATCCAGCAATGGTCGACATTCTCTCGCAGGGAAAAACCGTGAAGCTGCATGAGACGGATCTCCCGTTCCCTCTGCGGATCATGTTCAATGCGACCCTCGGAGGACGGGCAGCCTTGATTGCGCCGGTGAGGATCGCCGGACATGCCTTCGGACTACTTGGTTTGGTTTGGAGCCAGCAACGCGATCAATTCAAAGATCATGAAGTCGCGCTGGTCGAAGGAATTGCCGATCAGATCGGCACCGCACTCGAGCGCGATCATCTTTCGGCCGAGGTGATGCGGCTAAAGAGCGCGCTGCATGAACGCTATGGCGAAGACCGAATTATTGGCCAGGCGCCGGCGATTCGCCGCGCCATCGAACTGGCGCTGAGTGTGGCCGACACGCAAACTTCAGTTTTGATCCAGGGAGAATCAGGCACCGGCAAGGAATTGCTGGCTAATCTAATTCACTTCAACTCGGGCCGGGAAGATCAGCCTTACGTGAAGCTCAACTGTGGCGCGATTCCTGAAACGCTGCTCGAATCGGAATTGTTTGGCCACGAAAAAGGCGCATTCACTGACGCGCGCGCCCGCCGGCAGGGTCGCTTTGAAGAAGCTGATGGCGGCACCTTGTTTCTGGACGAAGTCGGCGAGATGAGTTTGGCGGCGCAAGTGCGTCTCTTACGCGTGCTGCAGGACGGCGAATTCTCACGCGTGGGCGGAAGCGATGTAGTTAAGGCTGATGTCCGAATCGTCGCTGCTTCAAATGTCGATCTCGAGCGAGCGGTCGAAGAAGGCACGTTTCGGCGCGATCTTTTCTACCGCTTGTCCGTCTTTCCAATCAAATTGCCGTCCTTACGCGAACGACGCGAAGACATTCATCCGCTCGTCATTCATTTTCTCGAACACTACAAACAGCGAACCAGCCGCTTCGTTTCGGGAATTTCGAAAGAGGCTCTCAGGGCCCTGGTCACGTATGACTGGCCCGGCAATGTTCGCGAGTTGGAGAACGCTATTGAACGAGCGGTAATTATCGCCTCTGGCCGCCAGATCGAACTGGAAGACTTACCGACCGCCATCGGCAACATCTCGGCTGAACGCGAAGCAATGGCCCGCGCCGAACGAGCGCAGGCCGCCAGCGAGGGGCGCAGCTCTAGTCTCGCGATCGACGTGCCTTCATCGATGGACGAAATCGAACGGCGAGCTATTGAAGCGACGCTGGACTACACTTCAGGCGATAAGACCAGGGCAGCGCGCCTGTTGAATATTGGTCGAAAGACGATTTACCGGAAGCTCGAGCAGTACAACGGACAGAATCCACCTCCCGATTCAGCGAAAAAAAACTAAACGCTTTCAGACCTCCAGCGTGGAAAACGAAGTGAGCACAACATCCGAAACTGTATTCGCAGCGGAATCAATTTCTGCGCAGCCGGTCCTGGGACCCGATCACAGATCCACCGCAGGCCCTTCGAGCCCTGACAATCCGCCCTGGGGAATCCTCGGAGCCATCCTGACCTGGCTCGCGAGTATGGCGATGCTGGCCATCGTTCCCAACATCTGCGTGCTTCCGTACCTTGCGTCTCGCTATCGCGGCGTCGGGGCCACCAAAGAAATTCTGGTCGCCGATAAGACTTTCATTTTTCTGTTTGTACTCGGATGGCTGCCCGCGCATTTGCTCACGCTGGCATTGATTTGGGCAGTGGCAACGCGTCTGGGCAAACGATCAATTAAAGAAGTTTTCGGCTGGAGCTGGAGCCCGAATTTTGGACTTTGGCGAAGTTCCGCTCTGGCGATTTCTTTGTTCATCGTGACACTTTTCCTGGTGGGATTTTTTGGCGGGCAAAAAACCGATTTGGATCGAATTCTCGAAAGCTCGCGCGCCACCGCCGTGACCCTCGCAATCATTGCCGTAGCCACGGCCCCGCTGGTTGAAGAAATGACCTACCGCGGTCTGTTGTATTCAGCTTTTCACAGAGCACTCGGACAATGGTGGGCCGTCATCGTGGTCGCCTCGATGTTTGCCGGACTGCACGTGGTCCAATATTGGCCAAATGCCGGCGCTATTTCCTCGATTACTCTGCTGAGTGTCGTGCTCACCCTGATTCGAGCGCGCACAGGGCGTTTGCTTCCCTGCTTTGTCGTTCACCTTGTCTTTAATGGCGTGCAGTCGGTAATCATTTTGCTTGAACCTTACATTCGTGCCGGGTTGGAGTTGTGGCGACAGCACCCGGTCAACGGCGCAATCAAGATTCTCCGCTTTCTCAACTAATCGATGAATTACGAAGTAGTCGTAGTCGGCGGCGGCATTGGAGGCTTGACCGCAGCCGCGTTACTCGCTGCTCGCGGCCTGAACGTTTGCTTATTTGAAAGGCAGACGCAGGTCGGCGGCTGCGTCGCAAATGTCGAGCACCAGGGGCTTCAGTTTGAGCCCACCTTTGGTCTGTATTCCGGTTGGGAAAGCGGCGGGATTTACGATCGCGTCTTTTCCGAGTTGCCTGTCAAAGCTCCCACAGTTCGCTCACTATCGCCCGGGTACTCGGTTCGCTTGCCGGACGGCGTCGAAGTGCCTGTGGTTGAAGATCTCGAACAGTACGAAAACAATCTGGCTGTCGCCTTTCCTGAATGCTCAACAGCAGCGATCGATTTCTATCGCAATCTTAGTCAAGTCGCGGCTGGGACAAAACCTGATCTTGCGCGCGAATTTGTTTCCGCTCATCTCAATAAGTGTTCGTTGAGGTTCCGTCGCTTCATCGACGTGCAGATGCAAACCTTCGCGCAAAGGTCGAGCGACGAATGCAGTTACGAAACCGCGGCCGTCGCCCTGGCGCCTGGAAAGTTTTGGAGTATCGAAGGCGGAGCACAATCCCTCACCGACGTTCTGGCCGAATCTCTGAAAGCAAGCGGCGGCACTCTGCGTTTGAATTCTCCGGTCCTGCGTCTCGCCTTTGGCCCGGACGGCGCGCCTGTGGGTGTTGACTTGTTGAATGGCGAACGCGTAATCGCGACGCAAGCCATCATCAGCAATCTGACAGCGTGGGACACCTACGGCAAATTGATTGGAATGAGTCGCACGCCGGCCGCGGTTTCTTCGCAACTCAAACAGATGCGCGCGTGGGGCGCTTACCAGATTTTCCTGAGCATGGATCGAGCCGCCGCGACACGGCTTTCATCGCGACGCATCCTGGCGTTAACAGATTGGCAAGAGAATGAATCCTACAATCCGGAATTCAATCAATTTGTTCTGAGCGTGCCTGAGGACTTCGATTCGCGAACAAACGAGGGTCCGATTCCCGTAACTCTCTCGACGTTCACAAACGTGGAAGACTGGTTTTCATTTCACGAGGACCATTCCGCGCACGAAGAGCAGGATCAATCCGTCCTGGAAACTATCTGGGCGCGTCTCCATGCAACGATGCCGGAATTGGGCGACAGCGTCGAAGTAATTGAGACGGCCACGCCTCAAACTTTCTATGAAAACACGCGCCGAAAATTCGGCATGATAGGGCAGCCCAGCCCGAGCACTCCAAGTCTGCGAACTACACCCTTCCCAAACGTCTTTCTGGTTAGCGACACCATCGCTGCGAGTGCTGACGTGGCTGGAGTCCTTGATCTCGCCTTCAGCGTGGTCGCTTCGCTGCGCCCGGCCCGAAATTGACTGGAGCGCAACCGTCTCGGTTGCTGGCTTAGGTTTCAGCTGGCTTTTGTTAAGCGCCACTAAGGCAAGCGAGGACGCTTGGCTCCAGTCCGATCCAAGCCTGTTTACGAAGCGTGCCGGATAATTGTATAGTGTCTAGCGACACGCGACTATGTACATAACAATTGACGAAACTGACCGACGGCCGGTCTACCGGCAGGTTGCTGACGAGATTAAGGGACTGATTGCCCGAGGCGCTTTGAGCGAGGGGATGGCCCTCCCGCCAGTCCGCCAGGTGGCAGACGACCTTGGGGTTAATCTGAATACGATTGCCGCCGCTTATCGCGAGTTACAAAAGGAAGGATTGTTACGGGTGCGACACGGTTCAGGAGCGGTCGTCTCGTCGAAGCGTCTGGGGCAGCAAAGCGACAGCGACCTGCGCAAAGCTTTGCGCGTAAGTCTCGCCCACCTGGTTTTGGCTGGACTCCCGCGGCACGAAATCACTGAAATCGTGAACGAAGAGATTCGCGATCTGTTTAGACGTGAAAGGTAAACCGCAGTCGATCTAGTCAGGATCTTTTATTCGATTGATCGAGCGGCCGCCCCCATCGGGATCGCGTGGACCCGCCTGCGATCCGGGACGCGACGCCGGCGCCGAAGAACCGCCGGACGAACCGCCGTAGCCTCCGGTTGGACCTGAGACCGTTCCGCCCGCAGTCGACCAGGTAGGCCCACCGGAAGATGAGCCATTGCTCGGCGGCGAGTTAGTAACGATTGTCGGGTTGTAGTTGCGCGGATTTGAGCCAGGATAGTAACCAGGGCCATAGCCGTAAGGAGCAAAGAGTCCATAGTTGCTGCCGTACGGACTGCCCCAGCCGTAATAGAAAGGCAGGAAGGTGTAACAACTAACTTGTGAGCTCCACGTCCAAAGGCCCCATCGACCAAACCGAGAATCAAGATGGCCCCACGTACTGGAGGCAAGATATCCATTAAGCGTGCGGGCCGAAAGCTTTTCGTTTGCGCGAGCAAGAGTCTGGCCCCGGAGTTTGCTCCAATCGTCGAACTGATCCTTTTCGGTTTTCTCCAGCTTTGCAACTGACTGTCCCGCGCGGCTGAAAGTTATCTTCTTCCCGCTCTTAATGACATTGTCGCGATCACCGCTGAGGGCCATGCGACCTTTTCGCACAAAGAGTTCGGTCACTCCCGGACGCACATTAATCCGGTAAATCCCCGCCCGCACGATTGTCATTTTCTGCTGTTCGGTGATGATGGGAATTCTCAGCTCAACCTCACCCGGCCCGGTTGCTTCAATAATGGCGCTACCTTTGATTAGCTTGACCAGCAGAGTGTCGAGCGAATTATCGACCATTTCGAATTCACTCTCTTCAGCGAGCCGCAGATAGGTGCCCGGGTTCAAAAGTATTTCGGCCTGACTCCCCAAGCCGGTCTTCACCACGTCGCCCGAAGCCAAATCGTCCTGGCTCGTTAACAATTGCGGGGCCTGGCCGGCACGTTTGACCATCACTGAGCCCGAGACTGAGTTCACTCCGCCCGCCTTAGCGGAAATGCTGAACCGTTCGCGATTTTGTGCGTTTCCGACTGAGACCAGGACTCCTGCGAGAAGAATTGCGCAAAGGAGCGAGATACTTTTGGATTTCATTGAAACCTCCAGAGCAGTGCAGTCAGTTTCGGGAAGATGGGATGATTATACGCTTGCCCAATGCCATGTCCAGCGATTTTGGTCTGTTTCCATGAGAAGCGAGTCAAAGAAATTTCTACAACGCCGGGTCGCTCTTTGACGCCGTTTGGGTCCGATTCACGTGAATCGTGTTATCCGTCGCATCCAGATAGAAGTGGCGGGCGCCGCTCTTGTCCTTACCTTCCACAGTCTCGGGGTCAGCATTCACTGAAAAGTCACTCTCGCCTGCCGTCATCCTGAATCGATAGCCTCTTGCGGTTGGGGCGTCACTCGCGAATCGCTGATCCAAGAAGCCGGCCTGAACCAGGGTATTGAAGTCGCCGTATGAACCACGCGTGGCCTTTGCCTGGGCTTGCGCCGTGGCAATCGTTCGCAAGGTTTGGATCGCAGAAGTCTCATCAACTGCACTGACGGCTTTCGGTAAAGCGCCCGCGGGGCCTGAATCGCCGGTACACGAACTCAGAAAAACCAGCACGAACAGGGCCAGCCATTTCGCATTTTCAGTTTTCATTGTCAGAACCTTATCGCTGTGTTGATACACCAGATCAGCTTTCATTCCTCGCCGCGTAGCGGCGGTTTGAATTTAGCCCGGCCTTTCAAGGCCGGGGATCGTCCCAGAAAGCCAAGTCACGTCGCGTTAGCGACGATTGAGTGAATGTTCAGCCGTCGCTAACGCGACGATGTTGGTCGCCCTTCCAATTCCCCGGCCTTGAAAGGCCGGGCTAAATTCAAACTGCCGCTACGCGGCGAGGAGTGAAAACTAACCAGGTGTATCGATGGACACTCTTTGGACAAACCCGGCTTCAACTTCCAACTCAAAACCCTACTGCTTGCTTTCGTAGTACCCACGCTTGGCGCGGAGAGCTAAATCGGTGTGACCAACCACGCGCACATTCACTGTGTGCCATAAACCTTCGCGTCCCCGACTCGAGGGACGATAACCGATGCTATACACCGTGCCGAGATCTCGAATTACTTGTTCGTAGACACCGTCAAGGTCCTTAACTTTTCGCGCACGATAAAGCGGATTACCTCCTTCTTCAGCCAGGGCTGCCAGTTGTTCGCGCGCAATGGCAAACGCTGACGGCGGCGTGCCGCGGGCGCCCTTGTCTCTTTCAGTCTCGAGGTAAATCGGCAGGATGATTGTGTCTGAGCGACGACCAACTTCCAGTAATTGTTCGAAGGTGGTGGCCCGCGAGCCCTCGCCGTAGACTTCCGGCAGGGCGTTGTCGACACCATCCGTCATCACGATGACGGCGCTGCGGCGATTCTCGGCCCGCGACTGGTTGGTCACATGCTCCACCACAAAGCGCAGAGCATCCCAGAAATTCGTTCCGCCGATCGGTCGCTCAATTTCATCAATACTTCTTTTTAACACCGCATGATCGGCAGTGAACCCTGACACATTCTTGATCTCCGCAGCAAAAGTAAAGATAGCGATGCGGTCGTCAGGCCGCGCCGCATCTACGAATTTCTTTGAGGTCTTCCGAATCAAATCAAGCTTGTCACCTATTGAACCCGAAAGATCCAACAACAGCACCAGATCAAAAGGAGTATTGCTCGCGGCAAAAAAAGTAATCTCCTGGGGCACGCCGTTGTCGAGAATAGAAAAATCTTTTTGGAGCAGCGCGATTGCGGAGTTGGATGCGGTGCGATTGAAAACGCTTACATTGAGATTAACGAGGTCGGAATCGATGCGGAGCACTTCGGCCGGTTCCGGAGTCTGGGCCAGCGAAACGATTGGTGAGTAGTAACCAAAGATCAGCAATAAGCTGACGGCCAAAATGCTACCTCGCCGAAGATGATTTCGTTGATTCACGATGGAGGGCAGAAACAACCGTTGACTGTTCCCTGTTCACTTCGCAAAGTAGCCACGCTTACCGCGGGCCACGGTGTTTGCTCGATTCACATTGACGCGGATTGTGCGCCAGGACCCGTCGCGAACTTTGTTCGTGGGTCGATAGGACAGAGTGTAAAGCGTTCCCAGGTCAGCCACGACGCGATCGTAGGCGCCGGCCAGATCGGAAAGTTTTTCGCATTCATAGAACGCGCCGCCGCCGGCATCAGCCAGTTCTTTCATTTGATCATGGGCCAGATCGAACGTCTCTTGCTGAATATCGAGTGGACTCAAAGGCTCGTAAAACTGCGTATCCGTCCAGATTGAATAGAGCACGCCGTCGAATTCCTTGACCCGCCTGAGCATTTCCTGATACGTCTGGGTCGATCCTTCACCCGTCACATTCGGCATTACGCTGTCGAGTCCGTCGCTGATCACGACGATAGCGTTTCTTCTTGAATCCTTCGCCTCGCGAAATACTTCGTCAACCGCAAACACCACGGAATCATAGAGTCTGGTGCTGCCTTCAGGTCTTTGGATAGCGCTGATGCGGCGTCGCAGGGCATCGTGATCGCTGGTCAAAGGCGAAACGACGACTTGCCCGCCGGCAAAGGTTACGACTGCAATTCGATCAAAAGGCCGCGCGGCTTCGACAAAATGCAACGCCGCCGCTTTGATCAACTCGACAACTTTCGCGGTCGAGCCGGAAAGATCTATCAGCAGCATCAGATTGAAGGGAGCAGAAGCAGATTCAAAATGGGCGATCTGCTGCTGCGCGTTGTCTTCGTACAAACGAAAGTCGTCTTTAGTCAGATCATTCACGCCTCGATTAGTGCGATCCACGACGCTGACATTTACGCTCACCAACTCGGTGTCGACGCGGATCACGTCGCCTTCGGAAATTTCTTCAGGACCCGGTGTAACCGGGGCCGGCGTTCCCGCTCCTCCGCCGGTTTTGTTCGGCGTGGGTAACGCCGGAGGCTGTTTCGGAGTGGGCTGGTTCGCTGGTTGTTGGTTAAGCGGAACCGTGCGTTCGGGCACCGTGGAAACCACGCGGGCCGATGACGACGCGGCAGTTGTCAGAGTTATGTTACCGGCTTGCGAGTAAGCTCGAATTGAACTGCCGCCGCGACCGAGCCGACCCCGGACTTGAGGACTCGAACGATTAACTTCGAGGGATGAAATCTGAGATGAAACGCTGCCGGTCTTCGAGTCAGCGACCACCGTCGCGTCGGCATTTCGCGGAAGTTCAATCTGAATTTCTCCGGATACGCTCTGGGCCAGCAGCGCAGCGGGCAATCCTCGAACGTCGACCGGACCGTCACTCGTGGTGATGTTCAAATGCGCCCGCTCGGGAATATTCAACTCGAGGTTTATTCGGGCCGAACCTTTTGAACCACGGGCTAAACGAATCGAAAGCAGGCCTTCACCGCGATCCACCACTGCCGGCAAGCTGCGGGCTTCTCCGCTATCGGCGATGGCGGCAACCGACACATATTTCTCGTTCCAAACTTGAGCGATGACCGATCCGCGCAGGTTCTCGACGCTGATATTGCCGTTGGCCGGCAACTCGAGGCGCAACTCTCCGGTCGATTGTGCGGAGTCGGCGGAGCGCGATGTCGCGATGATCGGAGAGAGCGCGAGAGTCGCGGCAATGATGACACAGAAAAATTTGTTGAGAGAGAATGTGGGGGAGAGATTACCTGGGGCCCGATAGTGCATTTGGTTGTTGCTCAAACTCTACTCAAAAACATCCTGGTGAGCCTCTTTCCATTCACACCGGGCTTCAGCCCGATGAGCAACCGTTACCACGGGATTCACATACTTGACTCACCGCACCGTTGTACCGGCCTGGTCGCTACTCGACCCTGGACGTGAACTTTCAACGAGCTGCGTAGCGGCGTTCAGACTTAAGCCCAAGGCGAGGCTCTGCGAGCCTTGGGTCAACCATCTAGGGTAATCGAGACCCGAAGGGGCGACAGCGACACTGGTAATAAGCGGACCCTGTTTACGAACTCTCTGTCGCCGCTTCGTGGCTCGCCAAATCCAACGAACCATTACCCAAGGCTCGCAAAGCCTCACCTTGGGCTTAACTCTGTCCGCTGCTACGCAGCTGATCTACCCTGCGACCAGACTGGAAGTCTGTGCCACTTATCTTTCGATCATATCCAGCATTGAGTCGGCTTTTGGCTCCGGCTTGGGGGCGGCCTTTGGATGCTCGGTTTGACCAAATACGCCCAGCCGCAAAAGCATGTTGCCTTGATTGGAGGCATAAGCCAGGCCGTCATCCTTACTCACGACGCCGCTGCGAATCAGCTTTTCAATCACACTATCAAAAGTTTGCATGCCTTCGGTTTCGCCCTGTTCCATGGCATCGAGCAAGGACTTACCTTCCGACTCGCCGCGTTCGATGTACTCGCGGGTTCGCGAAGTTGCTTTCAGAATCTCGATTGCGGCGATCCGGCCATTGTTGTCGGCCCGTGGCAAAAGGCGTTGGGAAACGATGAACCGAAAAGATTGCGCCAGTCGCGTGCGGATGATTTGCTCTTCGTTCTTGGGGAAAACGCCGATGATTCGTTCGACAGTTTTCGCCGCATCGATAGTATGCAGCGTCGAAAGCACGAGGTGACCAGTCTCAGCCGCCTCAAGGGCAACTTCCATGGTCTCGCGGTCACGCATCTCGCCGACGAGGATGACCTTCGGAGCTTGCCGCAGCGCCGCGCGCAAAGCGAGAGCAAAGTTGGGTGTGTCTGAGTGCAACTCGCGCTGATGGATCGTTGAACTCTTGTGGCTGTGCAGAAACTCGATCGGATCTTCGATCGTGACGATGTGATAGAACTTGGTTTCGTTGATTAAGTCGATGATGGCCGCCAGAGTCGAACTCTTACCACTGCCGGTCGGGCCGGTAACGAGCACGATGCCGTTCTTCATCTCGACAATTTCAAGCAACTGTTTGGGCAGATTGTAATCTTCGAATCGCGGCGGCCGCGGCGGAATCACGCGCATGACAATCGCATGCGTGCCGCGTTGCTTGAAGATGTTGACGCGAAAACGGCACATGCCGGGTACGCTGAACGAGAGATCGGCCGAACCAAACTTATCCAACAGTTCGTTTGCGGCGTTGTTTTCACCGATGATGATTTTGGCGATGCCCAAAGTTTGCGCCGGCGTCAATTTATCCAACCCGGGAATCGTGACCGGCTGGAGTTTTCCAATCAGTTCGATTTGCGGCGGCCGGCCGGGCGAGAAAATCAGGTCGCTGACCTTGTCCGACACCTGCAACATCTGCTGGAGGACCCTGGCAAGGTTTAATGACGCCGGCGTGGAACCCGTCGCTTCGTTAACGTTAGTTTCCAAAGTTGTGCTCATCGGGGTTTGAGGTCAGAACCGGGAGCGTTAGCGACCGGATCATTCACTTTCTTTTGAGGTATAGACATCATATTCGGCCGATCCGGTCGCCTCGCTCCCGGTTCTGACGGCGTCTTACAAAGCCTTAATGATAAATAAGGTCACGTCGTCGTGGGCCCCTTGTCCCTCGGTCCAGGTGACCAAATCGCGATGTATATAGTCGATCATTTCCCTGGCGGTGAGGTCGCGACATCGTCGCACGGCTTCCACCAGACGATCGCGGCCGTATTCCTCTTCCACTGAGTTCATCGCTTCGGTCACCCCATCAGTATAAAGCACCAGCAACTGTCCGGATTCGATCGTGAGAAAGTATTCGTAGTATCGCGTATCACGAAACATGCCCAGCGGAACTCCGCCGCGTTCTTCAAACCGGGCCGAGCCGTCCACTTCCATCACCAGCGCCGGATTGTGCCCGGCATTTGAGTAGGCCAGGGTGCGATTGGTCGCGTCGAAGACGCCATAAAAAGCCGTGACAAACTGATTTCTTTCAATTGATTCCCAAAGCAGGTAATTAACCTTGGTCATCGAGATGTGCGGCGCATAGCCAATGTGCGTCGCCGCCCGCAGGCTGGCGCGCAGGAAGGCCATCAGCAACGCCGCCGGCATGCCTTTGCCCGACACATCGGCGATCACAATTCCGATTTGATCGTCGTAAATCCGAACCCAATCATAATAATCACCGGACACTTCTTCAGTGGGAAAGTTGTAGGCGCTAATCTCAAAGCCGTCGAGTTGCGGATCGCGGGCCGGCAACAATTCCAACTGCACCTGGCGGGCGACTTCCAGTTGAGTTTCCAGCCGCTGCTTCTCGATTAGCTGCTCGTGCAGCATTACTTTCTCAATGATGATGGCCACCTGGGACGAGAGCAGCATCAACACTTCCAGATCATCATTTGAATAGGCGTTGAGGTCGTCGCTTTCGAGGTCGAAGACCCCGATGACTTCATTGTTCGAAATGATCGGCGCCACCATTTCTGAGTTAGTCCGGGGCCGCGCATTTATGTAGCGCGGATCGTGGCGCACTTCGTGCGAGACGTAAGGTTTGCCGGTGACGGCCACGTGACCGATCAGGCCTTCGCCCATCTTCAAATGCAACTCCTGCAAATCGTCGATGTCATAGCCGCGCACCGCCTGGGTATGGAAAACACAGCTCTCATCGGGCGCGCCTTCCCATTCCGCCAGCGGCTGCGAACACTTCACCAGGTAAATGCCGGCGGCGTCGTAAGGAATCAGTGAATCGAGGGTGTCCATCACCAGATTCAGCACCTCGTCCAAATCGAGCGAGCGACTGATCGTTTTAGTGATGTCCAAAAGCATCCGCAGCTTGTCGATAGTCGACAAGCCCGCGACGCTCTTCTGCATTGTTTCCGGCATACGTTTCAGCGGCCCAGCCCGCAACGCTTGATTATACGTGCTCAGCGCGTGCCTTAGAAGCATCTTTGTATTCAGCCCAAAGATGGGTAACTTTGATCCGATATTCGACGAGTTGGCGGCTGACACGGAAATGGCGGGCAATTTCGCCGGCCCGACGGCCCGCCGCCACCAACCGGCGCAGCGCTGCGTACGGAACTAAAGCCGCGGCTCCAACGCCATAAGCAGCCTCTTCATCGTCATGATTGTAATCACGTGTGAGAATTCGCTTCTGCTCGCCTGTCGTTTCGGCCGAGACCACCGCCAACCGGTTCGGCGCGTGGCCCAGGAAAACATGGGCAACCTCTTCCATTAGGGTCGCGCGATTTCTCTGCTTGCCGTGCGCCGGATTCAGAATCACAAGTTTCCAGCCATCAGGCAGAGGGCGCGAACAAGCGCCGCCGGACCATTCGTCGGCGGCATCTCCGAGTAACTGCGCGCGTGATTCTGCCGACAAACCCCGGATGCTATCGAAATCGACGACCAGCAGCCGGGCAAATTCTGCCAGAGCAAAAGGATCGAGCGGTTGATCGGCCGTCACGCCCGCAAAGTCACGTAACCCCAGAGCTCGCAACTCAAATTGTTTGCGCTTTTCGGTGGGAGGAAGAGCCAGGTATCGCACAAGTGATTATAACATTGACGTGTACCGCAGGTTGTCTAACCTGCGGAAGCGTGGCACAGAGATCACAGACTAAAGTCTTGCCACTCATTGCGCAGGTTAGCCAACCTGCGCTACTTGCTCAACTGCGTTTCTTGTTCGGGGCCTGGCTGAACTGCTTATATGCGACCCGAAACAATTCTGACAGCGCCTTCGCCGTTTCGGGCGACAGCTGCCGGTCAGCCCGCAGGTGTGCTTCGACAATCTCGGGCGTGGACTCGTGCGGATAATAGACGACCGGCTTCGGATCGGAAGCACTGCGCTGTCCATGGTGCATGACGCGTTCAATCGGCATATCCAACCATGAGGCCAGGCGCGCGATGTTGTCAGCGTCGGGCTTGCCGGTGCCGTTTTCAATCCGCGACAGGGTGGACGCCGAAACGCCGGTTTGATCCGCCACGTCACGCAAACTCAGGTTCTGTTGCTCGCGACGACGGCGAACTGCGCTGCCTAATTCTTCGGTATTGACTCCGGTTTTCTTTAACATGGGATGAAAGTTTATCACTACGGAGTTTTAGCTGCAAGATGTTGTTTTATTCTCGCAACAGCGAGTTCGCGTGCCTCTGGCCTGCAATCTCTAATCACGCTGGAAGGGTGAGTACCAAAAAAAAGAGGCGGACCGCAGCCCGCCTCTGAACTTGATACAGGTGATGCTGAATTTATGGCTGTGCGTTACGAGCTCGCAACACTGCTTTCGCAAACAGATCGCGCGCGGCCGGAACCAATTCAATCGCCTTGGCGATTTGGGGATCGTCCTTCGTCAGGACCTGAAGCGACGCGACCGTGCCATACGCAGCTGTCGCCAATTGGAATCTCAGCTGCTGCTCGATGAATTGCCGGTTCTTATCCAGCTGCGGACTGAAAACCTTCCAATTTGCGTCCTTGGCCACGTAATCCTTGAACGCGTTATAGACGATGTCGTTCATCGGGAAATCATTCGCCGACAGGTCATGCTCATAGACGATGGGTCGATCAACCTTATAGCTGCTCAAGCCGGCGACCCGACCGTTAGCCATCTCACGAGCGAAGAAGAACAATGGATCGCGTAAACGTACTTGCAGGCCGGTCAGAAACTGCGCCTTGACGGCTTCGTCGGGCGTGATGCCGCCGCCACCGTAAACGGGTCTACCCGTATCCGTATGGCTGGCTGGGCCCGCCGGCTGTTTGGTGCCATCTTCGCGCAAAGTACCGCCGCGATAAATGTAGTTGTACCAGCCACCGTTTGAATAATCACGCTGAATCAACCGGCCGGAAGGCGTAAAGTACTTCGCCGAGGTCAGCGTCAGGCCGGTGCTTTCCGGCAATGGAATAATGCTCTGCACGAGACCCTTACCAAAGCTGGTCTGGCCCACAATCATCGCCCGATCGTGATCCTGCATGGCGCCTGCGACAATTTCAGAAGCGGACGCGGTGAATTCGTTAACCAGGATAACCAGCGGCGTGCGATCCGGATCGGGATTGCTTGATCGATAGGTGCGGTCGTTGAGACCGTTCCGGCCTTTCTGAGTAAGAATGACCTGGCCCGCCGGCAGAAATGCGCTGGCCACGCGAATCGCTTCGTTCAAAAGACCGCCAGGATTATTCCGCAGATCCAGCACCAGGGCGCCCACGTTGCGCTGATGCAGACTATCCAGGGCGTCTCGCAGTCCATCCGCCGTGTCAAAGTTGAATCCGCGCGTCATGTCGATGTAACCGACGCCGGGGCGAATCATGTAGTAATCAGGGACCGACGGCTGTGACACTGCATCGCGAATAATCTCGACCGTTTCGAGTTTGCCGGAACTGGCTCGCGTTACCGTTACCTTCACCTGGCTGCCACGCGGGCCGCGAATCTTGTCGCGAACTTCGGCTGACGACTTGCCGTGCATCGGGATGCCGTCTACCGCGTCGATTCGATCTCCGTAACGCAGGGTCGCGCGCGACGCCGGAGAGTTTTGAAAGGTAGCTGTAATGTAGGTCTCGATCTGCTCGCCGATTGAATAATTCTGGATCGAAGCGCCAATGCCAAGGTACTCGCTGCGCTGATCCGTTTTTAACTCTTCAAACTCTTCGCGATCGAAATAGCTCGAGTGCGGATCGAGCGTCCGCAGCATGCCCATGATCGACGATTTATAGACGTTGTTGTAATCCAGCTTATTACCGTCAACGTATTTCTCTTCAATGACGGCGAGCGCTTCCTTGAAGTCGTCGGCCACCGGTCCGGTGGGATTGCTGCGCAAGTCCCTTCGCTGCGTCGCAATTGGCGGATCAGTTTTGCGGTTGCGACCGGCTGAACTGCCTGGCTGTCCGGCTTGTTGAGCTAAAACAAAAACCGGCAGAGCAAAAGAAAAGATTATTAGCGCCACCAGCGCCAGCGAGAATTTGTTCTTCACGTAAGACCTCACTATATGAGAACCGTCGTTTACCCAGGGGACCCACTGCTCGATCAGTCGGCGACCGGACGTCGTTTGCAATCTTAACGGATGCTTAGCCTGCGGGCAAGGTTGCGTTTGGCTGGAAAAAAGTGTCCCCGGCCGACCGGCGGCTGGTTTCTCTAAGAAGCACGGCGCTCTTCGTTCTCCAGGTGATCTATCGAATTACCCGCCGCGGTGGTTCAGGCCTTCGATTCCGCGATCTGCGCCTGAGGTTAGGATTGCGCGAATGGTTAGGACTCGCGAAGAATCGCCGGATCGCAGGCCCTGACCCTTCGAGATTGGTTTGGTAATAAGAAATTAATCAGGTTACCGGTTTGGTCTTGGCGATGATCTTGAAAGACGAAAAGAAACTGTCAATCTCGTGTCCGGGTCTTGTTGGTAGATCCGGCGAAGTGATGACCAACTGGTAGAGACGATCGCTAGCCAGGTAAAACCTCGCGACGGCTTCGCCTCCGAGTATATGTGCCCTAACCTCGCGACCGGGATGTCCGTCCTGCGAAATTGCTGTCTCGCTGGCGAGCTTTCCTTGAACGTTTTTCGTAAATTGATCGCGCGCTTCATCAAAGAGTGTGTTCGCATTGTCGGGGTCCGCAAATTCTCGGGGCAGGTCAGCATAGTCAACAATGCAAGTCATCCCGGTGGTGCGGGCGGCGTAGCTGTGATGAACGATGGTGCCGCGTTGCGTTTTCAGTGTCAGGGTTTGCGCAACGGGCGGCGCGGGCATCAGGACCTTGAAGCGACCCTCTTCCGATGATAGTTCGCTCCACGTCGGAGACCCGGGCGCATAAAGCACTTCTCCGTCCTGATAGACTTTCGGACTGCTCAAAGCGATCGGTGGTTTGAAGTCAAAGATATCCTTTTGGATCGGCCGATCGACCTGGATATTTCGATGAATTTCCTCTTCAACCGTCGAGTAGGTTTCAAAGGTCGAATGCGTCGTAACCTTCCGAATCAGAGAGTCTCTCTTTCCGATCCAAACCTCGTTCAGATCTCCGCCCGAATCGAAACCTTTGATTCGATAACAAAGCTCGCCTTCAAAGATCTCTTCACCGACCAGCGTCGGTTTCTTTAAATCATTCAAGGCCCACCCCTCAATCTCAGGGATCAGCAATCGCGGAATGGTGTACGCTGCGCCGGACGAAACTCCGGCAGCAGCGGCGATTCCCATCTCGAGACTCTGTTTTTTTTCAAACGTCTTAGGCTCCCAATAAACAAAGGTGGCTTCGCCGTTGGACCATACGACATTCTTCCGGCCATCCTTTTGCAGGTCATAGTCGAGCCATTCCACCCGAAATCTGTTTGGGCGATTGAAGAAGAGGCTAAAAGGCTGTTTCTCGATTCGCCCCCGGGTCGCTTCGTCATAAGTAGTAATCACAACTCCGACGTCCGAGTACGATGAATAAGTAGCATAGCGAGCTGCGGTTTTCTTGAGGATAACTTCCGGCGTGAGCTTTCTGGTTTGTCCTCCGATCACACCACCACAGAGAACTGTGGCAATCAGAAAGCTGAAGACGACGCGACGATAAGCATTCACTCTGAAGTTCCCCTTTTATTACTGGTCCGCGTGCCTGCGCTGGTCCATCAGGTACGAGATTGCATAGATTAGTGTGGTGTAAGCGACTATGTTCAGCGCCAAAGATACAATCAGATCGCGATCGGTCACGGTCGCGCCGCTCCACAAAAAGAGCTTGGGCCAATACCAGATCCAAGCCAGAGGAAATCGGTTCAGTAACGGAGTCATCGGGTCGCCTACGAATAAGGCAACGATGGTCAGCACAAAATATACCGCCGCAGTCACAGTAAAAGCACGCTTCAGCGATAGCCAGAGTCGTCCAGCTTTGTTCATCCCACCATTGCCCTAAGTGTACCCGGACCAACGCCCCGCAACACCACCATTACGGTTTCCCAAACGTATTGGTGACCGGGTCAGTAGGATTTGGTCCATGGTGCTCATAGAGAAGATCCCCAAGCGAGGTCGGCCCTCTGACGACGATATACGAACGCAAAGCAAATGTTCCGAACTGGCGCGTGACGACGAACTGTTGCGGCAGCGAGGCCTGCATCGATGGTCCGTTCCGGTTGGCTGCCGCCTGTTCCGACTTTTTGATTTTATCGCATTTCTTGGCTGCCTGGTTGAATCTATTTACCGGCCCACTCTCGAGGTTAGCGTCATAGGCATCGTTCCCCATTCCTGCAACTGCCACACCGATCGCGCCACCGATAATAGCGCCGCCGGGACCAAGCAGGCCGGCCCCGGCCATAGCACCGCTACGCCCTCCTAAAACCAGGGACGCTGCCTTGGAAAGGTCGCCCTGATACAACTCCTTTCTGGCATTCAATTCCTCGGCGAGCTTGTTCAAGGCATTGTTTCGACACTCGTCCGCCGTTTGCCGCTGTTGGGGAGTTACAGGTCTTGGCCCGCCGCCGCCCATCTTGGGATTGAAGCCGAAAAACGGGTTAGAGTCACCGAAGCAAACAAATCCATAGCGACCATCGCCTTCGTAGAATAGCCCGCACATCATCGGCATCAGTCCGGTGGGATCGACAAAATTTACCGGATCGTTCTGGACATAAGCGTACCGGTTGAAGCTTTGCGGATCGGTCAAGTTATAACTGCCGTCATAGGGGTCGGGCTGATCGAAGCGCGAGTGCCAGCGATTATATCTTCGGAACATGGCCTCATCGCTCTGGTTGCCATCGCGTTCGTAGGTGGTGTACCGGTGTGGTTGAAAGGCGCCGTTGCTGCTTCGATTTGTATCCGCGCCCCAGGGATCAAGCTCCACGTAACTGACGATGTTGCCGTTGCTGTCCGTTACGCGCTTGCTCTTGGTCACCGGATCCTCGTGCATCCAATAGACTCCATTTTGCTGGACCGCCAGGAGATTGCTGCCGCCATAGACATAGCCGCGGCTCCATTGCCAACTGACGCTGGCCCAAATAATTTCTCCGACTACCTGCCCACCCAGTACAGATGAGCGAAGGTAATAAGTTGCCGCGCCATTCTCGCTCTTCTGGACCCGCAGTCCGTCGCCATCGTAATACTGCTGTAGCGAATAGCCTCCGTAGCTCGCGCTCGCTTGCTGGCCGTTAACGTCATAAGTAAATGTCTGACCTAAGTCAAAGGTCAGATTTCCTGCATTGTCATAGCTGAAGCCGTCGCGCCGATTGTTTGTAAAGCTCGCATAAATATCGCTCGACTGGCCGGCGCCGCCACCCTGCACTTCGCCACCCCAACCGTACTTGTGCGTCACGTTTCCCCAGACATCGTAATCGTAGCCCTGCGAGTACGGTCCATCCATCGTGCCCCACTGTCCAGTCCAGGCTGCCGCTCGCGCCTCCGCGCCTGAATGCGAGGTCGCGAGACGACCCACGTTGTCATACTCGTACGAGCGATCCAACGACGAATCATAGATGCTGCCTGCGTAAGTCGCTCGTCCGGTATGCTCGTTGAAGAAGTCGTAATTGTAGTTGTAACCCAGCACGTTCGAGACGTTCCAGGTCGTTGGGCGCAAACGATTGTCGTACGCCGTCCCGAGCGTTTGGCCATTGCCAAAAGTCATGCCTTTGAGGGCGCCAAAAGCGCGATAAGTAAGCGAACTCGCGTAGTTGGAAACCCCGGCATAACCCGAACCACTGACATTCGTCAGTCGCCCCGCTTTGTCAAAGCCGTAACCAACCTGGGCCCCCCATGGATTGGTGACGCTGTTCAACTCGCCCGCCAGATTGTATCCGTAGGTCAGAGTGTAAGAGCCAACGCTATTGAAAGTTCGAGTCTCAGAGGTTAACTGGGCAAGATTGTTGTAGATGTAGCTGACTGAGCCCAGGCCGTCGCTCATCGAGGTGCGATTGCCAGCGGCGTCGTATCCGAAACTGGCGTTCGGGGTGGAGGCGGCCCCGCCATTCGCACCATAAGTGTAGGAGGTTATGCGGTGGCGGCCGTTGTAGGTAAGGGTCGTCGTCGCGCCGCGGGCGTCCGTTATGCCGCTGATAGTGTCGTCCACGTTATAGCTGTAGGTGGTCGTGCCTTGTTCCGGAGTCGTACGCGATTGCAAGCGGCCGTGGCCGTCATAAGCAAAGCTGCGTATTTGCCCGGCCTGGTTGATCTGCGTGAGTTGATCGCGCGCGTTGTAGCTGTAAGCGGTCGTGGCATAGACGCTGGTGTCCCAGTTCAACTCTTGCGTGGTGGCCAAGCGGCCCAAAGCGTCCCTCGTCAAACGACGCTGCCGGCCGTGCTCGTCCTGCACCGTGGTTACTTCGCCACCGGCGCACCCGCACCCACCATAGCTGGTTACCCGCGTCGTGCCATCTGAGTTCGTGGTTTGAGTTGCTCTGCCGTTCCAATCGTAGAGTTGAGTGATAACGTGCCAGGCTGAATCGTCGCCCACCGGCGACCACGAGCCATTCATTTCGGTAGGATTGGATTGTTGTGAGACCCGTCCCATAACGTCATAGATCAGGTACAGGCCTTGATAGCCGCCAGAACTGCCGGGATGATCTGAGGCCGCCGCACGGACGCGGCCGGCGCCATCCATGACCTGCCATGAATGAAACTCATTCGCCTGAGTCAGGTCGATGAGTGTTTGATAGGTATGGACGTAGTTCGCATTCGTTTCATAAACAATTCGCGTGTAAGCGCCGGTGGTTTGATTGGTCGTTTGTTCGGGCCGGCCATACGCATCATACTGCCGCACCATATCGAGGTAGGTGATGCCTCCCCCTGTGCCGCTGGTGGGTACATGAGTGCGGGTCGTTCCGCCAAAATCGTAGTTGTACTGCAAGGTGGAAGAGTATCCGTCCGGATCAGTTATCACAGTCGGATAGGCCAGCGTGTTGCGGCCATTGTTGCCGTCTGAAAAGTTGTCACCATAGCTGATTTCAGTATGGTGCCAATTGTTGTCTTCACTCCAAATCTTCGATCCCGCCAAATTGTAATGATTCAATTGCAGCCACACTGCCTGGTTATCATCGTAGGCCGCGGTGTCGTCTGAGCAGTTATAGCGGGCAATGGCAACCAGATTACCGCGCCCGCTGATAAACGACGCAGGGTAGTTTGCGGAATCATAATTCGTTGAAGGCGTCTGCGCGGTGGTGTAAGGGTCGCCCCAGTCGTAGTGGTATATCTGTCGCGAAACGATGTGTCCGCTCTGTCCGTCGTAAACAACTCGCTCGTAGGGTAATCCTATCAACCGGCGGTCTACGTATTGGGCATCCTGCTTATAACCAATGGCCGTAAAACGTAGAAACGTCTGACCGTCTGCACCGGAGTACTCGCGAATGTGAGTCGGCAGACCATAGGCCCAGTTGTATTCGACGGTAGTCCGGCGCCGGTTGCCGCCATCGTCGTAAACATTTGTTTCAATGAGGCGGGGATTCTGCTGATAACTCAGCCCGGTATTGTCCTGTGTCCAGGTACTGCTGAGCCATTTCTTCCGGACCCCACCTGACCATGACTCGCTCAATTGAGTCAGTCCGGTGTCCCAACCCGACGCGTGCGCATATTCCCGGTAGATCGTTCCGTCAGGGTCTGTCTGCTGCACCAGAGTACCGCTCTGTTGCGCCCCGGTTTCCGGCGTGATCCAGGTCGCGCCATTGACTACTGAGTAGTAGGTGATCGCCTCAGCGTTCCCGTTCCAGTCCTGCGCATAGTAACGACTGTCGGTAAAGCGCGGGCAGTCGGTTTGCGCCGATGAAGTGTCGATGTTGTAGAAGGTGTGCTCGAGTTCGTGGCCATCCGGCGCCTTGTGACGAATCTGATACACCTGTCCGTAAGAGTTGTAATCGAAGTGATAGGAAGTGTTGTCGGAAAGCGCGACATAGGAGAGCACAGTTTGATAACCCCCGTTGGACGCGCCCACCGCTGTCAAGCCTGAAAAATTGAACGACATGTAGGCAGAGCCATAAATGAAGACGGCCCACCAGTGCGTAACCCCGCCCCATGTTTGCGTAATGTTATAGAGATTGCCATCTCCGTCATAACCGAAATTAATTGTGCGGCTGAGGGTGTCTGTAATTGTGAGGACATGTCCGTTGTTGGCGTCATAGGTCGCCGAAATATAGTTACCATTTCGATCTTCGATCGTGGTGCAACGCCGCTCGCCGGCCACGGCCGTCGCAAACACATACTGCGTTCCATCGGTAGTGCGCACAACGGGTGTTGAGCCTGAAAATGTCAGTTGCGTATAGCTGCTGTCCGCCGATTCGTAGACGTTCGAGGAACCTACCTGCCTCATTTCCACGCGCCCACCTTCCGGCGTAATCATGATGTAAGCATAGGCATTGGCATCAGTATTCAGATACTGCGTCTGCAACCTCGGCAGTCCGATTTGAAAGCCCGGCGCGGGTGTGCCGTGATCCGCGTTGTACTGGATCGCGCTCCCTTGTTGGGTCCACACCAGCGAGTTGTAAAAGAGCGAAATCGACAAATCCATGCCGGCCCGTCCGGGCAGCGTGACCAGGGGCACGCTCCAATTAAAGTTGCGTGAGCCCAGGGTAACGCCCGTCCCGCCAGTTTCGTTTACCGGCCGCGTGCGCGCCGTTGCGAAATAGGGATCGCTGCCGCCAGCGCCGCCGCCCCCACCGGGATCGCAATCGGCGCACATCAGGTTGGATTGGATCGACGCCGAAGGACTCGACGTTTTAGGCGACTGGCGGGTCCTGCGTGATTGATTCAAATCAGGCAAATCAGCCGCGGGCGCACCGGTTTTTGTCTGGGGCGGGTCCGCGCGTAATCCATCTTTACCATGTGCGCGACGGCCGGACTCATCCGGGGTTAACGCCGGGGGCACGTACGGGCCGGCAGAGGGGTTCCCCCCGTTACCGTACGCCGGGGTCGGCAGCGGTAGAGGTCCATTGTTGGGCCCATGCAATTGATCGAGCGCCCCGTTGGCGTTTGCCACACCACCCGATGAAACTTTTCCGGAAAGCAAGTCGATCGGTCGCGCTCCGTCGGAGATCGCCTTAACTAAGGCGTGCGGATCTATTAAAGGTCTGACACTTTTGATCAGTCCGGCGATGCCGCTCACGATTGGCGCGGATGCTGAGGTACCACTCACAATCCAATAGCCGCCGCCTTTCTGAGTTGTCAAAATATTGGTTCCGGGCGCCGCGATCGTTATTTTGCCGGCGCCCCAGTTTGACCACGATGCCAGCCGATCGGAATTATCCGTGCCGGCAACGGCAATAAGATCCTTCAAACCAAACGAAGCCGGATAGTAAGGCGCGGCCTGGATGTCCTGACCGTTATTGCCCGCCGAGCACACGACTACCACGCCGCGTCGAAGCGCGCGCTGGATCGCATCTTTTAAAGCAACTGACTGTCCGCTGGTGCCCCACGAGAGATTGATCACCTGAGCGCCATGCGCTACCGCATAGTCAATGGCCTCGACCGCATTGGCTACGTCTCCCGATCCCGTGTTGTCCAACACGCGCAAGCTCATTAAACTCGCGCGCCACATAACTCCCGAAATGCCTTCGGCGTTATTTCCCTGGGCGGCGATGATCCCGGCGACCGCGGTGCCGTGACCCTGCTCGTCCTTGATCTCCGCTTTGTCGGTAACGTAATCCCAACCGTGGACATCGCCATTTAGCGGGAGCGGATTCGTCCATTCGTTATTGGCCAGATCGGGATGGGTGAAGTCAATTCCGCTGTCAATGATTGCAATAACAGTTGCCGGCGCTCCGGTGGTTGTCTGCCAGGCTCTGGTTACACCAATATCCGAGGAGTATTGCCCGCCGTTTTGCCCAGTATTGTTGAGCGCCCATTGTTCAGTGAATCTCGGATCGTTGGGAGTCTGCGGGTTGATCTGATCGTGCGCAATCAAGAAATTCGGCTCGGCAAATTCCACCGCCGGATTCAAGCTCAACTGTAAAGCGGCATTCACCAGGCCCACCTCATCGGTCCCGGTTAGCTCGAGCTTCTCTATTGCCGAATCCCCGCGAAGTTGTTTCTTCCGGCGCGTGCTATGCGCCGCGATGACGAGATCCTTATTGAGCTGTGAAACTCCGGCGCGAAAACGAACCAGCAGTTCGCCCTTACGGAAGGCAGGTCCCTGTAAGTTTTGTGGGAAGGTGGGCGAGCCGCCACCCCGACCTCCCGGATTGCTTCCTAAGCGCAACCGATCGTCAATCGATGACGAAGCGCTAGTCCTTCGAACCAGCGCGGCGCTGAAAGCCGAGCATAACAAGCAAAAAATAACAAAGACCGAGATCGAACCACACCTGGCAACGGAAAACGAGCGGCGACGATTATTCATATGTGAACTCCCTAATCAAGGACCGTTTGAGGAAATACTCGAGGGAATGCTTGGGGCAAGAACCCTTGGAAGTCGAATAGGGCGCGAGATATTTACTAGGTTTCCGGACTTGTTAGGTTGTTGGATTCTTACAGCGGGAGATCGTTTTTGTGACAGAGTTAATCCGATTGGACCAGCGGTTGGGAGGCCGACTTCACCAAACAAAATTCAAGCACTGGGAAGGCAGCAAGGATCAGCTAAGCAGAATGCAGTAACGCCGTCCGCATCGCCGCGGCTGATTGCCAGCGATTTGCCGGGTCTTTGGCGAGCGCGCGTTCGATGACTTCGGCGACGCGTTCGGGAACATGAGGAGCGCGTTGGCGCAGCGGTATTATCTGACCTTCGAAGATAGCCTTCACCGTGCCGGCCACATCACCGCTCGACCCCATGTCGAGCGCGATGTCACCGGCCAAAAGACTATAGGCCGTCATGCCCATGGCGTAAATATCAGAAGTTGGCCGCACGTTGCGAAAGTCGCGAATCTGTTCAGGCGGCATGTAAGCGAACGTCCCGGCCATGTCGCCGGCCATCGTGATGCCGCTCATGCCGGTCTGTGTAAAGCTCTTCGCGAGTCCAAAATCAGTCACTTTAGCGATGAAATTCGGCGCCTCGCCGGTAACCAGGATATTCGATTCCTTGATGTCCCGGTGGATGTAGCCTTTCGTATGCGCGTAAGCCAGCGCGTCGAGCGATTGCGAAATTATTTCGATGCCTTCGCGCAAAGGCAACCGGCCACCCTGAGCGTCCGCCAGCCGCGCCGCATCCGAACCTTCGACATATTCAGTGATCAGAAAGACAGCGCCGTTGTGCGTGCCGCTCTCAATGAACTTAACAATGTTCGGGTGATCAAGTGCCGCAGCGACGTCGATCTCGCGCATAAAGCGGCGCAGCGATTGGTCGGCGACCGCAACTTCGGGCAGCAGAGTCTTGATGGCCACGGCGTGCCCGGTTTTCTCGTCACGCGCCAGCATCACGCAACCCATGCCGCCGCGCCCGAGCAGCTTGATCATTTCATATCCCGGAACTGGTTGCGGCCGGCGCTTGAGTTCTTCGCGACAATCCTCGCAGATGAAAGTCAGTTTTTCGTCAGGCAGGCCTTCGGTTTCATCGCGCCGTCCGCAGTTAGCGCATTCAATCTCTACGATTATCGGGCGAGTTACGGTTGGAGCTTCCGAAAGGTCGAGCGGCGCAGTCTTATCAGCTTCAACTTCAACCTGTAGCAAGGTTTGCCCACCCCGAATCTGATCGCCGCTGCGCAGATGAGCTTCGGGCACGCGTTGCCCGTTCACGAAAGTTCCGTTAGTCGATCCCAAATCGCGCAGGAAGCAACGTGGCGGGGCAATTTCGAGCAGACAATGATGACGAGAAAAAAACTTGTCTTCAGGCAGGTACAGATGCGCCGTATCGCTGCGGCCAATCAGAAAGGTGTCATGCTGATCGAAAGTGAATTCGCGGCCGGTGTAAGGTCCCTCTAAGACTCGGAGAATAACGCGCATAACGATCGGCTATTTGCTGATCTCGAGATCGTCGAAGGCGACTTCTCCAACGTCGCTGGTATAAAACCCAACGCGCCCACGTTTGTAATTCGCTTCATCGACGATCGAGGTCACGAATTGGCCGTTGATGTAGAAATCCATCTTGGTATCGCGGATGCGGACTTCAAGTTGGTTGGGATTCGTGCCGGTTCGGATCGTGCTCGAAGCGGTCCAGTCAACGACTTTTGATTCGGCGCCGCCCTTGTGCAGGACAATCTTGTACTTTGGCGCGTCCCCGTTGTAAATCAGAAAACCATAATCTTCCAGGTTGCCGGTCTTCTTTTCTCCATGCACGGTCAGCCCGTAACCCGATAAAGGGGAATTCCCGTCAATACTCCGCAGACCTACGCGCACGGTCGCATTCTCGTCGTTGTACTCTTTCTTATCCGGCGAGTACATCACGATGTATCCGCCTTTGGTGGCGTGCATGTGATACTCCTCATCCTGATAGAAAATGTTCCCGTATTGCGACGGACCGACGCCCCATGTCTTTTCGGAAAAATCATCGGTGAAGGAAGTTAGCGACGAACGCGTGTTCGAATTCTCGTTCGTGGCAGAGTTCGAATTATTAATGTTGGTATTCCGATTCGCCTGACGATTAGAGTTCGAGTTGCCGTTATTGTTGTTATTGCTGTTGGTGACGCTGGCGATCGCAAAAATCAAAATCACCACGCCAATTCCCATGAAAACCAGCACGGCGCCGATGCCCAAAATCCACGGCCAAACGCTCCGTTTTTGCGGCGTCGAGGGCGGCATCGGACTCCATGCCGGAGGCGGAGCAGGAGGCGCGACCGGTTGCGAAGGCGGCGCAGATGGCATCTGTGAAGGATATGCAATCGTCGGCTGAGGTGACGCAGTGTCACGCGCCGATGGATATTGCACCGTCGCGCCCGGATCGAACGATGACGGCGCGGTTGTGCTCACCAAAGGCGACCCGTCGTCCAGACAAAAACTCAAAGCGTCATCAGTGTAAGTACGATTGCATTGGGGACAGCGCTTCATATTGGCCTCGATTCGTTATTAATGCTGAGTCCACAAGCAGGAGAGAGCAGAGCGCGCCCGCAGCTACAGCTTGCGATTCAGGATTTCGCGTCAGTCTATACGAGAAGCGAGGCGCGCTCAAGAGCGGATTCGATCAAAGCGTACGGCCGCAGCGCCCGCAGAACTTGGTTCCCGACGGATAGGTGGTGTTGCAACCTGAACATACGACCTGCACCGGACGGGGAGCGTTCCAGGCGATCGCTGAACCACCCATCGAAGCGCCGCAGCGCCCGCAGAATTTTGTGCCTGCTGGTTGATCGACACCGCAGCGAGTACATCGAATTTTGTTCGGCGCGCCACCCAGGCCGGGTTGATTCAGACTCGGACTTGGCTGATTCAGACTCGGACTCGGCTGATTCAGACTGGGACTCGGTTGATTCAGACTCGGATAAGAAGCAGGCGGCGGAGTGCGTGGCTGACCTGAAGAATCAACCGTTACCATGTCGAAGTTGGTACTGCCACAACGGCCACAAAACTTTGTGCCGGCCGCAAAACGCGACCCGCAGTTAGAGCACGCAACCACGGCCGGCCCCGGCAGGGCCATTCCCGACACGCTGCCGAGGCTGCCTCCCTGCGAAGGCGACAAACCACTCGAAGGCGTCGACTTAAACTGCGCCTGGATGATTTGTTCATCGGCATCCGGCCGAATCTCGATAACGCGCTCATCGTCCCGGTCGCCGGCGTGCGCCACACGGAGCACATGTTTGCCGGGTGGAATTGATTTCAGGATCACTCGTCCCGATCGTCCAATACTCCCTTGTCGTTCATCGTCGACGTAAACTTCAGCACCGGTGGGCGCCATGATCACCACCCGCGATTCGCCCTTCTCTTCTTCTTTAACCGAGGCGCCACTAAAGGCCTCATCAAATTCAACGAACCAGTCGCCTACAGAGGCCGGGCGAGCATTCGCATCTCTTTGCAGCGCGCGCATGACTGACGCTTCAACCGGCGACGGAATGTCTGATCGAATCGTGGTCAATGCGGGCGCATCCTGCGTCAACTTCTGCGCAAAGATTTGCATGATGTCGCCGGTAAAAGGCGGCTTGCCTCCCAGCATGTGATAAGCAATCGCGCCGATCGCATAAACATCGGCGCGCGCGTCGAGAGCTGCTCCTGATTGCATCTGCTCAGGCGCCATGTACTCTGGCGTTCCCAGGATGCCGCGCGAAGCCGGGCCACTGCCGGAGGCGTCGCCGGCCAGGCTTGAATTGATAATTTTTGCGAGACCAAAATCGCCGACCTTCACAATGTCGTCGCCGGAAAGTTTCGCGTCCTTCTTCTTTCGCTGAACGATGAAGACGTTTGCGGGTTTGAGATCACGATGCAGGATTCCTTCATCATGGGCAGCTTCAACGCCGGCGCTGATCTGTTTCAGCAAGCCGTGGGCCCTCTGCACTGAAATCGTTCCTTCGCGTCGCAACAGGTGATAGAGCGATTCGCCTTCGACGTATTCCATCACGAGAAAGAAGACGCCTTCCTCGCTTTTGCCAAAGTCGGTTACGCCGACAATGTTCGGATGTTGAATAGACGCCGCGGTCCGGGCTTCGCGCTCAAAGCGCGCAATCGCTTCGCCTTCCTGCAGGTCTTCGTCTGAAAGGACATCGGGCCGAATAGTTTTGACCGCGACCCGGCGCGTAATCAAGTTTTCGTCGCGCGCCACATAGACCTGGCCCATGGCGCCCCGGCCCAGGCGCTTCTCAAGCCGATACCGCCCGTTCAGCAAAGTCGTGCCGGGTAGAGTGTTCTTGGTTTTCGCCTGGTCCTCGGGACAAAGGAGGGCATCGTCTTCGAGGCAGCGTTCGCAACGGGGACATTCGCGCATAATTGAACCGGAAGAGAGAATAAGGTCTTGCCGCAGCACGGTCAATCGCGTATCACGAGTGTCAGAAGCCCGACCGTGAGGTAGGGCCACCCTCTCTGAGGACGCCTTTGCTTACGCTCGCGCTTCTGTCGCGCTGGAACCATCGGACCAATAAACCTCTTTACTTGATGGCCCAAGTGTCCGATAATTTCATCCCTTACGAGGGTAGAGCCGTTTGAGGCTCAGGGAAAATGCGGGCGCGAGCCCGCGTTTGTGTCTGTGGCACAGACTTCAGTCTGTGCAGACTGGAGCGCAAGCGTCCCGCTTGCTCTTACGCCGATATGCAATGCGGCAACCGGGACGGTCCAGTCAACGAAGTTCTTGCACTACGGAGGATCCGCGATGCGATCGATTTGGAAAGGCCATATACGTTTTCTGCTGGTTGCGATTCCGATTCGCGTTTACAACGCGATCGAAGCTTCCGAGCGAATCCAGTTCAATCAACTGCACCGTGACGATTTCGGTCCCATTGGTTACGACAAGCGCTGCAAGAAATGCGGGCAGATCGTCACCAACGATCAAATCACCAAAGGCTATCAGTACGAGGCGGACCGGTTTGCGATAATCGAGCCGGAAGAGATCGCGAAAGTAAAAATCAAGACCACCAAAGCGATCGACATTATCGGCTTCGTCGATTCATCCGAGATTCCCACAACTTTCTTTGACGCGCCTTATTACCTGGGCCCGGACGGCGCGGTCGCCGACAAGCCTTACGCCTTGTTGCGACAGGTCCTGCAAGATACCGGCAAGGTCGGACTCGCGAAAGTCGTGCTGCGCGATCGCGAAGATCTCGTCGCGGTATTCCCGCTCGAAAACGGCATCGTGCTGCAAAAGCTTCGTTACCCGGCTGAGATACGGAAGATGGCCGAAGTTCCGGACGTTGAGAAAGATACCAAGCTCGACAAGAAGGAACTCACGCTCGCTACCAGCCTGGTCGAACAGATGGTCACTTCATTTACGGATGTCGACACCGTCGATCATTATCACGAAGCCCTGCGCCAACTGATCGATCAGAAGATCAAGGGTAAGAAGGTCACCGAATTTGAAAAGGTCGAAGACGTTCCGCGCCTCGACATCATGACCGCGCTCAAAAAGAGCCTGCAAGCCTCTTCACGCAAACCGATGGTCAAGGCCGAGCCCGCAACGAAGAAGAAAGCCGCACTCACGCTGGTTAAGGCGAAACCGGTGGCCAAGAAACGAAAGGTTGGTTAAGCGCTTCGCGAGCAGTTTTGTTCAGGAGCAGTTTTATTTCGTGGCCAGTCTTATTTCGTGGCCAGTCTTATTTCGTGGCCAGTTTTTTTATGTAGCCCAGGCGTTAACGCCTGGGACAACAATTCAATAGAACCTGAATAGCCTCCTTCAGGAGGCTTTTTGCTGTCGATCAATTGATTGACTAAAGCTTATAGGAGAAGCCTCCTGAAGGAGGCTTCGTTGATTTTTATTCCGCGACCCCAGGCGTAAACGCCTGGG